>Ga0210123_1000004_pt1 | contig 145828 bp, 134 predicted proteins | sample Muzzi_PWB_D2_FD_185535 | JGI IMG/M metagenome (GOLD analysis project Ga0210123, IMG submission 185535) | Wetland microbial communities from San Francisco Bay, California, USA, that impact long-term carbon sequestration - Muzzi_PWB_D2 (SPAdes) | ecosystem: Environmental > Aquatic > Marine >... | reverse complement strand
CCGTATGTCACGAACCAGCCTCAATTGACCCGGAAGGACAACAGCCCGAAAATACGACTAAAAAGACACATCTATCAAGCTGCCACCTCACCATCTCATCTCGCAACGGCAAAAACCTACAAAATAAGTGAGCTTCCTTCACTTTTGTAGCATTTGGCACAGCCCCCTCGCATCTGGAACTATCTTTTCCATCCATTTACTAGATAAATATCTGATATATTAACAATAAAATCCAGACGGACGTTTCTGGCACAGCCCTTGCTCAATGGTAGCTAAGAAAAGATCAACCTCTTTTGCCTAAAGGATGCAACCTATGAGCTCAGCACCTCTTTTACAGGACAGATCGAAACAGATCCATAGAAAGGGTTCCGCCCCGTTTGAACTGGATTGCAACAAAGACAGCCTTGCCGGGGCGGTCAGCCAGCGTGCCTGTGTCTTTTGCGGCTCGCGGGTGGTGCTCTACCCCATCGCCGACGCCCTGCATCTGGTCCACGGCCCGATAGGCTGTGCCGTCTACACCTGGGATATCCGCGGTGCGCTGTCGTCCGGCCCGGAACTGCACAGGCTGTCCTTTTCCACCGATCTGCAGGAACTCGATGTGGTCTTCGGCGGGGAGAAAAAACTGGCCAAGGCCCTGGATGAACTGATCGACCTGCATCAGCCAAAGGCCGCCTTCGTCTATTCAACCTGCATCGTCGGGTTAATCGGTGATGACCTGGAGGCGGTATGTAAAAAGGCTTCTAAAGAAAAGGGCATCCCGGTCCTGCCGGTACAATCGGAGGGTTTTAAAGGCAATAAACGAGCAGGTTATGAGGCCGCCTGTACCGCCATGGGCCGCCTGGTCGGCATGGGCGATACCCGCAATATCTCCAAGCACTCCATCAATATCCTCGGGGATTTCAATCTCGCCGGCGAAATCTGGCTGATCCGCGAATATTTTCAGCGCATCGGTATCGAGGTGGTGGCCAACATAACCGGTGACGGCCGGGTGGCCGACATTCAGCGCTGCCACGGCGCAGCTCTCAACGTGGTCCAGTGTTCCGGGGCGACCATGGATCTGGCCAATATGCTGGAGGAGCGTTACGGCATCCCCTCCATCCGTGTTTCTTATTTTGGTATCGAGGACATGGCGGAAGCACTCTACTCGGTTGCCCGCCATTTCGACGAGCCGGAGATGATGGACAAAGCCCGTCAGGTAGTCAAGGAAGAACTCGTCAGCCTCCTGCCTGAACTTACCGGATACAAAGAGGCGCTATCCGGTAAGAAGGCCGCCATCTATGTCGGCGGTGCCTTCAAGGCCTTCTCCCTGGTCAAGGCCTTCCGGCTGATCGGCATGGACGTGGTCATGGTCGGCTCCCAGACCGGCACCAAAGAAGATTATATCGAACTGGAAGAGATAACCGATGACGGTTGCATCATTGTCGATGATTCCAACCCCCTGGAACTTTCCTCCTTTTTAAAGGAGAAGGATGTCGACCTCTTCGTCGGCGGCGTCAAGGAACGCCCCATCGCCTATAAACTCGGCGTCGCCTTCTGCGACCACAATCACGAACGAAAAGAGATGCTGGCAGGTTTCAAGGGCATGCTCAATTTTGCCCGTGAAGTCTACGGCTCGGTGATGAGCCCCGTCTGGAAGTTTGTCCCCCGCAGGACCAAGGAGTAAAAACCATGACAAAAATGCCCAGTTACACCGCAACTACCAACGCCTGCAAACTCTGCAAACCCCTCGGGGCCTCGCTGGCTTTTAGAGGAATCGAGAGTTGTGTCCCCTTTCTGCATGGCTCCCAGGGTTGTGCCACCTATATGCGGCGCTACATCATCAGTCATTTTAATGAACCCATCGATATCGCCTCCTCTTCGCTTGGCGAAAAAAACGCCATCTACGGCGGCGGGCCCAACCTGAAACTCGGCCTGAAAAACGTCACAGCCAAATATTCACCTAAGATTATCGGGGTAGCGACGACCTGCCTGACCGAGACCATCGGCGATGATGTGCCGATGCTGCTTGCCGAATACCAGAAAGAATTCGGCACCGAGGACTCCCCCCTGGTGGTCCACGTCTCGACCCCAAGTTACTCGGGCACCCATATGGAGGGTTTTAACGCCGCCGTCAGGGCGGTCGTCGACCAGCTGGCCACCGAATCGGCAGCCAATGGGACCATCAATCTCCTCTCCGGCTTTATCTCAACTGCCGATATCAGGTATCTCCGCGAAGTGTGCGACGACTTTGCCATTGAGTCGACCATTATACCTGATTATTCGGATACCCTCGATGGCCCGGCCCTAAACGACTATCCCCTCATCCCTGAAGGCGGCACCCCGCTTGCGGCTATCCGGCAGATGGGCGGTGCAAAAGCCACAATCGAACTCGGCGCAACCCTGCCCCCCGAGACCGGAGGCAGAGTTCTCGAGCGAAAATTCGGTACCAAACTGTTTCGAACCGGCCTGCCGATCGGCATACGGGCCACCGATGCGTTTTTTGAGCTGCTCGCGGAACTCAGCGGCAACGAGATACCAACGCGACATACCGCAGCCCGAGGCAGGTTGATCGACAGCATGGTCGACGGCCACAAATATATCTTCGGTAAACGTGCCGTAATCTACGGGGAGGAGGATTTAGTCGTCGGTATCACTTCCTTTCTCGCAGAAATAGGTATCAAACCCGTGCTCTGCGCCTCCGGCGGCAAGAGCGGCATGTTTGCAGAAAGTGTCGCAGCCGCCCTTGAGGGTCTCGATTGCGAGCCGCCGGTGGTGAAAGAAGACGTCGACTTTTACGATATCGAGGCCATGGCCAAAGAGCTGCAGGTCGACCTGGTCATCGGCCATTCGAAAGGCTATGCCTTTGCCAGAAAAGAGAATCTGCCACTCATCCGGGTGGGTTTTCCCATCCATGACCGCGTCGGCGGGCAGCGGATCCTGCACCTCGGTTACCACGGAGCCCAAGCCCTGTTTGATCTCATTACCAATACCGTTATCGATAAAAAGCAAAGCGACTCTCCGGTCGGCTACAGCTATATGTAACTGTTTTTGTATTCTATTTTCCAACAGCAAGGACATATTATGAACAATTCAGGCAAAAAAGATTTCCGCAGCCATCCCTGCTTCAACGCCGATGCCAAAGGAAAATTCGGCAGGGTACATCTGCCCGTGGCACCAAAGTGCAATATCAAATGCAATTTCTGTGACCGTAAATATGACTGCGTCAACGAGTCGCGGCCGGGAGTGACCAGCACGGTCCTTACCCCGGAACAGGCAGGCGTCTATATGCAGAAGGTACTGGATAAGGAACCGCGGATAAGTGTCGCCGGCATTGCCGGCCCCGGTGACCCGTTTGCCAATGGCCCGGAAACTATTGCCACCATGCGGACAATCAGGCGAAATCATCCGGAAACACTGCTCTGCGTTTCCTCCAACGGCCTTGCTATCGGTCCCTACATTGACGCCCTGGCGGAAATTGAGGTCTCCCATGTTACCATTACCGTCTGTGCCGTTGACCCGGAAATCGGGCAGAAAATTTACTCCTGGGTTAAAGACGGCAAGGTCATCTACCGGGGACGCCAGGCGGCGGAACTCCTGCTCTTTCGGCAACTCGCCGCGATAAAAAAACTGAAGGCCCATGACATCACGATCAAGGTCAACTGCATCGTTATCCCAGGGGTCAACGACCAGCATGTCGAGGAAGTTGCCCGGACCATGAAGGACCTGGGCGTCGATTTACTCAACTGCATGGCCATGTTTCCCAACGTCAATACCCCCTTTGCCAACATCCCTCAACCGGATACGAAGATGATGGAACAGCTCCGGTCCAAGGCGGAAGAGTATCTCCCGCAGATGCGCCACTGTACACGCTGCCGGGCCGATGCCGTGGGTCTGCTGGGCGACGATCGCACCGATGAGTTCAGGAGCTGTCTGACCGCCTGTTCGACCCTGCAACCAATGCCGGTGGAACAGCGTCCCTACGTCGCGGTGGCCACCGAAGAGGGAATACTGATCAACCAGCATCTCGGGGAGGCCAGAAGCTTTGAAATCTGGGAGAGAGTCGAAGGATCTTTTCGCAAAGTCGAGGATCGCCGGGGACCTGCGGTTGGCGGCGGCATGAAACGCTGGCATCAGCTGGCCAGGATTCTTGGTGACTGCCGTGCGGTCCTGGTGAGCGGCGTCGGCCAGACCCCCTTTGATATCCTCTCCAAGGCGGGGGTAAAGCCGGTTGAGGCGGCAGGGTTTATCGAAGAAGGGCTGAAGACCGTTTATGAAAACAAAAAGACCTCGTTCCTTAGAGGCCGCCGGAATCCTTGTGCCGACGGTAGCTGTACCGGCTCGGGCGGGGGATGCGGCTGAGTTTTTCTCTCTTTGTGCGTGGTAAATATTTCTCTCCATTTTCAGGGGTGAAATATTTGTGTCAGGCAAAAATATGCTTATCTATATCAATAAGCGATTTCCCCGCCCAGGCATGACAGATTGTCTGACGACAGAAGGCTACATATTCGCACCTAAAGGAGAACATTATGAAAGATGCTGCTAATCTGCACCTGAAAGTACAGGATCTCTGTGATTGTTTTGCTGCCACCGACCCCCTGAAAGGGATGTCCGAGGTAAAAGATGATGCCGATACCGATGAGGCTGCCCTCAAATGGATAGCCCTTGCTGTCCTACATGGAATTAATAATAATGCCAAAGAAATAACTATCTCCAGCACCAAAAGCGATGGGGTAAAAGTGACCGCCGAGTACAGAAGAGCAGAATTGCCTTCTCCCGGTGGACCGATTGGCGAGAAAATCATTAAAGCAGTAAGAGATATATCCCATCTCGAAGGCAACAAAGCGGAAACAACCCTCGCCCTCGGTGTCCGTAATAACAGCATGGACCTGAAAATCAAATCCAAACATGAAGGGGGCGATGAAAAAATCACCATTAAATTTCCATAAGCCCAGGTAGTTCTAATTTTTTACTGCAATTTCAAATAGTTTTTCTTAATACTCATTTGGGGTTTTCTGCCGATGTTTTCAGACAGGAAGCCCCATAATTGCTTTAGAAGAATCCTCCTTTGCTACCGTCTTTTGGGCTTTGCCATGCCCTGCAGGTAAAAATTCAGTGCTTATCGTTTTCTCGTAAGAGTTTTCTCATCAAGAGCTATAACGAGGTACTGAAATGATCAAATTACCGTCCTATCATGAACTGCCCGATCTCGTAACTGTCCCTGAAGCCGCCAAATTCCTCGGTGTCGGAAGAAAAGTAGTTTATCAACTGCTGGAGCACGGGGTACTACGCGCGATCAGACAGCACAGCAAAATATACATCGACCGATGTTGTCTCTATGACTTTCAAAAAAAGGGAAAGATGGCCTGAACAGATACAACGGCCGATTTTCCGGTTGAAAGTCCCGGTTACAAAACCCTTTATTGTAATTTTTAAGTTCTCATATTATTTTCTGCAAATGAGTATTATCATTAACGACATTGGTCATTTCTGACCATATGCAGCACACTATTCTTTCAGGCCGCTCTCAATTCTTACAAGCAAAGAGGAGACGAAGCATGCGTATCGGAGTCCCCAAAGAGATACATGAAGGTGAAAAACGTGTGGCAACGACCCCCGAGGTTGCCGGCCTTCTGAAAAAACTCGGGTTCGATGTTGGTATTGAAGCTGGCGCCGGTTCCGCCGCAAAGTTTACCGACCAGGCCTATCGCCAGGCGGATGTTACCGTTGTAGAGGATGCACGGTCCCTCTACCGTGACTCCGACATCATCCTCAAAGTCCGTGCCCCAAAAACCGGTCCTGACTCGTCAATGGACGAGACAGAACTCCTGCGCGAGGGACAGGCCCTGATCAGTTTTATCCAGCCCGGGCAAAACCCCGAGCTGTTGAAGAAACTGGCCGAAAAAAAAATCTCCGTCCTGGCAATGGACTCCATTCCGCGAATTTCCCGGGCGCAGAAAATGGACGCCCTCAGTTCGATGGCCAATATCGCCGGCTATCGGGCCGTGGTTGAAGCAGCGCAGCATTTTGGCCGTTTTTTCACGGGACAGATCACTGCTGCCGGCAAGATTCCCCCGGCGAAGGTCCTGGTGATCGGTGCAGGTGTCGCCGGCCTTTCCGCCATCGGAGCGGCTAAAAGCATGGGCGCCATTGTTCGGGCTTTCGACACCCGTCCCGAGGTAAAGGAACAGGTGGAGAGCATGGATGCGGAGTTTCTGATGCTCGATTTTGCCGATGAGGACGGCTCCGGAGAAGGCGGCTATGCCAAGGTGATGAGCGATGAGTTCATCAGGGCGGAGATGGACCTCTTTGCCCGTCAGGCAAAAGAGGTCGACATTGTTATCACCACCGCACTCATTCCGGGCAGACCGGCACCTGAGCTGATTACCGAGGCCATGGTAGAGAGTATGCAGGAGGGCAGTGTCATTGTCGACCTTGCTGCAGAAATGGGCGGCAACTGCAAATTGACCGAAGCGGACAAAGTCGTGGTCAAACACGGGGTGACCATCATTGGTTATACCGACCTGCCGTCGCGCCTGGCCACCCAGTCCAGTCAGCTGTACGGCACCAATCTGCGCCATCTGTTGACTGACCTGACCCCGGAAAAAAATGGGGTGATCAATATCAATATGGAAGATGAGATCATCCGCGGGGCAACGGTCATCAAAAATGGGGAGATTACCTGGCCGCCACCGGCCCCCAAGCTCACCGCCGCCCCGAAAAAAACTCCGGCCCCGGCAATAGAAATACCCAAAGTTGACAAGCGACCGAATCCACTGCAGACCCTGCTGCCCTTTATAATTGGTGGCCTTGGCCTGCTGGGTCTGGGCAGCGTTGCCCCGCCGGAATTCATGTCCCATTTTACCGTTTTCGTGCTGGCCTGTTTCGTCGGTTATATGGTGGTCTGGAATGTGACCCCCTCCCTGCATACGCCTTTGATGAGTGTGACCAACGCCATCAGCAGTATCATTATCATCGGAGCACTGCTGCAGATCTCATCCCAAAGTTTCCTGATCATGTTTCTCGCGGCAATCGCTATTTTGATTACCAGCATTAACATTTTCGGCGGCTTCGCAGTCACCCATCGCATGCTTGCCATGTTCAGGAAATAGGAGGAATCACATGTCACAAGGTATTGTAACCGTAGCATATATTGGAGCAACGATTCTGTTTATCCTCGCCCTCGGTGGCCTCAGCCGCCCGGAAACCTCACGGCGGGGAAATATCTACGGCATGCTTGGTATGTTGATGGCCCTCATGGCTACAATCATCGGCATCGTCTCGGCGCATTATTTCATCCTGCTTGTCGGGGTGATCATCGGCGGATCCATTGGCCTCACCCTCGCCAGGAAGGTTGCCATGACCCAGATGCCGGAGCTGGTAGCGATCCTGCACAGTCTGGTTGGTTTTGCCGCAGTACTTGTCGGCTTTGCCAATTTTATGGATCATCACCAGTTGCTGACCGGCATCGACAAGACCATTCACGATGTCGAAACCTACTTAGGGATCCTTATCGGAGCCCTCACCTTCTCCGGATCGGTCATTGCCTTTCTCAAACTGAGTGCTAAAATCGGCGGTAAGCCGGTACTGCTGCCGGCCAGACACTGGCTGAATCTCGCACTGCTGGTTGCCGCTGTGGTTTTAGGGGGAAAATTTGTCAACCTGTCGGCCGCCGGTGGCGGAGCTGTCCCGCTGGTGCTGATGACTACTATCTCCCTTGCCTTCGGGGTACATATGGTCATGGCCATTGGCGGGGCGGACATGCCGGTTGTAGTATCCATGCTCAACAGCTATTCGGGATGGGCGGCGGCGGCAACCGGTTTTATGCTGAACAATGATCTGCTCATCGTGGTCGGTGCCCTGGTCGGCAGCAGCGGTGCAATCCTCAGTTATATTATGTGCCGGGCGATGAACCGAAAATTTATCGCCGTCATCGCCGGAGGGTTCGGTACCTCTGGGGGAACTTCAGCGGCAGCACCGGATGGGGAGGCAGGCGAGATTGTTGCCATTGAAGCGGCAGAAACGGCTGAGCTACTGCTCGATGCCAAGGAGGTCATGATCATCCCGGGTTATGGGATGGCGGTCGCCCAGGCCCAGCATACTGTACATGAAATCACCCGGAAGTTGCGGGAGAAGAAGATCAATGTCCGTTTCGGCATCCACCCGGTCGCCGGCCGTATGCCGGGCCATATGAACGTCCTTCTCGCCGAGGCCAAGGTTCCCTATGACATCGTCTTTGAGTTGGACGAGATCAACGATGATTTTCCCGACGTCGATGTCTCGGTGGTCATCGGGGCCAACGATATTGTCAACCCTGCGGCCCAGGAGGTCCCGGACAGCCCCATAGCCGGAATGCCGGTACTAGAATGCTGGAAGGGCAAGACCACCATTGTTCTCAAGCGTTCCATGGCAACCGGCTATGCCGGAGTCTCCAACCCACTTTTTTATAAAGAAAATACCCGGATGCTCTTTGGTGATGCCAGAGATAGCCTGGATCAGGTCCTGAAAAGTCTCGACTGAGATATAACCTATACGGGGCAACAGTTGCAAATTGCCGGCTATTGCCCCGTGGTTCACCTCCTGCTGCACCTATCTCATCTTGTCGATCCTTTTCTGGTGCCTTCCCCCCTGGAACTCGGCCTGCAGCCAGGCTCTGACGATTTCGATCCCTTGCTCTCTTGAGACCATTCTGCCGCCGATGGCGATCATATTGGCGTTATTGTGTTCCTTGGTCAGACGAGCACTTTCCACATTCCAGCAGACGCCGCAACGGATACCGGGGACCTTGTTGGCGACCATCGCCTCGCCATTGCCGCTGCCGCCAAAGACCAGCCCCAGGTCGCAGTCACCCTTGGCAACACTCTCGGCGGCTGGTCGGCAAAAATCCGGATAATCGACCGCTGCTTCGCTGTCTGTTCCAAAATCGATCACCCCATACCCCGCTCCTGTTACATACGACTTGACAGCCTCTTTCATTTTAAAACCGGCGTGATCGGTGCCAAGGGCGATTTTTTTCATATTCTGCTCCTGATTGCCAAAAATTGACTCGTTATCATCGTCCAACAAAATTGACTTTCCCACCAAGCGACACCACACTGTAGTAGACAAAGAAAGCAATTTATTCTCTTAAAATCAGGAGAATTCGACATGTATTGGCTCATTATATTTGGCTTGGTACTTGGTTTGCTGCCGATGATGGCCTGGTCCACCTCCTCAGAAAATAGTACCAACCGCATCCAGCAGCAAGTACAAAAAAGATTGGCGGCCGGCGAGAAGGCCAACCGCCTGATCAAGGAACAAAGCCCCTATCTGCTGCAGCATGCCTTTAATCCGGTGGATTGGTACCCATGGGGGGAAGAAGCCTTCGCCAAGGCAAAAGACGAAGACAAACCGATCTTCCTGTCCATCGGCTATTCCACCTGCCACTGGTGCCATGTCATGGCCCATGAATCCTTCGAAGACGCCGAAACCGCGGGGCTTTTAAACAAATGGTTTGTCAGTATAAAGGTAGATCGGGAGGAACGCCCGGACATCGATCAGATGTATATGGCCGCAACCCAGGCGATGACCGGCTCCGGTGGCTGGCCCATGTCGGTCTTTCTTCTCCCCGACACCAGCCCATTTTATGCAGGCACCTATTTCCCACCGGAATCAATTGCCGGACATCCCGGCTTTAGAGACTTGCTGGCCGCCATTCACAAGGCATGGCTGGAAAAAAGAGAGGAAGTAAAAGCATCGGCCAGCCGGTTGGTCGCTGCTCTCGCTACGAGCAATGAGCAGTCGACATCTCCCATCAAGGCGGAGGTTCTTGACAGATGTTTTGCCATTCTGGAACAGAGCTACGATGTAAAGGAAGGAGGTTTCAGCCAGGCACCCAAGTTTCCCCGGCCGGTGGTCCTCATGTATCTCTTTTCCCACTACCTGGCAACAGGTAAGGAAAAAGCCAGGGAGATGGCTCTCTTCACCCTGCAGAAGATGGCGGCCGGAGGTATGTATGATCAGCTTGGCGGCGGTTTTCATCGCTATTCAGTCGATGACAGCTGGTTTGTGCCGCATTTTGAAAAAATGCTCTACGATCAACCCCAACTGGCAAACTCCTATCTTGACGCTTTCAAGCTCACCAAAGATGACCTCTATGCCCGAATAGCAAAAGAGATTTTCACCTATCTGCTGCGGGATATGCGGGATCCGGGTGGCGGGTTCTATTCGGCGGAGGACGCCGACAGTGACAACCCTTACCGTCCCGGGCATCATAGCGAGGGAGCCTTTTATCTCTGGACAAGAGAAGATATCGTTAGCAGGCTTGACGCTAAAGATGCCGATATTTTCCTCGCCGGCTACGGGATTCAGGCAGACGGCAACGTGGCGCAGGACCCGATGCAGGAATTCTCCGGCAGGAACATTCTCTATCGCGCCAGGGACAATGATGAGATAGCTGCCACCCTGGGAGTGAAAAAGGACGAGGTGGCGAAGAGTCTTACTGCCTCAAAGGAACTGCTTTTCAAGGCACGCCGGCAGCGAAGGCGACCTCATCTCGACGACAAGGTAATCACCGCCTGGAATGGCATGATGATCGGTGCACTGGCCAGGGGAAGCAGGATTCTGCACGAGCCGCAACTCCTCACTGAGGCATTACGAACAGCAACCTTTATTAAAGAAAAACTCTATGACGGCGGGCGCCGCACCCTCATGCGCCGCTACCGGAACCAGGAGACCGGATTGCCCGGACAGCTTGCCGATTACAGCTATCTGGTGGACGGCCTGCTTGATGTCTACCAGGCAAGTCAAAGTCCTGAGTGGCTCCAATGGGCCACGGAACTAACCGAGCGGCAAATTGCTGATTTCTGGAATGAAAAAGGGGGATATTTCTTCGACAGCGCGGACGATCCCAGTGTCAGGATCAGGATGCGGGGCAGTTACGATGGTGCCGAACCTGCGCCAAACTCCGTGGCTGCCCATAATTTACTGCGACTTGCCGAATTGCAGAATAGACCTGAATGGCACAAGATGGCGCAACGGCTCATGGAGTCGTTCAGCGAGGTCATCAACCACTATCCACCGGCTATGCCCCTTATGCTAACCGTCTGGCAACAACTTGAAAATGGACCGGCCCAGATTGTCATTGCCGGGAAACGCGGAGCAGAGGATACCGAGAAGCTGCTGCATATTGCCTATGATACCTTTTCCCGCCCCCGCCTTCTTCTGCTGGCGGACGGTGCCGAGAATCAGAAATATCTTGCGGCAAGACTCCCCTTTATGGAAACCGTGACTCCCCTGGACGGGAAGGCCACAGCTTATGTCTGTGCTGATTTCACCTGCAAAATGCCTGTGACCGATCCGGATAAGCTGTTACAACTGCTGAAAGAGTGAAACATTACCGGCTGCTATCTTTTGCCTCTTCGTTTGGCTCAAAAGGGTTACCTGCCGGCAAGAATACCGGCAGGCGTTTATCTGACTCATGGCGTCCATCACCATATCGTTTGATATAAAATTTCCAGAATACAGGGCACTAATATGTATCCAGATGGTGCCATTCCGCATTCTCGAGCCATTTCCCCGGTTCTGCCCTGGAGACGAATTCGACTATATTTTCCATGATGTGTAAATGCTTCTCTTCTTCTTTTGCCAGCTTGTTGAGAAGCGATCTGGCCTGTTTGTCGCTCGCCTCCTTGGCTTTTTCCAGATAAAAGTTTCGGCTTCTTTCTTCAATGTCCCGGGCCTTGCGATAGGAATTCGTCTCTTCGGTCGTATCAACCTGTGGGTTTTGCTCTTGTTTACCATCCTTCATCTGGAGAAAGATGTTTTTCACATTTTCGAGAATTCGGGTATTCTCAATCTTGGGCTGACCACTTTCCATCCGCAACTGCTCAATAAATTGGTAGTGCTTGACTTCATCATCGGCCAGCATTGCAAAGATATTTTTCAACCCGGTATTTTTACATTCCTGCATTAATTGCCGATAGTATTTTTCTCCGTCTTTTTCCATTTGCATGGCAAATTCGTAGATATCCATTCATTCCCCCATTTTCGATCTCTACCTTCCATGGAAGGTAAAACCAGACAAGATGTCGGCCGGAAGCGGATGCCTGAGCTTAACGGTGCGTCTCATCAGATGCGCCACCCTCATAGGCACACTGAGTAAAATCAATTGGCTGATGGCATTTTGTACAGATATGTTCGCGGTTGAATTCATCGGAAAATATCTCTTTTTCCGCACCACAACCAGGACATTTACACACAAACGATTTCAGATTTCGAAAGGATTCAAACCCGGGGCAGTGACTACTTGGTGTATTCATTCCATTCACCTCCAGCGTTTACTTGTATGTTTTCTTCAGATTAGGGTTGATTTAGGATTGGATTTTCATGTATCTATCCTCTCCTTTTTCTAAGAAGTTGGAACGTTAAAGTCAAGGGGAGCCGGTGGATTGTCCACCGGCCGGTCGAGATTGAAAATCCTTCCGGATCTATTCCAGACAATTCAAACAAAGGCATAAAACCAAAGGCTGCAATGTATCAGCTTTCCTCTTGCAACTTCATTGTTTTCTGCTGACGAAGTGTTTGTTTAGCTATCTAGCTAATATCATGTGATTGTTCAGCTGAATATCTCTTCATCGCACAATTATATTATCCGGGAGTCATTCTCAAGCAAACTTGTTATGGGAAGGGAACAGCTTATAGTACATTTATAGGATCTGCTCGACACATAAAGCCATATTATCCCCATGATGAACGTTATGACACCAGTGTCGGCGGTCCATCACCATATGGAGGATGATAGCAAATTCAGCTCACTTCCCAGTCCCGTACATCAAGACGTTTTCTGTTCTCCCTCATGGAACTGACATCCCGCAAGGGGGAGGTGTTAAGATAAGCCGTAGCCACTCTCTTCACTACCCTTGTTCAGGAGGGCATCTCAGATGAAATTATTTCTCAGTTTCAGGGAGACAATACGGTACATGCAGATACGTCGGGAATATATTGCCAAGCTTTTTCTATGAAACAGGCTGAATTAATACGATCAGTGGATAGGATATGGCTTTTCCATTTACCGTTAACTGCTGAAGACAATTCATTCATACCTGTGCAGTTTCAAAAACTGTGCAGCTGAGAACGAATTCCGGGAGAACCGGTGACCACGATCGAAATTGAGCAGATGAGACAAAGGGCAATCTTCGTAAAACTTTGCCTGACAATCTGTTTTTCCGAACTTGTCGGAATGGAATTAAAATGATCAGACTTCAAACTCCAAGGAGATCGCTATGGAAATCTATGATTATTGCAAAAGTGTCAATATGGAACTCACTGTATGGAAAGCGCGGCTATACGATGTTATCAGCAAAATTGAGCATTTGCCTACCGGCGACAAACAAAGAATGTATGAGGAGGTAAACGGACTGCATATCATCATGGCCGAGCTTGAGGAAAGGATAGAAAATCTCCGCACCGAATGCCCTACTGAATGGAAGCCTACTCAGCAAGAGATCAGCAATAAACTTTCAGGGCTAAGCAGCAGGTACAACGATACCGCCGGAGTACTCTTCGACTATGATTTTGGCGGGTGATCGGTCATGTCGTTCAAACATCTTTCATTTTTTCGAGATCAGGAGGACCTACAATGCAACAGCAAAAAGAAATGATTGAATCATTCCTGATGGCCCATCGTGAATTTATGAAGGGGCTGGATAACTCATTCAAAATAATTGAGCGGGACCTCAAGGAAGCATCGGAGTTTGATGCCAAATGCACAGGCGAATGGTGCACAACAGTAGAGACCACCATCGATGAACTGGCAAAATTCGTCTATTCCATTAGTGAACCCAGATGGTTATCCGATCAAGACTCGAAAATGATTCATGAAATGCGGCATAGGATTCATGACATATATGCCAGATTCAAAGGGATCAGTGCCCGGGTAACCCATTAGTAGCTCAATATTCCGGCGATTCCTCATCAGGAGGTTTCGCCGTTTTCTTCACCTTTGCATCGTCGTCCTCGGAGCAACAGATACGCAAGGTTGCCACTCTGTGAGTTAATATTCAGGCAACTGTCGTAGACAGGTCCATCTGTTGTCAGTTTGCCCATATGTTGGAATCATTTGGCAAGATCAATCAAATTGATCTCCGAGTAAGCTCCCTTCATTTCAACGATTCTACCACATTCGCCGGTAAGAGCCACCGAACCAAATTTGCATTCGGATGTGACCATATTTGCACACCTGCCGAGGATGAGTTGCTCATCCAGCGCAATTGCACAATTGCGTTTACTCATTCCCGAATCTCTACGCACAGACTCAAGATATTAATTTTATTAACAAAAATCCAAGAGAAATTTAAAATTTAATACCATGGTACAATAATTGCCACATTGTGGTACAAGAGATGGGTGCTCGGAAGCCCATGCTACTGGATAAAGGAGAAAGAAGATGGAAACTTTTCCAGCTATTGATCCACTACCGCAAAGTGGCAAATACATGAAGGTCGAAATCACCGTTGATGGCAAAGGCGGACAGCAAAGGGTTGTCGATGCAGGCTGTTTCGACCCGTCTTTTAACGATTTGGAGAACCTGCTCGACGGGAAAATACCTCTGGATGCCGACAGTATCACCCAGCATGAATGTGACATCTGTCAGGTATCACATAAACATGCAGCTGTGCTGGCTTTGGAAAATGTATCCGACTGGCTGCCGCCAACAAATGCACGGTTGCTCCGCAATCTCACACTTGGGGCAAATTTCTTACAATCTCATATCCTGCATTTTTATTTTTTAGCCGCGCTCGATTATGTCAGCGTCCCGGCTACTGCGCCATGGACATCCGCCTGGCAAGCCGACATACGTCCCGGATTGGATAGTATAGCTGCGAATCTTCCTGCAGCATTAGGTGCCCGACGCCGTGCCCATGAAATGAGCGCACTCCTTGGCGGTAAGTCACCGAGTGGCAACAGCATTATCCCTGGAGGTTTCGCCACCGTTCCAACCAAAGGGGAAATCAACAGCTTTCGCCAGCATCTCAATACGTTGACAGAATTCATTGCCTCCACCTATTTGCCGGATGTACAGCTGCTCGGGACCGTCTACAGTGATTATTTTGAGATTGGTGCCGGTTGCCGGAATCTGCTGGCTTATGGTGCCTTTGCAATGGATGATGCCAATAGCTCTCACCTGTTTAACGGCGGGTACATCGAAAATGGTCAACTGAATGTCCAGCCGGTAAAAGCTATTAAGAATTATACCGAGGCGGCTGAATATACACGGTTTACCGATGAAACCCATAAACAGTATTCCATACAGGAGGGTACACGTCCGGATTATCCAAAGAGCGAGGCCAATGCTTGCTTCGGGACACGGCAGCTGCATGGTATACCGTTTGAGAAAGGGCCAATGGCGAGAATGTGGATCAACGGCGAGTACCAGCGATCCATCTCGGTAATGGACCGCCACGTCGTCAGAGCGCTCGAAACCGAGAAAATAGCTGCTGCCATGTCCGAATGGCTCGATCAATTGGTCCCCGGCCAAAACGCTTACGATGTTTCATTCCATCAACATTCCGGTTCTGGTGTTGGCCTATCGGAAGCCCCCAACGGAGCATTAGGGCACTGGGTCGAGGTCAGCGAGAGCAAGATAGTTCACAAGCAGGTGAATACTCCCACATGCTGGGCCGGAACCCCGGGTGGCAAACAAGAAGTTGCCGGTCCCATGGAACAGGCCTTGATCGGCACATCTATTGAAAACCCTGATCAGCCTGTGGAGGCTCTGCGTATCATTCATTCATATGATCCCTGTTTATTCTACGATGTACACATCATGCGTCCTGGGAAAAAGCCCATGGAATTGCACAATTAACTACAGTCAACTGAGCAGCAAAATCTGGAGAACAAGCGAATATCGGATAAAAATGGTATCACACAATTTAAATGGATCACCAACTCTATCGACTGCGACAAGTAACTTTTGCCGGCAATATGTAAGTAGTTCCAGGGAGGATATGAAAAACTGAGTTGCCGGTCAGGAATATATCAGGCTCCCTTCAAAGAGATTTGTTGCCATGACACCTGAATCAAACACCCGGTTAAACGTATGCGTACAAAATCTACATTTGACCCAAACGATCACGAAGAATTCAGATTTCCTCGTAAGATTTTCTTGCTGATTGTTCTCATTTCGATCGCCATGATCAGCGTTGTGGCGTACAGCTTCACCTTAGGATACGAAATGACAACGAATTTCTCCCCTCTTGTCGATGCAGCCATGGAAACTAAATTAGAAGCTACCACCGCTCACCTCTGGTTCGAAGAGATGATTAGCCACGATCCGAGTATAACCATTGATGATGTGATGAAACATATCGATAATGCAATTTGGTATGTGAATGCCATGCTTGAAGGAGGGAAGAATCCAGAAGGTACCTTTATGCCTCTTACTGATCCCATCCTACGCACACAAATAGAAGATGTTCTTAAAAAGTTATACATATTTAGAGACATAACTATAGAAAGATACAAAGCAACAGAAACTTCAGGAATAGGAACTCCAATCGACCAGAGATATGATGCTATTTTTATCAGTTTCGAGAATCAGGCCGATCTGGTTGAAACAGGACTTCAGAAGGCTATAGCGGATGACCTTAGACAATATCGGATTTTGCAATTATTTTTAATTCTCGCATTATTGCTGCTGGCTGGCATTCATTTGCTTGTCTTTTACAGATATGAGAAGCAGCGAACGAATAATTTGAAATTGATTGGAGAACAGTACGCTCATTTGAACAGTTTAAAAGGGCTCATTCCCATCTGTGCTCTCTGTAAACAAATTCGGGATGATATGGTGTACTGGAACAAGCTGGAAAGGTATCTGTCAAAACATTCCGATACACAAGTTAAACATTCTATCTGTCTGGAATGTTCAAAAAAATTTGATCCATCAATCTCTTCAGATTGGTAAGCTGCAAAGATACCATCAAGGCGTCATATCCAGATACATTGCATCTTCTATCAATGACTGCACTTAATTTGAAGCCTGCGATTTAATGCTTAAGTCTGCAGCATGGATGTCATTAGAAATGATACGAAAACCCTCGAAATAAAAAAACCCGCAAACTGTTGCCAGTTGCGGGTTGAAAAGACTTTAGTGGAAGTCTTTGTACTAAAACGTGGTGCCGAAGGCCGGAGTCGAACCGGCACGGGTCTCCCCACACGCCCCTCAAGCGTGCGCGTCTACCAATTCCACCACTTCGGCACACATGTACTATTCTTTAGTCGTCTCCTGGACTGCCTTCTCTTCAGCAGTTTGCATTTTCTCCGCGGGTTTTGCTTCTTCAGCCGCTGTCGGTGTCACGGCTTCTGCGGGTTTTTCCATCAGCTTGTCCTCTGCAGCCAGGGGCTGAGGATCTTCGACCTGTGCTGCCGGTTGGCTGACGCTTACTCCACTCATAACCGAAGAATTGCTCGTCTGGGATGAAATATACGCTAACGTGACGGAAGTCAACATAAAAATTATCGCAGCCGCGGTTGTGATCTTATTCAGCAACGGTAGTGGGCCTTCCGTACCAAAGAGCGACTGGCTGGACCCACCAAATGTAGCACCGATATCTGCACCTTTACCATGCTGGAGCAAAACAATGCCAACCATAAAGAGACAGACGACTACGTGTACAATTGTGAGTAAAGTATCCATGAATAACAGAGTTAAGATTTATGAAAATTGATTATTCGCCCAAAGGATTTGGCATCAAGAGCGGCACCACCGACCAACGCACCATCAATATCCGGTTGGGCCATAAGCTCGTCAACGTTGGTTGGCTTAACCGAGCCACCATACAATATCCGTGTTTGCTCGGCAATGTTTTTTTGATAAATTTGTGCCAAAACTCCTCGGATGAAGGCATGGGTTTCCTGAGCCTGCTCATTACTTGCAGTTTTTCCGGTGCCGATGGCCCAGACCGGTTCGTAGGCAATGACTACCCTGGACATGTCAGAAGCAGGCACATCAGCCAGTCCTTTTCTGATCTGCTCATATATGACCGCAAAGGCGCGTCCGGCTTCTCTTTCCTCCAGGGTTTCACCTACGCAGAGAATCATCATCAACCCGAAAAAGAGGCCACCTCTCAGACGTTTATTGACGAGCTCATCCGTTTCACCAAAGATTTGTCTTCGTTCGGAGTGCCCGACAATTGCTGCACTCCCCCCGGCATCCTTTACCATGAGCGGGGATATCTCTCCTGTGAATGGTCCCTTTTCCTCCCAGCAGACATTCTGGGTGCCGACGATAATCCGGCTTTCCTTCAGAAGATGGCAGATTTCGCTTAAAATGGTGAAAGGAGGAGCCAGGAGTACATCCCTGTCGGTGAAATCACTGCAGGCACTGGCAACATCGACTGCCAACTGACATCCATCGACGACGGTCGTATGCATTTTCCAATTACCGGCTATCAAGGCCTTTCGCTTTCCCATTGTTGTCTCCCCAGTGTTCAGAAGAAAATTATCAGCTAAGTGCAGCTACGCCGGGAAGCGTCTTTCCTTCCATCAGCTCAAGAAAGGCGCCGCCACCTGTAGACATATAAGAAATATTTCTTTCTTCGCCTGATTTTTTTACAGCCGCATTCGAATCACCGCCGCCGACAATGGACAGTGCGTGGGCCGTGGCCACACTTTGACACATTGCCATCGTTCCCCTGGCAAAAGCATCCATTTCAAACGCCCCCATTGGTCCGTTCCAGATGATTGTCTTGGCATCTGCCAGCGCCTCACCAAAGAGAATGGTCGAAGCCGGCCCGATATCCAGAGCCATCCAAGTTGAAGGAACATCCCTGAATGTAACATTTTTAGTGACCGCATCGCCGGCAAACCTGTCGGCGACTACAAAGTCGACGGGTAAATATAATTTAACGCCTTTACCATCAGCGGCTTCAATAAACTGCCTTGCTTTTTCAAGCAGATCGTCCTCCACCTTGGAGGCTCCAACGTCAACTCCCATGCTCTTTAGAAAGGTGTTGGCCATAGCTCCTCCGATAATCATTCGGTCAACCTTCTCAAGCATGTTCACAAGGGCACCGAGTTTGGAAGAAACTTTGGCCCCACCGACAATGGCCACCAGCGGACGTACGGGTTCGTCCATTGATTTATGGAAGTAGTCCATCTCCGTCTGCAGCAAGAAACCGGCAGCCTTTTCAGCTACCCGGTCAACAACCCCGACGACAGAGGCATGAGCCCGGTGTGACACCGCAAAGGCATCGTTGACATAGACATCGGCAAGGCAGGCCAGCTGTTCTGAAAAGTGGGCATCATTTTCCGTTTCCTCGCTATGAAAACGCAGATTTTCAAGCAGAACGACCTCACCATCGGCCATTTTGTCCACCAGCAATTCCACTTCCTTGCCCACACAATCTGGGGCAAGGGTGACCTTCACACCAAGGAGTGATTGAAGGTGCAGAGCAACCGGTGCCAGGCTGAACTCCTCAACACGTTTTCCCTTTGGCCGTCCCATATGGGAACAGATGATCAAACGCCCCTTTTCCTGCAGAATATGGCGGATGGTCGGGAGCACCATACGAATGCGGATATCGTCGGTGATCTGATTATTTTCGCCCATCGGCACATTAAAGTCGGAGCGAAGCAGGATCCGCTTTCCTTTTAAATGAAGATCCAGGATAGATTTCACGTATCACCCTCTATATTATGTTGATATTACGTTTTTTACTTGGACAGATTCTTTCTCATAATCATTGCGTTGTCGGGTGGGTCGGTATAGTAATTGGGCCGTTTTCCTGCGTGCAGAAAACCTTGTTTTTCATAAAACTCCAAGGCGCCCCTATTATTGGATCGAACTTCCAGTAACAAGCAGGTAATTCCTTCTGTGTGGAGAATGGCCAAAAGGTGTTCAAGCAGAGAATTCCCAATGCCACAATGCCGATACTTTTGTCGTACGGCAATTTTCAACAGTTCTGCTTCAGGCGGTATCATTCGACAGGCACACCAGCCAAGAATATGTGCCCCTGCATCCTCAGCCACGACCTGAATAGCCCTTGGTATTTCCAACTCCTCGGCAAGCAGACCCACCGACCAAGGTGAAGGATTTTCGCTTTCAATCGCCGCGACTTCCCCAAGGTCGGTTTTGACCATTGACCGTATCGATATCAACAGTTCTTAAAACATCCCCTCGCTGACCTGAACGGTAAGGTCGCCAAGCATATTGGTATAACTCCCCAATTCGTTATCATACCAGCCATAGACCACCGCCTGGGTAACCGGTACGTTGAGGATAGGGTCTGCACCGGCCACCAGACTTTCAGCCTTGGCTTTAGCCAGATTTACCTGAATATTTGCAGTCCGGGTATGGGTTTCTGTCCCTTCTATCACCGCAGCTGCGGCTGGTGCCCCCAGGATGTCCGACGAAACATTCTGTTTCTCGGAAAAAAGGAGATAATTGTTGTGTGCCGCATAGTCTTTATATACTGAGTTAATATCACTGCGTTTTATCGGATTTTCCAGATCATCCTGCAGATTGAGAACCAGAATAATCAACGAACCCGAAGATGTCGGGATCCTTACCGATTCCGCCATAAAGCCTATCGAGGCCATTTCCGGAATCACCAGCGCGAGAGCTTTGGCAGCTCCGGTCGTGGTGAGGATAATATTATTGAGAATGGAGCGATTCTTCCGCATATCAACTGCTCCGGCTTTGGGCAAGCGGTCAAGTACCTGCTGGCTTCCGGTAGCCGCATGGACAGTCACCATCGAAGCACTGAGAATCTTATCGGCACCTATTTTTTCCATGAGCGGCTTGATCATATAGGAAAGGCAGGTAGTAGTACAGGAGGCGGCCGAAATCAGGGAATGCTGCCGTGGATTATACATTTCGTCATTAATGCCCATAACGGTGGTGATGGCATCTTCCGGCATGTCCAACCCTTTGGATTTAATTTTAAAGGGTGCAGAAAGCATGACCTTTTCGGCCCCGGCCTGCATGTGCCCCCTCAAGGCACCCTGAGCCACATCGGGGTCCGTCGTCGGATCAGTAAAAACACCGGTGGTATCGACGACCAGCTTGACATTATTTTCCTGCCAGGCAATACTCCCTGGATTTCTGGAACTGCGTAGAATGGTGACCGGGACACCGTTGACCAGCATAGTTCCTTTCTCTTCGTTCAACTCCTCTATTACCCGCGAACATTTATGGCCGTGCAGATAGGTTCCCAGACGGCCATAAGTCGAATCCCGTTCGATCATCGCTGCCAGATCCTCCAGTCCACGCCCAACCTCACGACCTATATTGGCAACAATTCCTGAAAAGTGCTTCCGTGAGACATGATGCCAGAGAGAAAGTTTTCCAATTCGTCCCAAGCCGTTGATGCCTAATTTCATAGCGTTACCTCCCCCATCTTAGTAGAATGGAATGATCATATCGCCTCTTCTCTTACTTCAATCCGCTTAAGGAGGGACGATTTTTACTTGCTGTCCACAACGAAATGTTTTCATTCATTTATGTAGCATTAACGCAAACGATATTCAACCTTAAGATGTATTAATCGCGTCCAATTATCATGCAATTTACTTCCCCGCTGGTGCAGGCTACCCTCATAAAAAGATACAAGCGTTTTCTGGCTGATGTCAAAATGCAGAACGGAGAAATCCTCACTGTTCACTGCCCCAACACCGGAACAATGCTCTCCTGTTCCACCCCTGGCAGTCGGGTCTGTCTCTCCAGATCGGATAATCCAAAAAGAAAATACCCCTTCACCCTGGAAATGGTGCGGGTTCAATCGACCTGGGTCGGCGTCAACACAGCAAGAACTAACAAGCTGATAAAAGAGGCCATTACCAAAGGACAGATTGTTGAGTTTCAGGATATCGATACGATCAGAACCGAGATCAAGACATCCGACCATACCCGGCTGGATCTTCAGGTAAATAGTGGCAACGGCACGACCTTCATAGAAGTGAAGAACTGCTCTCTGGCTGTTGATGGATGTGCAATGTTCCCCGATGCAGTTACCACAAGGGGTACAAAACATCTCCACGAACTCATACGCCTGGCAGGCAGAGGCGTCAGGGCCTGTATCTTTTTTCTTGTTCAGAGAATGGATGCCGATCGGTTCTCCCCAGCCTCACACATAGATACGATTTATGGTGATACGTTGCGACTGGCGGACGAAGCCGGGGTCATGGTGCTGGTATATCAGGCTGAGGTCAATCCGCATGAAATCAAGATCGTACGACCACTGCCCTGGTCACTCGTCTAATTCCCTACAGAGCGGTATGCGGTTTCGTCCCCACTCAGGTGGGGAGAGTTGGTTTGAAGGAATAAGGCGCTAAAATCGGATTGAATCCATATAGGTGATTCGACCGGCCACCATTGTGAGTACCGCCTTTCCCTTTAGTTCCCAGCCGTCGAAGGGGGTGTTTTTCCCTTTTGAAACCGATTCCTCGGCCTTGAAGATGAATTTTCTTTCCGGATCGACAACGGCGATATCGGCAACAGCCCCTAGAGGCAAAGATCCTCCCGGTACACCGAGTATTCGTGCCGGAGCTACACTCATCAGCTCGACCAGGCGGGCCGGATCAATGACCTTCTCCCAGACCAGTGCCAGACTGAGAGCCAGCGAAGTCTCCAACCCGGCGATACCGTTGGCGGCGAAATTGAATTCCAGCTCTTTTTCCAAAATCGAATGAGGTGCGTGGTCGGTGGCAATAGCATCAAGGGTACCATCTTGGAGTGCGTCCCGAACCGCCTGCCGATCTTTTTCGCCTCTCAGTGGGGGATTCATTTTGGCGTTGGTATTGTAGCCGACAACAGCTTGTTCGGTAAGAGTGAAATAGTGGGGCGCTGTTTCTGCCGATATTTTCACTCCCCTTGCTTTGGCGTCGCGGATGAGAGCAATTGATTGTTCAGCACTCACGTGGGCAAGGTGCACCCGGGCTCCGGTCAGTTCAGCCAGAGCGATCTCTCTGCCGACCATAATACTTTCTGCTGAGAACGGAATACCACGCAAGCCCATGCGGGTGGAAAGCTCCCCTTCATTCATGCAGCCGCCCTTACTTAAAGTAAGCTCCTCCGAATGGGACATGATCAACATTCCATGGGATGCCGCATACTCCATTGCCCTGCGCATGAGCTGGCTGTCAACCACAGGGTGTCCGTCGTCGGTCAGGGCAATGGCTCCTGCCATCTTCATTTCCCCGTATTCAGCCAGCGTTTCCCCTCTGCTCCCTTTGCTGATTGCACCGACAGGATAGACCCGAGCCGCGCAGGAACGACTTTCCTCACATATAAATTGAGTGACGGCACTGTTATCGTTCACTGGTTTGGTGTTCGGCATGCAGGCAACGGCAGTAAAACCACCCGCAGCGGCAGCCAAAGTACCAGTCTCAATTGTTTCCTTATATTCTTCCCCGGGTTCTCGAAGATGGACATGCATATCGATCAATCCCGGCAGGACCCAGCATCCGGTGAGATCAATTATTTCAGTCTCATCAGACCCAGTTGATCCAGGGCTTACTAACATACCATCACAGATCCATAGATCGGCGACTTCGTCACGTTTTTGTACCGGATCAATTATCCGGCCATTTTTAAGAACGGTTACCTTGCTCATCGCCCCTCACCCTGCCCTTCACTGCCTTTACTTCCGCCAAGAACCAGATACAGCAATGCCATTCTTACCGCCACCCCGTTTGTAACCTGATCGAGTATGACGGAATGCGTGCCGTCGGCAACATCCGGACTCAGTTCGACCCCCCTGTTAATGGGACCGGGATGCATGACAATGGCATCTTCTTTAGCCAGTTGCATGAGTTTCCGATTCACACCATAAAAACGGGAGTACTCACGCAGGCTCGGGATGAGCGAATCATTTTGCCGTTCCAACTGAATCCGTAGCGTCATCACCACATCGGCATCCTGCACTGCCTCCTGTACAGAACCACAGACTTTCGCTCCAAGGCTGGAGACCCCAGCCGGAATAAATGTTTGCGGCCCGGCAAGACATACTTCGGCCCCCATGCGGCTAAAACCAATGATATCCGACCCGGCTACACGACTGTGGGCGATGTCGCCAATGATGGCCACCTTCAACCCTTCAATCTTCCCCTTATGGTCCATGACCGTCATCATGTCCAGAAGCCCCTGGCTGGGATGCTCATGGGCTCCATCACCGGCGTTTATTACCGAAGCATTAATATGTTTAGCGAGAAGCTGGGGAGCACCGGAACTCGAATGGCGAAGGATTATCACATCCGGATTCATAGCCTGAATATTTCTGGCTGTATCAACCAGAGTTTCCCCCTTGGTCGCAGAACTGGTCGAGGCTGATATATTGAAGGTGTCAGCACTCATTCGTTTGGCGGCTATTTCAAAGGAGAGGCGCGTCCTGGTTGAAGGTTCAAAGAAAAGATTGACAATGGTTTTCCCACGCAATGTGGGAACCTTTTTAATCGGTCGCGTAGATATCTCCCGAAAAGATCGGGCAGTTGCAAGAATATGCGAGATATCCTCAACTGACAGCTGATCGATTCCGAAAATATGGCTATGCTCAAACAGATAATCCGGTTGCACTTTTCCACCATCTTCAGATTCAGTCAATTAAATTGCCCAGTCTGCCAAATCTAATTGATGTTAAACGCTCGAAAGAGAATAACGGTTTGTCTATATCCCATGACCAATAGAGAATAAATGCCTCGCCAAGAATATCCCGTTGATCGACGAAGCCCCAAAACCGGCTGTCGTAACTGTTATCTCTATTATCCCCCATGACAAAGATATGATCAGCCGGAACAAGGACAGGTCCAAAATTGTCCCTTGGGCTGACTTTGGCATCCAGGATTGCAGATGAACTTAAATGGGCATGGCTGTCATCTGCCGGTTGGCCATTGATAAATACCTTTTTGTTTTTCACCTCGACCGTATCCCCCGGGGTCCCCACAACCCTTTTTATATAATCAACAGATCTGTCTTTTGGAAAACGGAAGACCACGACATCGCCGTGTTTCGGATTACTTATCGGCAAAAGAATTTTTCCGGAAAACGGTTCTCTGATCCCATAGATAAATTTATTAACCAAGAGATGATCACCGATGAGAAGGGTCGGCAACATCGACCCCGATGGAATTTTAAACGCCTGAACTACGAAAGTACGAATGAATAATGCTAAAAGAATTGCTATACATATCGCTTCAAAATACTCTCTGAAAACGGATTTCTTTTTCCCTATCCTGGACAAAGTCAACCTCTTTTGTTTTTGAATTAACCAGCTTAAAATTGCCTTGCGAAAACTACTTGAAATACAGACTAATTACAAGCGCGTTTGATTTTCAGGTAAACAAAAAAATACAACCGAAAGAAATCGTCTATCTGTCATAAGTCCACAACATAGTGAGCGACAGGTTTTCGATATTTCTATATATTGTGGAAGCACTATCTAACCCGAGAGAATAATCTTTTCTAACACCCCCTAAAATATGCTTTTGCAATAATTAACAAATACTCTTTTCCTTGACAAAAATTTTTTTCTATGACCTAATGTCCTTATGTACACGAAAAATATGAGTTTTTATTGCAAGTTTGGCGATATTTTTGCCTATTAATCAAATTCTTCTATTCTGTCTGCCATGAATTTGCCGTTTGTAACACAAAATGAACTGGTAGTTGGTCTTGACATCGGATCCCATGCCGTCAAGGTTTGTCAGCTGAAACGAACATCAACCGGTTTCACGATTTTCACCCTCGGCAGCACGGTTTTGCCTGAAGGTGCGGTGGAAGACGGAACCCTTAACGATCCGGAAATTGTCAGCAAAGCAATCTCCGATCTGTTCAACAATCTGAAAATCAAGAGCAAGAAAGTTGGGTTCTCTATTTCAGGGTATTCGGTGATCGTCAAAAAGGTCAACCTGGCGATTATGGAGGATGCTCAACTGGAAGAGCACATAATGTCAGAGGCTGAACAATATATCCCCTTCGATATCGAGGACGTCTACCTGGATTTTCAGGATCTGAAAACCGGCTCGGGGGAGACGGACAGGACGGACGTTATGCTGGTAGCTGCTAAAAAGGAGATTGTCGACGATTACCTGGAGATGCTCCGCGGTCTCAATTTGACCCCGGTGATAGTCGATGTCGACGGTTTTGCGCTGGAAAACACTTATGAGTATAACTACCAGAAAAATGAGAATGTTGCCCTGGTGGATATTGGTGCCTCCAAAATGAGTATCAACATTTTGTCACAAGGAATTTCTGTGGTGGCCAGAGATATAATTGTCGGGAGCAGGCAACTGACCGAACAGATCCAAAACGTTTTTGATATCGAATTCGAAGAAGCAGAGGCCTTAAAATTAGGTTCGGTACAAGATGACGATAAACGTGAGGAAATTGAAGAAATTTTTTCGACTACCTGCACCCAATGGATTCTTGAGATAAAAAAAGCCATAGATCTCTACCACTCCAACCACCCGGATCACCCCTTACAGAAATTGATTTTGAGTGGCGGGGGAGCAAAGGTTACCGGTCTGGTTGAATTTCTGGCCCAGGAAACTGCATTACAGGTGGAACTATTCAATCCGTTTTTGAATATCACGTCGAACAGCAATAAAATTGACCCCGCTTACCTCAACAGTATTGGCCCGGAGATGGCTATTGCCACCGGAATAGCCCTCAGGCCCTCTGTTATATAATTACCCAAATTGTCAAAGGTTCAGCATGCTTAAAATAAACCTGCTACCAGTTCGGCAACTTAAGAAACGAGCCAAGGCAAGAAAAGAGCTTTTTGGTATGGTTGCCTTATTTTTGCTGGTTCTTCTAGTTTTGGGACTTACCGGATTTCTGCAGGCACAGAAAATCTCCAGTCTCAATACGAACATTGCAGCACTGCAAAAGGAGAAAGATTCCTACACTCCGACCTTAAATCAAATTGCCAAGCTAAAAAAAGATCGCGACGAACTTACCAGAAAAACAGAAATAATTAATAAGCTGAAAACCGATTCCTCTCTTACGGTTCGAGTGCTCGATGAAGTTGCTAATCGGATCGATAACCAGAGAATGTGGCTATTGGCTCTCCAGCAGCAAACATCATCTTTAAAGCTGAGCGGTGTGGCGCTGGATAACCAGACCATCGCCCAGTTCATGGATAATCTTAAGGAATCTCCATTTGTTCAAGATGTTACCCTGACCAGTTCTTCCCTGAAAGTAGTTTCGGGAAGAAACCTGAAGAGTTTTGAATTGAATTGTGTCGTGAGACAACCCGAGAAAGAGGCACCTGAAATCTCAGATGCAAAATAACGTTTGAAAATACTTCCTATAATGAGTGTATGAATACCAACAACGCAGCAATTGCTACCTTCATAGATGAAAAATACATACCTCTTGCATCAAAGATCAAGATCGGCATTGCAGTTGGAATTGTTGTTCTGCCTCTGATAATTTTTTATTTCTCTTACTATCAGCAGAAAGCACAACAGATTGAAACCCTTAACCAACAACAAGAATTGCTTACCAAACAGATTCAGGAGGTAAAGTTAAAAGCAGCCGATCTGGCTAAATTTAAGAAGGAGTTGGAGGAAGCTCAGAATAAGTTCGCCGAGACAGCGGTACTTCTTCCAAAAGAGAAAGAAATCCCCAAACTTCTGAAAGATATTTCAGCATTAGGACGCACTGCCGGTCTTGACTTCTTGACCTTCAAACCGCTCGCCGACATTCCAAAAGATTTTTATGCTGAAATCCCTGTAACAATTAATGTCAGAGGACCATACCACAATATGGGCTATTTTTTTGATCAGGTCAGTAAACTCGCTAGGATCGTTTCCGTGACCAATGTGAAGATGAGTTCTCCGAAAAAGGAAGGCAGCGAAATGCTGCTTAACTCAGATTGCAGACTAGTCACATATCGTTTCACAAACGTTGAACTCCCAAAACCAAAGAAAAAGTGAAACCCATGTTGTCTATAATTATTATTAAAAAATCTATCATTTTTCTAAGCACATTCAAAAAACGGATCTTTTGTGCATTTTTATGTGCAGGCACTGTGCTTTACATGCAATGTACAGGCTTCTCAGCAGAAACCGAACCTGTGGTACAGTCACAACCGCCAACAGCAGGCACGAATGCCCCGTTTGAATATCAGCTTGAAAATAGATCCGACCCGTTTGTACCATTTATAACTGAGAAAGCTGCAACATCGTCTGTTGATATGAATGAAATAGTTGAAAACAACGAGCCTCTTACCGGAATGCAGCTTTTCGAACCGGGTCAACTCACCCTCGTTGCTTTATTAAAAAAAGGCAAGGAAGATGTTGCAATGGTTGAGGATTTTACTGGCAAGGGGTATGTCCTCGAAGAAGGTACGAAGATTGGCAGACGGGGTGTGGTTAAAAATATAGTGCCCAATGCCGTAATTATAGAAGAAACTGCCGTAACGCGTGCAGGAAAGGAACTCATCACGAAGGTTGTGATGACACTCAAGAAAGAGGGAGAAGAATAGAAAATGCTTAAATGGCTAGATAAAATACGACCGGCTGTTTTCTTCGCATTTTGCATCTTGTTCGCATTTCAGGCGGATATAGTGAGATCTGAGAATGATGTTTCTTACGAAGTAACTGATATTGCCGTTTCGCTAACTGACAATGCGATTAGTTACAATATTCAAGGAACAAGCCCGCCGGTCTATAATGTAACGGAGCGATTTACTCCTTTCAGAGTTCTCGTGGATATCGCCGGAGCATTTTACGGTAACCAGCTGCCAAAAGAAAAAGCTCAACTTCCGGAAAATGGCTTTGCCACTTTAAAGATCTCAGACCTCAAGGATCAAACGCCACAACATATGCGGTTCGAGTTCACACTGGCCGACAGCCATGATTATTCAGTTAACAAATCAGGAAATAGCTTACTCATTAAACTCTTCCCTGCTTCTGAAAAAAAACAGGCCTCATCTACAGACAAAATGTCTGCAGGAACGGTACTGAGTGATTTCAAAGTATTAAGCACACCAAATACCACCACTATTACTATCGCTTCAAATGGTCCGATTGAAAACTACACTGTCAATACCATCGGAAGTGGTGTTAACCGACCACCACGGATGTATATCGATATAGACGATGTGGCTGTTAACGAATTGGTACCGGAAAAAATGATCGGCACCTCCGTTGGTAAAATTCGTGTTGCACCAAGAGGTACTGGCGCTCGTATCGTCTTTGATTCAGCATCGAATGCTTTGTTTAAATATACCGTTGCCCCATCCGCAGATGGTTTGAGTGTGGTAATTGATGAAAGTAGCCAGATGATGCAAACCGCCAATTCATCTGCAACTCAAAAAAAGAATCCATCTTCCACAGACCGCACACTGGATCAATTGATCGGCTCTTCAGAACAATTACTCAGTCAGGGACCTGAGAAAATCGCTCCGGCAACTCCTGCTGAAAAAGCTGCTGCCCTGAAGGACGATTTCTCGTTTTCCGGGTATAACAAACAACGCATCAGCGTCGATTTCTATAAAATTGACATTCACAATGTCTTTCGTCTCTTCAGGCAAATTACCGATCTCAACATTATCGTCGATGAAAACGTCCAAGGTCTACTTACCCTTTCGCTCAATGATGTCCCCTGGGATTTCGCACTAGACATCATTTTAAATCTGATGGATTTGAAGAAGGAAGAACGTTTTAATACCATAGTCATTTACCCCAGCAAAAAGGATTTCGTCTGGCCCACCCGGGCAGAAGACAATCTAGATTTCAAAGCTGACGTTGAGGTCATAGAACAAGAGGCATTGGTGATTGAAAAGTCTACAAGCCAGTCAAAAGAGGTCATGCAGGCGAAAGAATTCATGGCAAAAGCTCAAAATTTAGAGAGAAAGGATGAGTTTGAAGATTCTGCGCTTCTCTACACTAAAGCCTTCGAGCTCTGGCCGGAAAACACCAAGATATCCAATAAGCTTGCGATGTTGTACCTCGTCAATCTTGGCATGAATGCCAAGGCTGTGTACTACGCCAAGGAGACTTTAAAACGGGATCCGAAAAATGCGCATGCAGCGCTCTCCGCCGCTATTGCCTCTGCTAACATGCAGAGAATTGCCGAAGCAAAAGAATATTTTGTGCAAAGTATCAGCAACTCTCCACCGATGAAAGAAGCACTCATCAGTTTTGCGGCATTTAGCGAAAACAACGGCCAATACGATGCGGCTCTCAAGCTCCTTAAGAAACACCAATCCTATTACGGTGAGACTCTTGATACTATGGTCGCCATGGCAAGAATTCTTGACAAACTCAATATGTCTAAAGATGCGACCAAGCAATATCAGGCAATTCTGAGTTCAGGGTTCCAGTTTGGCCCGGATCTCAGAAAATATATTGAAGGGCGTTTGGCTGCTAGAGATCTTAATTAATGGTAAAACGGAATCTGATTCTCTCCAACAATTTTCAGTCCAAGAGGTTTTTATGAAGTACCTAAAGTATAGCTTTCTGTCCAGTAGCCTCTTGCTACTTGCATTGATCATCAGCTCCTGTACTTCCGACACACATCAGCAAAGAGACAATGCCAACCTTACCCAGGAAGCGGTTCAGCCAGTCGAAAAAAGCAGGTCAATGAGCGCTCCCGCCCTGCCGGCTAGCCTGCCGGTCGGCTACCAGATGCCATCATATGTAGTAGACAAAGGTGAAACAGAAAATATATCCTTGTCGGAGGAAAGTACGCTCAAGGTTGGTGCTCGAATTACCTCTACCCGGGGGCCACAGCCACTTTGGGACATTATTAAGCGCTTGGCCTCCCTCAAAGGAATGAATGTCTCCTGGGCGAGTGATGTCGATAAAAATGTGCTGGTTGATGTCGATATTAACGCCAATGACGACTTTTATGAAGCACTCGACAATATGCTTCGTCAAGTCGATTATTTCCATGAAATGCATGACAACACCATCGTCATTAAATATAAGGAAACGAGGCAATTTCAAATTGCCATGCCCTTCACCAAACAAACCTATACGACGGGAACAGGTGGTAATCTCCTCGGCAATACAGAGACGTCTAACAATATCGATGGGACCATTAATCTCTCCAGCAAAGACAATGAATTCGATATCTGGGACAACATCAAGCTCAATCTGGATACAATCCTGCAGATCTGGACTTTCCGCCGGGAAGGTGAAACAGTAAAGAGAGACACTGACAAAGTCTCCGACGAAGTAGCGAGTGAAGGATCCCGAAGTTACTCCGGGAATAAGCAAGTTGCGGCTTCCTCTGATACAGCGGAGAAGGAGCCATCAACGGCGTCTGCAAAATCCTCAGGGGATGTAACAGGGGGCAAGGGATTTTATATCATTGATAAACCTGTCGGACTCATTACTGTCACGGCACCGCGTCCATTATTGGAAAAAGTCGATGCCTATATAACAACACTGAAAAAATCTCTCTATCAGCAAATTTCAATTGAGGCGAAAGTGATCGAAGTTCAGCTCAATGATGCTTCCTCAGTTGGTATCGATTGGACAAATGTTCTTAAGGATTTTCAGGTTACCGCCAATGTTACGTTTGGTGCTAATGGTATCGTGCATCCGGGTTCAGGGCAGTTTGTCTCAAGGATTAGGTTAACTGATGCTGCAGGTGGCGTTAATATCTTGTTGAATGCCCTCAAAGAACAGGGTGAGACAAAGATACTTTCAAATCCAAGGATCAGTGTTATGAATGGACAGCCAGCACTTATTACGGTTGGTAAAAACGTTACCTACATTGATTCGATTGAATCTGAACTCGATTCCGACACAGGCATTGTAACATTTACTGCAAATACTGAACGGATACTCTCCGGAGTAGGCATGTCTCTGACTGCAACCATACTTGGCAAGGAAGATATCATTATGAATCTTGTACCTCTTACCGCTGAATTACAAGAACCTATTGAATATAGGGATATCGGTAATCTGGGCGGCACAGTAGGTTTGCCAGTCATCAATGTTCGGGAAATGAGCACAACGGTTAAAGTAGGGGATGGCGAATTGCTGGTAATCGGTGGTCTGATCAGCGATTCAAAACAGGACGATAACGCTTTTGCCCCGGTTCTCGGCGAGGTACCACTCTTGAAATATCTTTTTGGGGTTGAAAGAAAGCAACATCTTAAAAACGAGTTAATCATTCTTTTAAAACCACGAATCATCTAATTCTTTCAGAGAACAATCTATTCTTATAAGCAGGGAGATCAATATGAGCAGGCTGAAATATCTCGTCATCGGAATTTTAGCATTATTCTTAGCCGGTTGCGGACGCGGACAGATAGTTGTTGAGACACTTAACGTTCCCGGAGGACCAACCGCCAATGCACCAGGAAATGGCAAAAGCATCGTTATCCTTCCATTTGCCGATTACTCCAGGGGGAATCTTGAATCTGCTCATAGAAGGAACATGCTCGTCACCGAGTCCCTGACCGATCGCCTCATTATCAATGGGTTTTCACTACCAATCCAGGAAGACGTCTTTGATTATCTTGTCAGTGAAAAAGTCATTAATGTCACTACGAACTCACTTTCTTCGGAACTTAACAATGAATGGTCAGATTCGATGAAGTCTGAGATCAAGAGATATATGAGTGAAGCTGAGAATGAGTCTGCTCAATCAGACCAAAAATCTTTTGGAACCCACGGCCTTGACAGCCAGGAAGTCGCTAAAATTGGCCGTCAGTTCAATGCCGACTACATCCTTAGAGGTCAGATAATCGAATTTAAAACCAGGCAGGGAACTATTTGGGATCCCTCGAAAAAAGGTTTGCTTCCCTTCGTTTTCGGTACCACCGGCAGGTCCGTCTTTGGTTTTGCAACTTCAGGCGCCTACGATGAAGATCATGATTCCTTCTCAGCAATGAGCAATCCTGGCGGTCTCACCTCAGGAGAGGGACCGGTCGACGGGCAGGGCACTGTGCAAATACGAATGTGGGTCCAGGAAGCGGTAACAGGAAATGTCGTCTGGAGCAATAGAATCAGAGTGCAGGTCTCTCCTGAATCGGTTCTTGCCGACAACCAGTATGATACGTTGTTCAACACTGCTATTGAGAAGGGCGTCACGACAATGGTCGACCATTTTGTCACCTACGGCCTATAATATTTGTTCCTCCTCCCTATGAAGTGAAAGGGGGTGTCGGCTACATTACGCCGACACCCCCTTTTTTATTCATTTGCTCTATTTGCTTAATTCTTTGATTCTTCTTTTTTCTTCTGCGCGTTTTGAAAAAGAGCCATAAAGTTTACCGGTTCCATCAAGAATGGGACAAAGCCGCCATCCAGCGACACCTGACTGACAATTTGTCTGGTGAACGGAAAGAGCAGAGTCGGACAATCTACCCCAAGAAGCATCGCCATATGTTCGCCCGGAATATTCCTTAACATAAAGACAGCGGCATGTTCTATTTCGAGGATAAACAAAACCTTGCTCTCCTCTTTAGAAGAAACCTTGGCAGTAATCTGTAGTGCCACTTCCCAGTGATCTGCATCAATCTGTTTATTGTTCAACTGGAGATTCACTTCAACCGCAGGTTCCGTCTTCTGACGGTCAGTAAATACCTGTGGGGCATTTGGGTTTTCAAATGACAGATCTTTGATATACATTTTCTGCATTCGAAATTCCGGTTTCACTTCTTTGTCGTTTTCTTTTTTTTCTACCATGATACCCCTCAAGATAATTGAAATAGTGGTGTTTAGTGAGATTTGAGATTTTCCAAAATGCTATATTTCTGAATATTTGCCACGATGCATTGCAATACTGTTCAGCTTTCTACAAGTATTAGACCGTACTTGCCCCGTCGAGGCAAGACTTCTGATCCTGTTTTTCGGTAATTATGACAAAACCTGTTTAAGAAATTGCCCTGTATATGATTTTTCGATTTTGGTTATATCTTCCGGTGTGCCCACTGCAATAACTTCCCCCCCACCGTTTCCACCTTCAGGTCCCACATCGATAATCCAGTCGGCGGTCTTTATCACATCTAAATTATGTTCGATAACCACCACAGTATTCCCCTGGTCGACAAGAATATTCAGCACATTGAGCAGATGCTGTATATCTGCAGGATGCAGACCTGTTGTCGGTTCATCCAATATATACAACGTCTTCCCACTGCTTCTGCCGGACAATTCTTTTGACAGTTTAACCCGTTGTGCCTCGCCGCCAGACAGGGTAACGGATGATTGTCCCAGTGAAATATATGTCAAACCAACATCATAGAGGGTCTGCAGTTTATTTTTGACCGACGGTACATTTTGAAAAAAATCGAGTGCTTCCTCCACAGTCATAGCCAGCACATCATGAATACTTTTATCCCGATATTTTATCTCCAGGGTTTCGCTGTTATACCGTCTCCCTTTGCATGTCTCGCATTCAACGTAAATATCCGGAAGAAAATGCATGGCAATCTTATTAACCCCGTCGCCTTGACACGCCTCGCACCTGCCGCCTTTGATATTAAAACTGAACCGTCCAGGTTTATACCCTCGGGACCTTGACTCCACCAGACGGGCAAACAACTCTCGTATCGGAGTAAACACCCCGGTATAAGTCGCCGGATTGGAACGGGGGGTTCTCCCGATCGGGCTCTGGTCTATATCAATGATTTTGTCAATCATCTCAAGGCCGGTCAGGGTCGTATTGTCCTCACTGTATGTTGCCTTTTTCATATTCAAACCAGCTTTTGCCAACCTGAACAGTGTTTCTATAACCAGTGAACTTTTCCCTGAACCCGAGACCCCCGTGACACATGTCATCCCCTGTAAAGGAAAGGAAGCGGCAATATTCTTTAAATTATTAACTGTACAATTTTTAACCCGCAGACTATGTCTGGCACCGAGGCGTACTTTCCGTCTTTGCTGCGGTGTCGTAATCTCTAACCGACCGGAAAGATAAGCACCGGTGGAAGATTGGTTGTTTTCCAACAATCCCCTGACATCACCACTGTAAACAATATGCCCCCCATGTATGCCGGCACCTGGCCCCATATCCAATACATGGTCCGCAGCCAGAATCGTGTCGGTATCATGTTCAACGACGATGACACTATTGCCCAAATCCCGCAGTTCAACCAAGGTATTGATAAGTTTCTGGTTATCCCGTTGATGCAGGCCTATGCTCGGCTCATCGAGAATATACAGCACTCCGGCCAGGCGTGATCCTATCTGCGAAGCAAGACGAATGCGCTGCGCTTCGCCACCAGACAAGGTCCCTGCACGGCGCTCAAGGGAGAGATACCCCAATCCCACGTCCCGCAGGAATGAGAGACGATCGACGATCTCTTTTAATATAGATTGGCCAATCTTTTTTTCCCGTTCCGTCATGGGCAGCAAAGGCAATTCGGCCAGAATGGCTTCAATCGACATGCAGGTGAGCTGGTAGATGGACCATTTCCCCATCCGGACCGCCAACGCCTCCGGTTTCAGCCGTGCCCCCAGACAGCGAGGACATTGCTGTTCGTTCATGTATTTTCCCAGTTCGTCTCTGATCATCGCCGACTGGGTCTCGTGGTATCGACGATCAAGTTGGGGGATAACTCCTTCAAATCGCTTGACTGCTGTCAAGCTTCGCTGACCATTACGATAATGGAATTTAATCTCCTCACGTCCCGAACCGAACAGAAAAACCTCCCGCACCTTTTCCGGTAATTTGCCAAAGGGAGAATTGAGAGAAACACCATAATGTTTTGCGACAGACTCCAGCATATGCCCGGTATACGACTCTTCGCTGCGCCATCCCCAGGGTGCTATCGCTCCATCGCTGATAGATTTCCCGATATCGGGAACAACCAGCGACGGATCAAAAAACTGTTTTACTCCCAGTCCCCCGCATTCTTCACATGCCCCTTGCGGATTGTTGAATGAAAAGAGCTGGGTGGTGATCGGCGGCATGGAAATTCCACAAGTATGGCATGCTGCGAGTTCACTGAACAGTTGTTCCGAACCATTATCGGCAAAGAGTACCAGCAGAAAACCATCAGTAAGCCTTACTGCGGTACTGACCGAATCTGCGAGTCTTCTTCTGATCGATTCTTTCACCACCAGCCGGTCGACAACGACCTCAATAGTATGTTTCTTATTTTTATCCAGGGCGGTCAGATCGTCAGCATGAAAAATATCACCATCAACACGAATACGAACAAATCCCTCTTTGCGTATCCTTGCTAGAAGCTGTTCATGACGACCTTTTCGGTTAGTGACAAGTGGTGCCAGCAGGATAATTTTCTCGCCACTTGGCAGACGCATCAGTGCGTTTACCATATCCTCAATGGATTGTGCCTCAATGGGACTCCCGCATTTATGACAATGGGGATGCCCGCACCGGGCAAACAGCAACCGGAGATGATCATAAATCTCCGTTACCGTCCCTACCGTAGAACGGGGATTCTTGCTTGTTGTCTTCTGTTCAATTGATACAGCCGGCGAAAGCCCTTCCAAGGAGTCGACATCCGGTTTGTCCATCTGTCCTAAGAATTGACGGGCGTAAGTCGACAGAGATTCAACATAACGTCGCTGGCCTTCAGCATAGAGGGTGTCGAAAGCGAGAGTAGATTTCCCTGAGCCGGACAAACCGGTAAAGAGCACAAGTTTATTGCGGGGCAAATCAACGCTAATGTTTTTTAGATTATGCATTCGCGCGCCACGAATGCTAAGGATCATTGGTTCCATGGGAAAAAGAGGCGGGAAGAAAGATAGGGGAGACCGTTATCTACCAAGAAGAGTAGCATGATCCACTTTGATGCACCGGTTCATAACCACAAAAATCCCTTTCCTGCGGGCCAGATCGGCTGCGGTTTCATTAATCACACCCTGCTGCATCCAAACTGCACGGGGGAGTGGCGCCAATTCTATCAGCTGCTCAACAACCTCAAGCACATATTCGGACTTTCTGAATATATCTACGATATCAATAGGATAAGGGATGGATTGAAGATCTGCATAACAGGTCTCTCCCAATATTTCCTTCTGTCCGGGGTTAACCGGGTAAATTGTATACCCGGCATCGAGGAGATAGCGAGCAACCATGTTGCTTGGTCTGTTCTCCTTTGGTGAAAGACCGACTATGGCAATGGACGTAACCTCGCCGAGAAGGCGTGAAATTTCTGATGTGTGCCGAATTGCATCGAGAGTCTGCATTGATTTAAGACCGAAATATATTGAAGCAAAGAGTGTGACGAGAGAAATGATACCAAAATTCAATTCATATAGTCGAGATATAATGATGACCCCATGGACAAAAGTCAAGATAGCAATTATATACTTACGGGAACATTTGGCGGGGAACATATTGTCCACTTTCCTGCATTCATTTATTAAAGACCATTCCTTGAATATAACTGCAACGCATGAGGAAATTTGATGAATTTTCAAGACATCATCTTTGAATTAAGTAAATACTGGGCGGAACAGGGCTGCGTCATTCAGCAACCCTACGATATGGAGGTTGGCGCGGGGACGTTCCATCCGGCAACCTTGCTCCGTGCACTTGGTCCCGAACCTTGGAAGGCTGCTTATCCGCAGCCATCCAGACGGCCGACAGACGGCCGTTATGGCGATAATCCAAATCGGCTGCAGCATTATTACCAGTACCAAGTGGTCATTAAACCCTCACCTTTGGACATTCAGGAACTCTATTTAGGCAGCCTGGAGCGGTTCGGTCTCAATCTGCTCGATCACGATATCCGCTTTGTTGAAGACGACTGGGAATCTCCGACCCTCGGTGCTTCAGGACTTGGCTGGGAGGTATGGCTGGATGGCATGGAAATAACCCAGTTTACCTATTTTCAACTGGCCGGATCAATTGATCTTTATCCGACAACCGTTGAGATCACCTACGGCCTGGAACGAATTGCCATGTACCTTCAGGGCGTGGAAAGCGTCTACGACATAGCCTGGAACGAGGATGTAAGTTATGGAGAGATTTTTCATCGGGCTGAGGTTGAATTTTCCACCTTTAACTTCGAGGAAGCAAATGTAGAGAAGCTCCTGATGTTTTTTGACATTTACGAGGAAGAGGCAATAAAGCTTGTTGATAAAAAACTTGTTCTCCCGGCCTATGATTACTGCTTGAAATGCTCACACACCTTCAATCTGCTTGATGCCCGTAAAGCAATCAGCGTCAATGAGCGTACGAGATATATCGGTCGTATCAGGAATATTGCCCGGAAGGTAGCAGAGGCTTACGTTGACCAACGGGAGTCCATGGGTCACCCACTCATAAAATAACCGGGTGGAAAAAATGGCGGAAGTGCATGGGAATCGAACCCACCTAACGGGCTATTAACCCGCTACACCGGATTTGAAGTCCGGGAGAGCCACCAGTGCCCTATCCACTTCCCCAGATGTAGCAAAAAGAGAAATATCATACTAATAAGTGTTGACCTTGGAAACAACTTTTTATTATGTTATGGATTTTTATTGGTGCAAGCTCAGAAGACATTGTGGCCCTGTTTCGGGGCATTATTAACAATCAAGATATCTGTTCAAACTATACGCATGCAGTGTGAAAGACTTATTAAAATGATCAAGTCGTGGTATCTTCATGTCCGTGAAGAAACGATGGCTCCGGCCCGCATGGTATCCTTTATCGAAGAACATGCTATCAGCTGTGAGGTCTGTCGGCAAGATCCCGACCTCAAAGAAGAAATTGCGAAAATTACCGAATTAGTCCTGCCAGAATCCAAAATTCCCAAAGCAATCCGACAGAAAAGCAATGTGGAGGACGAAGAGGAAGATGAGATAGATTCCGAAAATGAGAATGACGAGGTGGATACCGACGAAGAAGAACCGGATGATTCTCTCGACGAAGAGGGGGAGGAGGAGGAGGAGGAGGACGAACTCGATCTTGATGATGAGCTCATATCCAAAGATGACGATTAAAATGAACAGATCGCCTCATTGACACCTCAGGGACGCTCCCGACAATTCCTGAGGGTGAATTCTCATCTTACAACTCTACTGCAATATCAGACCATTCCACTCTATTAATCTTTCGGTAATAAAAGCATTGATTTTTGCTTGTTCCGCATCACCCTTGCCTTCGACAGTTATCTGCTCGCCAAAGGCAAAATGAGCCGTCTTACTTAGATCCAGCCTGCCGAAATCTTTGATTTTTTTCCCGTTTTGCCAACAATCTGTTTTCAAAGCCAGCGGAACAATGGGAACTCCAGCTTTTTTGGCGAGTTTTACCCCAATCGAACTCATCTGCGCCGCATCAAAGGTATGCGACCTGGTCGTCTGAGGGAAGACTATAATGGATATACCCTTGCCCAGCCGGTCGAGACCCTCGGTTAGCACGGTTTTCAGATCCTGGCGGGGATTGGTCCTTGTCACAGCAATCGGATTGCGCGAACGCATGACATATTTAAAAACCGGATAATTAAGGAGCGTTTCCTTAACCACAAAGGTTGCTGGCTTTATCGGTTGAACCATGACCGGCAAAAGCAAGGTTTCCATCATACTCATATGATTGCCGACGATTACAACCGGCCCTTCTGCCTGTGCAACATTCTCAATACCGGAAATTTCAATGGAAACTCCGGCCATTTCCAGTCGCCGCATCACATCATAACTGCTGTCGGTCCAGTCCGATCCGTTATAGTGACCGCTTTTTGCGAGCCTGCTGGCTTTATAGACAATGCAAATGAGTCGAAGGTAAAATAAAAGAGAAGGAAAGAGCAATGTTCCTGTTCTTTTTTCCGTCTGATAATAAAAATCAATATAGGGTATCTTATGCATAGCTCATAGGCCAAGGTGAGTTAAGCGAGGTAATTTCGAATTGTAGAACTGTAAGTAGTACTTTGGTTTGTCATTAGCATGAAGGGGCCTTTCTATCAAGTCTATTCCTATACAGGAGAAGGGAATTGACCTCGTTTTCCAAAGCATCAGAGATGCCTTTCACGGATATTCGTCAGTGTCGACACCTATGATAAAAACATTTTTCCCTGTGGTTGCCAAACCAGTCTTCAGATTCTCCTGCAGAGCATCTAGTTAGTGTCTGTCGCTGTCTTCAATTCTCATAGAAATGCAATTGTTGATTTTTTGTCGCCAAAACCTATCCCAATTGGTACCTTACTCGATGGTTGTTTCTCGTTTTCAGTTGGAAGGTATCAATACTCCGCCCCCTCTGCCAGGTGAACGTAACCTTTTTTCAGGCAAAGTGCGGATGGTTATCTACTGTTTTTCACACTGGGGATGGTTACGGGTATATAAATTATTCAAAAGAGATACATCAGATAGGATACGAAAAAGAAGTGAAGGCGAGAAAATGAATTCTCTATCGTCAGGATTTTTCATACTACTCATGATAAAACACAGATGAAAACAGCGCCGACCATAATTGTTCAACTGATACATATCGAGGGCCCGTTGAAGGGACAGATTGTTGAGTTGTCTGATCCGATAATCAAGATTGGCCGACACCCATCATGCCAACTGAGGTATCCGGCAGACCTGGCAATCATTTCAAGGGAACACGCGACCATTTCAAGAGAAGGAAATCGCTTTAAATTAACTGACCAGAGTTCCAATGGCACTATCGTCAACGGCAGGAGAATAACGGAAATTTTCCTCAAAGATGGCGATGTAATAACCGTTTCCGAAGGTGGTCCCAAGGTTAGTTTTCTAACCCAGATAACTGACACACCACCTCCTCCGCAAGAAAAGACTTCTTCTCCTCCGGTGGCTGAACAACCAAAAATTTCTCCCCCACAACCACCTCCTGCTCCGCCCGCACCAAAACCTCCACAAAAAATCAAGGTGCCCCTTATCATTCAGTACGGACCAACCCTTCGCTCTTTTGATGATTTACCCTTAAAAATCGGCAATCATCCCAGTAATGATTTCATTCCGGATCATCCGGGTATTCTGGATCTCCATGCGGAAATTTACTATGCAGACGAGCAATATCAGATAAGGGATTTGACCGGTCGCCAACTGATAACGAAGAATAACATACCTGTTGACCAGGGTGCCGTATTGCAAAAAAATGATGTCATCGCTTTCAGTCAAAGTGGACCCTATTTCAGATTTCTGGGTAATGGCCGTCTGAGCGAAGAAGACCTCAGTCAGGAAGATCACGCTCCCGATGGGCAGGCATCCATGCACCAACCTATGGAACAAGCAAATGATGACAAGAACAAAAGCAAACCTCTGTCATTTTTTAAAAAGGTCTTCTCAAAGAGTTAAGCGCAATAGCCTGGAAGCAAGTCGGAACCAATTTTCGTCCCCGCAGGGGATGCAGAAAGCACTCTTTTGAGGAGTGCTTACTGCCATAGCTCCTGAACTAACCGAGACTATACTGTATCGGATTCTTTCAACAATGGCATACCTTTTCCAAGAATTTCGAGCACATGGTCGATCTGCTTCATGTTTATGACCCCCTGTTCCAGCAGAATTCTCCCTACCAGCCGATGTTTTCCATTCTCAAAGTCTTCCATCACCTGGATTTTCAAGGCTTCTATAAACTGTTCCGCCGAGACGTATCCTTTTTCAATGGCGATTACGCCAAACCGTTTTTCTAAATGTTCTGTTTCCATTACTCTCCCCTTCTATCCTTAAACTTCTAGGCTAGATCTATCTCAACTGCAAAAACAAAAGTAATTTACAAAGTCTTCACGAACATTATATACTGCTTGTATTGGAGATTAAATGAAGAATCAAGAAAGTAAAATTAAATGGGGAGATTTTATTCTCTCTTATGCCGGCATTTCAGACAAAGGACAAATTCGCCAAGAAAACGAAGATGATTTTCTGGTCATGGAACAGTATTGCTTATTTTGTGTTGCCGATGGCATGGGCGGTCAGGAAGCCGGGAAACTGGCAAGCAAAACAACGCTGGAGAGTGTGGCAAAGAGCATGACCTACCTCAGCGACCCGGAAAACGCCACCATGCCATACGGTTTAACGGAGGATATGCTGGTCAACCATCTGTTAGTAAACTTAACGCACTTTGCCAATGACCAGGTTAACAAAATAAGTGCCGGTCGAACAATGGGGTCAACCCTTGTTGCCGCGCATTTCAACGAAAACAGTATTAATATTGCCCATGTTGGGGATAGCAGACTCTATTTATGGCGTGCCGGGCAATTGACCCAACTCACCGAAGATCATTCTCTGGTCAACGAACTCTTTAAATTAGGGAAAATAACCCAGCAGGAGATGCATGGGCATCAGATGCGCAATGTTATCACCCGTGCCATCGGCGCAAACAGTTCAGTTGATCCGACGCTCAGTCATATAGATGTCGCAGCCGGTGATCTCTATCTTTTATGCTCTGACGGACTTACGACCATGCTGGAAGCCGGGGACTTAATAAAAATATTTGAAAATGAGTGTACCCCTTCCTCTCTCGCCCAATCCTTTATCACCCAAGCCAATGCCGCCGGCGGGCGTGATAACATTACTGTTCTTCTTATATCGGTGCAAAAACCGACATAATGCACCATCGGCAGCCAACCGGTGAGCCAAGAGAACAGCCATGGTTCGACACCAACCTTTTAATTTTTAATATTTTTCCACCTTCTTCTGCATCCTTCTGGCATTCTGTAGATCTTTCCTGGCTTTCAGGTGATCTGGCACTAACCGAAGAACTTCCTCCCATTCCGCTATCGCCTTTGCCAGTTCCTCTGAAAGAAAATAACTTATTCCTTTGCGATAGTGGGCATCCGCTTCCTGTTGCAGGAAAACTTCTGTAGAGGCTTTAAGCCCGCCGACATCAAGAAAATTGTTATCCAGAGAACGCAATGCCTCCAGTGCTTTTTTGTATTTCTCCTGCTCAAGATACGCCTTTGCCTTACGATAAATCTGCATATCACTCTCTTTCCTGACTGTCGCTTGCCCTGTTTCACGGCTATGGTCTTTCGACGACGTTCCGGCGATGGCTCCTGTTTTTTGTCCGGGTGAGTCTGCCGGAGTGGCATGATACTCTGGCAAAGGAGCTACAATCTCTTTATTTTCAGAAGAATCTATATTTAGAATCGGGACCTGTAGGATCGTGCCGGAAGTCAAATTCCCGGTAACATTGATCTCATTAAACGCTTTGAGCAAAAAAGCAGTATTGGAATCATGAAATTCCTTTTGGGCAACTTTTTTTACGGTATCACCATCCTGGACTACATATGTTCTGAAAACAGGTGGTTGCAATTTTTTTTCCACATAGTCCAGGGCCTGTTCATTCCCCTGATCATATGCAAGGGTGAGAAGAAATTCTCTGCGGGCTTTCTGAATCTGACCACGCTGGTAAAATCGTACCCCTTGGTTGAAATGTTCTTGGGCCTTGACCTCGATTTTCTTTTGCAGCGTATTGATTCTGCTGGTTATCTTCTCATCATCAGGATGAAAATAATGGACAATCCACCAACTCTGCATAGCTTCACGCCAGAAGCCCCGAGTTTCATAAGCCAGGGCTTTCTGCTTATATTTATCTGGCAAAATTCGGTAGTTATCTCTGCCCGCTGTATCGAGGAGGTTTGGGTGAACAGCGCACCCGGCAAAAAGCAGTGGCAAAAAGAGAAGGAAAAGGACAAAAATGCGCAGAGAATTTAAAAAGGTCGTAACCCGATTGCACCATCGAACCTGTTTTCCATGTTCAGTCGACCGTGCAGACATCAGTTTATGGCCTTCCTGCTGTAGATTTTCAGGTTCCTTTTAAAATCATGTAGATCGAAATCACCGTATACCATACTGCGGTTTAGGGTATACGGGTTGATAAAGAAGGGATTTGCAGCGCGTTTGACAGTAAAGGCTCCCCGATACCCCTGTTGCTGCAAAAAAGCTATGACCAGATTGTTTGTGTCCCCATACGGGTAGGCTAAATATTTTACATTCTTATGCAGTTTCTCTTTGATAATCCTGGTTGATTCGACAATTTCATTTTCCACCTCCCTGGCGTACTGGCTCAGTGATTCCTTATCGTTCATCTTACCAAGGTTGCGATGGGTTTTTGTGTGACACTGGACATCAACACCACCTCGGTCAAGCTCAGTCACCTCTTCCCAATTCAGGGTTTTCTTGCTCCCGTTGATAAGATCGGTATACACAAACAGGGTTGCGCGTAAACCGTATTTTTTTAAAATCGGAAAGGCAATGGAATAGACCTCCTGCCAACCATCATCAATGGTAATGACAACGGCCTTCTTTGGGAGTTCGGTACGAAATTCCAGAAAATCAAAAAGCTCGTCCAGAGTAATAGCTCGGTAATTATTGTTACGAAGATATTTCATCTGTTGTTCGAATTCATCTCTCCTCACCACCATCAGACTTTTTCTTGTATTAGAAAAATTATGATATACGAGTATTGGTACCGTCTGGTATCCCGATCGAGAGAGGCCACCCTTCTCGAAGGGCTCTAATGGAATAATGATCTCCTGGCCGGCGGCAACGGAAGTCACATCGTTAAAATCGGCAATAACCCAACCCTTATCAGGATCGTCGAGGTATTTTTGAGCGAGAGTCGATAGAGTGTCGCCGGCTTGAACAATTACCGGCAGAAACTGTGGGAACGTCCCACGACGTGCACATCCCTGAAACAGGAACATGAGACACAGAATTCCCATCAGGCCCATAATAAATCGCAGCTTGAGCCAAAAGGCGTCATTCATGCTCACTGTTCCTTTCCGAAAAGCCAAGAAGCCGATAGCTTTTGATTACATCAGAACTCCCCAACACATTCTGAGGAGGAAGCGTTTCAACTTCTACCACGGTCTTCATCGGACCATAAATCTCCTCACCGAGGATAATTTCTCCGGGATGGCCAAAATTGGACAACCAATAGGCCTCTTTGATGCTCTCACCGATTGAGCTGTATTCAACTTTTGAATAGGTACCGATATTGCCTGACAAGACAATTCCCGAGCTGATCCCAACTGAGACCTTGCTGAGAAGCTGACTTTCACTTTTATCACCGGCAGAAAGCGCTTCCTGTAAATCAAGTGCCGCCCGAATGGCTCTGGTCGTATGATCTTCCCGGTACAGAGAAACGCCAAAGATGCCCACTATCGCATCTCCGATGACCTTATCGACATATCCGCCATGCTTACTGATAATTCTGGTGAGAATGGCTATGTATTTATTCAGAGCCTTGACAATCTCTTCGGGATGTTCCGTCTCTGCATAGGATCCGAACCCTTGAATGCTGGCAAAAAGAATCGCAACCTGCCTCCGGAATGCATGGGCGCCGCCCTCTGATTGCGGGCTTTCCAGGATACGGTCCAGGGAAGAAAACTTCAGATACTGTTCAAGTTTTGCCTGACTTGGTTCCTGGAGCAACAGGCCTTGCGACATATGATGCAAGGCCCGGCCGACATCACCCCATACACCGTTTCCTAAATTCTCAATACGATATTGCAGATTACCGTTCCCATATTCTTCAGCAGCCCGAACTAGCTCGCCGGATCTCTTTTTTACCTGTCGGGTATATAGAGCACCGATAAAGAGTAGGAGCAGAATCATGCCAGCGCCCAGCCCCAAGCATATTTGGGTCAGGGTGGAGCGTGCCGTATTAAGACTTGCAGTAACAAAGCTGGCTGAAAGGCCAAGATGTACGATACCCAACGGTTTTTCATGGTAGATGATTTCCCTGGACAAATCATACACCTGTTCCACCGGAGATAAGGAATATTGCACGATGACAATGCCACTGTTGTTGCTCAAAACATTTCCACTTTCAAGGAGGCTGCCTTTCCATTCAAAACCCTCCCGTGCCATCTGTGCCTGAACCACCTTATTACGATCAAGGACGGAGGCATTGACTATACCTTCCAATTTAACGGCATCGTGAACCATACTGCTCAACCGCAAGGTATCATCGGTAAGCAGAGGAATTTTGACACTGACCGCTAAAAAATCGAGAAGGTTCCCGACAGACTGGAGTTTCTCTGTAAAGAGAGCTTTTTTATGCTGTTGCCAGAAAAATCTACCACTCACACCAATGAAGAGACCAGCCAGCAGAAGACCAACAATTGTGATCCTCAGAAACAATGGAAGGCGCATAGGGCTAATGGTGTGGCCGCGGATCAATTTATTATTGTTTGAAAATTGCATTTTTTTGTGGGCTAATGTAAATGATACTCAGAAGCTAACCGAAAGGTCCCATTTATCTCAATGTTTTTTTTCGCTAAAGGCAACTATTCATCCGGAAGAAAGCAGATATTTTACTGCCCTGCCGATCTTTTGCATCACTTTTGCCGCAAAGTTGACCAGAGAGAAGCCATCATCATTAACGGTTAGTGCATTACCCATTAGCACCTCCAATACATAGCAAGAAATCATGGGATAACATAACATCAGGATGATGGGCTACCTCCAAACCACGTATCCCATTGTGGGGAGGGCGGCAGTGACACTGTTTACGATAATTTCATCACCTCCGTTAGCCGCCATCTATCGAACAACTTGCCATGGCAGACGAAATAACCTTGACAGCAGCATGGAGTTTCGGCGAAACTTTTTCAAAAGAAGCGGCAAGCGAGAAGCCGCAAAAAGTGTACTCGAGAAAGTCGAGGATAAGAGTATATTGGGTTATCGTGATATTTTTTTTATTTTCATGGATCTCTCTGATTCTGTACAACAAAAGCATTTTCTACCGGCGATCATCGCCGGGTGATGCAGCAGAATAAATCAAATTCTGGGAAATTTGTAAGAAAGTGATTTTAATTAATTCGGGTGTAAAATTTCAGACCTGAAGTGAGGAAACCCGCTTGCCGGCCAAATTCAGGTTTTGGAAAAAGTACAGTAATTCGTTCTGAAATTGTGGTACAATGCCATTAACTTGGACCTGCTCGTAATTGATTCGATTTCGTTATTGACGTGGAAGCAAAGCACTCCTTCGTTATCCTGTATGTATTGCACAGTTATAAGACAGCGATATTAAAAATTGATTAAACAATCGGTATCAAACTTTTTATGACATCTTTTCAAACCAGGCAGCTCGGGAAATATATTATACTTGACCAACTGGCGGTAGGTGGCATGGCAGAACTGTTTCGGGCCATGATCACCAGTGTTCAGGGTTTTGAAAAACTTATCGCCATAAAAAAGATCCTGCCCCACCTTGCCAGTGAAGAAGATCTGGTCAGCTCGTTTATTGATGAGGCAAAACTTGCAGCACTTCTTCATCATCAGAATATCGTGCAGATTTATGATTTCGGTAGTCTGGAAGAAACATACTTCATCGCCATGGAGTATCTGCTCGGTAAAGATTGCCGAGTCCTCTGCAGTAAAGCCACTGAGAAAAATATCCCTCTGGACCGTGAAAATGCCCTGCTCATAGTCTCCCGTATTTGTGCCGGCCTGGACTATGCCCACAAGCTGAAAGATTTTCAGGGGAAGGCTCTCAATATTATTCATCGGGATATCAGTCCGCAGAATATCATTATCACTTACGAAGGCGATGTAAAAATCGTCGATTTCGGGATCGCCAAGGCCGCCAGTCAGAATACCCATACACAGATGGGAATGATCAAAGGTAAAGTAGCCTATATGTCTCCTGAGCAGGCAGCCGGTAAAGCGATAGATCACCGGTCCGATATCTTCTCCTGCGGCATCATTCTCTATGAATTGATGACCGGGAAACGGATGTTTTCCGGTGACACCATGCATATTTTGGCCAAAATCAGAGATGCCGAATATATTAAACCTGAAGAGTTGCAAAGTGATCTCCCGGAAAAACTGATCGAGGTGTTTAAACGGGCTCTGCAAAAAGAACCTGACGACCGCTATCAATCATGTGGAGAGATGCTTAATGACCTTGAAGAGTGCATGCAGCAAGGGATGCACCCATCACCGCAAGGGCTTGCAAAATACATGAAGACGCTCTTTGCGGAAGAAATTGCCGCCGAACAGCAGCATCTGCAAAAGATTACTCAAATAGGTCTGATGCAGGGCAAGAAAAAGACATCTCCAGACTCTTCATCGAATCAAAAGAAACCGATGTTGAAAACGGCGACAAACTTTTTTCTTGCAAGAAAACAGGACGCTGATCAGAGCGTTTCCGGGTTGACTGAAAAAATCAGATCAAAAAAACTTCTGCTTGCGGCCATAGCAGCCGGGATTTTTTTGATTGTCGGATCATTTGCTGTTTTTAATAGACAAGGTACCGAGCCGGCTCCGCCTCAAACGGCAGCTGAAACTCAATCAGTACAATCGAACGAAAAAACTGCAGTTCCCACCGAAGCACCAGGTACTGAGACTTATCAAAAAGCCATGGATGCCCTTGTTGACAAACGGTTCGCTGAAGCTGTTACACACTTTGAAGAGCTTCTTGCCCTTGACCCGAGGATGAAGGAAAAAATTACCTCCCCCTACGCTGAAGCCATACAGGAACTAGCAGACAAAATAAGTGAAAAAGACCCCAAACAAGCCATCAACCTCTTTAAAAAGTCCCTTGCGCTTGATCCTAAAAGCGAAAAGGCCAATTTTCAACTTGGCATGGTGTATATGAAACAGAAAAACTATGCCGCGGCAGTTGAAAGCTACGATAAGGTTATTCAACTTAATCCTGATTTTCCGGATACTTACTTCAATCTTGGCTTTATCAATGCCCTGGCAAAAGATTATGTCAGGGCGGAAGAGATGTATGCCCGGGTTGTGGAACTCAACCCAACCTATGTTGACGAGGCACTTTTTAATCTTGCTCTGGTGGAAAGCAAGCTTGATAAAAAAGAACAATGCATAGCCAATCTCGAAGAAGCAGTGAAAATCAATCCCAACAATAAGCTTGCCCAAAATTACCTAAAAAAAATGAAAGGAGTTTCTGGAGAATGACCCCTTACCGACGTTTGCATCTTTTGTTTTTTCTCGGCCTGGTACTTTCTATTATCTGTGCAGGCTGCGCGACTAAGACCACAGAGGACATGGATTCATCAGTCGAATCTCCTACTCAACAGTCGACCGATTACCCAGGAGCAGTCTATGAACAAGGGGATGATACTTACCCTGAAGGCTACTACATTCATACTGTGACCTTACCCGATGAAAGCATTTCAATTATTGCCAAATGGTTTACCGGTGATCTGAAAAACTGGGAAGTGCTGGCAAAATGCAATCCGGCAATCAATCCCAACCGCATTTTCATGGGTGACAAGATCAAGATTCCACGCGAGATCATGACCAGGCAGGATCCCATGACAGCTGAATTTGTAGTGGCATCTCAACCAGAGCCGAAGCGAAAGCAAATCAAAGAGCCGGCTCAGGTCAAAAGAAAGAAACCAGCGGCAGAGTCACCTCCTGATCCGACAGCAGAAGACGAACCCATACTTTTTGGGCCTAAAGGATATTCCAAGGAATAACCTGCGGACAAGTAGGCAATACCAGCCTCAATCCTATGGCGCTATGGAAGCTGAATAGTAGTTTGTCCGGCATTGGTTATTGTAATGACACCTCCATAGGCACACATCAATGTTGAGGTATTGTTCAAGGCCGGCATATTGGCAATGAGGACATTAGGGGATCCCGGCACCCAGGGTGAGGATGTTACCGGCACGCAGGGTACCGGGGTTAATACCCCGAGGGCAGCGGAGGTGGCTGCAGCCACGGCTGGATTTGACGGGGTCGTACACATACCGAACGGCATGATGTTCTTCATCGGAATATGATCCATTATGGTCGCCTGGGGAGTCATACTGAGTACCTTGTTCTCCGGTGTTACCACCAAAGTGCTCGGCGCCATGCCAAAACTGCATTGCAGCATCGCCCCCATGCATACCTGCATTGTCATCTATCTCTCCTCAGCTTGTCCATTATTTCCATTTTCCGTTCACTCCCCTTGGAAGAAATACTATCCAAATGCGCCCATTCTTGCGCCATCAAGAGGGGGGAGTTAACAAAATCTCCTCAGTCGGTGCCTGCCAACCGAGCCCGGTTTTGGTTCGTCCGGCACCAGCAAGCAGCATAATGGTCGCCGGTATTCTTCTTATAAACTTATTTCATTCTGCACCAATGTTAATGCATCTGAATACAAATATTCAACCAGCTGTTTTCCTTCTTTTTTTTCCATATAATACCCTGTAACCGGGCCATAGATAATTTTAAGCTCTTGTTCGTTACAGGTTGGGAGATAGACCCCAAGCACCCTGGGATCATAAAAACGAAAGAGAAAAGATTTACCTTCCTCATCGTACACCGTCAAAAAAGTTCGAAAATGACGCTTGAGTTCGTGCAGAGTTGCAGATGAGCGAACAAAGACGTACTGGCTCTCCCCCCAACCATTGTCAAGCAACCACTTGGTCAAGGTGTCCTCGCGTTGCAGCCGGACAAGATACGGCGCCACCCAGGCAAGCTCTTTGGCCATTTTACCCCGATGCAGGCAGACACTCTCCGCTTTTGCAGCCATAATCTTGGGGTATATCGACTCACTCCTGGCGGCATCCACAAGGGCGTATACCTTCTCAGGTGTCCGACCCTCTATAGGTTGCCATAACTGCCTGATCACCAGATCACTTTGAGGAGCTACCATGATTACCTCTATCTTCTGTTACCTTAGAGCCGCACGGGCTCTGTGTTAGTGGGGTCAGGTGGCGCAGAGCGGTGTTCCCGACTCCGCGGCATCTGCAAGTGCCTGGGACTGCGCAGTTGGAGGCGGCGGTGAAAGCTGGGGAGGAGATCTGAGCTCAGCCGTCGTGCCATGCTCATCGGTATCTGCTTCACGAGGTACTTCAGGAGCTTCAGGCGACGATCCCGCCCCGGAGCCTGGAGATCCGCCACTGTTAATCATCACCATGGAACCCTGGATAGTCACTCCCGCCGGGCCGATATCGATAAAACTTCCCCCTGCTACAAGAGATATCTGCGTGCCGGCATCCAGTATAACCTTCATGCCTGCTTTCAGGTGAATCTCCGTGCCGGCATCAAGGGCATAATTCGCGCCTACCTTCTCCTGCATATCCGTTCCAGCTTCGAGTGAAATGGTACCTTCCACCTTTTCGTTGTGGTCACCCTGAACGGTGAGATGTTTCTCTCCCTGAACTTTCTCCAACTGGTTTTCCACCACAATCAGATGGCTGTCATTGCCAACCCATTCAAGCAAATCTCTTTCAGTGCGAATTTCCTGATCCTGCTGGGCATGAATAAAAAGTTGTTCGTCGTCTTTTTTATCCTCAAAACGAATCTCATTATAACCTCCGCCCCCTGGGGAACTATTGGACTTGAAAGTACTCTTGGTCTTCTCATCGGGTAACTTGTATGGAGGACGGTTGACGCCGTGATACACCTGGCCGGTGACAATCGGCCTGTCCGGGTCGCCTTCAAGGAATTCGACAATCACTTCATGGCCAACCCTGGGCAGGAAAAGTGCTCCCCAGCCATTCCCGGCCATGGCCTGACCTACACGCAGCCAGCAGGAGCTGTTTTCGTCAAGTTGGCCCTCACGATCCCAATGAAACTGGACTTTCACCCGACCATAGTCATCGGTATAGATTTCTTCCCCTGAAGGGCCGACAACCACCGCCGTCTGCACTCCTTCCACCACCGGCCTTCTCGTGCTGCGCAACGGTCTGAAAGGTACCTCATGAGGAATGCATTCAAAATAATTCGAATAGGCTCTTTGGTGAGAGGCACTCTCTTCTGCAGCCGTGGATAAGGTTCCTGTGAAGTAGGTGTCGGTCAGGTCAACCTCATGGCGGATACGGGTCAGTAGATATTCCTTGTTATTCCAATCATCTTGGAGAGAATCCTGCAGTTTGAAACGATAGCCGCTGACAAAAGCCCGACAATCACTGCTGCCCTTTAGGGTGACGATGCGGGATTCTTCCTCCTCCATCCGAAGAGTGGCCAGACCATCACCCATATTTCTTTTGGCATACCCCCCCGGATAATCATACTTTTCGCGCTCTCCGGGGCCGAGAGTGTGGGTTGTATCGGCAGTTACTTTCAAATCGGTATTGGGAATTTCATAGTTATAGTCATTCAAACTAAATTTCCCGGCCTGAATTTCCTGCACCATCTTCAGGCTATCAATTCTATCCTCTTCACCATAATATTCCCCACTCCCTTGCCTGAATTTCGTTGTCTCCTGTGAAGGGCATGGTTCATTTGCGCCTGAGTGGTCGGCAATTACCATGGTATGCTTGCCATCTTCATGGGTAAAAAAGTAGAAGATTCCCTCGTCCTGCAAAAGTCTAGATACAAAATCAAAATCACTTTCCCTGTATTGTACCGTGTATTCCCGCTGTCCATAGGAACGGCTCAAATTCAATTTATAGTCGGTAAGACCGCGGTCTGCGAAAACCTTTTCGACTATGTCCGGCACTGAAAGCTTCTGGAATATCCGGGAATTTGAAGTTCTGGTCAAAAGCCAGAACCAGGGCACCACAATAGCGGAAAAGTAAGAAGCCCGAAATTGACTTCCCCCGGGCTTATCCATGCTGCATTCCTGACTGAAACGGGATATCAGCCCGTTAAGATATCGTTTCGTGCCGTCGGCCAGAATAATGGAAATGGTGACGCTCTTGCCAACGATATCCTCAAAGGTAATTGCCTGTTTCTCGGAAAATAGTTCCAAATCAAAATGAAAAAGCTCAGATAGCCCTTCCTGCCCATGGAGTTTATGGAGCAGCAGGACATCTTTCCCGAGAGGAGTTTCAATGGAGAGAAGTTTGTTTTCCTGGGTTAACATAGAAGTTCACAGTCAGAGGTTAGGAAAAACAAAAAGTAATGGGTATAGTGTTGTCGTCTAACCGTTTTATACTCAAAGAAGTTCAGCCGTTGACATTATCTATCACAGACTACAGATTCCTGCACTATTCTGCTACAAATTTATTGGCTTTCGTTGTACGTGTCGGCAGGGTGAACCCCGTTATGGCAGTCATATCTCAACAGTATTTCAATCTATCAGAATAAATACCGGGCGATGAACCTGGAATCACCAAGGCATTGACAACTTTTTCATAGTAGGCAGACGATTGGGCATCGCCGATTATGGCATATGCATAGCCTCCTGCAGCCATTGCGTGCAAGCATTTGAGCAGCAGGACTGTACCGATACCACGACCTCTATACTTTTCAGAAACCCCTACGGGTCCGAAGAAATTCTTCATACAACTGTCATAGCAGGCAAAACCGACAATTTTCTTACTTTTGATGGCAAGATAGCAGGAGACCGGCTGACGGGTAAAGGCGATGTCACATTCATTGGCCCATAATCTGCCGAAAGTGTCTCCCACCCATTCAATCACCAGATGTTTATCACAGACCATGGCCTTATGGATACAAATCTCCTCTGCTTTCAGTTGTTCCAGCCGGGTACCCACATCCGGTAGATCATAGAGTTTTACAAGAAGGTCGGACATACTCTCTCAGCTCCATGGTCCTTCAAGCAGGGTGGGAGGGTCGGCTATGGACTGGAATCGTCCGAGTCGAACCTTATCCTGATTTACAAAGGAGAGTAGAGGCATAAACCCCTTGTCCATTATATTTTCCGCCGCGCGTTGGCTCATCAGTATTTCTGCACAAGGTTTTAGAAACGATTCTCCATCTTGCTGATAAACATGGAGTGGCAGGGAGTTAATCTCCTGAGCACTTCCTGGCTGCATCTGCCATCCCTGCAAACTGAAACTCTGTCCCAGCAGGAGCATTATGGCAAAACAGGGATTTCCCCAAAGGTAGTCTCCATGTACCGGCGCTGCCGGCATCTCTTCGAAAGGAACCAGATCGACCGGATCGGTTTTGGCACCATAGGGTAAACGCAGCAGAAAACGCGGCAGACCAAGACCTAGATGGGTGGCTTCTGGAAGCTGCCTCAATGCCTGCCAGCTCTTTTCACTTTCCTGGTCATTCAGGGGGTGCCAGTCATCAGGGTCCGGGGTTTTTGCAAGCGTGTTCTCACAGAGAAACTTATCCCCCGCTGCGGCAACAAAAGCAGCACCAGCCGCTTGAGTTATTTTGGCCATACGGGAGAGCAGTTCCACATCTTCCGGACTCTTTTCAAAGGTATAGTTACCTGCAACAACCGCCCAGGCCTGTCCCCCTGCAGTGCCAACCGCCCGCTCAACCAATTGTTTATAGAGACCGGTGCGCTGCAGGTCATCTGCAGACAAGAGGTCCGCGGCAATCTCTGCCTTAGACACGTCGAGGAGAAAAATTTTCAGCTGGCTGTCGGTCTCAAGCTGTGAAACCAGGAAAGAGAGCCCCATCCATGCGGCTTCCAGTGCCTGAAAATCTTTATGGTGCAAAATCATGCGCATCAGCTCACTCGTTGCAGCATCCACAGCTTCGATCATTTCCGCTTGTCCGGGATTGGTTCTGGCAACAAGATGCGGGTTGACAATGGTGTGTAAAAATGAGTCCCATTCTGTCGCCGGGCTGACTGACCCAGCGCTCTGCTCCTCCGGCTGACTTTCTTCGATGATCTGGTCGAGCAGATCGCCCTTTTCCAGGTTGGTGGCCGTTCGCGGCAAACCGGATGCACCATCGGCTAGGGCAGGAGACTGCAGATGGTCAACAAGGACGGTCAGTATCTGCGGATCGTCAAGACTTTGCCGGGCATCCCTTAATGCCTTGAAAATATCAAGACGCCGATAGAGAGCATCCGGGTGGAAATCATCCATATCGGAGAATTTAATGGAGACCGGCGGTACGTTCTCCTTGAAAAGAACCGGCTCGATTTCCACCATAAGCCTGCCAAACACCTCGCCAATCGTATCCCGATCCACCCATACAGGTTTCAGCTCTGTCAAAGGTCTTGTTGATTTGTTGGAGTCTCGCCCGGCACTGCCGCTGAAATCCCCCATAACCAACATGTGAAAAGGTGCTTCCGGGTCAGAAACACCATTGTTCTCTTCCATGGAGGCGACAAGGGAAAAATCAGGTTCACCGAAAGAGAGTGGCTTAGGCATGGTCCTTCCCCAGTTTTTTGTTTATAACGCGATCAAAGTATGGTTACCTAACAATATAATTTCGTATAAATATGGTATTTGCTTCGACGAGTCATGTCAACAGTTAAGATCTGTCACGAATAGAGGAATTGATAATGAACCACTTCTTGTCCGCCACTCATTTTGACTTTCAGGAACCGGATGATTTTGGTCGGTTGCACGATTTACTTAGCCGCATCGGTTATCTTGATTCACGTGTACTGGACACCATCGGCCTCAAAGAACTGTCGACATTTAACGACAACAGCCATCCTCTACTGCTTGAAAGGACCGGCAGCGGTTCCCCGCTCCACACCCTTATCCGTCTGTTCCTCATGGAGATGGCGGTGAAGAAAAACATCCTGGAAAAGACCATTAAACCGATGACTCTTGCTTCCTGGGAGCAAGCAGGCCTTGTCCATATCCAAAATGAAGAAGTGAGAGCGGCGGTAAAACTGCTGCCGTTTGAAAATCTTCTGATAGCTTTTGATTTTACCTCCATCATGCAGACACCCTTGCGGGAAAACTATGTCATGGGAGTCGGCAGCAGCACCATTACCCTATCGAACCTGACGATCCGTAGCCACTCTCGCCGTACCCTTGACCTTGGGTCAGGTTGTGGTGTTCATGCCTTTCTTGCCGCCCGGCACAGTGACCGCACCGTCGCTGTCGACATTAACCCCCGTGCCGTGCAACTGGCCCGATTTAATGCCCGACTGAATGGCATCACGAATATCGAATGGTTGGAAGGTGATTTTTTCACCCCGGTTCAAAACCAGAAATTCGATCTGATTATCAGCAATCCTCCTTTTGTCATCTCGCCGGAGAGCAGGTTTATTTACCGGGACGGGGGTATGGAGGCCGATGCGGTCACCCGTAAAATTGTCCGGGAAGCGCCCCGCTGTCTCCACGAAGGCGGTTATTGCCAGATTTTATGCAACTGGGCAGAGATTAACGGTGAGGACTGGCGGTCAAGGTTGCAGAGCTGGTTTGCAGAAACCGGCTGTGATGCCTGGGTGATGCGCTCGGAATCACTGACTGCTGCGACCTATGCCTCCACCTGGATAAAGCATACGGAGTTTTTTGACCGGGAAACCACATTTGCCGAGCGGTTTAAAAAATGGATGGCATATTACAACAAACTCGGCATCGAATCGGTAGGCGCCGGGCTGGTCACCATGCGCAAAAGAGCAGGTACCTCAAACTGGTACCATGCCGATGAGAGCCCGCAGGAAATGGTTGGCCCCTGCGGAGAAGCAATCGCCAGGGGTTTTCAACTGAGGGATTTTCTGCAAACGGTACAAAATGACGATCAACTGCTCAACTGCCGCCTGCACCACTCGCCGGATATTCGCCTTGAGCAGCTTTTTAAGCCAACAGAACAGAGATGGGAAATCACGGAGTCGACTATTTCACTGGCGAAAGGATTTGTCTACAAGGGGAATTCGGACCCCTTTATCGCCAATATGCTTGTCAATTGCGATGGCCATATACCGTTGAAAGAGTTGATCACGGAGTTGGCTGCCTCCCTCGGAAGCGATGCTGAACGAGTTACGCCGGTCGTCTGCCAATTGGTTCGCAGACTCGTAGAGCAGGGATTCCTGTTGCCGGACGGGGTAGATCCAAGAGGTTAGCTACCATAGTTCCATGCCGACAGGCACCATATACCACGCCTCAACCATCTATCTTGCGGCCATAAAAAAAGGTGAGGCAAATTGCCCTTTGGTATTCGATCCGGTCTTGCCCGATAATCTACCCCGTTACATTACCTCATACCTGAATCCCTCATCGCCAACCGTCACCGTAACCTCCTCTATCTCCCCGCCGTCCGCCATCCGGCTCAGTAACTCCCGGCTCATCTCGGGCAGCAAGGAGTGTGACAGAATATGATCGATATTTCTTGCCCCGCTGTCCACCTCGGTGCAGCGACTGGCAATGGCCTCGACCACATCATCTCCATAGGTAAATATTGTATTGCGGTTTTCTCGCATCCGTTTCGCGACACTGTTCAGTTTCAATCGGGTGATAAACCGCATGTTTTCATCGGTGATCGGGTAATAGGGAATAACTTTCAAGCGGCCAAGAAATGCCGGCTTAAAATGGTCTTGTAACTCGGGACGCAGGAGCTCGGCCAGGGCCTCCGGTTCCGGCGTGGTCTCTTCATCGGCACAGACCTTCATGATGGTATCGGTGCCGAGATTGGAGGTGAGGATGATCAGGGTATTCTTAAAATCGATACGCCTGCCCTCCCCATCTTCCAGCATGCCCTTGTCAAAAACCTGATAAAAGAGTTCCATGACATCATTATGGGCCTTTTCCACCTCATCCAGCAGGACAACGCTGTAGGGCCGCCGGCGTACCGCCTCTGTCAGTACCCCGCCCTCACCGTAACCGACATAGCCGGGAGGAGAACCTTTCAGACTGGAAACGGTGTGGGCCTCCTGGTACTCGCTCATATTGATGGTAATAACATTCTCATCGCCGCCATAAAGCAGGTCCGCCAGGGCCAGCGCGGTTTCCGTCTTGCCAACCCCGCTTGGTCCGACAAGCATGAATACTCCAGTGGGTTTGGACGGATCTTCTATCCCGGCATGGGCGGTCTGAATGGTCTGGGCCATGGCCCGTAAGCCGTGATCCTGACCGATAACCCGCTCGCCCAGCAGTTTGTCAAGATGCATTACCGTGGTAATTTCATCGGTAAGCATCCTACCGGTGGGGATGCCTGTCCAGCCGGAGATGACGTCAGATATGGTCGACGAGTCAACCGCTATCTGGACGAGCGGCTCGGCACCCTGCACTGCAGTAAGTTCTTCTTCCAGTTTTTTCAGCTCCCCCTGTTTCCCGGGCAGTTCAGCTGCTGCCGGATCCTCCTGGTGCAGGTCGAGAATCTCCTGGCGCACGGCAAGAATCTTCTCTGCCACCTTCATTTCCGCCTGCCATTTCTCATCAAGTACCTTAAGGCTTGCCTGTGTTTCTTCTTTTTCGGCCATCAACTCTTCCAGCCGCTGGTTATGTTCTCGACCCATCAGAACTTCCTGCTCAAGGATCCTTGCTTCCCGGTCAATCTGCCCCAGGCATCGAGTCGCCTCTTCAACGGCGGGAGGGCTGGTGGTCAAGCCAATGGCCACCCGGGCGCAGGCCGTATCAAGGACACTGACCGATTTATCCGGCAACTGCCGTCCGGTGATATAGCGATGGGACAAATGGACTGAATCATGTAAGGCCGCATCGGTTATCATCACCTGGTGATGCTTTTCGATAAAGGGAGCAATGGCCCGCATCATAACCATGGCCTTTTCTTCATCCGGCTCTTCGACCTTGACCACCTGGAATCTCCTGGCCAGGGCCGCGTCTTTCTCAAAGTATTTCTTGTATTCCGCCCAGGTCGTAGCGGCGATGGTACGCAGTTCTCCCCGGGCAAGGGCGGGTTTAAGAAGGTTCGCCGCATCTCCGGCCCCTGCCGCACCACCTGCACCAATCATGGTATGGGCCTCGTCGATAAAGAGGATGATAGGTACCGGCGAGGCCTTCACCTCATTGATTACCTGCTTGAGACGTTCCTCAAACTCGCCCTTGATACCTGCTCCGGCCTGCAGAAGAGCCAGATCCAGGGTATGGATAGCGACACCGCGAAGAGGCGGCGGTACATCACCTTCGGCTATTCTGAGGGCAAATCCTTCAACCACGGCAGTCTTCCCCACACCGGCTTCGCCGGTCAGGATGGGATTATTCTGTCGGCGGCGGATAAGGATATCCACCATCTGCCGAATCTCAAAATCGCGGCCAAGTACAGGATCTATCTCGCCTTTTTCTGCTCTTTGCGTCAGATTGACCGTATACTGGGCCAGAGCCTGCCCCTTCCCCCCTGCCCCAGGTGAGGGGGCGCCACCAGCGGTAGCCCCTTTTGAAGAGGTCACTGCCTCGCTCTCCTCGACCGACCCTGCGGTTAAATCAGCAAAAGAATCCGTTAAAGTTTCAAGGGAGATTTTCTTGAACAAAGAGGAACTGCCATACAACCCCCTCGCCAACTCGGCATTGGACAGCAGGGCAATAATGATATGGCCACTACGGACGGCGGCTGCCTGAAAATCAAGCGAGGCCACGAGCCAGGCCTCCTTGATCATCTGTGGGATCCGTGGAGACAGAGCCGGGGTCCTGGCATTGCCGGTTTTGAACTCTTCGATGGCCCTGGTCAGATCACCGATCAAATGGGATTCATTTATTTCAAAATATCGGAGAATCTTCTGCAGATCAGTATCACTTATATCGAGAAGTTTGAGGAACAAATGCTCCAGTTCGACGTCGTAGTGGGTATGTGACAAACATAAACCGGCAGCTGACTCAAGGCCTTTGCGACATACGGAGTTGAGTTTTCCAATCATCGATTTAAGATTTGATCCTGCCATAACATTCTCCTTTTTTGTCAAATTACTGCCCATTAATAATCGAACATAATGTACATATACCGCTCATCAGTTCATCATCTCCACCCCTTCCTCTTCGAAGATGATGTAGGGATCATCCTGGAAATCATACCCGGGACTTTGAAGCCATGTTGACCACCCCAGCCGAGGTGCCGGAGAGTCTGCGCCAAGGATGCAGGGTGGGACCTCGTCGCGTTTCAGCAGCACCCTTACCTCAAACTCATACTCAATGCCCACCATATACCGTACAAAAGAGAAGATGGGCCGCAGGAGATCCCCACTGGGCATGAAACGTAAGAATTCGTCAAGTCGCATGGGACCCAGACTGACCCGAAACTTCGTCTGGCAGTCCCAGACAAAACTGCCGCAGACCGTGTCCTCTCCCAGGCTGGCATTTGCCGCGCCAATGCTCGTCTGATCCTCTGGGGACAGCGGGATCATCCTTTCAATAAACTGATCAACAGCCACCGTAGTCCCAGAATAATAGGCCACGGCTGATTCGATGGATACGGCCGATGGAATCTGTCTTGACAAAAGGCCACTGTAAAAAGAGAGTGATTCCTCGGGCAATCCTATTCGCCCCCGTAACCCGGTCGTTCCCAGCCCGGCAAGACTGAGGAGATATCCGGACAGTTTATCGCGGGAACCAGGCAGGTAACTTATCGGAAACTGATGTTTTTTCCAGGCAAGATAAAAAAGAGAAATTAACCGGTGGTGAAAGATGTCAAAAAAAGCACTGATGGTGAGATCCTTCTGTCGTCTGCGGGCCACCGCCACCTCGTTGTACCAGTGGGAGAGGACTCCGGATGGGCCAAGAAGCCCCATGAACGCAATCTCCAGAGTACACGGTGTGTCATCCGCCGGAGGTAAAAATCCGGCAATATCGCTGGGAGCGAAAGCAAGGCCCGGTTTGACGGAAAAACGAACCGCCTCCTGACGGGGATCATGGGTCTGCCCCAGGGGCTTTCTGTCTGCATAGAGCTTTTCCAGCAGATCGACCGCTTTGAAAAATGAGAAAGTATAAAATTCCTCTTCAAAGCGCTCTTCTAAAGAAGAACTCGCTTGCCGCTTCTCGGGGGCCACTGTTTCAGCACCTCACCTTTTTGTATCGTTTTGACAACCAGTTGGCTAAATGAGTTAACCGATACATACTGACCGAGAAATTTTTCCAGAATACTGGTAAAGAGGAAAAGTCCGGTACCAACATATTTGTCTTCATCAAAATCTATTTCAACCTGCACTCCCCGGCCCAGGGAACGTCCCATTCGTTTCGTGACATACTGGGATTTCAGCCTGGTGATCCCACTTATCTGCTGCCGAGTCGTCGGTGAATTATCAAAATCGTACAACCTGAGTATTTCCCGCAGGGCCTCCTCGCCGCCCTGGATAATCGACAGATAGTTCAGAGACAGGTGAGAAATAAGCCGCCAATGTAAACCGCCCCCCAGAGACGGCCGACGACATGGAGTTGGCTTCATCATACCGCTTACTTTGACAAGCGGTGCGGCAATTTCAAGATCAAAATCCCCGCCTGAAGCTCCGAAGGGCAGCCTGGATGGGAGGTCTCTGTTAGTGCAGGTGGTATGCAGCAGAATGGTTTCCACCCCCGGGTCGGCCGGATTGAAGTCAAGATCGGCAAAAGAGAGAAATACTTCTGTACCGTTATCACCTTTTTTCTCGGAATGACGCCGCTGGATATGCCAATACGCCCTCCTGCTCTTTGAGTCACCTCCACTAAGGTGATGCCGCATGGAATAAAATGGCCGGTATTCATACTGCTCATCCTCAGGGGCAGAGGTCGACGCTGTCACGCTGTCAACACTGTAGACCTCGGTACTCTCCCTTTTTCTCAGATCAGGCACCACCTGATATTCGGTTTTGCGCTGTTCCACCCGGATAGGTTCTGCCGTTTTTGAAAAGAGATTGACTGCCGGAGTTGCATAGAGGCAGAAGGTATCTTTTTTGACAATAAGATTGCTCTTGGCTATTTTATTCAAATAGATCCAGATATTTAGAGTATCTCCCATTTCTGTCTCCCTTAGTCTGTCGAGTCCCAGCAGATCAAAAAAGAGAAACTTCTCTGGAAAACAGAAATATTCGAAAAGCAGACGATAGCCGGGAAAGGATCTTTTGGAGAAAGGCAGGACCGCTTCATCCTCCTCAAAACCAACAGGGCTGATCGCCGAAGGCAGTAAAGAGAGCCTTTTTGCTGTGCCAATGTCTGTTCCCGCCTGGCATTCTATGTGGCAGACATTGTTAAGCAACAACTCGTAGAGGTGAAAGACCTGCTGATGCTGGCCGTGCAGAAAAAAACGCAGACTTTTCCATGCAAGCTCCGAAAAGGGAATGTTGTTAGCCGTTTTCAATTGCAGGTGAATCGCCTGCTGCGCGTCTTTCTTCAACACCTTCGGTTCCTTGAGACCGGCTTCAACCACTTCTACCGGCCAGATCTGGACCGGTTGACTGCTGGTAAACTGACATGCCGTGCCTTTCACCGGTTTGGCATAGAGCATAGTACCACGATCGAGCAGATAACCAGCCTCGGTTATGTTCTGCATAATAGGCTCGAAGCGGGCTATGGTTACTGAAGGGATGGGGTTGTTGTAATGCGGATAAATGACATTAAAAAGCGATTCCGTAATCGCTGGAAAATCATCATCGATTTTCTTATGAATACGGCCGCTGATAAAAGCAAAAGCTTCGATCAGCCTTTCCGTGTGAGGATCGGAAGACCTGTCATGTTCAAGCTGCAGACGCCCTGCAATTTTGGGGTATTTTCTGGCAAACTCGGCCCCCATTTGCCGAATATAACTCAGTTCCTTTTCATAGTAATTTAGCAGTGCGTCATCCATAAGTATTTATTTTTAATGCCTTACTTCATATAACCCGGAGGCACAGCATTTAGGCAACAGTACAGACACCCAGAGAAAGCTGAGATTCCGGAGGAGATGCTGCTGAATGCACCTACTTCGTTATGGTAAAACTGCTTCGAGTCAGGTCGTAACTCGTGTCAAATACTACCGGCTCGGAGATGGTGTCGACCACAAGAACCCCGGTAATTCTAAATTTAAGTTCTCTGTTGATGCCGGCAGGTGAATCCACGTGAACGGTAGTATTTTTCAACCGTGGTTCAAAACGAGCCAAGGTCTTTTCAATTTCCAGGCGTAATTGCGACCGGACTGATACATTTCCCGGATTTCTACTGGTGAAATCCGGGAGACCATAGACAAACAGCGAGGTATTCACCTCCCTGCAAAGGGTCGGTGGTACCTGAATGCTGCGCCTTGTATTCAGTAGATTTTCCAGGTCCCGAGCCACAGAATCCTTGATCTGTCCCGGAGAGACACCCTCCCGGGCAGGCTCATTACTGACATTGGGTTCCATGTCGATGAGCCTGTCCAGGATTGACGCCTGCGCATTCTGCCTGTTATTCATAAGGATGACAAGACATTATCAGACCGGTTTATTGCTCTCCAGATCCCAGCCGGCAGGTACATTCCCGCCACCACCGCCGTCAGCCCTTTTCTGTTTGGTGTAAGTCAATTCTATCTTGCCATAGTTGAAGGAAACGGATTCAGTCGGTTCGCCACCACCGCCACCGCCGTTGCTGAGAGAACTGATGATACCATTGCTCAACTTATATTCCATGTATAACAGCTTGTCGCCTCCCGCACGGCAGAGTTCGAGTTTTACCTCCTTGATATGTTCACCCTTGGCACAAGACAGCATCAGCTTAGGGGTAGAGCTGTCCAGCAGTTTGACAATACTTAGATCCTGAAAGTTGGCCCGCTCAGTCGTGCCGCCGCCAGACGAACTTTGTGAAGAGGATGCCGTCTGAGATACCCCAAAGCTGTAGGAGAGCACCTCTATCCACGATTTGTGTTTGTCATCAGTACTTTCACCATCAATTCCATCGATTTTCAAAAAATTATCAGCTGCCATAGTCAATCTCCTTTTTTGTGATTTTTATCGTTTCCTTCTTCTTTATGCTAGCTAGCATCCATTAAACAACTGTCAATAATTCGTTTATTCTTCAAAACCCCCTCAAGCTTCTTACCCTTTTGCCGGAGGAGGCAAATCAGCGACAAGACGTAATGATACGGATAACTCATCCAACTGAAAGTGAGGTTTGAGAAAGCTGACCGCTCGATAAACCCCCGGCTTCCCCGGAACCTCGCTCACATCGATGCGGGCTTCCCGCAGTGGATATTTAGCCTTCATATCCTGAGTGGCGTTATCATCCAGCAGGACATAATTGCTGATCCAGCGATTGAGAAAATCTTCAGCATTTTTACGGGTCATAAAACTGCCGATTTTATCCCGCATCATCGATTTGAGATAATGGGCAAATCTTGAAACGGCCAGAATATACTGAAGTTGCGAAGATAATCGAGCATTGGCATTCGCCGCATCCGAATCATAAACCTTTGGTTTATTGGCCGTCTGGGTACTGAAAAAAGCGGCATAGTCAGTTCCCTTACAGTGCACCAGGGGAACAAAGCCGAGATCGGCAAGCTCTTTTTCGCGCCTGTCGGTAATGGCAATCTCGGTGGGGCACTTGAGGGCCACGTCCCCCTCATCGGTATTGAAGGTATGAACGGGCAGTCCCTGCACCAGACCTCCGCCTTCCACACCCCGGATCGCCGCACACCAGTGATGCTTGGCAAAAGCCTCAGTCAGACGGGTACCCAGTGCGTAGGCGGCATTGCCCCACAGATATTTCTTATGATCAGTGCCATCAACCTGTTCTTCAAAATCAAAAGCTTCCACCGGCACATTTGCCTTCCCATACGGCAGGCGCATGAGAATATGCGGCATAGCCAGCGCAACATAGCGGGAATCCTCAGAATCCCGAAAGGATTTCCATTTGGCATATTCCACGCTTTGAAAAGTTTTTGCCAGATCCCTGGGTTCACCCAGTTCAGTAAAACTGTCAAAGTTGAAAAGTCCGGACCCCGCTGCTGATATAAAAGGAGCATGGGCTGCGGCCGCCACCTGTGAAACTTTTTCCAGTAGCGCCAGGTCCTGAGGATGATTGGTAAATTCATAGTCGCCGATCAAAGCGCCATAGGAAGAACCACCGAACATGCCGAACTCTTCCTCATAGATCTTTTTGAACAGGGTTGATTGATCAAACTCAGAGGCTTTTTCCATGTCCTTGAGCAGATCTTTTTTGTTGACATTCATAACCCTGATTTTCAGCTTTTCACCGGTTTCACTCTGATCAATCAAATATTGCAATCCGCGCCAGGAAGCCTCAATTTTCTGAAAATCTTCATGATGCATGACTTCATTGAGCTGGTCGGAAATAAGTTTGTCAATGGCACTGATTCTGGCATTGATCATGGCCTCGGTGTTTTTTGAGACCGTCATCTCTCCTGCCATGATCTGGGAGACAAACTCTCCGACGACATCTTTGGCAAAGTCCCGCTGGCTTGTTGCTCTGGCAAGACGACCATCGTCAATTATCTGATCCAGGAGGCTTTTTTCCTGCACTTCTCCGGCCTGAGCTTCCGGCTGGACCTGTTGTTCATTTTCTGCCATCTGGTCCCCCTTGTCTTTTATTTGCTGGTTTCATCTTCATTTTTCCCAGTACCGGTTTCCTTGCTCAACTTTTCCAGGGAATCGGTACTTGAAATGACATCCTGGAGCAATTCATCCAGTTTGTCGTTACCATCCAGCTTATTGAGCAACTCAGAAAGCCGTTTTCTGGCTTCAACGAGTTTGCGAACCGGGCCGATCTGTTCGGCTACCCGTTCCGGATGAAAATCATCCATGGATTTAAAGCGAAGCTCCACGGCTACCTGTGCATCATCCTCTGTAAGCTTGTTATCCACTCTGTATGCGACCCGAGGGTTCATCCCCTCCAGGACATTGTTGAAATTGTCCCGGTCGATCTCAATAAATTTCCTCTCTTTCAGTTTTGGCAAAGGTTGGTCGGGCTTGCCGGATAAATCGGCTAATACCCCAACGACAAAAGGAATTTCCTTCATCTCTATCGCATCCCCCACCTCCACATCGTAGGTAATCTGAACTCTAGGGGCTCTAACCCTATCAAGGGTATGCTGCAGACTTTCTTTAGCCATATGATTCCTCCTTTTTCATTACACGCTCTCTCAATAGCTCATCAGCTGAGTTTTCATCGGCTCATCAGCTCATATGTCCCATTGCTTTGGTGACATCCAATGTACAGATTTTCCGCAATATTTCCTGAGAGCGATATATATCGTCATCAGGAGCGCCCTCGATAGACAGACACTGATACAACGTATCTAGTACCTCAGCGATCCAGATCGGGGACTCCCACCTGACCAGCTGTAACTCATCCATCAGGGTATTCAATTCCTCGGCTATTGGTCTCGCCAGATCCGGGCGCTTGCCTTTCAAGCAAAGCATGGCCATTAATAATCGAAAATTAGTTTTTTCCCGGATCGACTGAGCGCTGCATGAGGCGCCGAGAAGCAGTTCTAAGGCGGGTTTAATTCCCTCTGAATTCAGCTTTGCCAAGGCATCCCGCCAGACCGTTTCTTCAATACCTGCCGACCCTAATAACCGGTTAATACGATAGGGGGCTACAGGCCTTAACGATGAGGGGGCCTCGTTGGATGGCGGTGCCTGGTTTTCCTGACCGGTATCTTGATCATCAATCTCTTTATTTGCTAAAGATTCTGGTTCTTCAGGTACGGGCTCTGAAGAAGGTGGATCCGGCTCCAGTTCTCTTTTTTCTTTTAAAATCCTTGCGACAAGAAGTTCGCAATCCTCAAGTGCGCTCTTGAATTCCGCTAATCTCGGGGCCTCACGTCCAAACTTTTCATCGACAATTTCATCTAGAACCTTGAACTCTTCCAGACAGGCCGTCAGATGGCCGTATTGCATTTCGTAAAACGACTTCTCAGAGCCGTTGACCGCAACATCAAAATCCTCAGCAGCCAGTTTACCTTCGGCAAGTGCCTCCTCCCGGGCCTGCTGTTTATCACGATCTATATCGCCATACTGATTGCGGGTATCCTTTTCCGAGCCTACCTGTCGCGACTCCTGCCATTTCATCCAGGAATACCCCGGCCCCCTGTTGCTATCAGTCAAAGGGATCTGTTTGATGACATACCACAACTTATCATTGAGAAACTCAAAAGGTCCAACCCTGTATTCCAGATCATCATCTTCCACCACCGGATAGACATTGTCCCAGAATTGCGTCAGAAAGCCGGTCATAACCTGCAGGCCGGCATGCAGACCTTCAAATCCCTCGGTCGTGGTCAAGGCTTCAAGAAGCCAGGCGGCGATCTGCAAATCTTTGGTCTTATGGGTCAAGGCGGTAACCGACAGGTCATAGACTTTATCCCAGTCCGAGGTCTTTATTTCGTGTTGCCAGTCACCCTTGTCCAGCAGATCATCCGCCCTTCTCGCCTCCTGTATCTCATCGTAAACAGGCTCGTAGCGCAAAGATTCTCCGGCAGGATTTTCCCCCTGCAAAGGCGAAAGTATTACTTCTAGATCAAGCTTTCTCTTCATCTTTTTCTTCTTTTCCTGGAAAGTTAAAAATGATGTCCTGTATCTCTAAGAGCGCCATATCTTTGCCACCTATTGCCAAGACATGTTGTCCTACCCCTCTGGCATAACGACCGGCCAGCGGTTGCCAATCGGTCATCCGACCCATCTTGATCTGCGCGTCCTCATGGCGAAACGAATTCGGATAGAGCACCGGTAAGAAGCAGTTCATGGTTATTCCCTCCCAGGTGGTAATCCTGGCAGTTATCCATAAAAGGTCAAGCAGTGACTCAGGCCTGGAGACAGACAGTTCGCGAATCGATTCGAAGGGCACCCACAGATAACGCCCATGGGCAAATACCTCGAGACAGGGAAAGAGAGTCATATCCGTATCCGTGCAGCCGACGAATGGGAGTTCGTTGACCGTCCCGCTGACTACAGGGAGCAAGGCAGCAAGCTTTTCCAGCACCTCCTTGGCTTCATCTTCTTTTTTTTCCTGCAGTTTGTTTTGCAGTTGCAGCAAAAGATCAAGATAATCAGGCGGGTCGGAAATAAACGAGGCAGGTTTATTGTTTTTGATAACCTCACTCCGTTCCATCTCTGCATGGACAAGACTTTTGTACCCGAGTGCTCCTGCGCCGCGATCGCTGTCCAGGGCGGCAATAGCTTCAATATGGCGGTCCGCCTTGTCCCACTCCCCGCAGTAACAGAGCACCTGAAAGAGCATGGTTCGGCTGGCCGGATCACTGGGCGAGGCCTTTACTTGGGCGACTAGTCGCTGCCTGGCCTCGCTAAGTTGTCCTTCCTGTATCAGTTTCTTTATTTCCATGACTGGTGACTCTCCGGTTTACGGACACTAAGGCCACTGCGGGCCTCTATCCTGACCCATGGCCCTCTATTCCGTTATTTCAGGCATCCACATCCGTTCGAAATCCTGCCCGGACAAAGGTCTTTTGAAGAGGGCCAGACCAGGATGTTCAACCAGACCACCCATGAAAAAAGAGTTGGGGGCCGGAACTGATCTTGATTTCATTAAGGAATGAACTTTGCAAATCATGACAAAAAAGTCATCCTGACCGGTGTCCTGAAAGGGCAGGAAGAGGGCCTGATCCTGTTCAGGTAGCGCAGGAGTTGAAGAAACACCGGTTGTGAATGCATCGTTTTCAACAAGGTCAATTCTTTTCAGGTTCATTTCCTCCCAACGCTGCTGAGGGGGGCGGAACATTCTGACACCTTCCTGAATACTCTCAAGAGATTCATATCTCTTGCTCGCCACCTCTTCCATCTGCCGCCAGAGCCCTTCGCCGGCAAAGGGTAATAGATGCCAGTTATCTTCCCATTGATCCAGTTTGCCGGTCCCCATGAGCAGTAGCGGAAACGGCCGTCCGACGGCATCGCAGCTGTTACGAATCACGCCACAGGCCAACATGCCGGTCTGCGGCGTCCTGGCCCAAAAACGCCAGGAACAGGAACGGACGAGCAGTTCTTTCGAGGAAGCAATAAGTCCCTCCGCCCCACGCCTGATCCATTCGGTGAATGCCTCCGTCATGAGGGACTTCGGCCCCAAGGCAAAGAAATCTCTTGCCGCCGGATGCTTCCCGACAACATCCCATTGCCAGTTGGCCGTAGATTTTTGCCGTTTTCCTAATCCCAGCATTTAACAATCCTCGATGGGACTTCACCCGGTGTTGCTCCGAGTAGTTCAAGGACCGGATGATGACCGGTAAACTGATAATTGACGGTGATATACCTTATTCCCAGCCTTTTCAAGGCTTCCCGCTGACCGGGAAAATCCCTGGGATAAAAATTTTTCTTGCCGGTCCTGAAATCCTGGAGAAAGCGGGGAAACGCCTGATTGCCCCGATATTCCTTGGTCAGCGTCAGATCACTTACGTCAATCTCAAAGAGCACATCCCCGCATGTTTCACGGGACCAGGTGAAATGTTTCGAGGTTGGAAACTGAAAATTATCTAACTTCTGGTTATCACTGGCGCATTGCAGTTCCACATGGGTTGCATGAGGTTTGATATAGGCCTCCGGATTCACCTCCGTCGGCAAACCCTTGATGGAGACAGCATAACTCGGACGGCTTGATCGCTTGACATTCACCCCCCGGGTCAGAAAATCCAGGAAAGCAGGTTCAAAAGCAAGCTGCCCATCCAGGGCCGTTACTGCATAATAACCTTTCCTGGGATTCCTGCTCAGAAAAGGTGCGGCAGGGCCTTTGATAAACTGCATGGCATAACCGTCCTGATCAAGCAATAGCTGGAGAATCTTCTGTTTATCCTCAATTCCCTGCACCTCAACATATACTTCCTTCTCCCAGCGATCCTGCAGATAGCAGGATGTTTCGGTCCGCTCAAAGGCCCAGAGGAAATCAATCGGCCCCTGTAGCAGCTGCCAGAAGACATCTTCCGCCTGTTTGCCGGTGGTCATAGAGGTCTTCATTGTGGCAACAGCCTGTCTGGCAGTACCAAGTGGTGATTTTTCTTCGTTAAAGACGGTCATCGCCGCCTCATAGGCTGCCTTTCTGGGCACAAGTGCGGGCAATGCCTCTTTCAGGGCTTTCTGATAATCAAGAAGAGCACCGGCTGCCTGGAGTTGGTTGTCAAGACTCTCTTCAGTAGCTGCCCTGTCGAGCTTGCTGCTGATTTTGTCGATGAGATTCTGAGACTTCATATTCGCCTTGGCCATTAAGGCTCCCCCTTCCGCCTTGGCGAGAACCGCTGCCTGTCCTTTAATGGTCTGATAGAGCAAGGTCTGGGCAATCCAGTCGGCAGGCTGCTTTGCCTGGTCGGTAACAACCCGGAGCTCATCCACCATTTTATCGAGCAGGTTCAGATAAGGTCCGGAGAGGCCGGATATCTTCTTGGCCATCGGCAGCCACTCTTCGTAGCCTGAAAGGCGATCGGCCCCTTTAGGAAAGGCGGCGGCAAAGGTCTGCCATTCATCTATAAACCGGTTGCGGTAAAATGCCTCAAAGTCGACCTTCTGGCGGGCAAGGAGAACGACTCCCGGCATAGGGAGAGCCGCTTCAAGATCCTGGACAAAGGCATCAATATACTTTTTACCGTTTTTGGTGAAAGCAGGGGCTACGTGCACGGCATCCACGCCGGATCGACTGCCGCCCCAGAAATCTTCCAGGGTGACTGCCTGTAACTCATCCTCCTGATTGGCCAAATCGACAAGCCAATCGAGTTGATAATCCTTAATGGCAAGAGTCTGCTTCAGCCAGGCCTGCAGATCGTTTCTCTCCAGAGTTATTTGACTGTCATCTTCGTTCCACAGCAGATAGTGCAGATACATACCCTCCATTTTCTGTCTGATCTCAGGAACCATATGCCCCTTCTCCTCCGAGAGCGTCACCAGAAAAGACGCCTGGGGCATCGCCTGGAGAGTCTGTGCATCGCTCGTCTTGAGACGCTGGTTCAACAGATTGATGCGTCGAACAAGATGACCGACATAACGGCCTATCGTCTCATTCGGGGTAGCCAGGGTAAAATCAGCCATTTTCAGGGACATCCTTTTGTCCAGGGGCTGGAGAAAGCTTTTCCGAAACTGCTGGTTGAAATTATCCTTGAGCTGCTCCTCCACATCTATGCTTTCATGCAGGCCGAAACGAGGAATCCACCAATTGCCGTTTTGTTGGTGAACCTTTAAAATCGCCTGCTGATACTGGTCCAGACTGACAACGTCGAGCAACAGATCGCCGCGAATGATAGGCGACTCGAGAAATTCTTTCGGTACTTCCCGCATGGTACGCAGGTTTTTGACAAAGGAGAAACTCATCAGGACACTGAAAGCTATGACCAGCGCAACCCAGGAGGTAAGCCCCAGGTTCCGGCTCAACCGCCGCCATTCCAGCACCCGTCTGGTCGGAGCGAAAATCCCCCGATCCATGGGTAAGATTTTGGCAAAAATATCATGGAGAAACATGCCCCTGTTGGTGCCTTGGAGCACTTCTTTTTCGGCGAGCAGCCCCAGCTTATGGAGAAAATGGGAATACGGAGTCCCTTCCTGTCTGCCGCTGGTAAAGAAAAGTCCTCGCAGGATTGGTGTTTCCTGGTATGGATTTTCCTGAAACGCCTTCCCCATGAAAGGCCTGAGGCCAAGCGCGAGGCGTTCAAATTCGCAGGGAAAGAGAATCAGGGCCGGATCGAGCTGCCTGGACCCGCTGTCGTGAAGAATACGCAACAGCAGATTGCTGAGTCGTTCGCTGACCGTCTCGATCGCCTGTTGCCAGAAGGCTTGGGGTGCTTTCGTCACCTGCGGAGTAACCATGCCCATGGCCTGCTGAATGACCTTTTCCGGAAGTTTGTCGGAAAATTGTGTCATGCCTTTTATCAGGTCACATTTGGTCACTACCACATAGACAGGAAATTTTGAGCCGATCGACAGCATGAGCTCATCAATTCGGTTTCTGATCTGACGGCCTTCAGTCTCAAGCTCTTCCTGCGCCCCACTCAACAACTTGTCTGCGGCAATGGTAACTATCAGACCATTTAATGGTTCTTTCTTTCGGTATTTGCTCAGCAACGACAGGAAATCCCGCCATTCGTCCTTATCACGGCCTTCATCAACCGGGATTGCATAGCGACCGGCCGTATCAATGATGATCGCCTGCTCAAAAAACCACCAGTCACAATTCCTGGTCCCGGAGAGACCGGAGACCCTGGTCGCCTCGGCAAAAGGCGACGAGAGGCCAGCGCCTTTGATGGCGGTTGTTTTTCCGGAGGCACTCTCACCTATGACCAGATACCAGGGCAGAACATAAAGAGGGTTGCCAAATTTTTTTAAGTGGGAGTGCTTGAGAGTTTCGATCGCCTCCGTCCAACTGGCCTGCAGCTGACGGGACTGTTCTTTCTCCTTCTCGGCCATGCCTTTCAGCTGCATGTCGTCACGAGAAACTATCTGGTCGACAAATTGCTTTTCCCGGCGACGCAGCATCATTTTCCGAATGAGGAAGATACCGATTGCAAGACCTATAAAGAAAAGGACAAAAAAGAATCCAGTCCACCAGGGCCAGTCAAGGAGTAATATCAGCCCCACAACCAGAAGAGCTAACAGGGCCACTACAGTGAAGATCAATAAAAATTTTATGAAAAGCGCCAGATACTTTTTCATTATTGGACCGATTTGAAGAAGTTCTCACTGATATTGTTCAATATGAAACTGTATATCAAAAACAGCCCCCCAAAAAGAACCAGTGGCGAGATCAGGGCGGTCAGGGTCAGCGGGGTGAAAAAACTCTTTCTCCCTGAAGGAGCGAGCTCGGTGCCTTCAACCGGATACGCCTCCGGAAAAAGTTCGTTGCGGTCCAGAGAAGGCAAACCAACGGAGCTGCCAAGCAGAAATTTCAGATTGGAAGTTTTCAGCTGCTCCAGCAGGGGTTCATCCCCCTCCTGGTGATAGCGGCCCTTAAAACCCATAGCCAGGCATAGATAATAAATTTCTCTCGCATCCCGCTGCTGCTGCCCCAGGCTGTTCAACCGTTCAAAAAACTCCTGCCCGGCATCGGTGGTCTGGAAATACCGGCGTTGCAGAGAATCTTTCTGCCACTCCGATCTGCCGGTCCAGGTTGAACTGAGAAGAGCTTCATCTACCCAGGCACATACGGCAAAACGCGCTTCATCGTACTCTTCGGTGGCGATTCCCTCGTCACGCATCGTCGACTCGGTCCCGGCAAGCAGACGCTGGACATCGGTCTGCACCTGAGAAAAGGCCACGTTGTCTTTATTTTTTGACCGGATAAAATATGCCACGTAGGCAATCAATTCGGCAAAACAATCACGCAAACGCATTTATGACCTCCCGACAATCATCAATTCCGCCTTAAAATCGTCCGGCGCATTGTCCCAATACAGGCCAATGTTCTGACTGCTGACGACATTGGCCCATTGATCGCTATGGTGGTTCACCTGAAAATAGAGACAATGGGACCTGCGCGGCAGCTCCTGGGGCGGCATCGGCAAATGCTCCAACCCGACTCCGGGCAATGCCCTGGCAATGAGCAGGGGCAAGGATTCCCGTGATCCGAGTTTGGCTATTCCTTGCAAAGATTCAAGCACCATATCCGGATCGGCTTCTGTTTCCACCACAATATAATAACGGTTTCCTACAAAAAACTGACCGGGGGACAAATCCGCCGTAAAATATGTGCCGTCGGAAATGAGGGAGATGACATATTCAGGTCCGGCTGTTATCTCATCCAGCAGCCTGGAGATGAGAGATTGGGCAGCAAAAAAACATCTGCTGAGATCACTGTGATCATAGCCGCCAAGCAGAGCCTCGCCATCGTCCTGCTCGCCTACGACATTGATCTGGTTAGAAAAGGTCGAGAGTTCACCGATAAGTTGACGCAGCAGGCCAAAAACCTGCCAGGGGTGGACAAGAGCAGACTCGGTAAAATGAAACAGCAGCGGTACATATCTGTTAAGGGTCCGAAGCGCCAGCATAAAAACCATATCCCGTGCTCCAAAGTCACTGGTGTGAATACCGCGCTGGGCTTTGTACTCGTTGAGCTGACGGCTGCGGCTGGCCAGCTGATCCCGAATATCTCGAACAAGTTGATCGAGATATTCAGAACTCTCTATGGTCAACGCAGGCGGTATGAACCGCGGCGATACCCTGATGGTCTCTCCATGTTTTTCCAGCCGGGCAAGGGGCAGCAACAAATAATCCCCAACCATATCTTTTTCAGTTTCCCAAAAAAGCTTGAGGACAAACTGCATCTTTTTCACTTGCCCCGCCGGGCCGGTCTCGTATAAATCCTCGACATTTTCCGGTTCGGCCCTGCTGACATACCTGGTAGTAACAGCGGCTATTTCATCCGATCGCTTGACTTCTGTACAATTAATTCCCGCTTCGTCCATCTTTTTCAGACCGAGATAGATGGTGAAGGGTCTGTCCAATTTTACCCAGTCCGTCGCAAACGATCTGCTTGAAACAATGCTGTTGCCCGGATAGGCCACATAGGTGCCATCCGGAAAAACGAATTTTCCACGGACCACTTCGAAGGTGAGATTTTCCAATGCCCCTTTCGAGTAGTCAATTTCGGAAATTCCCCAGAAATACGGAGAGAGGAATTTCCGCAATGGTGCCTGCAGGTCCTGGACATACAGGTCGTGCTGTTGAAAATGGTGGGGCTGTAAGAAAAGCCCCTGATGCCAGAAGATGGGTCTTTGAATATCCACCATGATCCCCCCGACCATAGCCTGGTGTTTCTACACCTGGTGATTGATTACCGTTTTTATTGAGTAATGGCGCTCTGAAAATTTCGAGGCCCAAGATAAAGCTCAATATTGAGTGTCTCGGGCCCGGCTATGCGGGACCCGCCGAAAAAGCCTGACGATTTTTGCTCAATGGGAATTTCAAACAGGCTGACCACATCATTTTTTCTGATATTGTAATAGCCCGCGGCAATTGCCACGTACTTGGTGCCTTCCGCTCTATCCAGGGTATATTGAACCTTTTGATTGGGCTGGACAATGATTCTCTTCGAGTTGGTGACACTGGAATCAAACTGGGAGCACCCTAGGAGTTGATAAATGCCGGTTTTATCTCCGGCCAAGCGGTTAAAGGCATTTGGGTCACGAAGTTGATGGACACAGAGGAGAAGGGTATGGGCGCGGCCCTCGTACAGGTTGAGACGTGGATCGGCGTTGAGATCAATATGGATTTCGTCCTTGCCATACGAATAGTCAGGTGGCAATGGGGGGGCGCCCGCACATGAAACCAGGAAGGATGCTGCCAGGACTGCTAAAATAACATTGCCAAAACTCTTCATTTACCATCCCCTTCGGTTGAGATTTTTACTTATTTCCATTGTATGTTCTCTTCCAGCTCTACTGCATGTCTGATCGCGATGAAAACTACTCCTGTCTTGGTGCATTAGGCCAACTATTGCATATTCATACGAGAGTAGAGATTCTGACAATTCTTTTCAAATTCTTTCATGAACGCTTCCAGCAAAAGTCCTGAGCGCTGCCAATTCTGCAAGGTTTTAAATTTCTCCAGATAACAGTCATACAGATGCGCTTTGTGGAGGGGACCAAATTTCATCTTTCCGCCGGCATCCGCTTCAAGACGATCGGGGTTGAGTTCCTCAAGAATTTCAGTGATTTTGACCCTGGCTGCTTCTTTATATGCCTTCAGGGCGATGGCGAAAAACTCTCCGGTTTGATCGAGAAACTTTTTCAGCGCGCCTATCCCCTCGTCCTCATCCAGACTGGAGCGAATGACCACCCTGATGGTTTCCTCACTTTCCGTGCTTCCCATGAGGGTGGCATTGATGCCGCCAACCAACGTGTTTACTGAATCGAAAACCGTGTTCATGGCAGCTGCCAACTGATTAATCATTTCGTCAGGAGGCAATTGTTTGTGCAGTATCTCCTTGCCGAGGAGCATTGTCAATAATTTCTTGTATGCGTCCGAAGGAAAGTGTGCAACAGACGCATTATCCACACAATTCTGATCAAAGGCGGCAATCAGTCTTGCAAGGTAATCGCTCCGCTCAGCCGGAGAACAATCACCGAGGGACTCCTTGAGCCGTTCTTCCACCTTGACGGCGCCATGGGTTGCGTCAGCCAGGTAGGTATCTCTGATTGCTGCGGTCAGTCGATCAAGAGAAATATCACTTTTTGCCATTTTTTCCTTTTCTCAGTTTCTCAAGTTCTTCTAGACTGATAATCACTGTTTCGGAAATGTTGTCGTCCGGAATGTTTTCTGGTTGAGGCGTAGCGCTTGGTTGCGGTTTGCCCTCCTGGCCGGCATTTTTATCGTCTGAAAGCAGTGAGCCAAGATCATTGGTATTAATAATCACCGTTTTTTCGAGGTCTTCCTCAGTGTTCAGCTCAGCTTCAGGTGTCCGCTCAACCTTCTCCTCAGCCATATCCTCCCGGTTCTGCTGATCGTTTTCTGCCATCATGGCAGCCAGCTGATCAGCATTTAAAATCACCGTTTTTTCAAGATCTTCCTCTACCGGAAGATCCGCTTCGGCTTCCTCCGGTTCCGAACTGATTGCGGCAGATTCCATCCCGGGCTCTGCCTCGAGTTCTGTTTGGGGTTCTGCTTGGGGTTCTTCTCCGATAATATCTGCCTCATCCCGCCATTTCTCCTGGAGAGACAGTAGAATCTGCAGGATTTCAGCGTCTGTTGTATCGGCCTCGGTCTTTTCCGGAATCTCCATGGAGTCGTCGTCTCCTGCCGCAAACAATGCGCTTTTCACATCGAAGGCAAGCTGCCTGACCTCCTCGGCAAATGACTGATCGGAGAAATCAGTCGGCTGCAGAGAAGTTTGCAAAAGAGACCAGCCAAGATGCAATGCTTTCCGCCAAAGTTCCAGCCACAAGCTGGGCACCTGTTCTGCCTGCGGCCGCCAGAAAATATTCCCGGGACCGAAAACACCATTACCGTTCGATGCCTGGTCAAGAAAAGCCTGTTCACCGGTATCACCGTTTTCCCCATCAAGCAGAAGGGCCAGTTCATGTTGCACCTCGCCTGCGGTCTGCTCCTTGTTGACAAGCAAGGTGCTGAACCAGCAGAGAGCAAACGAATACAGGCCAAGGGATTCCGGCACCCGCAGCAGGGAGATTTCTACCGATGGCACGATTCCAAGGGCAAGAGGGATAACCTTAAAATTCCAGAACGAGGGGAGAAGTCCTTGAAAATCTGGAAACGTTACCCAAAATTGATCCATAGAGAGTCTCAACTCCGGGTGTTTCAGATGTTTTCTCGCTTTGAAAACGATACTGGTCAGCTGCTCCAGGAGAGCGAGTTTCAGATAAAGAAGTTCAAGAAAACATCTGGAATCATTCTGAAAAAGAAGTGTCACTCCTTCTACACCCTGCTGCTGGATACTCTCCACGCATGCCAGTCTTCCAGGTTCTTTCACAAGGTGTGGCAGTTTTTCCAATTCTGTGCAGGACGCCCCGGAAAGCATCGCAAGAAAATCCTGAGCGGGTAATTGTGCCGCATCTGCAATAAGCAGTCGGAAAGGATAAAAGGCAAAAGGGCTTATTCTGGTAAAAGCCAGCTCAGAACCATAACAGTCCTTTTGTTCGCTGCATGACTGACAGGGGAAATCTTCCCCGGCTCCATTTTTTTCAAGTAGCAGGGCAAAACCTTCGACTAAGGCGCGGCAATTCCTGGCGATGGGATACGCATCGTTCGCATCATTATGATAATAGAGAAAGGAATCCGCCAGCTTATTGTGACAGACCGGACAGTACAGGAATCGCTCCAGGGTAGTGGAATAAAGAGGCAGGCCAAGGGACTCTAAATGCGCATCATCCCGGCAGAGTTCCAGCAAATTGCCGCATTGTGGACAGGGAGGATGGAAATAACACTGACGCTTTCGACAATAAAAAAGTGATCTCCACAAGGGTGAATGCCCCTGATCGTCAAATTTACCGAAATTGCCGGCGAAGGCATCAAGGCCATCGGCATCTCCATTAACCTTGAGTGCTTCCAGCCAGATTGTATCTATTTGGGAGTTATTAAATGCTGTACTTTTTTCCGCAAAGGAACAGCGATCTTTCTGGACCAGCAGAAAAACTTCTTTAACCGGGGTTCCTGGCGATATTCTAAACGATGCGTGATGAAGACGAAAAAGCGGTGATGATGCATCAAGGAGCCGAAAAGGGAAACCTTCCCGGCGATAACCCTCTAGAGCCCCGCTCTCTAGAGAGAACTCCAGATGAATCTTCGAGGCTCCCCGGACGAGCCAGGGAAGCAGTGACTGCGTTTTATAAGTTCCATCCATACAAACATCCTTTTTCTGGGATGACTGGTTACTCAAAAATAATCGTAACGCCCCGGATCTGTCGCCCGAAAACAGCTACAATCGGTGTTTCCCGAGCCACCCTGAACGTCACTTTAGTTAGTGTCTGGCCATAAATGGCACTTTTGCCCTGACTTGTCGTTGCTCTCAAAATTTAATCCTCGGAATATCAATTATATGCCTGCGTTTAAATTTATCGAGCGCCTCGACTTAGAACAAAACTGCTCATTCCTGGACAGACACTAGATAGTTTCAGAAGCAGGCTTTTCTGGCCTGAGTTATTGATCCCCGTCAAATAGAGAAATCGGTCTGCCCAGTCGATTCTTGCCCAATATCTCTGTCATACAAATCCTCACTGTAGAGGATTTTCCTTTTCATTTCAATACTGTTAATAATCTGACCATAAATCGGGTTTTACTTGTATGGAATCCTGAGCGATTAGAAGCAACAACCTCAAATGAGGCAGCCCTATCCATCTTGAGGACTTGTACTGTTGCTGCCTAAAAAAGCACAGGGGAGATTACCACCATTCGTCAACATTTGCAGCACTTGTTGGTGGTTAGTAATTGGACCGAACACTTCTTTAAATAGAAATCCGTGATTTGCTCATTTCACCAGAGCAAATTTGATAGCCTCAGACGTCCAACTATTTGTAATTGCGAAGGGGGCGTTGAGTCCCTCAAAAATATCCTCCCCACTGATGAGCACTATAATGATTTTGTTTATTGCCAATGCAAAATATTTGTAATATATTAATATTAATATACAGAATGTTTTTAACAACATTAATATATTAATATTATGGCATTAACATGATTAATTTTACAATGACAGACAGGGCTGTGGCCAAAGAGGTTGGCGCCCGTCTCAAGGCTTTAAGGCTGAGGGCCAATCTTAAGCAGAAGGATGTTGCTGGCTTTGCAGGTCTTTCGGTCACTGCTGTCCAGGGAGCGGAACGAGGCGAAACTACCGTAATAACATTAATTAAAGTTCTTAGAGTATTGGGGGTACTAGACAGCCTGGATGCATTTTTACCTGAAATTGAAATCAGTCCTTTAGAACTGGCAAAATTGAAAGGCAATACACGCAGGCGGGCCTCCGGTAAAAGATCGGTGAAATCGTGAAGAGTACCGCATATGTAAAGTTATGGGGAGACACGGTTGGTGCTGTCACATGGTTGGATAACAGAGGGTATGCAGCTTTTGAATACGAACCTTCCTTCCTCACTAAAAACCTTGATCTTTCACCTATTCATATCGGGTTATCCAAAGCACGAGCCGGACAGATTTATTCTTTTCCGGGAATTGACAGGGAGACTTTCAAGGGGTTGCCGGGTCTGGTTGCAAGCTCACTCCCGGATGTTTTCGGAAACACTGTCATCGATGCCTGGTTAACGCGAAACGGCAGAGACCGCAGCTCGTTTAATCCGGTTGAACGGCTTTGTTATATTGGCAATAGAGGCATGGGGGCTTTGGAATATTCCCCTGCAAAAGCCCCGAAAAACTTGAAGGACTCCGTAAGCGTTGAAGTGGCGAAGTTGATGCAACTTGCCCAGGATGTCTTGACCGAACGCAAAAATCTTGATGTCCATGTGGATGGTGCAGACCGGGAAAAAGCAGAGGCGATGCTTGATATTTTACGCGTTGGGGTGTCTGCCGGGGGAGCAGTACCAAAAGCTGTTATTGCAGTCAAAGAGGGGGGCCATTTCCTTTCCGGGCAAGCAGAAGTGCCTGAAGGATACGAACATTGGATTCTTAAATTCGATGGTGTTTCAAGCGATTCTCCAATGGAATTCGGTAAGACAACGGACAACTGCCGCATTGAGTATGCCTACAGCTTAATGGCTCAGGCAGCAGGCATTACTATGACCACATGCCGGCTGCTCGAAGAAAACGGCAGAGCCCATTTCATGACAAAACGTTTTGACCGAGATCACAATGAAAAATTCCATGTCCTCTCTCTCGCCTGCATGGGGCATTTCGGATGGAACCCTGCCGGCTCGGTCGGTTACGAGAGTGCTTTTCAGGTGATGCGCATGTTAAAACTTCCGTACCAGGAGCGGGAACAGCAATTTCGTCGAATGGTTTTCAACGCTGTTGCACGAAATGTTGACGACCATGTAAAAAACATCAGCTATTTGATGGACCGGTCGGGCCGGTGGCAACTCTCCCCGGCTTATGATCTGACATTCTCCGTTAATCCAAGCGATGCTTTGGGCGAGAAGCATAAAATGACCATAAACGGCAAACAGGATGATTTGACGATCAATGATTTTCTTGAGGTTGCAGACAATGTAGAGGTCAATAAACCTATCGAAATAATAGGTGAAATTGTTGATACTGTTGCCAGATGGCCGAAGTTTGCAAATCAGGCTCGGGTGCAGGCCGAAGTCTCAAAATATGTCGAAAGTCTGCATTTGAATCACAATAGGCTCAAATCAGGGCTCTCATTGCGGTGAAAGGTCCTCAAGAAGTTTTATTCGCAGCAAACGAAGAGCTGATCAGCCATACAGCCTCTCTGTCAAGAAGAATACCAGGCGCCTGGATCAAGCTCGGCGTATCATGAGCAGCTCCTGCCACAAAATCATTGTCTTTCCGACAGGTTTTCAAGTGATGGTTTCCAGACGCGGTGAAAAGACGCTTCAGGATCGTTTCTTATCTTGTTTAGAAAAAACAAGAAGCCCGTTGCGATCTCTCGCAACGGGCCTATGTAAACGCCTGAAAAGGCAAGTGTATCTGGTGGCGATGCAGGCAACTAAACTCAGCACCTAATCTATTGTTATAAGATGCTTTACGCCTCTATCAAAAAACACGAGGCCCCGAAAAAGGCCCCCAAGAAGTAGTTTTCTTCCAAAAAGACTTTTCCAGTAAAACTCCCTTCTGTTTTCTGATCTTTGCTGTCTGCAAATTGCTCGGTTTTATTACATTATCTGGATGATAATGTCCACAAAAAATCGATGAAGTGCGTCATAGGTCAGAAAAAAAGACTATAGAAGAAAACATGATTCCGCCAGGCTCCGGCAAATTTTCGCGGAATCTTCATTTTATGACAACAGGAGGTATTCAACATGGAACAGACCGCAGGTAAGAACATCTTGCCGGAAACAGGTTTTGTCCGCTTGAGCAACATCATCGGGGCCCCAAAAGCAACTCCTCCCATTCCACCAATCATTCCTGTTTCAAAGAGCACCTGGTGGGCTGGTGTTAAATCCGGGCGCTTCCCAAAAGGGTTGAAAATCGGCCCCCGCATTACCGTATGGCGCGTAGAGGATATCCGGGCATTTATTCAAAACAGCCCTGAATTCAGCCAGGAAACCTCAATGGAAACGATTAGGTAACACGACCGCTCGTATGGACTGGGTTAAGATCATGTGCAATATCCTCGATCACCGGAAAATCAAGATGATCCGCAAAGGACCGGAAGGGAACACCCTTGTACTGCTCTGGCTTCTGATGCTCGCCGAAGCCGGGAAATGTAACAGGGGCGGCTACCTGATGGTTTCAGACAGGCTTCCCTACTCCGGCGATACCTTGAGTATGATAACCGACATCCCCTTGCCCCGGTCCAGCTTGGTTTAACCATTTTCACCGAACTGGAAATGATCGACAGGCAGGACGGGGCCATCTACATCCGGAACTGGGGTAAATATCAGAGCGAAGACAAGCTAGAAAAAAGACGAAAAATGGACCGTCTCCGGCAGCAGCGGCACCGGTTGAAAGAACGGAAAAAGCTGGCCGCTTTACCACCTCCTGAAAAGATGTCACGTGACAGTCACACCACCCCGTCACGTGACGTCACGCAGGAGAACAGACAAGACAAGAAGAGAGAAGAAAAGACAACAACAAACAAAGTCCGTCTGTTGTTATCCGACACTCCTTTGATGAAGATAAGCGAGCGAGAACTCGTTGCTCTGGAAAAACGACATGGAACGGACAGGTTAGTGCAGGCTGCTGACGTTGCCGCAGAAACCTGGCGGCGCAATCGGGAGGAAAAGCGCAATCCGGGCGGTTACCTCAATACTCTGTGTGCCTCTCTTGTTGTACCGAACTGGTATGTCCCATATACGGAAAGAGCAAAAAATATTGAAGACTCGAAACGCCGAAAAGAAGCAATTGCTGCGGGACAGAAAGCAGCAGAGGCAAGTGAACAGGAAAAGGTCAAAGCACAAAATGATCTCTGGGAGTCTCTGTCAGAGACACAGCGTGAACAATACCGTATGAGAGCTCTGAAGGGTCTACCGGTTGGGGTAGAGCCGGCAAACGACATTCAGGTAATACTGGCCAGCTCGCTTGCCTGGGAGGACGCACAATCTGGTGATTCGGATTGAATTGTATCGCTTCAATCCTCTTTACGGCGAAAAGAATCCGCCGGTGGCGTGAAGTGGCAAGACCCTGGATGAAAGCGGGTCTTGCTTCGCAGCAGGAGCGGAAATCGAGGGTTCTGTGAAACTATCCCAAGTACAGAGTATTTGACGTGCACCTTCTACATGGACGAACCCAGGATGGAAGGCACCCTCATTTCCGCGCTGTGTCAGCCTGCACCAACACAGCGCGGAACCGGCATAAATAATGGCCTTGCCGCAACCAGCGCGGCAAAGAATGGAGGACAGGGAGATGAGCAAGGGGCACGAGACATTTGACGCGCGAGCAGAGGTCAAGCGCATCCGCTCTTCGAGAGCAGAGGCCAGGCGCAGACTTTTTCGCAAAAGTCGCCTCGACAGATACCGAGCCGAGCTGGTGGCCATGAGACAGGCCGGCGCGTCTTGTGCCGATCTTGCTGTATGGCTTCGAGTCACGCACCGCTGCAAGATCAATCGTAGCTCCATTGACCGGTATTTGAAAAAACTGCCGGAATTGAGTAGCAAAACACAAAAAACTGTCAATCTGCAACCCGACACAGAGTAGGAATCGATATGCCGAGTTTTCGATCCGCCAATGCCCAGGCCGAGCATGCAATTTCCTGCAAACTGGCCCTCGGCCAAGGTCGTCATGACAATCAGGATGACGGGCGCATTCACAGCGTCGGAACTGCCCGGAACTATGAACAGGCACTCAAGGGTTTTACCGAGTATATCCAGGCCAACCACCTGGGCGACCTCGCCAGCATAACAGCTGAAGAAGCTCTGCAATACCTCGAAGAACGGGCGGAAGAAGTGGCCCAGAAGACACTGGATCTCGATCGCCAGGCAATCCAGATGCACCTCGGTGTTCAACTTGAGGTGGTGAAAAGCGAGGTAGAGACACATCTCTCCACTCGAAGTTACACTCCGGAGCAGGTCGAAAGAATTGCCGCCGCGCAATCCGAGCGGAATAGCCTGACCACACGGATTGCCTACAATACCGGGTTGCGGGCCCATGAGCTGTTGACCCTGCAGCCGGCCGATGAACGAGCAGCCTCTCCCCACAGGCAATGGAGTGGTGGTCGCTTTGCTGGTCGCAGCGGTGTTTACTACACGGTGACTGGCAAAGGGGGGCTGGTGCGCGAGGTCCTGGTATCTCACCATCTCGCCGCTCGTCTCGAAGAAAAACGCTACACCGAATCACATCAGGTCAGTGACAGAGGCGTTCATTACATGCAACACTAAGATATCGGCGGCGGCCGGGCCTGGAGCCAGAGTTTTTCTGCGGCAAGCAAGCGTACGCTTGGTTTTTCCAATGGCGCCCATGGTCTGCGGCACGGGTATGTCCAGGAGCGAATGAAAGAATTGCAGGCAACCGGCATGCGATACACGGAAGCAAAAGGGACTGTCGCCCAGGAAGTCGGCAACTTTGCCCACAAAACCACGGAGGCTTATCTCCGATGATGCTGGCAAGACTTATTATCACCTCAGTAATCTGTATGGGATTCGCCTGGTTGTATTGGCATACCGGACCAATAGTCGTCAACATGCAAGAAACAGGTTGGTCGATCATCAGAGCCGGCTGGCCGTTCACCCTTGCAGGCCTGTTGCTTGGGATAGCAGCCGGTTATACTTTCGGCGAAATGGCACGGCGAAAATTGGCCGTTGAACAATTATCTCGTGATGCGGAGCGCACGACCAAGGAGTTTCGTGAGGATGTGCACGAAGTCGGTCTATTGGCCCAGAACACCCTGGAAAGGGCTTTGTCCCTTTGCGAAGAAAACTGGGAGATGAAAAAACGGCTGGAGAGGGAAGGAAAGGAAATCCACAGCATGAAGATGGAAGCCGAAACGGAAATGGAGGCGGTGGAGGGATTTCGAAAGAAAAATACCATTCTGCACGCGGAACTGGTCAAGGCAAGAGCAAAAATCCAACGACTGAAGAAACAGCTTGCTTTGAAACCACTCCTCAAAGAATAATAAGTTATTACAGCGCACCGTGACGCTTTGTCTTTATGACACACGGCCCCGGCCCGCAGAGCCGACCTATATCACATAGCACAAATCTGCACTTATTCATCCTGTCCGGTGCGGATGCGCCGGAGGATGCCAGCGGTGAACAGTCCCACGCTGAACCAATGGGGGCGAATCGGGAAGGTGACTTCCCGCGGTGGTTTTTATTGACCATCGGCCACAGCGGCAATAGCCGACTGTCTGGCAATCTAACGCGACCTGAAAGCAGATGGACAGCATGACAACTTTTCTCAGCATCTTTCAACAGGGTGCTGACCTGTAGAAGACCAAGCTCGTTTTGCAGGGCCGACAGTTGCATGTCCGGCAAAGCCTGCCAACGATTGCACATCATTTTCCCGATGTCTTGACCTCGGGATAGCTCATCAGCTTTTCGTATCCCGCAGCTTGTTGTTCCAATAGTCCACATAAGCAGTATATGCCTCTTGAGAGGTCAGGAACAGCATGTGGTGCTCAGGCGGCACCCGGTAAGCCGGCACACTTTTCATGCCCATCCTGCGCGCCTTCTCTACTCTATGATTGCCATCGATTACATTGTAACGTCCCGGCGCGATCTCGGCCAGAATGACCGGCCGGGAAACGTCAACGGTATCAAAGTGTGATTCGTTCAGTGATGAGGTTCCCCAATAAATATTGCATACCTCTACCGTCTTAACAGGAACGGCCTTGGAATTCTTTTGCAGGTATTCACTCATCCTGGTGATGTTGAACTCAAAAATCCCATTCGGATACAGCTCATCATCTGCTTCAACCGGACACGGCTTGAAATTCTTGTTGATTTTCAGTTTCTTCATCAAGCTCAGATGCCAGGATTGATGCCGGTAAATTGGCTAACAAATTGAAGGTAACTGCTGCCGCCGACCGTCCTCCGCTGAATGGACCGGTACACTGCAGCCAATACCTTAACCACTTCCTCGGAGTGTAGTTGAGCAAATGCCTTACCGGTATATTGCGAGAACAAACGAAAACCTTCTTCCAGCGCAGGCGACTCTGCCTGTGGCGCTTTCTCATTAAAATGATACCTGTCGATCATCAATTCAACCAACCGGACCACTGCCCTGTCGTTCACATTGTGCGGATCGTTCGCCCAGACCCGGCAGAGGCTGGACTCAATCACATTGGCGATACCCTCCAGATCCTGGTTGACCGCCATTTGCTCGGTTGTGTAGTGCGGAACACTCCGGTAATTCCTGGTGGCGGCGGCTGATTTGAAAAAAGAGCAACCTTCACATTGGTCCTCTGTGCGAGATCCACCGCAGCACAAGCTGCAGATAAAGGTTTCGGTCGCTTTACATTTTCGTTTCCCTTTCCGGGAATTGCAGATGGTGCATTTTGCCATAGGTTATATCTCTTTAAGATCAGTTGCTTGAACAAACATTGGACTTTTGATTTTTGTCTTGCGATAAATCAAAAATATGCCTAAAATATAAATAGTCTCATCTACCAAGATGTAGAAGGAGTGATCGAACCCGATGCATGGCAACATGTTTCGGGTTTAGCTTTTTCTGGCCCTCCAGTATCTTTCCCTCTTTCTTATAAGCGATTTAATTTTGTGGTTTTTGGTGGCAAGATATGCTGTTTTAAAGCAAACAAGCGATAGCTTATAAAGCTCATCTACCATGCGCGGACGGCTTCAGCCTTTTTAGGGGTGGCTTTCCACGTATTTTTCAAATCACCGAAACGAGTAAATGATAGATTACAAACGGTCGTAACGCCAGTTGATGGTAGGTTTCATCAACTAACCTGCCCGGTAATACCGACGAAGTCTGCAACCCATGTGGCGGAGAGATCTTGAGCAGACTGCTGTTTTTGCGGACGGATTTGTCAATCCCGCGCCTGGCTTTTTCGATATCCCCGTCAAAAACATAGCCCAGCATGGCTGCTGCCTGCTGAGTTCCTGAATATTTGCCGGAAACAAAACACATCATGCCCTGATCGCCGGTTACATATTCGGCGATCAATGACTGCCAACCGGAAGGAAAAGCGACATGCAACCGTTTGGCCTCGATGGCGAAATAGGTCTCTACTCCAGGTGGGCAGATAAAGTTAATATCAATCCTGCCGCTATGTCCTTCCTTGCCGCTGTCATCGAAAATCTGGTGTTCCGGAACAGGAATATACGGTGCGGACCGGAATAACTTGTCTTTGATTAACAACTTAAAGAGACGGGCAGAAAGGACATCTTCCCTTTCCGTCTCATTGGTCTTTACCAGGGTTCCCGCATGGAGAAGCACCGTTTCGAGGATATGGGGAATTTCTTCAGTGGGGAATAACGAGATACTCTTCTCAGCGCCCAAGTTAACTCTCCCGTGTAGCTTGACGCGCCTGGGCCACCCTAGCATAGATCTCAGCCGCGTCGTTCAGTGCGGCTGTCCTGGTCCAGTATTCGATGGTATTTGGTTTGATAATACGGATGGCCGAATCGTCAAACCAGATAATTCCGCGCAGATAATCAAGCCGACCGCACGGCTGGATAACAGTTTTTTGCAGCCGCGCGAGAACTTCCGCCAGCCCAACCCGCAATTTTTCTTTATTGAAGGAGCGTGGTTTGTTGGTTTGGAGAAGAGTGATAATTGCCAGTCCCGTTTGTTTATCAACAATGCCTACCGGCGAAACCCGGACTGTGCCCTTCGCCTGTGCCGCCCATTCATTCAGAGTACTGGCCAGGGTTGAAGCATAGGGCTCGAGTCCAGCCCGATAAACGGATAAAGAATTTTTCTGGATTGGTTGCTGGGCGGGAATAGGAGAGTCCATTCGAGGCGGGGTAGCGCTTTTGATGAAGACGTCAACCGTATCTTTGATCAGCATGATTTCCTGGTCGATCAGATCAAAATAATTGTAGAATAACGGCTCGATTTCTGCTTGCAGGCTATCGACGGCCTTTTGCCGCCAAGCGGCCAGATCCCTTTTTGTGTGACCGGAAAGCGGAAAGTTGTCCTTGTTTCTCCTCTCCAACTCCTGCTTGATCTGCTTTTTGAGTTCCCTTGCCTTCCGGGCAATGGTGCGCACTATTTGTTCCGCTTCCGGCGAAATGTCGTCACTGCCCGGCAGCGGGAAGGGCAGACGAAGCAGTTCATCCAGATGCACCTTGTCACGCTCTGTTCCCCAGTTCGCGGCGGTATGGAAGAGGAAGTATCGGGCCAGCTTCGAGCGAAGATAGAAGCCGAGGAAGAGCAACAAGTCCTCGTCTTCCCGCGGACCAGCTATAGACTGAAGGGAATCCTGGAAAAGAATAGGAAAATCGCAATAGGCTACTTTGGGCAAAGCTTCTTTTCCAATGCCTTGACTGATCAAAACGAGTGGCGGTGAATAAATCCTACGATCTCGCGGCCGATGTAGTTTAGGAAATCTGTTTTCGATGGGCTCACAATCACTTGGGAGAAGAAAAAGGCTAGGGGTATTACCACTTGCTTTAATAAACAAGTCGGATGATTGCCACCAAGGTTCTTTCGGTTTGGGGCTGTTCCCACGAGAATCCGGTTGGAACCCCTGTCCTTTAATCCAACGTTTTTCATCTTTTGGAGGGCCGGCAATATCTCCCAGCGTCGGCATCTCCAATAAAAGCCGCAAAAAAACACAATCCCTTGGCGTACCCCAGAGATGCTGCTTCCAGAGAATAGGCGTCTCTTTTTCCCGTGCGGCGTGAATCAGTTCGCGAAGCGGAATGCGCTTCCGGTCATGCGGTGCAATAGGAATAACTCCTTCGCGGAGGTCTATGCGGCGGACCTTTGGGGTTTCATAAGCTACCACGTGATTTACCATATCCGGCGGAGCCGCAGTGAATCGGGCGATGATGCTCGGGCAGATGGCGTTCTTGAAAAGTATCCGTCGGTAATCCGCCAACTGCACGACCTTTTCCAGGGTCACCGCTTGCAGCCACTGAAGTTGAAAAGAGTTGGCAGTCTTATTGAAGAGCACCTTGGAGGGCAGCAGAATGCAAGCCCGGCCGTGAGTTTCCAGAAGGTCTGGGATTTTCAGGGCAAACTCCTGGGCAATCTGTTTGCTCCCTCGCCCCTGCCAGGGCGGATTGCCGACTATATATCCGAAGCGCTCTTCAAATGGCTGGGATGGATTCAGGAAATCCTCGCGCACAATAACCGGAAAATCCGGCTTGAAGGCACTGGGTTCATCGGTCAGAAGAATACGCGGCAGCTTGTTGCCGGTTCGCTCCACATAGCCGGAGATATCCGGAGGATCGAAACGATCCAGGAATGCCAGATAGAGGCTGAAACAGGCGATACGGCAGGCGGTCGGACTTATGTCGAAACCGCATAGTTGCTCACGCATTATCGTAAGCAGGGCGGCGGCTTTCTCTTCATAGACGCAGCCGGGATGGTCGATGATCCACCTGGTGGCAAGCCGGTTAAAGAGGGCCACCAGAAAAATTCCGGAGCCGCAGGCAGGATCGAGATATCGCTTTGTCTGCCAATTCCTGTCTCCCTGGATCGCTACATCCAGGACGGATTCAGCCAGAAATCTCGGTGTATAAAAAGCGCCTGTTTGTCGCTTTCCCTCGCTATCCTCCTCGGCCAGGAAGTCTTCGTAAATGGCGCTGATGGTCTCAACCGGGATCCATTGAAAATCATAGGCCCAGAAACCAAGGGAAAGCTGCCTTGAGCGGACCGGATGACCACGGAAAAATTTTATCAGCAATTCAATATGAAGATCCCGGATGCGATCTTTCTCTGCTTCCGTACTCCGCTCAAACATGCTGCCGTTAAACTTTTCCTTCAAATCATCAAACAGCTGATACAGAACTTTTTTTGCAGCTTTAACCTCCAACGACTCAAGGACATCAACCAGTTTCGCCCCTGGAGCACAGGGGCAATATGGATATTTCGCCAGTTCAATAATGTTGCGATCAATCAGGTAGCAGAGGAAAAGTATACGGGCCAGAAAGGTATGAGCCTCGGCTTTGGTAAGACCGTCGTCGCCCGTGGTGATTGCGTCACGAATGGCTCCGAGGTTATCGAGCAAGTACGTATCTACTGATTGTTTTGTATCAAAACTATCGGCATGAGTCCGATAATACTGGCCGGTGGCCAATTGCAGATAAATATCGCGGACCCGGATGGCGTAGTCGGCTAGTTCAACGGTTTCAATCAGACTTTTGTTGTAGTTTTCTTTTTTCCCTGGTTCCGCCGGTTCAGCCAGGCCAGAATAGAGACGGACGGTTTGAGGGTCGGCCAGGACAAGGATAGTGGCCACCCCCTGATTCCAGAAATTGCGTTGATGTTCGTTGGCTTCTTCAGGCGTGAGAGGATGTTCGCAACAACAGAGATAGAGTGTCGGAATGCCGGAAATACACACAACACCGTCAAGATCGAATTTTTCCCAGGCGCGGGTAAGTAAATGCACATAGGCGCTGAGGTCCTGGTCGGCTGCGATTTCTCCAGGAGAGGAGTAGAAGCGTATCCCTTCCCGATCTTGCTGCACATGTGCTTTTAATAAAAAAGATGCCACCGCGCCCATTTTATGACTTTCCCACCTCAACAGATATGCCGGATAACTGTTCTCACGACGCCTTGTATCACCAATTCATTGATGGGCGTCATATCAGGATATTTGTTGTTTTCAGGTTTCAAATAATTTTGGCCGTTGCGTTTCACCAGTGTTTTCAAAGTGGTTTCGTTATCGATCAATGCCGCCACAATATCGCCTTCACGTGGTTGTTTCGATCCATCTACTATGACGATATCTCCTTCATAAATGCCCTTTCCAGTCATCGAGTCCCCGGTAACACGGACAGCATAACAGTGGGATGAAGGTTTGAAACCAAGGCTCCGGCTGTCGACATGAACAATACCTTCCTGGTGTTGCTTGGTGTATTCAGGATGGCCGGCGACTATCGAACCCAATAACGGAAGAGCAAAAGACCAAGTCTCGTTGCCGACAGCTTCAAGTATGCGAATAGAACGGGCCTTGTTTGCATCTCTGCGGATAAGTCCTTTTCGCTCTAGTGCCTTCAGATGATCTCTCGCCGATCGGCTGCTGCGGAATCCGAAATGCTGGGAAATCTCAGATATGCTGGGAGCAGGTTCTCCATTCTTCTGCACGTCTCTTAGAAATACGTAGATTTCTCTTTGTTTTTGAGTAAGTAACGCTTCCATACTACCTTTATTGGTAGTACTTTGCTGATGTCCTGTCAATGAAAAACAGAACCGTTCTTCAATTTGGACAACAAAGTTCAACTTAAACCAATTTCCGTGATTTTATATATCATAGCCTGCTGCTATTCGAGCTACTACTCCTCAAAAAAGAAATCCGAATCGATCTTTTTGATTTCGTAGCTATCCACAATGGAAACACCCAGGTTGTGGTCGATCATCAAATCAACGAGTCTGCTGCCATCAATTAACACGACCTTAGGATCAATAGTCGAAACATAGTGCTCGGCATCCCTGGTAAAGGATCCTGTCGTGATGAAAACGCCCTTCTTAGCCCGTTTCCCGTGCAGGGCGCCGACAAACTTTTGCACATCCGGGCGGCCAACTGATCCTTGCCACCGTTTGGCTTGGATGTAAATCACATCGAGACCGAGTTTGTCTTCTTTGATAATGCCGTCTATGCCTTCGTCGCCGCTTCTGCCCATGGATTGACCGGCATCCTTGATCGAGCCGCCATAACCCATCTTGACCAGGAGTCTGACCACTAGATTCTCAAAAAATTCCGGGGTGTTTTTTGCGATCTGGGCGAGAAGTTCACCCGCCAGATTACGCCGAAGATCCTGATAAGCATTTTCAAAAATCTCTTCTGGAGTTGCTATCCGTTCTTCATCTCCTTCGTTTTCAGTGCCTTTTTCCTGCTTATTGCCTGATTTGTGGAATTCGACGAATTCAGGATACTGTTTCAACTGCTTAACCCGAAGTTTGGTTGGATTGGATTTCAGTAATTCCCGACCACGCTCCGCAATGCGAAAGAAGCCTCGTTTCGGACTTTCAAGGAGAAGTGCTTTGCTCAAATAGACTCTGGCCCAGGCGATACGGTTTTTATATGTTGCCTGTTTGCCGCTGGGGAGCATTTCCTGCTGGTCTTCTTTGCTGAGATTGAAATGATCCGCCATGGCATCATAGGCTTCTTTGGTACTGTGCAGTTCTCCGTCCGAACTGTACTGCAGAAGCGGCAGGAAAAATGATTGAAAATCAGGTACGGCCAATGTCTTTTCTCATTGTCTTTTTATACAAACCGTTTCTTTTTTTCCGTCAGCCTGTATTTCTGAAGGCGGCTGTTGGGTTTCTCGGGAAGAGTGTATTCAATGAGTTGGTTGTTCATCAATTCTTTTACCGCCCGGTCTATCGCTCCTGAAACTTTGCCATGGCCAAGTGCTTTGGCAATGTCCGCTCGCTGAAGCGGTTGTGTTTCCAGGGCTTTTAAAATAGACTGCGCAATTTTTGACTCTGGCCCTGACTCTAGCCCTGACTCTTGCCTTGACTCTTGCCTTGACTCTTGCCCCGACTTGGTCCCGACTTGGTCAACGGCAGTTGGCTTCTCAGCTTCAGATCGGCTGAAAATGATCCGGTACCAGTCTGCATCCGCCTCGATGCGTGGTGGCGGGCAAGGGTAGGCTTCACACATCTGGCGGATACTAAGCAGACCGGAGCCGACCTTCTCCACCAGATTCATGCGGTGCATCATGCCGAAGAGCAAGGGGTTACGGGGAATACTTCTGGTTCCCAGCGTTTCGAGGGTAAGGCCGCCCATTACATTTGTCCCTGGTTGAAATCATCCTGAAACCTACGGACCTTTTCCATGACGATCTCGAAGCTCGGGGCCTCGCCGAAAAACATTTCTTTCTGCATATTGTTATAGTCAGATCGCCAGTCTTCCAATTGGTCATCAGCCGGGACCAAGCGCATTTGCCCTCGAACCAAGGTAGAGTAGTCTACCCAGTTCTGGCGAAAAAATACTTCTCGGTGGCTGGCTACATCAGAAAACAGCACATCATCCGCAATCGCGTCATTTGCCACGCCGGCCTCGATCAACCGGTACAGATCATAGTAATGGCGAGCCATAAACTCTTTGCGGTACTTTTCAGCCGGACGAAAAGACTCTTCATGCAGCAGCATGGCCTTTTCCCAGAAAGTTCGTCTCGGCAGCACCGCTCGGACCGCAACTTTTTGATCCGGCAGCAAATCTGGAAATACCTCGCTGATATATGGGCTGATTCCAATCTTTTCAGAAGGATCGGTATCGGAACGAGCTCCCATCTCAATTTTTACAGCTCGCCGCAGGTATGTCGCACCAGCAGAAAATGCCGTCGGGTAGTTGAACAGCAAGGTTTGCCCGTCCGGGTCAGATGGGTCAACTAAAAGTTCCCAGGCAATGGCTTCAGGAATGTCTGCGGTCATTGATTCCTGCAAAGCTGGATAAATGTTTTCCTTCACACATTTTTGACTCGCAGCCCGCAACGCATCAAGGCGCTTTCTCATCTGTTTTTTACTAGGGGCCGTCTCCGGCGCATTGTCGCCATCAAACCTAAGTGCCCCACGGTTGATGACGATATCGATGTCTTCTGAAAACCGCTCGATCAGTTTCCAACCTTTAGAGAGTGACGTGCCGCCTTTAAATGTCAGGTGCTCTCCCCAGACCGGAAGCCGAAATAACTTATCTAGCGTCCAGCAGACCCAAAAGTCCTTTTCCACCGCCACCTCAGACAGGTTCAATTGGGCGCCGGTTTGGATACACACCAGATTGCGGCGCTCCTCCGTCATTCCAATAAAAGTTTTCACGCAGATTTCTCCTTGCCTGCCAGGTCGCGAAAGATGTCGGCAATCCAAGCGGGGGCATACCGAATGTCTTTCATCAATTTAGACTTGGCCTGATCATCGAGTAGCCGGTCCAGTTGTGTGATGATCTGTTTATCAACACGCTTCTGACCCAAATGCCGCAAAGCCTGGATAACCAGTCCGCTGATTTTTCCCGCGGTTGCCATGTTGCGCGGCGTTGTCCGCTTCAAGATGATCTGCCGTTTACCGATTTGCACAGTGCGGGAGAGGCTGTCCGTTAGATAGGTGACCTTCATCGGCACCTGAGTGGAGAGCCCGAGCAGATTGGCGGCATAGGCCCCAGTTGGCTGCAGACGGGCAGCGTCCCGGCCGGCCAAAGCCTTAGCGATGTCATCTGTAGAGGGCTGCAAAGAACCAAGCTCAGGGTCGGTTTTCGGGTAGTCATAGAGACCTCGGGCCAACTGACGAATCAGCCCGGATTGCTTGTAGCGTTTCAAGGCCGAAGCAATGGCATCACGGCTACCGAGATCCTTAAAATGGTTTGGAGTAAACACCCACCCCCTTCCATGGCCATATATCCTTTCAACTATCTGTTTGTCTGTTGTTTTTTGATTTGTTTTCATAATTCATCTGACACAAAAACATATATATATTTGTGTCATGGAACATATCTATGATCCATTGTCAATCCCCTTCCGGCATTTTCAACAAACCACCCATGGATTCCCGCAAAGCCGTCGAGCTTTCCTGCCAATTCGCAATCGCCTTGCTTGAGGTTGACCGATTGTATTGTTGAGCCCATAAACCTAAAACCGGCACTTCGAAAATTGTGAAAAAAATTTGCTTCTATGAAATCAAACTGTTGTCGCGATGTAATGCTCTTTTTCCTTTCACCAGTTGGGTGAATAGTTTTTCTCAATTTTCTTGCCCTGCGGGATTGGCAATTTTACCGAATCTGCTTCGTTATCAAGGGCTTGAAGTATATTTATACGTCTACGCCCTTGATGCCTCGCGTCTCCAGTAAACTTACCAATTGCCGGATTTAGGATTATTTCACAGAAAAGAGCCTGGAAATATTCCTTCCACATCCTGATATTCTGTATACCAGCGATGCATGTTGCCCACATGCACTCTTCCAGGTTCATCCTTCATCTTTCCTTTTGGTCGCAGAAGTGCCTTCCGCCAGCCACTGGTCGATGATATCGCGCCGAAACCGCCAGTGTTTGCCCACCTTCTGGCCGGGGATCTCGCCTTTCTGAGCCAGCTTGTACAGGCTTGATTTGGAAATTTTGAGGTAAGCGGCCAGCTCTTCGATGGTCAACACCTTGTCCAGATGTTCGGTCATCCTGTTTTCCTTTTGTAAAATTTACTTGATTATATTCGTTATTAGCAGTTACTGGCACAATCAGTCAAGGTGTTGTTTTGCCAGGTTTCGGCAGAATAGATGGTGAGGAGTAGAAAGCGGACAGGACAAAAAGAGACAGGGGGGCTATAATCTGTGAGCCAAGGAGGGGAGAAAAGAAGACTTGCCGGAAAGAATCACGGCTTCCCATAGACGCCATGGGCCACAGAACTGATCCGGCCCTGTTGCCTGAGTCTGCTGGTAATAGCGTATATTTTGCTACGCTGAAAGCCGGTTGCTTTTACGAGCATGTCCACGGTAACTTGGTTCGGGTGCTGGACGACGATCTTTTCTATCAAGTCGGTGGCGGAGCGGCCCGTCTTTTTCGCCGACACTTTATCCTCCACTGCAGAAGCGGATGTACCCTTTTTTCTCAGGCGAGGCTTTTTGGGCTTGGCAGCTTCAGTGGTGGACTCGAATTCCGGCTGGATATCCATATCAATGCCAAACAGCCCAGAAAGATCGGCATCACCCAGCACCCTTGAGCTTTTTTGTTCCGCCCTGGCCAGCAGATCGCCCGTTTTGTCCTGGACGGCCCGCGCCACCAGCTCTTCGGTATCCGCCTGGCGCAGGGTAAAAAACAGCAGCGGGTCTTCATCAAGACGCGCGCCGACACCATAGAGGGTGGCCGCCACATGCTTGCACATTGAGGCCCAATCCGGGCAGGAGCAGTCAAAGCTGATCTCTTTCGGTGTCGGGAACAGTCCCTTGCCCTCGGCCAGAAAAATCTCGCCCAGCTCCTTGGGGAATTTGCCGGCGACAAGATCATGCAACGAACGCAACTCGCCTTGGCACTGTTTTCTGATCTGGTCCCAGTTGGCCTTTTTCACCGGCGCAATGTTTATGAGCACCTCATATGGTTTGGCTCTGGTTCCCTGAACCAGCGCGGTCACCCGGCCACCCGTGATTTTGAGGTCGAGAACGGCGCCATGGCGCACATAGCTTTTGCCCCGGTCGATGCGGTTGCTGTAATCGGCATAGCGCTCAAGATTCCTGTTCCAGGACTTGCCCCACCAGGTCCGCGCCAGAGTGTTGCCAGCGAGAATGACCGGTTCGATACCCGGCATTTTCTTTCTAAGCTGCTTCAGTTTTTTCTCCGCCTTGGCCTTCTTTTCGGCAACCGTGACGTATTTTGGATATCCCCAGCTCATGTCATCGTTATTTTCTATATGTTCAATGTAAACAGCTCGAACAACTCCTCGTTACTCATCTCGGTCAACCATTTTTCACCCGAAGCAGCAACCACCTCATCCGAGAGTTTTGCCTTCTCGACCAGCATCCGGTCAATTTTTTCCTCGATGGTGCCCTGGGTCAGAAATTTATGGACCATGACATTTTTCTTTTGACCAATGCGGAAGGCCCGATCGGTGGCCTGATTCTCCACGGCTGGGTTCCACCAGCGGTCGAAGTGGATGACATGGCTGGCAGCGGTAAGGTTCAAGCCGACGCCGCCCGCCTTGAGAGATAATACAAAAAAAGGCACATAGTCGCGACCTTGAAATTTTTCGACCAGCTCTTTTCGTTTGCCGACCGGCACGCTGCCATGCAGAACCAACCCTTCGCGGTTGAAAATGGTGGCCATAAACCGGGAAAGCGGCCCGGTCATCTCCTTAAACTGGGTAAAAACCAGCACCCGCTCCCGCTTTTCATGGATGGTTTCACAGATTTCGCGCAGCCGCTGGAACTTACCGCTTTCCTGTTCATTGAAACTGCCCAGCCCCAGATATTGCGATGGGTGGTTGCAGAGTTGCTTGAACTTGATGAGCGCTGACAGGATAAGCCCTTTTCGCTGGATACCTTCCGTGTTTTCCAAGGTATCCCGGATGGTGGCAACCGCCTCGCCATAGAGAACGGTCTGCTTTTTGCTCATCGCGGCCCAGGTTTTCATCTCCACCTTGTCCGGCAGGTCGGAGATGATCGACTTGTCGGTCTTCAGACGCCTGAGAATAAACGGACTGACCACACGGCGCAGCCCGGCGTAACCATCAGGATGGCTGGCGAGTCGTTTGGTAAATTCTCCAAACTCTTTTGCGTTGCCAAGCAGACCGGGGTTGATAAAGTCAAACAGGCTCCAGAGGTCTGACAACCGGTTTTCCACCGGGGTACCGGTCATAATTATCCTGCCAGCGGAGGCAAGGTTCTTTACGGCTTTAGTCTGCTTGGTACCGGGATTTTTGATGGCCTGAGCCTCGTCAAGGATGACATAGTTCCAGGTATAATCATGAAGCCAATCATACCTCTGGGCCAAAGCATAGGTGGTGATGACCAGGTCCAGACCGTCAAGCTTTTCTTTCGGGATTTCTGGAACCTTTTTCGGCTTATGGAAATCCGGGTGGGCGACAAAGAAGGCAAGCTTTGGGGCAAAGTTCTCAATTTCAGCAGACCAGTTGGCAAGCAGAGAAGCGGGGATGACCAGAAGCGAAGCTGCTTTCTTTTTAGCTTTTCCAGCCTCGGTTTTGAGAGCTTCGAGAAAGGCCAGAATCTGCACGGTCTTGCCAAGGCCCATATCATCTGCAAGGCAGGCGCCGAGTCTCATTCTGTGCAGAGAGAAAAGCCAGTTGAGCCCATCCTGCTGATAATGCCGCAGCCTGGCCGCAAAGGATCGGCTGGTTTTGACCCTGGAGATGGACTCGGGTCGCTGCAGTTGCCCGAACACCGTGCGCAGCCACTCACCGTGTGCAACACCGGCTATATCGGTAGCCGCATCGCTTAGTAATTCTCTAGAATTCGCTGAAAGTCGCAGCGCATCGAGAAGAGTAATTCCCTCATCACCATGCAACTCGGAGGCTTTTGCAAAGGCCTCCAGAGTCTGTCGCAGTTTTTCCGGATCGACAGCCACCCATTTGTTTTTCAGAAAGGCAAGCCCTTCTGATTCACGCAACAGCCGGCGAGCCTCGTCTTCCGAGATTTCCGTGTCCCCGATCATCAGCCGGGGGGAGAAGTCGAGCAGTCCATCCATGCCGACCATGGCTGGAGGTTTTTCGCCAATGCTGACCTGCAGAGTGACGGCGGCTGACTTTTTCTTCCACCAATTGGGGATACGGCAAAGGATGCCCGCCTCTTCGTAGATCGGGATCTCCTGCAGAAAGACAAAGGCATCCTTCGAGGACCAGGCCAGAGGAGAAAACAACTCACCACTGTCGCGCAGGTTCGCTACCAATTCACTTTTCCGAGCTGCCTCATCAACGGTGACCAAAAGCTTCAGCAGTTTTTCGTTGTCGTCTTTGTACTCCTCCAGGGCGTATTTCAGAGGCAGATGCCTGGACTCGCCTGCCTCATTCAGACGGGTGGAATAGGTGGCGAGAAAAGCAAACGGAAATTCATGATCCTTGTTTTCGACGAGGTGGAAATAAATGCGACCGGCAAGATGAACATCCGGGCTGTACTCTCTGAAAAAATCAGCGACCAACCCAGCATGAGCATCGATTTTCCGGTAAAAGGTTTCGTGCAGCCCTTTCCACAAGTTCGCGAGCGTTTCCGCGGTGAGGTATTCCGCTCCGGTCATCAGAGGCGCGGACTCAAGCAGTCGTCCACGTTCTTCATCAGAAAAGGGGATAACCACCTCGCCCCGTAACTCCTCCAAGCCGGGAGTGAGTTTCAGTTTCCTGATGAAAAGAATGGAGAATGTGCGCCAGAAGATGAGCGATGGTGACAAAGGGATATTTCCCGAACAAAATCCCAGAAAAAAGAGGAAATTGTCAGGTTCCTGTGTGAAACGGGTGAAGATTTCATCCTGCATCACCTGGCTTGAATGTCCCGGTCCATCTGCGGGAGAATCAGCCCACTCAAGCTGAATGGAGCAATCAGGCATCAAAATTGCGGTAAGTTCGGTTCTGTGCTGCTTCATCTTTTACCGTTACCCTGAAAACGAGTTGGAATGAGCGGTTTGATACCCTTCAAGTATTTCTGCCTTCCCGAGCATCCTCCCTGTCCCGCCATTTTCTCTAATCAAGTCAAGATAGTCCGCCCAGGCCTGCAACATTTGCCGGCGTTCCGGCAAAAACTCGGCATAGTTGTATGCTGCCCTTACGCTGTTGCGCTCAACATGGGCAAGCTGCCGTTCAATGGCGTCCCGGTTCCATCCCTGCTCGTTCAATAGGGTGCTGGCCATACTCCTGAAGCCGTGACCGCTCATTTCATCCTTGGCATATCCCATGCGGCGCAGGGCAGAAAGAATGGCGTTGCTGCTCATCGGTCTTAAGTTTGTCCTGGGGCTAGGAAAAACATAGCGGCCTTGCCCGGTCAAGGGATGAATTTCCCGGAGTACTGCCAGGGCTTGCCGGGATAAAGGTACAATATGCTGAAGCCTTCCTTTCATTTTCCCGGCAGGAAGCCGCCACTCGGCCTCGTCAAAATTGATCTCCGACCATTCCGCGTGACGCAACTCACCAGGCAGGACAAAAACCAGTGGAGCAAGCTGCAAGGCGCAACGGGTAACGATGCTCCCTATGTAATCGTCGATAGAGCGTAGGAGTCCGGCGATTTCCCTGGGGTCAGTGATTGTGGCCATACGCTTGGTGTCGGCAGGTGGAATGGCCCCGCGCAAGTCGTTTACCGGATCACGCTCGGCTCTGCCGGTTGCCACGGCATAGCGAAAAACCCGGCTGCAGTTCTGTTGCGTCCGGTGAGCTGTTTCCAGAATCCCCTTGGCTTCAATTCTACGCAGCGCGGAAAGCAGTTCAGCTGCTGATATCTCTTTTATCGGGAGGGCTCCCAGCCAGGGGAAGATGTAGAGCTCGAGCCGTCTGATGATTTTTCCGGAATGACTCGGTGCCCAGGAAGAAGAAAATTTCGCATGCCATTCCCTGGCGATCACCTCAAAGGTTTCCGACTCTTCGGTTTCTGCAGCTTTCTGGGCCTTTCTGGTATCGCTCGGATTTATGCCACTTGCCAGCAATGACTTAGCCTGGTCCCGTTTCTGCCTCGCTTCCGCGAGCGAAATATCCGGGTAGGCGCCAAAAGATATTTTTTTCTCTTTGCCGTCGAAGCGGTATTTGAAATTCCAGAGCTTACCACCCGTGGGAGTTACAAGGAGAAAAAGGCCCCCACCATCATAGAGTTTTTGGGGCTTTTTTTTCGGCTTTGTTGTTCTGACTTTGGTGTCGGTAAGAGGCGCAATCCGTTTCGGCATGGAGGTTCCTCCGTTTTTGGGGGCTTCCATTTTCCCTTGGGGGCTTTTGGTCTTCAAAAAGGCCCCCAAAGCCTTCGGATTATATCATATCACGATGAAGTATGCCGGACAACGCAAAAAGAAAAAGGCCTGATTTCTCAGGCCTTTTTAGACAGTATCGGATGATACTGGAGTGTGTAATGGTGGCGATGCAGGGAATTGAACCCCGGACACTGCGGATATGAGCCGCATGCTCTAACCATCTGAGCTACATCGCCATAGGATAAGGCGAAGAAAACTACCTTATTGCGCTACCGCTGTCAATACTTTTCCACCGATAATTTCCAACCGGTACTCTACAATAGAAAAGGTCCCTTGAAAGGGACCTTTTCTATACTACACGCTAATCCTGTGAGGATGTGCGACTTTTTACATCATGCCGCCCATGCCACCCATGCCGCCCATGCCGCCCATGCCCGGAGGCATACCGCCACCTGCCCCAGCATTAGGCTCTTCAGGAATGTCGGCAATGACACATTCAGTGGTCAACAGCATACCGGAAACGGACGCTGCGTTTTGCAGCGCAGTTCTGGTAACCTTTGCCGGGTCAATAACACCGGCAGCGATCAGGTCTTCATATTCTTCGGAGGCCGCATTGAAGCCGTTGGCACCCTTCAGAGTTTTGACATGCTCAACGATTACAGATCCTTCACGACCGGCATTGTTGGCTATCTGACGGATAGGTTCTTCAAGGGCACGAAGGAGGATGTTTTTCCCTGCCTTCTGCTCACCCGGAACTTCAAGCGCTGAAAGTGCTTTCAGGCAGCGAATGTAGGCAACGCCACCACCGGGTACGACCCCTTCCTCTACCGCAGCGCGGGTTGCATTAAGAGCATCTTCAACTCGGGCCTTTTTCTCCTTCATTTCGATCTCAGTAGCTGCACCGACATTGATGACCGCAACACCACCGATCAGTTTGGCCAGTCGCTCCTGCAGTTTTTCACGATCGTAGTCAGATGTAGTATCTTCAATCTGGTTGCGAATCTGCTTGACGCGGGCAGCGAGCTTCTCTTTATCACCGGCGCCGTCAACGATGGTGGTATTGTCTTTATCTACCACAATTCGTTTGCAGGTACCGAGATCATTTACAGTAACATTTTCAAGCTTGATACCCAGATCTTCGGTAATAACCTGGCCGCCGGTAAGGATAGCGATATCCTCCAGCATTGCCTTCCGGCGATCACCAAAACCAGGAGCCTTGACTGCTGCAACATTCAAGGTACCACGAAGCTTGTTTACTACCAGGGTAGCAAGGGCCTCACCATCGACATCCTCGGCTACGATGAACAGGCCTTTACCCATTTTGGCAACAGACTCGAGTACCGGAAGGAGGTCTTTCATGCTCGATACCTTCTTCTCTACGAGGAGAATGTAGGGATCCTCCATGCTCACTTCCATACGATCCGGGTCAGTAACAAAGTAGGGAGAAAGATAGCCGCGATCGAACTGCATCCCTTCAACGACATCAAGGCTGGTGTCCATTGATTTTGCTTCTTCAACCGTGATAACGCCCTCTTTACCAACCTTATCCATGGCCTCGGCGATGATATTACCGATAGTTTCGTCGCTGTTGGCGGAGATGGTTCCGACCTGGGCAATCTCTTTCTGCTCTTTGGTCGGGGTAGCAATCTTGGCTAGTTCCGCAACAACAACCTCAACCGCTTTGTCGATGCCGCGTTTGATCTCCATAGGATTGCCGCCGGCAGCAACCAGCTTGACACCTTCCCGATAGATCGATTGAGCAAGAACAGTCGCGGTAGTAGTACCGTCACCGGCAACATCGGAAGTCTTGGAAGCAACTTCCTTGACCATCTGGGCACCCATGTTTTCAAACTTATCCTTTACCTCGATCTCTTTGGCTACCGTTACGCCGTCCTTGGTGATGGTCGGGGCACCAAAGGATTTCTCAATGAGGACATTACGACCTTTCGGACCGAGGGTTACCTTCACAGCATCGGCAAGGATATTTACCCCGGCAAGGATTGACTCGCGGGCCTTCACTCCATATTTGATTTCTTTTCCAGCCATTATATTGTTCTCCCTTTTTCAACGAGATGTTAATTAACTGTACAGCTAATCTTATATTTCAAACCAACAATCGAACTTTTATTCAATGATCCCAAGAATATCGTCTTCACGCATAATAAGATAATCTTCCCCGTCAAGCTTCACATCGGTCCCACCATATTTGGAAAAAAGTACGCGGTCTCCTGCTGCAACCTGCAGGGCAACTCTCTCGCCTTTGTCATTGGTTTTACCGGGTCCAACGGCCATAACTTGCCCTTCAGCGGGTTTTTCCTTGGCGCTGTCGGGGATAATGATCCCCCCTGCGGTTTTTTCTTCTTCAGCAAGTCTTTTTACCAATAGACGATCATTCAATGGACGAATTTTCATTACTACCTCCTAACAGTACTAATTGATTTTTTCGAAAAAAAAGGGCCCATCGATTATATGTTTACATGGAATCCCAACTTTATATTCTGCCCTTTTTTCGGGCAGGTATATCAAACGTGCGAAGAATATAGGTTTTGATTCTTAAAAATCAAGGGCGGTAGACAAAAAAAACGAGAGAGGCTCGGCAGCCTCAGAACAGCGGCATAACGCTTCAGGATGATTGGTTTTTTATTGCTACGCTACCCGGACGACCCATTTAGATGGATCCTCCTGATACCCGTTCTGGATAGCCTGCAGTTCGGTATACAACCTGGCCGCCAGCTCGCCTGTCTGCCCTTTGTTTATCACGTAGCTCTTGTCTTTATAGAGGAACTCTCCGACGGGAGAAATGACTGCAGCGGTTCCGGTGCCGAACACCTCCTGCAGCCGCCCATTCTCGTTGGCTTCGAGGATCTCATCGATGGCGATTGGTCTTTCCGCCACATTCACTCCCCAACCAGCCGCCAGCCTGAGTACCGAATCCCTGGTAATTCCCCCGAGAATGGATCCGTCCAGCGGCGGAGTAACCAGCTGATCGTCGATTTTAAAAAAGATATTGCTGGTACCCACTTCCTCGACATACTTATGCTCGCAGGCATCAAGCCACAGAACCTGTGTACATCCGGCTTTCTTAGCGATCTCAGACATATAGAGAGAGGCGGCATAGTTACCGGCTGTCTTCACATTGCCAACACCCCCCTTTACCGCCCGGACATAGCTATCACTGATATAAATCTTCGTAGGATTACATCCCTCGGAGTAATAGGCACCTACCGGACACATGATAATATAAAAATAATAGGCACTTGACGCTTTCACCCCAAGAGTCGGTTCAACGGCTATCATAGTCGGGCGGATATACAGGGTTGCGCCCGGTGTCTTCGGTACCCATTCTTTTTCGAGATAGACCAGAGCCTTGAGGACTTTCACCATCTTTTCCGCAGGAATCCGTGGCATACACATCCTTAAGGCGGAGCTGTTCATGCGCTCAAAATTGTCCTTGGGCCGAAAAAGGAGCACCTGATCATCTTTGCCCCGATAGGCTTTCAAGCCTTCGAAAATCGCCTGGCCATAATGAAATACCATCGCAGCCGGGCTAAGGGTAAAATCCTCGAATGGACAGATCCTGCTGTCATGCCAGCCGTTTTCCCTGTCCCATTTCATCAGGAACATGTGGTCCGTAAAATGAACACCAAAACCAAGAGCATCAGCGGAAGGCTTTTGTTTCAACGTATTCGTTTTTACCTTTTCCAGTGCAACTTCAAGATCTTCCCACATTGTGCCATTCTCCTCAGTACCACTTATTTTTCTTTGCTTAATCCGATGAAGGATATATACTTTTTCGCTACAAACTAAGAGGCAAAAGCCCTGAAGGGCGCCCCCCGGCAGTAAGGGAGCAGAATACTTCAGGTTCAATTGCAACTCAATTCCTTTCTTCCAACAAATCCTGAACCACCCGGAAATAACGGTAATGAGGCAATCCCGACCAGAACTTCAATCGAACGATAAGCCGCCAAGTTCGGCGAGTATCAAATATTTTCTTTTGGTATTTATTATCTCGATCTTTTTCTTTGGCCGCGTCCTCTGGCCATTCTGGTCTATCCTGGTGCTGGCATTTATTTTGACCAATCTATTCCGGCCCATTTACATTTATATCAGTAAAAAACTGCCCAATTCGCTTGCTTCGGCACTTACCTGTCTATTGATTATTGCCATTGTCATTGTCCCGCTGGTGTTCTTTGTCTTTTCCCTGACCGATGAAGCTCTCAACCTCATCAACTGGGGAAGGGACAGCCGTGTTGGCTTAAAACTCCAGACTTTTCTCCAGGAAAGTCCGTTCATCCTGCAGATCCAGCAGCAACTGCAGGAGGTTGGATTTCAATTCAATCCATCCCAGGTGACGGATACCTTCTCGTATCTGGTAAAAAACGGCGGGCTGTTTCTTTATAACCAGGCCAGTGGATGGGCGGCAAATATTTTACAGTTTTTGTTTCAGTTTTTTATTATGATTCTGGTTATCTTTTTTCTTTTAATGGATCAACCGAAATTAATAGCCTACATGATTCGTCTTTCACCACTCCCTGAAGACGAAAATTATCTACTGATAGAAAAATTTCAGGAAATCGCCAATGCTATCCTCAAAGGAAACGGCATCTGCGGTTTGATCCAGGGTATTTTGGGAGGAGCGATCTTTTCCATCCTTGACCTGAACTCTCCCCTGCTCTGGGGATCAATTATGGCAATCCTGGCGTTTCTGCCGATCTTCGGCATTGGCCTGGTGATGATTCCAACCTCTCTCTTTTTAGCGATCACCGGCCGATTGAACCAAGGTATCTTTCTCTTCATTTTTTACATAATTCTTTCGTTCAGCATCGAGTATCTGGTCAAACCAAAAATGGTCGGCACTCAGGTTAAAATGCACACCCTGCTGGTGTTCCTGGCGATTATCGGTGGGTTGAGTGTGTATGGAATTCTTGGAATAATTTACGGACCGCTGATCATTACCGCTTTTCTCACCCTCTCGGACATCTATTTGAAACGATACGATCAGCGGATTGAGCGGTTGTAGAGGTGGTCGGCAGTAACCGGGCCTTGAAGGCCGGAACCGATGCGAAGTTTGAATTGCTCCGGCTAGGTAAAGTCAATGGGAATGACGTCCCAGCAGGTTACCATATCCCTTGACCAGGTTACCACTCTGGCTTTGGCATCCTGGGAAACGATAATCCCCAGGACATCCTGCATCTTCTGGCAGAGATAGTAAAGCGACCGGTGCCGGGTGCCGACGCTCTCAACCAGCTCAATCTGCCGCCTGACAGCTTCGGGATCAAGCGCCAGGGCGACACTGCCGCCCATCTCCATCGTTCCCTGAATGATGCCGCCAAAGCCAATGAGTTCAAGTCCCTCGGTGGTAACTACGGCACCATCCACCCCGGTCAAGCGGGCAACAAAACGGGCAAACTTAAATATCCTTTCATCGAGTTGGGCCAACTCTTCCGTCTGCAGGGAGACATAATCCTTCCATCCGGCACTGTAGCCAGCCCCATAGAGTCTGCCGCAATTTCTTGCCAGGACTTCCATGATTTGCAGAACGACCTTTCGCAGCTGATTCCTGGCCCAGTCTTCGGTAAAACGATATTTAAGATCGATGAAGGGATTATCATGAATTACAAGTTGATCCATCCCGGCAGGGAAGGAGATAATCGTACCCCCATGGCCCGATCGCCGCATCGTACTGATCATATGTTTAAAAAATTGCAGATAGAGCGCGGGAACGAAGGTGGGATCGATGTTCGCCCAGTCCCCTTTGACACGATTTGGGTTTTGCTCATGCAATTGAGACAATTCATTGCGGACCCGGTCGAATCTTTCGGCGACCCATTGGGACTGGAATACATTCGTTGAAGGGGAAATAATATTTCCGCCACTCAACTGAGCGAGAATATCCTGACCACGGCAGACAATCAGGCGGCCTGACCCCACAACGTTAACGCCAAGGGCCGATGGCAGAGGCGTTGCCTGTTTACTGCCGCCATGAATGACGTGCATCCACTTTGACCCGGAATGAATCAAACCCCAGATCTGCAGCCCTTCCGTTTTCCTGCAGCGTATGCCAATGAGGGAATTATTATAATCGATGGCCGGGCCAAGCTTTAAGAGTTCATACTCGTTATATGGTCTCGGCTGGGAAAAAACCAGGGTGAACAACCCCTTTGATTCTCCTCGGCCATCTCCGTCCACATCTTCCGGTTCGCAGAGCATAATCCTGAACCGGAGACCACGCGCTTCCTCCTGCATCTGACTGACCTGATAACAGGTGGAAATAAGCTCCTCCAGGGCATCAAAATCCGGTAGCTTTTGAAATCCTGTCTCGCTTTTTTCCACACCCGGGCTGCCAAGGCGCCAGAGGGCAAGGAGCTCAAAAACCAGATCTTTTGGATACTTATGTACCATGGGGCCAAAGAGTTAAAAGCAGATTATGCCAATTTCACGAATTATGGAAATCGCAGAAGAATAACAAAGAGGCAGAGACACCTCGTACAATGATGCAAGAAAAAGGTGCAGGTGCTTCGGGTCAGTGGTTGACTGTGGCGAGACCGCTTTCCCGGCATTTCCCCTCTCTTTGCAAGTATAAGAGTTTACGGGGAAAAAGAAAACTATTTTGTTGCGGTTACTCTTGCCGTCCAGTGCGGCAGGAGCGGTGATGACCGTTTCCGGATCACTTCAACGGCAGACCAAACGCATCCTGGCCCAACAGATGCATTGCGCCGTCTCCGCCGAAGAGTTGCAGAAAACTGTCATCAGCCAGATTGCAGCGAAATCCACGGCAGGTCCTCGGCCGATAGTGATAGAGCTTACAATAGTATTTGTCGTTTCGGTGCTCGAGGAAGACACAACCCTTCTCATCGGGGTGTATCATGTAGACTTTGCCACTGCTCTTTGCTTCGTCCGTGGCTTTGGCAAGGCCCATAGTGCGAATGTCGGCCATGCTGACATTGACTCCAACATGCCCGCCCATTTTTTTTATGAAATCGACTTCACCGGGGTGCAGGACTATCTTTCTGTACTGCCTGCAACAGATGCCACACTGGCGGCATTCATGGAAAATAGTCCTCAGAGCACCTTCATCGACATGGTTTCCTATCATTTGTCCGCCTTATTGTAGTGTCCAATAGTTGCGCATTGGATGATCCTTGATGAGCTGATTGGCTCGTTTTGAGAAATAGATGCCGATCCTGTCCCGGCATGGCATCAACAAACTGTCTAAGGTTACCAGGACCGACATCTCCAGGGAGAGCGGATTGTAACCGCCTTCAAGAACCATGAGCAATCTGTCTCCGCAGGCGTCATGGGCACACTGTTTGAGCATCGTCGTAATCAGACCGTACCATTCGGTGGAAAGAAGGGTCCCGCTGATAGTCTCATCTCGATGTCCGTCATACCCGGCGGAGACCAGAATGATCTGGGGCAGGTACTGTTCCACCACATTCTGCAGGATCCGGCCAATCAAAAAGGTGTATTCTTCATCACCGAACTGTGGAAATACCGGAACATTAATGGTATAGCCAACACCTTTACCGATACCGGTCTCCGTCTTCTCTCCTGAAAAGGGGAAAATTCCACGCTGGTGGAGTGAGATGAACAGTACCTCGTTGGTGTCGTAAAACACCTCCTGGGTGCCGTTGCCGTGGTGAGCATCGAAATCGAGGATAAGAATCCGATTCAAATGATATTTCCGGCGCAGGTACTGGGCAATTATACTGATATTATTGAAAATGCAAAAGCCCATTCCCCGTCCCGGCTCAGCATGGTGCCCCGGTGGACGGATCATGGCAAAACCGGCATCGATATCCCCGGCCATGACCCGGTCTGTGAGGTCCAGGCAGCCGCCGGCGGCTAGTTCGGCAATGTGCAGCGATTGTTCCATAAGATATGTGTCACGATCGTAAGAATATGGATCAGACCGCAGGATATGTTCCTGTATCTGCTGCAGATAAAATGGGGAATGCACCGCCTCGATATCTGACCTCTCAGCGGCACTCGCCGAATAAATCTGGCACTTGCCGGTGTATTTTTCCCGGACACAGTCTGCCAGCTTCCTGATGCGCTCGGGGTTTTCCGGAGACGGTCGGCCAATCGCGTGGTCGAGATAGCGATCGTCAACGAGCAGGCCTACCTTACTCTTCATAGTGATAGTGGTACACAGGGGTTTTAGAGAAGGCGGCTGCATCAAGCCGGAACAGATGCCCGACCCTCTGGACCCGGTGGTCATCGTAGGTTAACGAATCGATGAGTTCGAAGCCGAGTTTATGGAGACATCGTTGCTGAGCCCGGTTATTTATGTCGGTATACATTTCCACACTTTGAATTTTCATTCGCGTAAAAAGATGGATAATGGCATACTTTTGTGCCTCCGTACCATATCCTTTGTTACGCATTGTCACTTCTGAAATTTTAAGGGCCATTACTGCGCACTCCTTCCGTTCGGATCGGAGCCAGTAATGCAGGGTACCTATCGGGATATCATCTCTTCGTTCTATGAAGAAGACCCGGTTTTCATCGTTCCAATAGGAACCTGACACCATATGTCCGATCCCTTTTCTCGCATCAAGCCGGTCGGGAGTCAGATATTTGCCATGCGCTTTCTCGCTATGGCTCCAGGCGAGAAAAAGGGGGAGATCTTTTTCTTCGATTCGCCGGAGCCGCAAGCGTGGAGTCAATATCTTATCACCGAATATCATCGTTCTGGCTGCATCCCCCGGCCAAACAATCTTCGACTGCCTGCCGGGAGAAATTAAGGTTAGAGGTTCTGAACCGCATCCTGGAGGCTTTTATTCGATCGCACCAACCTATCGAGAGCACTTACAGTCTCCGTCAGTGATTGGTTGACGACGCCGATGGACTGCTGATTCTCCTTTGAAGAAGCGGCAACATTGACGATCTCGTCCATGACGTTCTGACCGCTGGCACTGAGATCCTTCGATTTCAGGCTGAGATTGTCCACTGATTGGGATATGGTTTCTATCCCTCTGGAAATGGTCTCCATCGAATCAAGCGCAGTGTTGATAACTTTGCCGCCATCATCCAGCATGGTCATTCCGGCCTGCATGGCGTTGATGGTCTGCAGTGAATCTTTTTCAACCTGTTTGACGATATTGGAAATATCAATGGCCGACTTGGAACTGTTTTCGGCAAGCTTGCGCACCTCATCGGCGACTACCGCGAACCCCCGCCCGGCATCACCCGCCCTGGCTGCCTCAATAGCTGCATTAAAGGCAAGCAGATTGGTCTTTGAAGCAATGTCCTTGATAATATCGACGAAACCGGAAATCTTCTCCAGTTGATTGACCAGACCGCCGACCATCTCATTATTTTTCTGCATGGTGCTGTTGATCTCGATCAGTTTCTGTTCTGCATTTTTACCGGCCGTCTTCCCGGTCTCCGCCTCTTTGGACAGATCGGTGGTCAACCGGTTCGATTCAGTGGACAGATTGAGCATCAGTGAGGAACTGGCAACCATCTCTTTCACCGTCGAGAGTGAGCCTTCGAGCTTTTTCGCCTCTTCGTCGATCATTGCGTTCATCTCATCGACCTTCTGGTTGGCCTGAACCATCTGGTGTTTGGATTCGTTGACCAGGCTGTCGACATCATTGACCGCCTCATTGATCAGTTTTTCCACCTCTTTCTCTGCTGTCACGTCGGTGATATACTCGAGAGCGCCTTTGATATTGCCTTTGGCGTCTTTAATTGGCGAGGCGGTATATTTTATCGGCATGACCTTGCCGTTTGGTTTGGCGGTTGTCTGCTCGTGGACCACGGTGTCAGTGCGCATGGCCTGGCTGCAGGCACATTTTTCCGTCCGGCAATGGTCGGTTTTAAACAGGTCATAACATTTCCTGCCGACCAGTTCATCCGGTGTCGCTCCCAGGACCGTAGAACCCGCCGGGTTGATGAAGGTAATCTTATAATCGGTGTCAATCGACATGATCGGGGTGGGGATGGTATTGAGATTTTCAATCTTCTCATCCGCCGCCTGCTTCTGCTTCACCTCTTCCGTCATATCAAGGACATATTCCAGGGCTCCCTTGATATTTCCCTTGGCATCCTTGATCGGCGCCCCGGTATATTTGATCGGGATGATAACCCCTTCCACCGGACGGGCAATGGTCGTCTCGGTCACCACCGAGTTGGTTTTCATAGCCCTGGCACAGGCACATTTCTCGGTCTTGCAGTGGGGGGTCTTGAACAGATCATAGCATTTCTTACCAATCACTTCATCGGGAGTGGAGCCGACTACCGCCGCCCCGGCCGGATTCATGAAGGTAATGGTAAAATCGGTATCCACTGAAAGTATCGGGGTCGGAATGGTATTGAGATTCTCGATCTTTTCGTCGGCTGCCTGCTTTTGCCTGTTCTCTTCCGTCATATCAAGAACATACTCAAGCACTCCCTTGATATTGCCCTTGGCATCCTTGATCGGCGCCCCGGTATATTTGATCGGGATGATAACCCCTTCCGCCGGACGGGCAATGGTCGTCTCGGTGACCACGGAATCAGTTTTCATCGCCCGGCCACAGGCACATTTGTCAGTCTTGCAATGCGGGGTTTTAAACAGATCATAGCATTTCTTGCCGATCACCTGCTCCGGGGTGGAACCGACAACTGCCGCGCCGGCCGGATTGATGAAGGTCACAGTGAAATCGGTGTCCATCGAAACGATCGGGGTCGGTATGGTATTGAGGTTTTCGATCTTTTCGTCGGCCGCCTGCTTTTGCCTGTTCTCCTCAGTCATATCAAGCACATATTCCAAAGCCCCTTTAATATTGCCCTTGGCATCCTTGACCGGCGCCCCGGTGTACTTGATGGGGATAATGACTCCATCCTGAGGCCTGGCAATGGTCTGCTCGCTGACCACGGAATCGGTCTTCATGGCCCGAGCACAGGCACATTTTTCTGTTTTGCAGTGAGGCGTTTTGAAGAGGTCATAGCATTTTCTGCCGATGACCTCCTCGACAGACAGGCCGACTACAGCAGCCCCGGATGGATTCATGAAGGTGATGGTAAACTTGGTATCGATCTCCATGATGGGGGTGGGAATGACATCGAGATCGGTGGACAATTGCCGCAGCCGGGCCTGGGTCTGTTTCAGCTCACTGATATCATCAAGTTTGACGAAGGTGCTGCCGCTGCCATTCATCGGCACCGCCTTGCTGGTAAAAAAGCTCAGCCCTTTTTTGCCATTCTGGTGGATCACCTCGGCCGTTACCGGCTTGTTGATTCTGCGGGACTTTTCAACCGGACAATCCTTCGTACCGCAAAGCTGGGATGGGCAGGCCTCCTCACAGGTCATTTTATTGAGGACCTTAGCCTCGGCGAGGTTAAATCTACTGAAGAAGGATTTATTAGCCCAGGTGATAACCTTCTTTTCATCTACAATATAACTGGGTTCCATCAGTAAACTGAGACATGATCCTTCCTGCTCACCAAATATTGATTTTCCTCTATCTTCCATCTTCCACCTCTGTTAAGAATATTTTAACCAACGGTATTACCTATATAGATTTTTTATCCTCCTCACACCGCAACCATATCCAGATGGTTGCGAATGAGGGTATGGATGTTGATAACCAGCACATGCTCTTTTTGTCCGATCCCTCCATCGTAGATTATCAGCCGGTCAAGGGTATCCTTTTTTTGGGCCAGCTCCGGCTTCAGTGAGGACGTGCTCTGATACTGTTCCTGTTTATAGATCGTGACAATATTGTCGACCTCAAGTGCCACGGTCCGCGAATCTGTTCTGCAGATGATAAGTTTGTGTTCACCCGGCATCGTCGTGCCTTGCCGATAGCCAAAAAACTCTCTCAACTTGACAACCGGGACCACCAGCCCGCGCAGATTAATAACGCCGCAGCTGAAACCACTGCCGCCCGGAATCCCCATCACACTCTCTTTCTCTATAATTTCCTGCACATCCTTCAGCTGTACCGCCATATTTTGACCAACACTGAATACCAGATAACAGTTTTCGGTAAGAATATGATGCGTGCCGGCCGCCGAGAGGCTAGCGGTTGTGTCGACCTGTGTCGTCTCGCCGGCCAATCGGTTCATTGCCTTGAGTTCGTCCATTCGGTCACACACCAGTTTCTCAATGCTCAGCAACATGATATTCTGCCCCGCCGTTTTCTGATAGATCCCCGAGACTACCTGGTTCTGGCATGGTCCCATTGGCAGAATTTCATCCTCCGGGATCGCCTCGATCGTTGTCACTTCCTCGACCACTATCCCCACTGAGCATCCGTCTTTGGCCAGGACCAGGATCCGGGTATTTTCCCCCAGTTCCTCGGCCTGTTCCATCCCGGCACCACGCAGAAGCCGTCCGGCACACAACACCGGTATCGTCCGTCCCCTAAGAGACAAGGTGCCGTCGATATCTCCATGTTTGAAAATATCTTCGAGAGAACAGCTAAAAGAGGGATTCTCCTCTTTAATGCCCTCCCGGTACATTTGCTTCACTGCATCAAAGAAGGTGATTTCCTGGATACATTCTACTGGTACGCCAAACGCCTGCCCGGAAAATTTAAAAACAACATAACGTAAGTATTTAGTTTCCTTTGCATGATCGGCAGTCCCCTGCAGAGTCTCACCGATTTTCTCCAGCTCCAGGGTGTTTTCCCTAAAAAGGCTATTCAGGTCGAGAAGTTCTACCGCTCGTCTCCCTTTTTTCATGTTAATCAGCGCAGATATGATCTTATCTTCACTCTGCAGGGCCGCATCCACCTTCCGGACATCGGCCGTGCCTGCGGCGAACACCTCCTTGATATCGTCAAACAGCAGTCCATATCGACGATGAAAGAGGTTGACCACCGCCACCATGGCCCCCTCGTCATACGCCTGACTGTCCAGACCGAGCCTTTTTTTCAGATTGATGATCGGTATGGTTTCCTCGCGCAGCTGCATAATCCCCTCGACAAAATCCAGACTGGCCGGAAGCCGTTGGATCGTGCCGGTGATCGGCGTCGCCTCGGTAACACTTTCGGCTCTGAGCGCTATCTCCAGGCCTTCTGTCCTATCAAGTAAAAAAGAAGCAAACAACTGTTCCTGTACCATCGCCACACTCTTCCTCTTCTATTAGTTGCTGTGTCCCTTCATCTTCCGGAGCACGGATTCCAACTCATCTATATTCCTTGCGGCCTGGGTGATATACCGAGGTGCGAGTCTGTGATATTTATCTCCGTCGACACCCGTGGCATCGGCCATGACAAGTATTTTTTTCAAGCCGTCGAAACCATCCTTTGCGGCAATAATCGTATCGAGTACCTGGAGGTTTTCAGCATACAGAATAACGATATCGCCATTTCTCGGGGTGCTCTCCAATGGCCGTGAATTGTAGGTGAATTCACCAAAGAGGGGGCAGATATCCTGCATCCCGTCGATTTTTCGCAAACTGGCCAGATACCGTTGCGGACAGTTTTGCCACCGGCAGTCAGTGGCACAGTCCGATTTATTTATATAATAGAAAAAAGTTCTCATATTCCTGTGGAATCCTGACAAAACGTGAGTGTTAACATTTTCAGACGTCACAACAATCTTTGGTTAGATAAGCAGCAACCGTGCCAGCCGAAAAGAATCTCTAACCGGCACGAAAATATTGGTTGATTTCAGATTCTTAAGACAAGAACGTCATGAAAAACGAGAAAGACCATTCCAGAGGACTGTCAAGTAAAGTGAACACTTCAAATTTTATTGACAGAGGAATATGGACGGGGACGGTATTACCGTCAGGAGAAAGACAACCGGTATTTTTCAAACAGCTGATACAAACGGGTCCTGGAGATTCCGGATAACCTGGCAGCCTCAGTCACGTTGCCTCCGGCCGCGAGCTTGAGTTCATGCAGATAGTCGAGTTCGCATTTCTTCTTATATACCGACCAGGCCGGCAAAACCTTAGCAGATCCTCTTTTTGGCGGAACCCCCCTGGTTTTCACTCCCGCCCGGGCCTGCTGCACCCTGAAAATTTCAGGGAGATGAATGGCAAAGCAGGTCGGCCCCAACAACGGATTGGTGAATACCTGTTCCATTGTCTGGTACAATTCCCGAACATTGCCCGGCCAGTCGTAGGCCAAAAGCGCCTCGGTAAAATCGGCGGCAACACCTTTTATCTCCATCCCATAGCGCAGACAAAGTTTTGAGATAAAATGCAGCACCAGCTCACGAATATCCTCCGGCCGGTCTCTCAGTTCCGGCAGTTCAATGGTAAAGGCCTGCAGTCTGAAAAGCAGATCATTTCTGAAACTGCCCTGGTCCACACATTTTTTTAAATCCCTATTGGTCGCAGCGACCACCCGAAAATCACTGTAAATCTGTTTTGTGGCTCCTACCGGTCGATACTCGTGTTCCTGCAGCAGCCGGAGAAAGGTTTTCTGGATCTTGAGCGGCAACTCCCCCACCTCATCAAGAAAGAGGGTGCCGCCATGGGCATGTTTGACGAGACCGTCCTGGGAAGAGTCGGCATTGGTGAATGCCCCCCTGACATGACCAAACAGAGTGCTCTCTATAAGGGTCTCGGGAAGGGAAGCGCAATCGACAACGACAAAGTTTTTATCGGCCCGGCCACTGTTGTCATGAATGGCCCGGGCAAAAAGTTCCTTGCCCGTGCCGGTGGCACCAGTTACCAGAACACTGACATCCGAGGAGGCTGCCCGGGCCACCTGATCAAGACATTTCCTGAGTGCCGGGCTGTTGCCTATTATGGTATCCCGCCTCAAGGCTACGGGAATGGTAGTAACCTTTCGTTTTTCCCTCCTGTACTGCAGGACCCTGGTCAACTGCAGAGAAAGTTCCCTGATAACATAGGGTTTTTCTATATAGCTCCAGGCCCCGCTGACAACTGCCTTTTCTGCACCATCGGCATCCCCCTGACCGGTAATTATTATGACTTCCGGCCGGGAGGCCGAGGCAGTAATGGTCGGAATATACTCCAGCCCATTACCGTCAGGCAGCTGCACATCGAGCAAAACGACATCAAACGTCTCCTGCTGTAACAGCGTCAGCCCGTCAGCCAGGGTGTAGGCTGATTTAGCCTGGTGTTTTCCGGCTTCCATCTGTTCAACCAGCATCTCCGCCAATACAGAATCATCGTCTATGATCAGAATTCTCGCCATCGTTCAGCACCTTTCGAATCACCTTATAAAGCTGTTCCTTTTTGACCGGTTTTTGCAACAGCTCTTTAATCCCCAACTGTTTCGCCCGTTGGACATCAAAGTTTTCGCTATGACCTGTGAGCATTATAATCGGGATATCCGAACGAAGCGCAAGAAACTCTCGAGCCAGTTCGGCGCCGGTCATCTCTGGCATCAACATATCGGTAAGCAGCAAATCACAACAGTTTGGATCCTGACGAATCTGCTTGACTGCGGCGATACTGTCGTGAAACATGGTTACCTGATACCCTCTCTTTCGAAGAAATACCTGCAGCAACTGGGCAAGAGGCTCCTCGTCATCTACCACCATAATCCTTTCATTGCCGCCCGTGACTTCCGGTTCTTTGTCCTTCTGCTTGTCCACCTCGCCGCCATCGGCCGCCAGATAGACATGAACGGTCGTCCCTACGCCGACTTTACTGGTGACATGAATTTCACCCTTATGCTTTTTTATGATCCCATGGACCACTGCTAATCCAAGCCCGGTGCCTTGCTGCTTTTTCTTGGTTGAGAAAAACGGATCAAAGATCTTTTCCAGCTTATCTTCTTCGATACCGCATCCGGTGTCACTCACCTCAAGGTCAAGAAGCACCCCCGAACCCGGCTTCGATACTCCCCAGCCGGTGAGGTCCCCGACTGTTTTCATTTCAGAGAGTTTAATGGTAATGCGACCATGCTCATCACCAATAGCCTGCCTGGCGTTGGTACAGAGGTTCATCAATACCTGATATATCTGCACCGGGTCAGCGAGAACAGACGGACAGGAAGTGTCTATCTCATGCTGCAGTTCAATGGTTGCGGGCAGGGACGGTCGGAGCAGCTTGATTACCTCTTTGATAATATATTGAATCTTAAACAGCCGGAACTGACCATAGCTCTCCTGTCGACTGAAGGTCAGAATCTGTTTGACCAGATCAACCGCCCTATCACCACTGGCTATCACCTGCTCCAGATCTTTTCTTGCCGGATGATTTGACGACATACGGCTCTGGGCGATTTCGCAATAACCGATCATCGATGCGAGTATATTGTTGAAATCGTGGGCAATTCCTCCGGCGAGTGTGCCAAGAGCCTCCATCTTCATGCCTTGATGAAGCTGCTGTTCGAGGAGTTCATCCCGGGTAACATCCCGCTTGAGTGCCACAAAGTTGATTATTTCTCCGGAATTGTCCAATACCGGAGAAATAGTTGCATCCTCTCGAAACAGGGTGCCGTTTTTCCGTCGATTGGTCAGTCGGCCCCGCCATACCTGCTTGTTGGTCAAGGTCTGCCACATTGACTCATAAAACTGATCGTCATGTACTCCACTTTTTAAGATATTCAGATTTTTACCAATCGCCTCATCCCGTGGATATCCGGTGGATGTTTCAAAAGTCGGGTTGACGTATTGGATCTCCCCTTGGCTGGATGAGATAACCACCGATTCCGAAACCTGTTCGATGGCCGCCATCAACCGGTTTTTTTCCAACTCACTGCGCAGATAACTGGTGACGTCCCGCGCCACATGGACCAGCTGATGCATTTTTCCCTGCCGGTCAAAGATGGGAAAAGATGAGATACTGAAGGTTTTGTCCAAAACACTGTTATAAATGGTGCCGGTATGGGAACATTGATCCTTCCTTGTCCGGTCGACCGGACACAAAAGGCACGGCGTCTCCCGTTTGTGAAAGACCTCGTAACATTTCTTTTTTTTCAGGTCGCCGAGCGAATATCCAAACAGCTCATGGGCCGATCGATTGGCTCGCACTATTCGCATTTCCCTGTCCTGAATGGTGACAATATCCTCCAGGGCATCGACTGTGGTTTCCCATTCTCTTTTGGCGAGAAAGATCTGACTCTGGGTATTTTTATCGCCGATGAGATCGGTTATGACAGTGAGGGTGAGGAGTAAGGAGGTGAGTTCGCCGGCATCGGTTATATCTGGCTGTAAGGTCGCCCGTAACCACTCCGTCTGATCAACAGACGGCAAGCGGAGCCCGAAGTCAAACTCGGCGGTCCCTGCCGGCTGCGATGGCAGTTTGTTTCCCGGAAAGCCGGCAATTTTCTCAGGTAAACCGTCGATATCGACCAGTTGCAGATCAAGCTCCGCCAGTCGGCGGCCGACCAGGGTTCCTAGCGGCTGGCCCAGGAGTTTTTCTGAGGCATCATTGCAGGCGGTCACAACAGAATCGGCAGTAAAAGCCATGGCAGCAAGGCCGAGATTTTCAACGAGATATTTGAGATTATTCGTGTCCGATTTCATTTAGTGCCTTACTCTTAAGAACCTACAATAAAAACAGGAAATCATGCGATAATATTTAAATCAGAATGTTGGACCCACCGCCAAGGCACTTATCCCCCATAAGGGAGGGACAAAACATAGTTCCCCACTGTAGGTGTTAGAATGATGAATTGTATGCAAGTTAGTGCATCGCAGAGAATAATTCCCAGTATATAATGACATCGTATCCTAAAACTATATACCTGCAAGGCAGATTTCTGAAGGAAATATTGCGAATTGCATCAGAATTCAAAAGACTTGGCACAAATTCATCGGTAGATATCTGGTTTTTTATTGGACCGATATGCCGGACGATCCGAGAGGATCAATGTAAATCTGCTTTCCCGCACCGGCATCATCGGGTATGATGAGGCCGAAACCGCCACTTTACGTTAACTGTCAAGCTACTCAGGAGAGAGCCATGGAACGAGTCGTCATAGTCAGTGGAGTTCGCACCCCCGTTGGTAATTTCGGTGGAGCGCTGAAGGATGTTCCAGCCATTGATCTCGGTGCCACCGTGATCAGAGAGGTACTGAAAAGAAAAAATATCCGCCCCGAACTGTCGACAATGATGGAGACCGGAAAGGCTGACCAGCTACGGAACCAGGGGACCATTCCACTCGAGGAAGAAGCAGAACAATGGGACCCGGGAGCAATTCCGCTGACGATCGATGAAGTCATAATGGGCAATGTGCTCCAGGCGGGTCAGGGCCAGAATCCCGCCCGTCAGGCAATGGTGAAGGCGGGTATCCCCAAGGAGACCCCGGCCTTTACCATCAACAAGGTATGCGGTTCCGGTCTGAAAGCGATAACACTCGCCGCAACCTCGATCATGGCCGGACAGGCCGAAGCGGTCATCGCCGGGGGCATGGAAAATATGTCAATGGTTCCCCTGGCCCTGCCGAAGGCCAGATGGGGACACAGAATGGAGGTAACCGGCAAGGGCGAGCTTGTCGACCTTATGGTCTTCGACGGGCTCTATGAAATATTTTACGGCTACCACATGGGCGTTACCGCTGAGAATATCGTCGCAAAATATGGTATCAGCCGCCAGGAGCAGGATGAGCTCAGCGTTCTGAGCCATTCAAGGGCGCGAAAGGCCATTACCGAGGGCCATTTCAGGGAGGAAATCATCCCGGTCGTCATAAAAACCCGCAAGGGCGAGATCGTTTTCGATACGGACGAACGGCCAATGGAGACCAACCTGGAAAAAATGGCCAGGTTGCAACCGGTGTTTCTGAAAAATGGCTCGGTAACAGCCGGAAACGCCTCAGGGATCAATGACGCGGCTGCAGCGGTGCTGGTGATGGCCGCTTCCAAGGCTGAGGAACTAGGGCTTAAGCCGATCCTCGAAATCAAAGGTTTTGCCTCCGGTGGCCTTGATCCGGCCTATATGGGCCTCGGACCGGTACCCGCCATCCGTACAGCCCTGCACCGGGCTAAAATGACCATAAAGGATATCGATACCATAGAATTAAATGAGGCCTTTGCTGCCCAGGCCATCAGCTGCATGAGGGAGCTGCAGATCCCGACCGATTTGCCGAACCAGGTCGGCAGCGGCATCTCAATCGGCCACCCCATCGGCTGCACCGGTGCCCGCCAGGTGGTTTCCGGGCTACATCTGATGCAACGGCAGGGAGCAGAGCGAGGTCTTTTCAGCATGTGTATCGGCGGCGGGATGGGCATGGCCATGATTGCCGAACGAGTGGGTTGAGAACAAAAAACTGTCATCCGGCCAAACTTCCCGGTCTCCTGATACCAGATGGACCGGGAAAGCCCACTGTTTATCTATTATTACCCATCTTTCAAGCCCCCCCGTTGCCAGCGACATGCTTCACCGGATTTTTCCGATACAATGTGCTCGGAGCACCGTTCCGGTAAATCGCCTCAAGATAGGCTAACTTCCTCGGCAGCTGGGCCGGGGCTCCCCGGGCTACCAGAAAGGTTGCCGTTCTGCCGACCGTAAGCAGGCCGAAATCATCGATTCCAAGTAATTTTGCGCCGTTATCGGTCGCACACCGGATCGTTTCCGCAAGACTGTACCCGGCCTTTTTAAAGAGCTTCATCTCCTCAACCATCGATTCCCCATGCAGGACGCCAAGGCTTCCGGCATCTGTCCCGAGAGCAACCGGTACCCCCAGATCTCTCGCCATCGCCAGCTGCTCAAGCTGCTGAGTAAGATTTTTATCGATCACCTGGCGATCGGCAGCCGCCTGGACGGAGCTGAGATGTGTACCATAGGCTTTCATGGTAAAAAGAGTCGGCACCCAAAAGGTCTCATGATCAGCCATCAGCTGAAGATTTTCTCTGCCCATGAAAAAGCCATGTTCGATGGATTGGCAGCCACCCTCCACTGCCAGTCGGACCGGCAACCTGCCGTTGGCATGGACCATCACCTTTCTGCCCTGCCGATCCGCCTCCTTTACCACTGCGGCTATCTCTTCACGGGTAAACTGGGGGGATGTCTCTTTACCGAAACTCTTCAGGCTGTTTAAGCCGGAATTGACCAGCTTGACCAGATCGACAGCATCGGTTTCACCAGCCAGTAACTCGGTGAGATTGTCTCCAACCCCGGGTGCTCTGCCGATCAGACCGCCGTAACGTCCCTTTTTATGCCAGGCCCGGCCTGCGACCTTCAGCACCATTGCCTTGTGCATTTCCCGTTCTGCCCGATAGCGAAGGGCAAAGCCACCACGATCCCCCCCGTCCCGGGCAGCAAGTACACCATGAGAAAAGAGGAAATGGAGATGCTGACCGATGACCGGTCGAAGCGCCTCGTAATTCGCGGTCAGTTGCCACTCCCGAATCCGGTGGTCGATGGTCCCTGACATAAACAGATGGATATGGCTGTCTACCAGGGGCGGCAGAATGGTACAATGGGACAAATCGGTGAGTTGACTGGTTTGCGGTACATTATCCGGCCGATACTGTTCGATTGCCGCAAAGCGGTCGTCAACGATTTTCAGCAGTACTTTCTCCTGAATCGGCCCGCCGCTACCATCTATCAGCCAACCGGCCAGAATATACGTGGTATTGCTCATAAGCGTGTCTCTCCGGCACTACAGCAGAATCCTCCCGGTGTACTTCCAGAACGAAACCGTGCCGGTATACGTTTCTACGCAGCAGCCTTCGCTGCAGCTTCAACGCCTTTGCTGAAATCGGTCGGAATGGTAGTTGCCCGGGCGGCGAGTTCCCGATCAAGCATCAGTAAAGCATGGGTATTATCGCCGATCAATTTCAGCTGAGCAATAATGTCATTGTCGTTCTCTTCCTCCTCCACCTGCTCGGTTACATACCACTCAAGGAATATCTGGGTCGCATGGTCCTTTTTGCTGATGGCCAGTTCCATCAATTCATTGATCGAACCGGTAATGTACTGTTCATGGGCCAGCGTCTGGGTGAACATATCCAGCTGGGAGGAAAACTCGGCGGGAGGTGCCTTGATGGCCTCGAGTTTCACTTCCGCCCCCTGACGCTGCACATATTCATAGAGTTTCATGGCATGGAACATCTCCTCGTGATATTGCACCATGAACCAGTTGGCAAAACCTTTCAACCCCATATTATTGGAATATGCCGACATCGACATGTACAGGTAAGCGGAATACATCTCTTTATTTATCTGTTCATTGAGGGCCTGAGCCATTTTTTGATCTAACATGCACATCTCCTTGCTTAAGTGAATGGGAAATAACCGACTGGCTGAAATGGTAAGCATAAAGCGAGACCGGGCAACCTGGCAAGCCCTGAAAAAAGCAATCCGCAAGATTCATCCGGCACCATGTGCCGATACCGGTTGCTACCATTTTCTCTTGGCACCCAATTTTTCCATCTCAAAGAGATACTGGTCGAAACGATCGAGATAGAAAGAGAGCGCCTTGGAAAAATTTTTACCGACCAGCCCGTCGACAAAAACCTGGCTAATCTCCCGGTGACGATTGAGGACCAGTTGTGATCGATAGTAGATCAGCCACTCTTCCCGCGTCATCTTCTGCAGGATGATTGTCAACGCCTTTCTGGCTCGCGGCTGATACATCCAGAAATACATGAGGTCCAGGGCGTTGACGATGATCAGCCTTTCCTGTTCCCTGGCCTCGTAGTTGAGAGTCTGCATGATCATTTTCGGCGACTGCAGCATCTCCAGAACATCTTCCTCGGGAAATTGCAGATCCAGTCGGGAAAAGACGGTAAAGAGCTGGGAAATTTTGGTCTGGTAGGCACCAAGTCTCGCCCGGATATTGGTCTGCCTATCGGCCACTCCCTCAATGACTGCAGCGACACAATCCGAGGCAAATTTGGAGATGATTGCCGCCCATTTCTGGAGGATCCCGGAAAAATCGGGAATTCCTGTCAGCTGAAGGACCAGCCCGATTGTGGCATTCAAGGCGATAGCTAAAGGGATGGCCAGAATCGAACGAAAAAAATTGCCGACCGCAGCAGTTCTTGGCAAGCCGCGAAAAGTATTATGGGTGGAAATATAGATCCCATTGGCCAGGCCCATAACCGAATAGAGCAGTACCGGATTTGTTGCCGTCGTTATGCCAAATGCCTTGTCAAGCAGCAATGTTTTCACCAGATAATCAAGCAGCGGTACCGAAAAACCTGTGTACAGCAACGAGTCGGCAATCCGGCTCCAGCTGACCAGCGAGTTCCATGGCAGGAGCGGCGAACGCCGCAGACCGCCTCCACCGAGAACCGACTGGATAATATTGCGCGAACCGGTAATGCCAAACCAGATAAAGGCCCCAAGATAAGCAAGCAACCACCAGTCTTTGGTCAAAAAAAAGGTCAAAAATGCCGGAACAAACCCCAGCAGGACTTTGAGACTGTTTTTTACATTGGTATTCAAATACTTCCATGGATGTTCCAGTCTCTCCCTGACCCTTCTCTCGATACAGACCCTGCCATTATCGCCGGCCCGGCCGAGACCGCCCAGCGTCGCAATATTGCCGGCTTTTTTTCTATGGACCAGAAAGCCGTCCAGGCTCCAGTCATCCCAACGAATAGTGCCTGAGTTTTTCAGAAACCACAATTTTCCCAACAGACCTTTTTGCCGGAACACTCCTGAGTTGTAGTAGCTCCGGTTATGGGTATTGCGGGTCAGCAGACCACTCACCGGAATGAGCGACCGTTTTTTTCTGGCGATCCCGTCAAAGACCGCTTTTCTCGCCCTTGCAGGCAGGGTATCTATAACCACCAGCCCCATGCCGTGCTGATGTTCCGCCTGACCGGTCGACCCCGAACCGATTCGGGAGCCCAGGGTCCGTTTTTTGTAATAGTTATGGAATCGCTCCAGGTGATATAAAATATCCATCAACTGCAGTTTCCGTTCCCCCATCTGGCGGAATTCGATTTGCAGTTTATCCTTTGCCGGTTTATCAGCCGGCAGGAGGTCAAGATGATTTTTCAGACGCAGACGCTGTTCCTCGAAATCCCAGATAATGGCGCGAATTACCCTTTTCAGACCAATGACATTGTCCTCGTTCAGGGCTTTTTGCAAATCGCCGATCAGACTGTAGTGCTGCTCCGGACTTAACAGATCAACGGCCTCGCCGTCGTACTGTCCATATCCGGTGCCCATGCCGGAACTCATACCATGGGCGGCATTTTTCAAATTATATGCTTCGATATGACTGATCATTCCCTCACAGGAATAGAGCAATTCCAATGTATCCTGCACCGACAGGTTACTGAGATTAAGGGTAAACTTCGAACTGGAATGTAAAGACAGCAAGCTGCTCAGTTGGGTTTTGGTACTCTGCCTGAGCAATTTCGGAAGCCCGGGATGGTCCTGTGGACGGCTCGGATCGTGGACCTCCGGGTTACGGGATGGCAGCAGGAACCGTTCGATGATGGACTCGACATCCAGAGCCTGTAACTGATCAAGACGACGAAGCAACAGTTCGCCCTGCTCCCTCCCGGTTTCTTCCTGCCGCCGCCTGGAAGTTTGCACCTCCTGTTGGACATGGGTGATGATGGCGTTATGAATAAACCTTGCCAGATGGAGAACCGACGGTTGTCCCACCCCGACAAAATAGAGGAAATCATCCATCGACAGTGGTGCAAGAGGCAAACCCAGCTCTAGACTCAGACTCTGACGGTGGCGATTATTAAAGACTTCGAAAATGTCGAAAACATATTTCTGCTGATAGTTGGAAACCCGGCGCCCCTCGTCCATCAACCGTATCATCGCCTCTTCTCTCAGGAACTTGAGGAAGGTACGATTGTCACCAAAACCGTGGGGTTCCCAGGTAAAACGAACATATTTATCACGAAATCGCGAGGTCATCTCAATACCGACCTGCACCCGGACATCAAGAATAGCGCTGGCTTCTATCAGTTCCTCGATCACTTTCGGACTGACATAATTATAATATACCACCGTAAGATAGCGGATGCCTTTGATCCAGGCGTCCATCACCAGGTGGGTCGGGGACTTTCGACCTTTGGTGTTGGCATCGTGAACATGATCATCGAAGGCATATTGATTCCACTCCTCCGGCATTTCCAGCAGATGGTATCTGGCCAGTTCCGAGCGTACCAGACGGGGTTTACCGGTGGAAACCATTCGAAAATCATGAGCCAGCTTCAACTGGCGCACCTTGTTATCCCGGGCCCGCAGCAATTCCTTCATGATCTGCAGTTGCACTCTGGCGGTGTTTTTTTGATAGTAGGCGGGGGAATAGAGAAAGACCTCATCCCGGAGAGAGCGAAGAGCCTTGATCCGGTCGGCGGCTTTGCCTTTTTCGAAAGAACCGAGGAGAGCGGCGATAGCGTAGGCAATGCGTAATCCCCGGGGAGCAGCCATTTCCTTAATCCCATGCGGATGCATATGTTCCACGAGCAGGGAACGCAGATCTTTGGTCTGCCTGCCGCTATCCAGCACTTCGTTTACAACTTTGAGAAGCTGGTAATCGTTTTTATCGAAAAATATCGGCGGGGGTTGTTCTTTCTTCATTGGTAATGAGCTCCACATCGTCCAGGAGAGGCATGCAGTCTTGCTGCAGGAAAAATAGCGCCAATAATCCCGCAAAAACAGGTGTGCGGCTGACAGCCGGTACATCCTGTGTTACCATCTCACCTGATGGTATACACAACAGAGAAGTATCGCCTTACTTTCCCACTTAAGCATAGTATACCTTACCTCATTATCATAGTATAATTATTAATAAATATCCACGACGACAGCCACTGACTTGACGGTGACAAAAAGCCCTGAGGACAGCAGACAATGAAACGAGAAACCGGCATCCTTGCCAAGACCTGGCCCCTAAGGGACACTACTCCGGCCACCACCATCAATCCGCCAACGTATCGAGGCTCGACTGTCCTCTTTGCTGACTATAGCGAGATGCTGAAGGTTGGCTGCCATGAATACGAAGGCATCACCTACGGCACGGACAGACTGCCCACCCAACGCCAGTTTGAGGAGGCGATGCGGCAGCTGGAAGGCGGAGCAGTGACCAGGGTCTTGCAATCGGGCATAGCGGCCATCCAGACTGCGCTGATGGCCTTTACCAAAAGCGGCGATCATATCCTGGTCTGTGATAACGCCTATGGCCCGGGCCAGCGGTTCTGCCGGAAGGTTCTGAAAAAATTCAACATCGATTTCACCCCAATTCCCGCCGGCGTCGGTGCAGATATCGAGCAGTATCTGAAGCCCAATACCGTCCTGATCCTTCTCGAATCACCCGGATCAATCACCTTTGAGATCCAGGACATCCCGGCAATCACTGCCATTGCCCGGCAGAAGAATATCGTCACAGTACTCGACGCCACCTGGGCCACCCCGCTCTACCTGAAGCCTTTTGATCTGGGGGTCGATGTCACCATCCACTCCGTTACCAAATATATTTCCGGCTATTCCGATGTACTGGCCGGAACAGTGACGGTCAACGAAAGGTACGGTCAAAGCTTTGAGCGCTTTTACAAGCTGATGGAGATCTATACCCCAGCGGAGGAATGTTACCTCGCCCTGCGGGGTCTGCACTCCCTGGCCACCCGTTTGCGACAGCACGAACAATCGGCACTCACCGTAGCCAGATGGCTGCAAACCGTCCCCCTCATCGACGAGGTGCTTCACCCGGCCCTGCCATGCCATCCGGAACACCATCTATGGCGGCGGGATTTCACCGGCTCCTCGGGCCTTTTCTCCTTCACCTTCAAAAAAGACTATACTGATAAGCAGCTGGCCTCTTTCGTCGATTCGCTTCAACTATTTGCTCTCGGCTACAGCTGGGGTGGCTATAAAAGTCTGCTCACCGCCGCAAAAGTCAAACGAGCGACACCTTCAAGGTATGCGAAAAAAACCATCGTCCGCCTCAGTATCGGTCTTGAAGACTGCGACGACCTGATCCGCGACCTTGAAAAGGGATTCGCCATGCTTACATAGATATTGGTGATATATTTTTCTTTCGATGAACCGTATTCCGGAGATAAATTGTGACTGATTTGCCAGGAGGACAGATTTTTCCTCTGCTGCATACCGACCAAAATACCAGCTGCCCAACACCCGCTCAGCAGGTGCCGAAGGAAGTACCGGACGGCCCCTGCTGAGGCCCGAAACCACCTCCACGGTCCAGTGGATATGCACGCGCCGGGTACAGCATCTCTCCCTTTGTAAAGGGCTTTGTCGAAACCCCGGTTGGTCCGGTGCCCAGAGTCGCCACCACTCTTTCCCCCCGAGACAAGCTGGGTACTATCGGCGCCAGAACCGGTTTTGCCAGGAACAAGTACAGCATCATTCCCGGTCTTTACTGCGTCGGCGCTCCGGATAAAAAATCACCGGTACTTGTGACCGCCAACTATAAATTGACCTTTGACTCCTTACGCAAAGAGCTTGCCAATCTCTCTGTCTGGATTCTCGTTGTCGATACCCGCGGCATCAACGTCTGGTGCGCGGCAGGCAAAAAGACCTTTACTGCCGAGGAAATTGCCTTCCAGGTGCAGGATGCCAAGCTTGACCAGCTGGTCAGCCATCGGATATTGATTTTACCTCAACTTGCCGCAAGCGGCGTGGCCGCCCGCGACCTGAAAAAACTCTGCGGTTTTACCGGAGAGTTCGGGCCAATTCGGGCATCGATGCTGCCCGCCTTCCTGAAAACCGGGAAAGCGGATGAAGGGATGCGCTCCGTCACCTTTTCTCTAAAGGACAGGGTGGTTCTCATTCCGCTTGAGATCTGCATGCTGTGGAAAAAACTGCTCGCGGCGCTGGCTGTTTTCTATGTCCTGTCAGGGATATCTCCAGCTTTCTATTCATGGAGTGCAGCCTTTTACCGCGGCACTCTCCTCCTGCTTGCGACACTCACCGCAATCATGGCAGGGGCAGTGCTCACTCCTCTTGTTCTGCCATGGATTCCGTTTCGACAATTCTGGTTGAAAGGAACAGCCATGGGTAGCATTGCGACTTTTATCTTCCTCTTATTTGGAAACTCAGCGCTTAACGGCATTGAAAAGGTTGCACTCAGCCTGTGGATCTGCGGCTGTTCCGCCTTTCTCGCCATGAATTTCACCGGCTCTACCCCCTTCACCTCCCTGTCCGGAGTGGAAAAAGAGATGCGCCGGGGGCTGCCGTGGCAGATCGGTGCTATGATGCTCGCCCTGTTATGCTGGATCGCCGGACCTTTTATTTAAAAAGGAGATCGCTTATGAAAGATTTTAGATATCTCGATGAAACGGCAATTTTACGCTTATCGGCGGAAAAGTGCATTGGCTGCGGCAGTTGTGAACTCGTCTGTCCACACCGCATTTTCCAGATCGTGGAGGGCAAAGCCCGGATTACCGACCGGAACGGTTGCATAGAATGCGGCGCCTGCGCCACCAACTGCCCGGTTGATGCTATCTATGTCAATCCCGATGACGGCTGTGGTTGCGCCGCCTATCTGATTAACAGCTGGATCGCTAAGATACGAGGCAAGGCACCTTCGGGCTTTGGCTACTAGCTATCCCCCGGCTTGTAACGACCGCCAGAAACGACAATTTATTTTTAATATTCCAAATCTTACCAGACAAACCAACGCGGTTATCAATCACAAAGGACCTGGCCGTTGACAATTGAACCATGCACGTTTGCCGAATCTCCAGGTGACAAATATTCCGCTTTTTTGGACTCGCCTCCCTCGAACTGTGCAAACTTCCGCTTTGCCGGACCAATCGCCCTCGAACATTCCACATAGTCGGAATATTCGTCCTGGGCGGCAGCTGGCAATGTTCTCACTGCCCCGCTTCACAATCAATATAATATATATATAACAAACAAAAATGTAATAGTTTGCCATTTGGCTCTTATTTTGCATTTTCGCCTTCGGCTAGGAGCATCCTTCGTCTGTTTGCGAAAAATAACTCGTTCAAATAAGGCGTCTGCTCCTGTTGAGCAGGGGGGGGGTTAGTGCTTTGAGAGGTAGAGAACGACAATGAACAGCATACGCGGCAAGAGTACTCTTTTGATTATTGGCACCGAGATGCTTTCCGCTTAGCAGGGTTGTTTAAAGAAATTCATGACCCAGACTATCGTTATAACCAGCGGCAAAGGTGGTGTCGGTAAGAGCAATATCAGCGCCAATACCGCTATCGAACTCGCCCAGCGGAATTACCGAACATGTCTCTTCGATGCCGACCTTGGACTCGCCAATGTCAATATCCTGCTCGGTATCCACCCGGAATACACTCTTGATGACTGTATTATCGGCAATAAGTCGCTCAAAGAGGTTGTCTGTAAGACAAAATTTGGCATTGATGTAATTCCCGGCAGTTCGGGAATCGAAAAAATGGCCACTCTGGACCAGGAGCAGATTACCGGTCTTATCAATGACTTCGCACAGCTCCAGGGCTATGACTTTTGCGTAATCGACACCTCTTCAGGCATCTCCAGAGGTGTCATTGCCTTTTGCCTCGCCAGCACTGAATCAATCCTGGTTATCACCTCCGAAGCCGCGTCTCTGACCGATTCCTACGCCTTGCTGAAGGTAATGTCTCTTAATAATTACAGGGGAACAGTCAAAATTCTGGTCAACAAAACCTCCAGTATTCCCCAGGCAAAGGAGACCTATCTTCGCTTTAAAGAGGTGGTCAACAGACATCTGCGAATTGATATTGCTCCAGCCGGGATCATCCTCAACGATCCAAATATCGACGCCGCTGTGGCGCAGCAGGAACCGGCCCTGCTCCTTTACCCCAATTCCCTTGCCGCCCAGTGTATCAGGGCGATGGTATCAAACCTGCTGAAAAGCGGAGAAAATGATCGTAGGGAAGAGGATTTCAGTGACTTCTGGCAACGTTATTTCACTTTTTCCCATTTGATATCTGAAGAGTCGGAACAGTCTGGCGGACAAGAACAACGCCCGGCCTCTTCACGACCGATGAATTCTGCTCAGGATAGCTCATCGCAGTCCACAGCACCGCTGCCAGTCAAGCCGGCTGCAACCCTGGACCAGACAGCCGAGACAAAAAAATGGGTTGAATACCGGTCTAAAAGGGACGTCTCATTTTCACAGATCGATGGTATTTTCGAGGTTGCAGCTCTTCCCAGTCCCGTTCCTCTCCTGTCAAAGGCGCTGGAACTGCTGGCCCGGGGGGAAATGAGCTGGGAGACGCTGATGACGCTCTTTTCATCCGATCCGGTCCTCATGGTTAAAGCTCTGAAGATGCATTGCGGGCAGGATCCCGCCCTTCGCCGGGTAAAACGAGTTACCAAAAAACACCAGCTTTTCGAGGAACTGGGCAAAGAGACACTGACCAACCTTCTACGTTCCACCTGTCTGCAGAGAGCGCTGTCCAACCGGCTCTTCTCCGACACCTCCAGCTTGACAAACTCTTTTTGGTCTCACAGCCACACCTGCGCCATATTGGCAGAAAAAATTGCCGAGTTTGCCGACTATCCTTTTCCCGAAGAGGCATATCTTGCAGCGCTCATCCACGATATCGGCCACCTTGCGCTGCGAATTAATCGTCCCGAGTTGTACGAACAAATCTCCAGCAATTTTCAACACGGAGAATCGCTTCTGGAAACGGAGCAGACAATTTTCGGCATGAACCATGCGGAAATTGGAGCCAGGGCCCTTAGATCCTGGCATCTGGACGGTTTCATGGTTGATGCAGTACAATACCACACAGAACCTGTAGCAAGAATCGAAACCGCATTCAACCTGGTGAAAATTGTCTACCTGGCCATTCGCTTAACCCAATCGGACAAAGGGGACAATGAAATAGGCAAGCTGGGAGAATCACTTTTCGGACTTTCGTCGGGCCAGTTAGAAAACATGCGGCAGGATGCCGGTGAAAAGACGCGACAACTCGCCGACAGTTTTGATATCCCTCTCAACAAAGAGCAAGAAGACAGCAAACCAGGAGAAAGACAGAATAGATTCAGGCGCCAGGCGATGGAGTACTCCATTCTCCAGGGGGTGCTGCCGCCTCCCTCCCCCGGGCAAGCTCTGCCGGAAATCATTCGAGCCGTCTTTCAGGCCTTCAACATCCTCTTTAACATTAAGGCGGTTATTTGTCTGATGCCGGCGGGCAATCCCTCTTTGCTCCGGGCCTTCGGCTATCCCAATTGTTTCGGCTGGGAGACATTGACTGATATTCAATTTTCTTTAACCTGGGAAAAAAGCCTTGTGGTGAGGTCATATATGTCAGGGGAGCTGAAAACTGCATTGGATGACGAGATAGGCGGACTCGCTCTGGCAGACCGCCAGTTGCTCCACTCTCTTGGCACACAGGGATTTGCCTGTGTGCCAATGATGGTTCATGGAATAAATAGGGGTGTTATCGTGTTTGGTATTGAGAAAACGCTTTTTGGCAGGATCGATTCTCTAAAAAACCGACTTGAGCAATTTGGTGTCCAGGCAGCAAAGAATATCTCAAGCCTGGATAAAACGGTATAGAGCCATCGCATCTCTATGTCCGACTGTTAAGGATGCATTCCTTTCAAGGCCCTACAAATAAAGGTACACTTATGCAACTCGTTGTTTTGATTTTACTACAGCTCACTCCATATAGTCCGTGAATAAAAATTAGTTGATTATTTACTCAATAATGGTATCAAGGATACAATAACATTGACACTATACCAGTATTTTGCCATGCGTGTTTTCTTTTTTTCAGGAACTAAAAAAATCAATAAAGAGACGATCTTTGTCGAATGCCCTCAGCCTCGAATTTCACTGAACCAAAGTTTACCATCTGGGCAGAGACAATGATTAGCAAGGATAGTGCCTATTCCCTCATACAGAAATCAGGCAACCTTCCGACCCTACCGGCAATTCTCCTGAAATTACTTGCAGCATGTGACAACGATGAAACTCCACTTGCAGAGATCGCGGCCATTATAAAAAAGGATCCGGTTCTCAGTTTCAAAGTCCTGCAACTCGTTAATTCAGCATATTACGGCTTTCGCTATTCCTTTAAAGGAATCGAACAGGCGGTTATTTATCTAGGCGCAAACACTATTAAAAATCTTGCGGTAACCATGTCGGTGCACCAGGTGTTTGAGAGAAAACGCTTCAGGAATCTCAAACAATTCAACATCAACACCTTCTGGTACCACTCTCTGCTGTGCGCCACCCTCGCAAAACGCGTTGCCGAAAAAATTGATTTCGGCAACAGGGAAGAGGCCTATCTCTCCGGTCTTCTCCACGATATTGGCCGACTTATCCTTATCGCCACTTTTCCAAAAGAACATGAAACGATCCTCATGGAGACGGAGGATCGGAAAAACACCCTCTGGGCCGAATCCCAATTGCTCGGGGTGACCCATTGCGAAACAGGTTCCTGGCTGATACACAAGTGGAAGATGAGTTCCATGATGGCAGATGCCGTGCAATATCACCATGAACCTCTGGCCAGAATAAAAGAAGCTTTTCCGCTGGTCAGGATCGTCTATATTGCCAACATTCTCAGTACCGGCAGTAATGCTATTGACGAACACAGTGAGATCGGCGATCTGCTGAGAGGTCTGGATCACAACGACATCCGGGAAATAGTCGAAGGTGCAGCAGAAGAAGTTGAAGAAATAGCCAGAAACCTGGAAATCAAGATTCAACAACCCTCTGGTTTCCACAACCCTCCAGTCGGTCAGGCAAATGCCAGCGAAGCCGGCGATAACGATGCCGCTCTGTCTTTTCATCCGGAAAGCTTCAGTGATATCGACGGAGGCATTACAGATGACGAGGAACTGCAGAAAACCCTGACTACTCGTATTAAAAGTGTTTCCCTCCTCTCCGGTTTCCTTGAGAATCTGGCCCAGGCAGGGGATATTGACGGGATTATTGCTGCCTGCGAACAAGCTATGAGCATTCTCTTCAATATTGAAAAGGTGCTGTTTTTCTTATCCGACCAGGATGAAGTTCTGCTCAATGGCAGAACTTCTCCGGTAAACAATCTGCATCAGCTGAGCCTGGGACTCTCCCTTCCGCTGCAGGAAAGTTCCAGCCTTATCGCTACAAGCTACCACGAGATGACACTCGGCGCCCTGACAGCCGAAAATTCGAAGGATAATCTTGCCGATGCGCAGCTTTTGTCGGAATTTAACTCCAATACGGTTCTTCTTGTTCCCCTGGTTGCCGACAAAAAACCTGCTGGGGTCATTCTGCTGGGACTTTCCGAAACAGTCACTTCTTTGACGGAAAGCGATAACAAACTCTTGCAGGTAGTAGCACAGCAAGTAGGTCTATGTCTCCAGCTGAGGCGGATGAAAGAACGCAAAACAGCCGAATTAGAAGCCGAACGGATGGCTGCTGTATCGATGACGGCAAGAAAGGTTGCCCACGAAATCAATAACCCCCTGGGTATCATCAGCAATTATATTGCGTCGATGAAATTGAAGCTTACGGCCGATGAACAGATGCAAAATGAGTTGACCATTATTGATGAAGAAATCCATCGAATTTCTTCAATGATCGGCCAGATGGACTTGTTCTCGAAGGATCCTGTTCGTCATTTTGAACTCGTCGATGTGAATGCCGCCCTTGAGGATATTATCCAACTTGTCAAATCAGCCCACTTTACCGGGTCAAAAATATCGATCTCCTTCCTGCCCGACCAAACACTCCCCCCAGTTATGACCTCAAAAGATGCCATCAAACAGATTGTTATTAACCTTCTGAAAAATGCTTCCGAGGCGATGACCGGCGGGGGCAGTGTCACCATTAAAACCAGACGACCCGATCAGCAGCCGACCGCAGACAAGGAAGGGATAGAGATCAGTGTCGCAGATACGGGACCGGGATTGCCGGAATCGGTAAAGGCCAGCCTTTTCAAACCATTTGTCACGACCAAACAGAATGGACATTCAGGCCTTGGACTGTCGATCGTTCACAAAATTATCATTGATCTTGGCGGAACACTTTCATACACCAGCAACCAAACGGATGGGACCAGTTTTTCAATTTTTCTTCCCAACTCTTCCCAGGATGGCTTGGGGCAATGGAGAATGCGATAAACATGAACTCAAGAATTCTTCTGGTAGACGATGAACCCAGATTTATTGAAAGCCTGCACAGTATCCTGAGACATTTCAACTATACCTGCACGAAGGCACATACCGGTACGGAGGCCATCGAGCAGCTCAAAGAAAACCATTTTGATCTTGCGCTTCTTGATGTGGAATTGCCCGATCAGTCCGGCTGTGACATTGTCAAATTTATCAAATCGTCCAAGATGCCCACGGCGGCAATCATGCTGACTGGGGTCAACACTGTAGAAACCGCCGTCACCGCAATGAAACTTGGTGCATACGACTTTCTCAGAAAACCGATCAATCACGAACTGCTGATAAAAACAATCGAGAAGGCGATCGAGCACAAGAAACTCGAAAATGAACTGCTGGTCAGTGAGAAAAGGTTCCAAACCCTTTCGGAGGCGGCCTGGGAGGCAATTATCATCCATGAAAACGATAGGATAATTGAAACGAACAGCCAGTTTCTTGAGATGTTCGGCTATAGCCAGGAAGAATTGCTACAGGGTATAGCTCTGCAACAGATTTTTGCTTCTGCTTCAAGACAGGTGGCTGAGCAGTTCACCAAAGAAGAGTATGTTGGCAACTGTGAAATTACCGGCAGGAAAAAAGATGGAACACATTTCTACGTCGAAGTGAAATCCCGGCCGATAACCTATCTGCAACAGCCACGACGAGTCTGTGTCATCAGAGACATCTCGGAACGAGTGCGATCTGAAGAAGAAAAGCTCGGCCTGCAAAAAAAACTGGCTAAAGCCAGCAAGCTCAGCGCATTGGGTTTGATGGCCGGTTCCGTGGCCCACGATCTCAACAATATCCTCTCGGGAATTGTCAGCTACCCCGACCTGCTCCTGTTGCAGATGAGCGAATCGGACAGGTATTATGAACAGATCAAGAAGATACAGGCAGCCGGTAAAAGGGCTGCCGCGGTGGTGTCCGATCTGGTGACAATAGCCAGAGGTGGAGCTGCACCTAAAACCGTCGAGAATATCAACGAGATCATTCTCAATCATCTCGGTTCGCTTGAACATGGCGAAAGACTGGCAAATTTTCCAAATGTTGTTGTCCAGACCACTCTGCAAAAAGGTCTGCACAACACCTGCTGCTCCCAGCAGCATATCCAGAAAATACTCCTCAATCTCATCGGCAATGCCTTAGAGGTTGTGCAGAAAAAAGGTATCATTCACATTACCACCGAAAACTGCACCTTCTCCCATCCCCTGACCATGAATCAGATGAGAGGAGAAAGAGGCGACTTCGTAAAAGTGACGGTTGCCGATAATGGTCCGGGAATCCGGCCAGAGGATGTAGAGTATATTTTCGACCCCTTTTATACCACAAAGGTGATGGGTAAAAGCGGCACCGGTCTTGGCCTCTCCATCGTCTGGAATATCGTTCAGGATCATAATGGCTGGATAGAGATCAGGGACAATAACCCTGGAGCACTCTTCGAAATTTATCTTCCCGCGACCCATGACCTGGTCTGTCCGGTAACGGCGCCCCATTCGAAAGATTCTCTGCGGGGCAATGGCGAGACTATTCTACTCATCGACGATCAATTGGAACAAAATGAAATCATCGGCAAAGCCCTTCAGGGCATGGGATATATTACCTACTCCGTCACCAGCGGCGAGGAAGGAATCGCCTTCATAGAATCACAACCCGTCGATCTCGTTCTGCTTGATATGATGATGGGAGACGGCCTGAACGGGCGGGAGACTTTTGAGAAAATATTAAAGATATACCCTCGACAGAAAGCAATTGTCATCAGTGGATATGCCAAGAGTGAGGAGATCATGAAAGTGAAGGAACTTGGCATATCTGATTTTATTGAAAAACCTGTGACAATTTCTAAAATCGGACTGGCGATCAGGCAGTCTCTGGTCTGTAATTGAACCGGGATCCTTGTGAAGAAGATGGATAAATGACCGTGGCCCGAGAAAAAAGACTCTTTACCAGATTCACCCTGGACATCCCGGCAAGCATTTTCCTCTATCAGACGGAGGCTTACCATACCGGATCTATATCCAATATCAGTCTTGCCGGCTGCTTTGTGCCCCTAGATATCGAACTGCCTGTCGGGGAGCCTTGCCGCGTAAATATAATTGTTGGTGAAGGATTGAAAACAGAGCAAGTCACACTCCCCGGCAGGATTGTCCGAACTGATGCCGAAGGGGTTGGTATCACTTTTACCGACACCTCAATTGAAACGAAGCAGCAACTGGAGAAAATACTTTTCCGGATAGAAACAAAAGGGTAACACTTCGGCACGAAACTCTTTTCCATGACAGCTGTGATCCCGCATTCCGCCTGCTCACCTATAGTTTCTGCGCGGCTGAAGAAAATAGCTAAATGAAATCCCCCTGGCTCCAGACGGCACTTCAAGTATTTGCTGAAAAGTTCGTTCCTCTTTCGTCCACGACCTGGAGACACGATAGCCGGAAAAATAAACTATCTTCTGCTGTAAAATCCTCCCGGCTGCATCAAGGAACTGTAGACGGACATTGAGAGAATCAAAACTTTTGGGATAGTCGACCTGACCATTCAGGGACATCCTCCTGCCGGTAATGTGATAGCTGTAGGTAACGGTCAAACCTCCCTGGTCAAAACTCCCCTCACCCTTATCCATCTCGTTAAAAAGAACCCGCCTGTCTTCCGGCACGACCGACCCCACTCCGGCACAGGCTAACAACCCGCTTAAAAACAGGATCAGAAGGCAAAAGATAGTCTTATTATCTGGCAAGCCCTTATGTAACTTTTCCATAACCACCTCCATGGCAAATTCTTCGCCGGCACTCCCACAAAATGTAACCACCGACCTCTGTATATACTAGTGGGGAGTTCAACAACCATTGATTTTTCGCCGTATGTAAGATGATGTTATTCTGGTCTTTTTGAAAATATGCAGACAACCGTCTCCATTTTTTTGTCCACATCCGGAGCCGGTGCACCGAAAACCTTACCGGGAGCAATAGTCGAAACACTCAGCCATGGACCGCACCCTTCCCTGCCAAACGGATATCCTGGCACAACCCATGGCACAACGCAACAATTCGTCAATGACACGGAAACATATACTAAGAACACAATTTATATCTATCTTATTTTAAAAAGATTTTACAAATATCGCCCGGTCATTTTACCGTGCAGTATGTTTTTGTGCAATGCAACATATTTTCTTGACAAGGACGTAACTACACCTTACCATATGGGCGAAGCCAGCAGAATAACATCAGCCATAAAAGGAGCATCAAATGGAAACAGCAAAATTTGCCAAACAGACCTTAGGATTTCAGAAAACCATTTTTGAGAACAGTTTCAATGCCATGACCATGGTCCAGGATCAGACCGAAAAAATGATCAACAGCTACCTGGAGCAATTGCCTTGGGTTACCGAGGAAAACAAGAAGTCCCTGCAGACCACTGCCGACATGGTCAAAAAAGCCCGGGACGATTTCAAGAAAGCTGTAGACGATGGTTACAGCAAATTTGAAGAAATGCTGGAAAAAAAATAGTGACAGCAGGACGGCCAAAGTTTTACAGTGCCGGCAGAGAAAAATTCCCTGTCGGCACTTCGCTTACAGGAGCCCATTTTGAAGACAAGCGATCACCCCATGGATGATTTTTTTTCCCTCCTGCAGGTCTGGAACAAAAGCCTGAAAGCTCAGCTGGAAGCTGCCAACTATTTTGCTGAAGGCGTCAACAGCTATAACAGCGAATTTCTCACCCCCCTGCTCAATGCTGCAAAGCTTTTTAACAATCTTGAGTCATCAAGGCTACAGCAACGATGCCCCCTGGACAGCCTCCAGTCCTACCAGAAACTTTTCGATTTCAACATCGACCTGCTTGCCAGATATGCTCTCGGTACCTTAAAAACTCTCGGTCAATATAATCAAAAGGAGCTGAACAGCTTCCTGGCAGCCTGGTATGCCACCCTGTTTGATAACGAGGGAGAAAAACTGGACGATTTTATTGTTCGACAGAAAAACGTTCTCCATCGCGTTCTGCGGGAATACCCGGCAGCAATTAAAGCAATTGAACCGGAGTATGGTTTCCACTTCGAGAGGCAGCCGGAAAGCCTGTTCGCCGAAACCGACAGGTTCTTTCTCCGAAGAGTGCAGCCTACCGAGAAGGGAATTGAAATCGACGAGAGTCTCAAACCGGTGATCATCATTCCACCTTTCGTCTTGGGTTCCAACATCCTGGCATTCTTGCCGGGCGAAAAGAAAAGCTACGCCCATAGTTTTGCCAACCGGGCCATTCCCACTTACATCCGGATTATGAAGAACATCCACGACACCCCGGCGGTCCAGACCATGACCCTGGAAGAAGATGTCCTTGATACCAGATACTTTTGCGAGAAGGTTCAACAAAAACATGGTGGAAAAGTTACCCTCAATGGCTATTGCCAGGGCGGTTTTTCCGCTCTCTGCAATATTCTCTCCGGGAAACTTGACGGCCTGGTCGATGCCCTCATTACCTGTGTCGCACCGATGGACGGGACCCGCAGCAGGGGTCTTGGTCAATTTCTGCGCCAGTTGCCGAAACAGTTCAATGATCTTGATTACGGCACGAAGACGCTGGCCAACGGCAACCGCATTGCCGACGGGGATCTGATGGGCTGGGTCTATAAGTTGAAAAGTATCGAAGGCTCCGGGCCAATGATTTCTTTTTTAAATGATATCATGATGCTGACTGACCAGCATCGTCCACCGCGACAACTCAACAAAACGGTGGTTGCCCTGAACTACTGGCTGCAGAACGAGCGCTCGGACATCCCTCTCTCGGTCACCGAAATGAGCTTCAAATCCTACAATATCCCGATCACCGAAGACGGCACCCTGCCTATCACCCTCTTCGACAAAAAACTTAACTTCCGGGATATGCGGGAAAAAGACATCCGCTGGCTGCTCTGCTACGGGGAAACCGATGATCTGGTCGAGAAAGAGGTGGCGCTCGCCCCGCTCGACTTTCTTGACGTCGAGGTGACCCCTTTTCCCAAGGGACACGTGGCCATCGCTACCTCATGGTCCCATCCTGAATCCAGCTGCGCTCTCGACTCGGTGTTCGGCGAGGGCAATCACCGCGGTCCGGTACGCTTTCACCTGGATCTGATAGCCGAAAATAAAAAGAAGAGAGAGAAGCAATTGCCGGGCTAAAGTTCCGCCTCCAGCCGCAAACCACCTCCTGCATGCTACCTCCTACAGTCCACTTCCTGCAGCTACAGATAGCCAATCATTGTTGTTCGCGGCGGCTGCATCTGTAAAAACATGACAGCAGAGAGTGCCATTAATCAGGATTGCCGTAGAAGATATATGAAGTGGAATAGTCGCTGAACTCGAAATAGACCTTCTTCTCACCAGGATCAGCTATCCCGTTTAAATTGACATCCATGATCCCATAACCAAAGCGGTATGGACGTTCAACCTTACCACTCGTAGCGGTTGCCGTGGTCAATTTGTCGACCTTCATGAACCTTTTCACCAGTTTATCACCAGCGTACACCTCTAGAATACCATCCGTTCCCGTCCAGTTCTGCACAGCTCGACCAATCTTATTCTGGGTCTCCTGGGTACACCCCGCCAGGGCAACAGCCATGATGAGACCAAGCATCAAAGATTTCATAATTTCTTCCTTTTCGTCTAAAACCAGGACTTATGGCCCCAGATTTCCTCTTCAAGATTTTTTTTATCCTGCTCCAGCTGCAGATAGAGCGACCCATTCTGGATTGCCAGGCCGCATTGCCGGGCAATCGAACTCAGCAGACTGACATCATCGTCTGAGATAACTCTTTTGGTATCGCTGTACAGCCCCATGATACCAATAACCTTGCCTTTGATGGAAATCGGCAGATGGACCATGGAAACAATCCCTTCCGCCTTACGTTCCGCCTGGTAATCAATGGCATAGGTAGCCACATCATCGATGACTTCCGCCTTGTCCTTCAATACCGTTTGAATCCTGTCCGAGCAGACCGGCCCCTTATTGAGATATTTTTCGCTCAGGCCATAACTGGCGACAAGCTTCAACTCCCTGGACCGCTCATCCATCAGACGGATGGTCACCCCCAACAAATCAAAGGCCTGTGTTATTTCCGAGGTCATCAAATGGAGCACGATTTTGATATCAAGGGAGGAACTCAGGTGTTCGGAAACCGAGGCAAGAAGCTCGAGATTCCTTTTCTGCCGATAATCGCTGTGGGCCTTCATAATGGCAATCCCCCCCTGGTCAGCCAAAGCTCTCAGAAAATCGGCTTCCTGTTTGGTAAAATCCCTTGGCTCGGCGGTATAAAGGGCCAGAATGCCTATGGGATCCCGTTCGGCAATGACCGGAACGACGAGGAGCGAGGCGATCCCTTCCTTTTTTTTCGCCTGATGATTTTCCACCCGGGGATCAACAGTGGCATCCTTGACGGCCATATAGCCGCCCTTCATTAATATATCACGGGTAATATCACGTCCTTTGGCCGGACCGGAATGGATATAACTTTCCGAGAGGCCGACCTGGGCTGCGGGATAGAATAGGCCATCGTTGTCGCTTCTGCTCCGGATCAAAAAAAGCGAACAGGCCTTGGCGTTCATCGATTCAACCGCACTTTCGACGATCAAGGTAAGGATCTCTTCACGGTCGGAGGAGCTCTGAATGGACTTACTGATCTTGCTGAAAATTTTGAAATACTCATCACTTTTGGGCATAATTTAATTCCATTTGGACGTGTTCCACTTCCCTTGCCAGAAGCCAGTCGGCGATTTTCGGAGCAAACTCCCTCTGACATTTTGAACTCACATAGATGCCGATATGGCCGGTATCAAAACAGATATCCTCGGTGTCCCGGGAGCCGACCTTGGAGGTGAACAGATCGCAGGCTTCCGGCGGCACAAGGTGATCGAATTTCCCGTAAAAATTGAGGACCGGCATGGTTATCTTTTTCAGATTGACCACCTCACCGTCGATCACCAGCTTCGATTGAATCAACAGGTTCTTTTTATAAAGATCCCCAATGAACTGCTTGAAGGTGGCAGCGGGCACATCGGGGCTGTCGAATATCCATTTCTCCATCCTGATGAAGTTCTCGACATAGGTCTTATCATCCATATTCTGCAGAAACCCGACGTACTTGTCAATCATCAGCCGTGCCGGATTAAGCAACAGAAAGCCAAGATTCATGATGTCTCCCGGCATATTGGCATAGACATCTCCCAGGATCTGGGCATCTGTCTGTTTCATCCAGATATTCAGGAGCCCTTTGTCCGTGTCAAAATTGGTCGGCGTGACGGTGGTCACCAGATTTTTTACCCTGTCCGCATGCAGTGCCGTATAGATAACGGAAAAAACACCTCCCATACAGATACCCATGATATTTACCTGGGGCACCCCATTCTTTTTGCAGATGAATTCAACGATATTGGCGATATAACCGTTTACGTGATCGCCAATGGTAAGAAACTGATCCTTCCGGGTAGGGTATCCCCAGTCGACCATGAATACTTCCACCCCCTGCTTGAGCAGACTCTCAACAACGCTTCGCTGCGGCTGCAGATCGAGCATCGTTTCCCGGTTTATCAGCGCATAGATCACCAGAAGAGGTGTCTTTAATCGTATTTTTTCCGGCCGATAATGTTTCAGGCTGACTCTATCCTCCTCATAAACGACCTCATACGGTGTGGTGGATATTTCCGTGTCAAGTTTGCTGGTCAGAATTGTCGACGCCTTTTTCAGCTTCGAACGCGTCGACTTACGGTTCTGTTCAATATTTTTCAGTATAAGATCAACAGGAATCTTAACCTGACTCATACGCCCCCCTCCATGTGTAAGAACCCGAGCTGCAGTTCGGGTTACGCCTTCAACTCATGCTGCAACTTTTCCACTTGTCTGGACAACTCGCTGATTTTTTTCTTCATCTGGTAGAGATCTTTGTACACTTCGTCCATATCCCTGCTGGTCGGGATCTGCAGTTCTTTAAGGAAAATATCAGTTACATCACTCTTGACGCTCTTGTAATCTGCAAGAGAGGTTATGGTATTATTGAGTACTTCTGTATATTCTGCGGATTTGAGCAGTTCCATGAAATGGCCTTCAAGGACCTTGATCCATTCATTGTAGGTCTGTTTGGAATCCTCGGAAAACTCTCCTTTTTCGAGCATCTGCTTGATCTTCTGCTGCATCACCCGGTTGGTTTTTTCGAAAGGCAGGGAGAAGAGATAGAAGAGCTCGATCAGGTAGGAAGAAAAAAGATTCGACTTATCGGTTAAAAGACTCAACCGTTCCTGGAACTCCCGAGGCAGACCTAATTTGGGCATCTGTAGGTATTTCTGAAATTCTGTCGTATACAGCTCACGAAAGGAAGTAAAAACACTCCGGTCAAGATCATCGAAGTTATAGGCTTTGGTATGTTCCCCAACCTTGCTGAAACTCCTCACCATCTGGCTCTGAAATTCGGCAATATTCTCCAGAGATTCTCCTGTCGCCTCAGTCAGCCCTTCACTGAAAGCCAGGAAGTTTTTCGCCAGATTCTCCTGGTTTTCCGGGGCCATCATCATTGCCAGCAGCGAGTTGAAATTACTGAAGGTTGTCTCCCAGGTCTTGTAAGTTTTATACTTCTCGCCGTCCGGCCCCTCCTCGCCGGTATCAGAACTAAAATTCAGGCCAATCCCGCTCAAGGTCTCCTCCTGGCTGCCTCCGATATTCTGCCAAAAGCTCTGAGCTATCTCCATCCACGACTCCATCAGCCCGCCGAACTCGTTCTCCTGCCGGGTGGTCCCTGCCATATACAGCTCCTTTACCGGTACCGGTTTGTTGTAACGCTACGCCGTTTTGCCTCGTCCTGAGGTCTTATTTTTTTCCGCTATATCGCTTGAAAGTTTCGCTGAAGAGATTCATCGATTCCATATCCTTCATTGTTTTTTCAGCGAGACTGGAAAAATCCATCCCCATATCAAGATAGGCATTGACCTGATCGTCCATGGTTTTTCTATACACCAGATAACTCTCCATGGTCTTCTCCAGATATTTATCGAAAAACTCATGAAGCAGGTTTTCCCCGAACTGAATAACCAGATGGAGCAGGGAGACCGGGAGCAGGCCTTGATTATTCTTGGCCTTTTCCATGATAATCTGTGTCAGGACCAAGGCCGTTACATCCTCGCCATTGGTAACATCCCGCACCTCGACCCTGTGCCCTGATTTAATTAAACCGGCAACATCCTTGATGGTAATATAACCACTGGTATCAGTATTGTAGAGCCGTCTGTTGGGATATTTTTTTATAAGTATTTTATGATCCATGCCGTATCATCGAAAAAATGGTGAATTTTGCTGTTAAATTAATGTTACAGCGCAACATACCCACTGTCAACACAGGGCATAAAATAAACAACATACTGCCCGAAAGCCAAATTTAACGGCCCGTTGATGATCAAACTAAAAAAGCTTTATCGGTAATTTTTTGTGCAACGCACCATTAGCACCCTTGACAAGTTGTACTGCCGCCTTATTACAATGGGTATGAAGAGATAATTTTATTTCGTTGTTAGGCCGATCCATTTCTGTTGGATCAAAAGTTCGCTTCTCTCTTTCAACAGCAAAGGAGTTCAACCTATGGAAACAGTAAAAATCGCCAAGCAGATGATCGATTTTCAGAAAACAGTTTTTGATAATAGTTATAACGCCGTCACCGTAATGCAAACCCATGGGGAAAAGATGCTGAATGGTTTTCTAAAACAGTTCCCCTGGGTTTCCAAAGAGAACAGGAAACCCTTTGACGATTCCGTAGCCTTTATTAAAAAGGCGGAAGAGGAGTATAAGAAAAATGTAGATCAGGTGTTCACTCATTTGAGCGAACTGGTGGACATCAAACAGGATACGCCGAAGGAAGAAGAGAAGCCAGACCATAACGTTTCCACCGGGGCGGCGGACAAAGGCCAACTCACCGCTGTAGCACCGAAACAAAAACAAGCAACCAAGGGATAATGAAAGATGCTGGATATTAAAGGAGCAGTGGCGGTTATTACCGGCGGCAGTGGCGGGATCGGCATGGCACTGGCCGAAAAGTGGCTGAAAATGGGCGGAAAAGCTGTTATTGCCGATATTGATGGCAAGGCACTCGAAAATGCCAGGAATCAACTGAAGGGCGAGGTTGAGACCTTCGTCTGTAATGTCACGAAAGAAGAAGACTGCACCGCTCTGGCAGCTTTTGCCATTGAAAAAATGGGTGGGATTAATCTGGTTGCGCCCTTTGCCGGTATCATCAAGGATGCGATGATGGTTTCTCCGGATCGGGAAACCGGTAAGGTGAGCCGGAAAATGTCACTTGCCGATTTCCAGCAGGTCGTCGATATCAATCTTACCGGGGTATTCCTGACCATCCGCGAGTGTGCCGAACAAATGATCAACCATAGCTGCAGGGGACTGATCTGCCTGGTATCTTCTACCGGATCACTTGGCACCGCCGGCCAGATCAACTATTCCTCAACCAAAGCAGCCATGAGCGCCATGCCCAAGGTCATCACCGCCGAGTTTTTCCGGCGCGGGCTTGCCGATAAAATCCGTTGTGTAGCCATCGCACCAGGCTATGTCGGTACCGCCATGGTGAAGAATATGAACCAGAAGGCGCTCGATAAAATCCTCGCCGATGTGCCTATCGGACGGCTGATCGAGCCGGAAGAGGTGGCCACCCTGGCCTGTGATATCTACAAAAACGAGGCCTTGGCCGGCGAAACCTTTTTTATCCACGGCGGGCTGCGGCTCGGCTCTAAGGGATAAGGCTGGCAAAGTACTCACCATACCTGTCGCTGCCCCCCACCGGGAATACAAAGATGGGGGGCGGCGGTATCTGCTGGCCGATGCTGCTTCTCGTCCTTTATTCCTCAACCTCTCACAGAAAACCTACCTAAAGCGGATATACCGCTTATATTCTTGCCAAGTATTATTTTCCTGGTAAATACCGTCGGACAAATTGTATACAATTTTCCTGACCAATATGATACAGTCCAGAAAACATACAGTATCTAGTGTCTGTCCATAAGTGGCAGGGGGGGGGGAATACAGTGAAGAAGATGAAGGCCCTGGTTAAGGCAAAAAGGCAGGAGGGGCTTTGGCTTGAAGAAGTGCCGGTGCCAAAGCCTGGCAAGAATGAGGTTTTAATCAAGATCTCCCGTACCGCCATCTGCGGCACAGACGTACATATCTTCAACTGGGACAGCTGGGCCCAGCAGACCATTCCGGTACCGATGCCGATCGGCCATGAATTTGTCGGCGTGGTCGCCGAGGTCGGGGAGAACGTCTTCGACTTCAAAGCTGGCGATCTGGTCTCCGGCGAAGGACATCTGGTCTGCGGGCATTGCCGTAACTGCCTGGCCGGTCGACGTCACCTGTGCATGAAGACCAGCGGCGTGGGGGTCAATCGCCAGGGTGCCTATGCCGAATATCTCTCTATTCCGGTGACCAACGTCTGGTTTTGCGATTCTTCCATTCCCCTCGATATCCTCGCCTGTTTTGATCCGCTCGGCAACGCTGTCCATACCGCCCTCTCTTTTGACATCCTCGGCGAGGATGTCCTCATCACCGGGGCAGGACCGATAGGCTGCATGGCGGCGGCCATTGCCAGACATGCCGGGGCACGCCATGTGGTGGTCAGCGATATCAATCCCTACCGTCTGAATCTCGCCAAGACGGTCGGTGCCACCCGGGTGATCAATGTGAAAGATGAAAAGCTCGGCGATGTTCAAAAGGAACTGGGCATGAAAGAAGGTTTCGATGTGGCCATGGAGATGTCCGGCAACCCGGCCGCCCTCGATACGATTCTGGAAAATGTCTGCCACGGCGGGAAAATTGCCATGCTCGGCATCATGCCGCAGCATACCCCCGTTGACTGGAACACGGTGGTGTTCAACGGGCTGACCATCAAGGGAATTTATGGCCGGGAGATGTTCGAGACCTGGTATAAAATGACCGCCATGCTCCAGTCCGGCCTGGATATCTCGCCGCTGATCACCCATAAATTTCACTATACCGAATATCGCAAAGGCTTTGAGATCATGCGCTCCGGACAATCGGGCAAGGTGATCCTCAGCTGGGACGAAAAGGAGTAGAGCATGTCACTCACACAACTGGACAAAGCCTTACAAGAGGAATTGATTCACCTGCAGCAGGAGGGCCGTGCCAAACCACCTGAACGGGTCATTACCGGCTACCTGCCACCAGCAGGCGGACGCGGGCCCCGTTATACCCTACAGGGCGAGAACCAAGAATTTCTCCGAATGAATTCCAACTCATATCTCTCGCTCTCCAACCATCCGGATACGATCGCCGCCGCCGATGCGGCAACCCATGCCTGCGGGGTTGGCCCGGGAGCGGTCCGGTTTATCGACGGCACCTTCAGTTATCACCGGCAGCTGGAGCAGCGAATAGCGCGCTTTGTTGGAAAACCGGCGGCAAAGATATTCAACTCAGCCTACACCTCCAACTGCGGTCTGGCCCTGGCCATCGGCAGTAAATCGACCCACTGGATCGGCGATCAGCTCAACCATAACTCAATCATCCGGGCGATGCGCATTGCAGGTGTCCCCAGTGCCAATAAGGGCATTTACGCCCATAACGACTTGGACGATCTGCGCAGATGCCTCGATTCGGTTAGCGGGGATATCAACCGAGTGGTGGTTATCTTTGACGGCATCTTCAGTATGCGCGGCGATTTTGCCCCGATTGACGCTATCTTAAGAATCACCAACCAGTACAGCGGAAAATTTCGTGACGGCGTTGTCACCGTGGTAGACGATTCCCACGGAATAGGTGCCTACGGGACAACCGGCCGGGGTACCTCGGAATTTTCCGGCGGCAGCCCGGATATTATCATCGGCACCTTCGGCAAGGCTTTTGGGGTCAATGGCGGTTTTATCGCGGCAAGCGAAACGCTCATTGAAACGGTACGACAAAAAGCAGATACCTATATTTACACCAACCCGTTAAGCGTCGCCGATTGTGCGGCTGCAACCAAGGCCCTCGATATCTGCGACAGCGACGAAGGACGGCAATTGCTGGAAAATCTTCGCGAGAGAACCGGCCAGTTCAGAGATGGGCTTAAAGGGCTGGGTCTCGAATCGATTCCCGGCCCACATCCGGTGGTCCCGCTCCTGGTCAGGGACACGGCAAAAACCCATGCCCTGGTCAGGCATCTCTACCAAAACGGTGTGCTGGTCGTAGGGCTGACCTTCCCGGTAGTGCCGCAAGGGGACGAGACCATTCGCTTTCAACTCAACGCCGCCCACACCAAAACAGACGTCGAATATGTACTAGAGGTGCTGGCCAAAGGACATTGAGACCATTGGGGCAAGCTCGATGGGCCGGCCGTGCACCAGGTGACCCTATCAACAGAATTGCCTCGTAATGTTCCGGCAGAACCCGACCAATCCTGTTTGACCTCTGAGCATCTATCCTGTACACTTGGACAACGGTTGTAAGGTACGACCTCAAACGATGAGACGCTCTATCACCAGGAGAACTCTATGGTTTTATCCCGCACCATCAGATATCTTGTATTCCTGCCTGCCCCACTCCTCCTCTTACTCTGCTCCTGCAGTGAACCAGAAACGTCATTTACCTGTACCGATACCATCGGCTGCATTACTGTCGGGCCGGAAGAACCTGTTCAAATCGGCGTGTTGCAGGCACTAACCGGCGAGGTGGCACCTCTTGGCCAGGCACAGCTCAGAGGGCTGCAACTGGCCCTCGACAAGAGAAACAATTCTCTACTCGGCCATCCTGTTACCCAGCAGATTGAAGATACCGGGTGCACCCGGGAAGGTGGAGCCAACGCTACTCTCAAACTCATTGCCAACCCGCAGA
>Ga0210123_1000003_pt1 | contig 165117 bp, 162 predicted proteins | sample Muzzi_PWB_D2_FD_185535 | JGI IMG/M metagenome (GOLD analysis project Ga0210123, IMG submission 185535) | Wetland microbial communities from San Francisco Bay, California, USA, that impact long-term carbon sequestration - Muzzi_PWB_D2 (SPAdes) | ecosystem: Environmental > Aquatic > Marine >... | reverse complement strand
ACTATGATCCCGCCTCTGGCCATGAACTGGAAGATGACAGTTAACCTCGTTGCAAGCATTGGTACTCCAATGAAAATTGAGGCAATGGATTCTTGTTTTATATTGACAGTGTTAACCATATCAGGAGATATCGTGACTACGCGAAAATCACCAGTTATCAAGTGCAATTTTCTTTTGGAATTAAATATCCTGTCCCAGGAACTCCCTCTTTAACGAAGTGTGCAAGGCATGGTGCAATGTCGTTCCGTTATGTCGCCTTCGCCCTCAATGGTGATGGAGATAGCATAGCTGGCACCCTGTGCTAGTACGGGCCCTCGCCAGTTCCTCTTTGCGCCGGCCAGGGTGTAGGTCATTGTAATGTCCGCATCCCCGTTAGGAGGCAATACGACACTCACTGATTTACCCGGTGCAAGCGTCGGCCACCAAGACTTGTTTCCCCCAGCAAATACCGTGAGATTTTCGATTGCCGTTGCGTCAGTATTGTCGATGTAATTGACCTGGATGTGTACATCATCGCGAGACACACAACCGCCAAGAAGACCGGCACCGGTTACAATCAACACCAGTAGCATAGCAGCCCTGCGGACCGAAAATTCGATGGTATTTTGCCCTTTCATGGTGTCACGGCGGATCGGGTGGCCAGGTCTTTACTCGTCAGGATGGCTTGTACTAAAGAATACGCCGCTACATGCGACGGTACAACCCGGAAGAGTTCGATGCCGATTAATATCGCTCGACGGTCCGATAAGTCATCAAAGGCTCGTAGGCCAGTCACGCCCGGAGCATGCATTGGCCATCGGCGTCGTAGGATGTCTGTACCAATTTGCTCGAGACCCGCGCCGTCGAGCAGTACATTTTCATTAAAACCAGCTGCACTTCCGACATAGCCGTAATGGATATTCGACCAAATATCGTAGAAATACTCTGTGCCACCGTAACGGTGCCAGGTGCCGGTCTTGGTGGTTGCCGACACAAATTGAGCACGAATCTTAGGCTTGTGGTCCCACTCTGCGTTTTGTCTCACCTTCAATGCCCACATCATAAGTGCGGCTGTATGGCTCGATATCTCGATATCCAAACATTGTTGAGGCGAAAGCGTGCCGAAGAGCTTGCGCCACCATGGCGCATTGAAATACTCCTTGATGCATGCCGTGCTGGATGCCGCATTGAGTGCAGACATCTTTTGGCAATCGGCACCATGAGCGTTTACATTCATTTCATGCGTCATGTAGACAGCGATTGGTGTTAACTCATCTATCATTGCCTTCGTCTCTAACGAATTCTGAAAAGGTGAAAGGTCGAGTTGACCTTTGGCGCTTGTGAGCTGGCCCCAAAGTCAAGATATTTCCAATAGATCATAACCGAAAGTAGCCGTAACGGATAGTAGATTTTTCCAGATTAGTGAGGAATAGGTTGCTCTATTGCAGTACTGGTTCGCCATCAACTTCTTAATTGGCGAGCTGAGCATCACCCTGTGGTCTGCGATATTTTAGGATGGACCCAAGAAAAGCCAGGTCTCTTCTTTAGGAATCCAACTGACGACTATGAATCAACTAGTTATTGATCCGGTACAGGGCGACTGTTCCACCGTAAGATCCGGTCATTAACAATTTTGCTGCTTGGTTGACATCGACAGACGATATAATATCATTACTGAGTTTCACGGTAGCGAGAAGTTTTCCATTCAAAACATCCCATAGCTGAACATCGCCGCTATCTAATCCGATAGCTAGCCAATTATCCTTACTTAGAGCAGAAACTCGAATTCCACCGTCAATACGCTTGGTAAATAGTTTTTTAAAAGGCACTAACTGATACGTTGATATTGATTTTGGCCTAATCAAGACAAATAGAGTACTCGTCTTATTGAGATGTATGTCATATGCGTAGTCCCACCAAATATCACAACGATGGCTGGCCTTTTTGTTTGGTGGTTCCCATACATAACAATTTCCATTTTGCGTGCTTGCTATGACATATTTGCTGTCTTCGCTCATGGTGGCAAATTTAACCTTACCATCAAGCTGCCAGTCCACGATCATATTGCCGCCGGCATCTCGTAAGGCTACGTATCTATCCCAATATCCAGACGTTAACACGTTGTTCTGCTGGCCTATTTGTAAAGACGATTGTGAAGCGTGGCCAACGGCATCTGGAAGCAGTTTTTCTTGCCCCCGAAGGTAAATATACCCACCAAAGGCGATTAAATCCGTATCGTTACTCACGCTACTATATTTAGATGTACCAGGAAATTGGTATTCGAATATTTTTTTGCTGAATTGGTTAGTAAACAAACGTGTAACACCAATTCCATTGGCAAAAAAAATACTGCTATCATTGCCGATAAAGTTTAACGAGATTAATTGGTCATCGAAGTTTTCTTCTATCTGCGTGTTTAGGTTCTGCGTGCTCCAATACCACATTTTTCTGAATGAACCACCCGCAAGCAGATATTCCCCATCATCAGAGATATCAACTCGTGCAATAGATCCATTTTTGAAGCTTTGTGTAAATACAGGCTCGAGTTGCACGTTCGCTGTATATTCATCCGCTGTGGTCAGGGTGTTTAAGTGACATGCGGATAGCATACATGCTACCGAAATAACAATCGATATTTTAAGTCTTTTCATGGATATTTGCACAGCGATCAAGTCAGAAACTTTTAAAGTAAGTGGGCAGGCACTAACACCCCAGCAATAAACGACGATAGAAATTTTTTCGGTAAATTTGACTCATCGTTGTCCATTGCTTCACCTTTGGCCAGCTGTGGAGCACTGGTGCGCGTCAATTTTTATTTGACGATCTGAGCATCACCCAGTGGTCTGCGATATTTTTGGAGCTTTTGGCCCAAGAAAAGACAAACCCCGACTTTAGGATTCCAAGTATGAAGCTAGGAAGAACTAGTTTTTGATCCGGTACAGGGCGACGGTTCCACCGTTAGATCCGGTCATTAACAGTTTTGCTGCTTGGTTGACAGCGACAGACGATATTGGCTTGTTTGCAACTTGGTTGTCATCGACATACGTCATAGAATCTTTACTGGACTGCACAGCAGCGAGGAGTTCACCGTGTAAAACATCCCATAGCTGAACATCGCCGGTTTGCAATCCGATGACCAGCCAATTGTCTTTGCTTAGAGCAGAAGAAGTAATATAGCCGTTAAAATCCTTGGTAAATAGTTTTCTAAAAGGCGTTAGTTGATACGTTGTTATTGATTTTGGTCTAATCAAGACAAATAAAGTACTTGTCTTATTAATATGTATTTTATATGCATAGTCCCACCAAATATCACAACGATGGCTGGCCTTTTTGTTTGGTGGTTCCCATACATAACAATTTCCGTTTTGCGTGCTTGCTATGACATATTTGCTGTCTTCGCTCATGGTGGCAAATTTGACCTTATCATCAAGCTGCCAGTCCACGATCATATTGCCGCCGGCATCTCGTAAGGCTACGTATCTATCCCAATATCCAGACGTTAACACGTTGTTCTGTTGGCCTATTTGTAAGGACGATTGTGAAGCGTGAGCAACGGTATCTGGAAGCAGTTTATCTTGCCCTCGAAGATAAATATACCCACCATAGGCGATTAAATCGGTATCATCACTCGCGCTACTACGCCCAGATGAGCCGGGGAAATGGTATTCGAATATTTTTTTACCAAACTGGTTAGTTAACAAACAAGTAGTGCCATGATTATTGGCGAAAAAGATACAGTTATCATTGCCGATAAAGTTTAAAGCGATTAATTCGCCATCAAAGCTTGCCTCAATCGGGGTGTTTAGTTTTTGCGTACTCCAGTACCGCATTTTTTCCCATGAACTGCCGGCAAGTAGATGTTCACCATCATCAGAGATATCAACTCGTGCAATAGATCCATTTTTGAAGTTTTGTGTAAATATGGGCTCGAGTTGCATGTTCGCTCCATGTTCCTCCACTATATGTACGGTGTTTAATTGGCATGCTGACAATGTGCAAGCTGCTAAAATCACAGTTATTATATTGAGTTTACTCATTGATATTGATCCTTTTTATTTGGCCGACACATAGCCGAAAAAATGAGGGAGAAATTGCGCAACAGTCAGGTCATGAGATTTAAAAGTAACAGAGCGAGCACTGTTACCCCAGGTATAAACGTCGAAAGATATTTTTTTCGATAAAATGGAATCATCATTATTAATTGTTTTGCCTTTGCCCAGCAATGGCAGCACGGGCATACCATCTATCTTGATGGGGGAGGTGAGCACCACCCAGTGATTGGGAAGGTTATTGGAGCTTAATCTTAAAACTCCGTCAAATACAGACGCAACAACCAACAAGCACACAGCGTGCCCTGCTTGTTGTCTTTGGTGTGCCGAAAGTAAAGTAAAGAGATTTTTAGCTCCAAAAATAATATTCGTGTTATCTTCACCGCTGGTATATCCTGCTTTGGTGAACCAGGAGAGTAATTCGCCAGGCATTGTTATGCCGGGAATCGTATTTGTGAATTTTTGATAATCGAAACAATTATTTGCAGAGTCCCGCAATCCTGCAAGACCTATCCAATCAGCCGCTGCCATATCAGATAAAAAAAGAGGCAAATCATAGTTCTTAGTGTCTGTTCCCGGCTCAATATTGAGCGAACCCAATTTCGCTTTGCCACTTTCGTACAAATCGATAATGTATTGGGCATATGCTAACGGCATTTTCTTAGCTACGCAGTATAAGAATGCGGCAGGTCCACATAAACTTGACTGCCCTTGCCTAATCATACCTGGATAGTTAACACGATCTTGGATTTGCCTAGCGACATCACCGCGCGTGAAATATCTGTATACGCCTGGCGTTGTCTTATTTCTGAAGTTGGTAAGTAATTGTGAGACTGATGCTGATGCAGGTACTGCCATATTGTGTTCTCCTTGATTTGTGCCCCCGGAAAGTTGAAAAATCGTTGTTTTCATTCGGGAGTTTATACACGAAATCTTTCAAAGATCTTACAAAGGTGAGAATGTTAGAATCTCTGACAAAAGAGCATTGCCAAGAACGGGGAGTACGATGAGGAAAGAAAAAGGCACTTACCGGATAAACCGATAAGTGCCTGAAATTTCTGGAGCGGGATACGCGATTCGAACGCGCGACTTTCAGCTTGGGAAGCTAACACTCTACCACTGAGTTAATCCCGCTCTTGAGATCGCACAATATAAAATCAGCTTCCTGTTTTGTCAAAGCCTTTTCTCTGCAGCGCACCATATTGATGCTCACCCGGGATCGGAATCTTCGTCATCCGGCTAGCTTTGCCGAAGACCTTTGACGACCAGGGTAAATTCCGAACCTTTGCCCTCGACGCTCTTTACCTCAATCCGGCCATTATGGGCCTGAGCTATATGCTTGGCGATCGCGAGTCCCAGCCCGGTGCCGCCCTGAGTCCGGCTTCTGGCCTTGTCGCTTCGATAAAACCGTTCAAACAGCCGGGGCAGATGTTTCTTGGCGATCCCGCAACCGGTGTCCCGGACGACGATTTGCACGTCATTGCTTTGGACATTTTCGGCCATTCTTGCCAGTACTGTGACGCAATCCCCTTTTTTGCTGTAGGTAATGCCGTTGATCAGCAGATTGACCAGGGCCTGTTCAAGCAGCGTCGTATTCATTTCAACCATAATATTATCCGGACAATCGACGGCAAGCGTCACCCCCGCTTCATCGGCCTGCAATTGACAGCTCTGTATCGCCGACGTAATAACCGGCTGGAGCAACTCTTTTTTAAGAATAATCGGACTCTGCTCCGACTCTTCTTCAATTCTCGACAATGCCAGCAGATCGTCAATAATGGTTGTCAGCCGCTCTGACTGGCGCAGGACAATCTGCAGGAACCGTTCGGCATCCTCTCGAGTGTCGAGAGCGCCTTCCAGCAGGGTCTCGACATACCCGTGGATCGAGGTGATCGGTGTGCGCAGTTCGTGGGAAACGTTGGCGACAAAATCCTTCCGGACATTCTCAAGCCGCCGCAGCCTGGTTACATCATTCATCACCACCAGTACCCCGACGTTTTCACCTGCGCCATTGCTCAGGGTGACCACACTGGTCTTTAAAAACCTGTCACCATTTTCATCATGGAAGATTATTTCATCTTCGAGAGATTCCTTGCTGGTCAAGGTGTGGCTGATCTGTTGCTGCAGCTTGACATTGCGGACGATTTGCTGCACTATCCTGCCAGGTGCAGTCTGTCTGTCGACATCAAAGAGTTCTGCCGCGGCCGCGTTAAGACTGATAACCCGTTCTTCCGTATCGATGGCGATTACCGCCTCGACCATGCTGGAAAAAACGGTCTCCAGCTGATTTCGATGGGTGACGATGGCCTGAATCTTTTCGTCCAGCAATTCAGCCATGCGGTCCATGGAGGCGGCCAGGGTAATGACTTCAAGAGAAGCGGTCCTTTTTGCCGTCGGCAACATTCTCTCGCTGAAATCACCACGGGAAAATCGTTCGGCGCTTCTGGTCATCTGTTCCATCGGTTTACTGATATTTCGGGATATGAGCAGGGTGATCAGGCCGGCAAGGAGCATAATAGCCACCGACCCCATCCCTATCCTGATCTTGATCGCTGCCAGGGTTTTTTCCAGGGAGGCGACCGAAACCGAGGTTCGGATCACCGTATTGACGGTGCTTCCGGGAACATCTTCCGCACCTTGCTGAGAAAGAACATGCAATGGAATGGCCACATATATCCGATTTTCTTCCAGGGTCTTGCTGAACCGTCGTGATGTACCGATCCCCCCGGCAAAGGCCGTTTCTATTTCCGGCCGATGGCGGTGATTATCCATAACATCGGGATTTTCATCCGAGTCGGCCATTACCTTGCCGTCATTGGCGATGACGGTAATCCGGGTTCCCGATTCCCGGCCGGCATGTACACAATATTCCCGCAGACTGTCAATTTTCCCATTTGTCAGGTAATCCGTCACCCGCGAGCTGACGAGTTTGGCCCGGGCCTCAAGCCCGGCCTCAGTCTCCTGCAGATAAAATTCCCTGAGCGAGGCGGTGCCATACCAGCTGACGGCGATGATGGAGAAAAGGATGATCAGGACATTGGCCGGGAAAATCTGCCAGACCAGTTTTTTCGGTTTAAACATAGAGTTATACCTAGGCCTCCGGGGTGGCTTTGTAGCGGTAGCCAATACCTCTGACGGTTTCGACCATTTTGCCGTATTCGTTCAATTTTTTACGCAGCCCGAAGATCTGGACATCAATGGCCCTGGGCGTGATGAGGAAATCGTAGCCACGGGCAAAATCAATGATCTGTTGCCGGGTAAAAACCCAGCCGGGTTTGGCGGCGAGCAGTGAAAGAATACTGAATTCCGTCGTGGTCAACTGAATCTCTACCCCATTCAGCCTGACCTCATGTTTACCCTTGTCGATCTCCAGGCCGTCGACGGCAATGATTGACTTTCTCGATTCATCACTGTCAGGCTGATCGGCAAAGGTCCGTTTGATCACCGCCTTGATTCTGGCGATCAATACCTTGGGGCTAAAGGGTTTTGTTATATAGTCGTCGGCCCCGCATTCAAGGCCGGCAACCACATCTTCCTCCTCTCCCTTGGCGGTCAGCATAATGATCGGAATTGAGCGTTGCAGGTTTGACTCCACCTTCCTCATTGCGTTGCAGACCTCGAGCCCGCTGATGCCCGGCAGCATGAGGTCGAGCAACACGCAGTCAATCTCCTCGGTTCGCAACCGTTCGAGCGCCTCTTCTCCCGTGTCGGCGCAGGTCACATGAAAGCCGGCCCTGATCAGATTGTAGCTGACCAGTTGCTGAATATCCGCCTCATCCTCGACTACAAGAACATTTACCTTTCCCATGATACACTATTTATATTATTTCATATAGTTAGACGAATCCACTCTCCCAATACCCACGATGCATAACCTCACCCACACAGACTCTTTTTCGTGAAGATGTCCATATCGTGTACCATTTTTAGCTCCTCCGCAAGCCCCAACCAGGAAACGTAACCATATCTTAATATTTCCCTAATGGGGAGCAAACAATACCAATCTATTGTAGCCGGCATCGTAACCGCGTTCATGAACCGGTAAGGGAAGAATATTCACTTAATCAAAGGATTTTAATTATATGGATCATCACTACACCTTTCACCACGAACTCGAAAAACTCAATAAAAAGCTCTTAAAGCTCAGCAGCATGGTTGAGGAACGGGTTCGCAAAGCGATACAGGTGATCGAGTCCATGGATCAGCCCACTGTCCAGGCCATAATTGTTGCTGATTACGAAGTGGACGAGATGGAGATTGATATTGAAGAGGATTGCCTGAAGATCCTTGCCCTGCATCAGCCGGTGGCTACCGATCTCAGGTTCCTCATCGCCGTGATCAAGATCAACAACGAGATGGAGAGAATCGCCGATATCGCAGTAAATATTGCCATGCGCGTGGAAAACATCTCGAAATTCAAACATCCTGCGGCAATAACCTACGATTTTTCCGCCATGAGTGAAAAGGTAATCTCGATGCTGAAAAACAGCATCGATGCCCTGGTCAATCAGGACGCCAAGCTGGCTAGATCGATATTTCTCGATGACGATGTGGTGGATGAGTGCAGAAACCTCTGCTACGAGGACATAAAAGAGCGAATAAAAAGGGATCCCGAGCATCCGGGTTACCATATCAACACCTATCTTCTTGCCCGCCATCTCGAACGAATCGCCGACCGAGCGGTCAACATCGCCGAGGAAGTCATCTACTTTGTCGAGGGCACCATTACCCGTTTTAATTGAGAAGAATTTTTCCCCATGCCTACATTAAATTTCCTCGGATATATCTGATAATGTATACATATCTCCTCCCATGCATTCTGCTCATCTCTGCAGGAGCCTATTATTTTGGAGCATCCCGGGCCAATGCAATTGCCGAGGCATCGGGTGGTATGCGATCCCTGCATTCTCTGCCAAGCCACTACGGCATGTTCACCGCCATGAGCAGCTGTATTCCGGCACTTTTGGTTTTCGTCGGATGGGGGATTGTCAAGGACTCGGTAATAACTTCTCTGGTGACCAAAAGTCTGCCGGCCGACCTCCTGCAGCTCTCCGGCAATGAGCTCACCCTCGTCCTCAACGAAATGAAGAATGTCGCCCTCGGCGGCTTCGCATCGCACAATACCTCCCCGGCCATTCAGGCTGCCGCCAACCTCTATATAGGAACACTGGACTGGACCAATAAGCTGGTCGGTGGTGGTATTATCTGCTGTGCCATCATCCCCGCAGCCATTGCCTATCGCAGGATCAATAAGGATTTACGGGCCCGCAATCTCGTCGAGGGCACGGTGAGAATCATGCTGATCGGTTGTTCGACGATTGCTATCCTGACTACTCTGGGTATCGTCTTTTCGGTACTATTCGAGGCCCTGCGGTTTTTCCACAGCATCCCCTTTTCGGACTTTCTTTTCGGACTGCAATGGAGCCCGCAAACGGCAATGCGCGCCGATCAGGTTGGCTCTTCCGGGGCATTCGGCGCCGTACCGATCTTTGTCGGCACGATTCTTATCGCCTTTATTGCCATGTCGGTTGCCATCCCGGTCGGGATGCTGGCCGCTATCTATCTCTCTGAATACGCCAGCCCCCGCCTGCGCACTTGGGCCAAACCGATGCTGGAGATCCTCGCCGGGATTCCAACCGTTGTCTATGGCTTTTTCGCAGCTCTCACCGTTGCCCCGCTGATCAGGGATCTTGGCCACGCCGCTGGCCTGCAGGTTTCCTCTGAGTCGGCTCTTGCTGCCGGTCTCGTCATGGGGGTTATGATCATCCCCTTTGTCTCCTCGCTCTCGGACGACGTTATCCATGCCGTGCCCCAGTCTCTGCGCGACGGTTCGCTCGGTCTTGGTGCAACCCGTTTCGAGACCATTAGGCATGTCATTATCCCCGCTGCCCTTCCGGGTATCGTCGGCAGCATCCTGCTCGCTGTATCCCGGGCTATTGGTGAAACCATGATTGTCGTCATGGCTGCGGGTCTTTCGGCTGATCTGACCTTCAATCCGCTCAAGGCGGTAACCACGGTGACCGTTCAGATAGTGACGCTTTTGGTCGGCGATCAGGAATTCGACAGCCCGAAAACCCTGGCTGCCTTTGCTCTTGGACTTTTACTTTTCGTGTTCACCCTTTTCCTCAATTTTGTTGCCCTGCGGGTGGTTCGAAAATATCGCGAGCAGTACGAATAAAATTCCACGACGGAAAACGGCGCTTGCCGAATACCCAGAAGCAGAAATATGAAAAACATAGAGAACACAGGCACAAGCCTTCTCCATCCGACCAGACAACTCAAGCGACGGTACCGGGCAGAGAAATGGTTTCAGCGAATGGGACTCCTAGCCATCGTCCTTGCCCTGTCGTTTATCGCCTTTCTATTCTTTACCATCTTCTCGGACGGCTATACCGCCTTTACCCAAACCTATATCGAACTGGATGTCCATTTTGCCCCGGAAGTATTCAGCCAGGAAAAGCTCGCCAGGGCAAATTACCCGGGCCTGGTAAAAGGATCAATGCGCTCCTTGTTTCCCGGAGTCACAAGCCGACGTGAGAAAAAGCAACTCTACAGCCTTATCAGCCCTTCCGCTGCGTACAGGCTTCAGGAACTTGTCGAAGCCGATCCAAAGATAATCGGCACCACGAAAAAGGTATGGGTCCTGGCCGATGACGATGTCGACATGCTGATGAAAGGCAAGATTGACCGAAAGCAGGATGAGTCCGCCAGGCGAATTCGGGATAACCAGCTGACCTGGATAGATAAGCTCATCGCTGACGGCCGTCTGGAAAAGAGATTCAACTGGACCTTTTTCACCTCCGGCGATTCAAGGGAACCGGAACTGGCCGGCATTCTCGGTGCCGTAAAAGGGTCCTTTCTTACCTTACTGATTACCCTCTCCCTCTCCTTTCCTATCGGGGTCGCCTCGGCCGTCTACCTGGAAGAGTTTGCGCCGGAGAACAAATGGACGGATCTCATCGAGATCAATATTAATAATCTCGCCGCCGTCCCCTCGATAATTTTCGGTCTTCTGGGGCTCGCCATCTTTATCAATTTCTGGGGCCTGCCCCGCTCAACCCCTGTGGTCGGCGGCCTGGTTCTCACTCTGATGACTCTGCCGACCATTATTATTGCCGGTAGAGCCTCCCTCAAATCGGTCCCGCCTTCTATCAGAGAGGCGGCGCTTGGCGTCGGGGCATCGAAAATGCAGACCGTTACCCATCATGTCCTGCCCCTGGCCCTGCCGGGAATGCTTACGGGAACCATCATCGGCATGGCCCAGGCCCTGGGGGAAACTGCTCCGCTGCTGATGATCGGCATGGTTGCCTTTATTGTCGATATTCCCGGAGGAATAACCGATCCTTCGGCGGTCCTGCCGGTGCAGATCTTTCTCTGGGCGGACAGCCCTGAGCGGGCATTTACCGAGAAGACTGCTGCGGCAATCATGATCCTGTTGATTTTCCTGGTTGCCATGAACAGTTTCGCAGTCTTCCTGCGTAAGAAATTTGAAATTAAATGGTAACAGAACCCTAATAATCAGGTGTTCTAATTGCAATTGCTTGACCGAAAGATAAAACGTTACACAACCAACCTTCCAAGGAGAAAGAAATGAAAGTGAAAAGTATTCTCGTAGCGGGTGCTCTGACCCTCGCAATGACCGCCCCGGCAATGGCTGCCCGTGACTATATTTCCATAGTCGGCTCGTCGACCGTCTACCCTTTCGCCACCGTGGTAGCGGAGCAGTTCGGTAAAACCACCGGCTCCAAAACCCCGAAGATTGAGTCAACCGGTTCGGGTGGTGGCTTCAAGCTTTTTTGCGGCGGAGTCGGTGTCAATTATCCGGACATCACCAATGCCTCCCGGGCCATTAAAGCATCGGAGATGAAGACCTGCGCCGACAACGGAGTAAAAGATATCGTTGAAGTAAAAATCGGCTATGACGGAATTGTCCTGGCCAACTCCAAGAAAGTTGCCCCTCTGCAGCTGACCCGTAAGGATATTTTCCTGGCCCTGGCCAAAGAGGTACCCGATCCGAAAAACCCCGGAAAGATTATCGCCAACCCTTACAAAACATGGAAAGAAATCAACAGCGCATTGCCCAATACCAAGATTGAAGTTCTCGGCCCTCCCCCCACATCGGGCACCCGCGACGCCTTTGTTGAACTGGTCATGGATACCGGCGCGGAAGAATTCGATGTCATCAAGAACCTCAAGAGCACCGACAAAGCTCGATTCAAGAAGGTCAGCCAGACGGTGAGAGAAGACGGTGCCTTTATCGAGGCCGGCGAAAACGACAACCTGATTGTTCAGAAACTCGAGGCAAACCCCAATTCGCTTGGTATCTTCGGTTTCTCCTATCTTGACCAGAATGCTGACAAAATCCAGGGTTCGATCATCGAAGGCCAGGCCCCGACCTTCGAGGCCATTGCCGAGGGAACCTACCCTGTTTCCCGGCCGCTCTTCTTCTATGTAAAGAAGGCCCATGTCGACGTCATTCCTGGAATGAAAGGTTATCTTGCTGAATTTGCAAGCAAAAAAGCCTGGGGCGAGGACGGTTACCTGGCCGACAAAGGCATGATCCCCATGCCTGCAGCAGAAAGAGAGAACTATAGTGACGTTGTCGCCTCTCTGAAAACCATGGATATGAACTAAGTATCTTAACTCATCCAAAATAGTTACACATGGCCGATCCTTGACAAGAGGATCGGCCGTGCTGCTGCAAAATCAGCAGCAAACCAACGAATTTGCGGAGAATGAAATAATGGAGCTCACTTCCAGTCCGACCAATCCTGCCTTTCCGACCATGCTCAGCGGTGATATCTCCCGGGAGAGCGACCTGTCCCGGGCAAAAATCGCCGACCGGAAGACGATCGGCACCCCTTTTGTGGATACCCCCCGTATGACCTGTCGGAATGTGGAAGTCTACTACGGGGATAAATGTGCCATCAACAAGATCAGCATCGATGTTGACTGTAATGAGGTTCTGGCCATGATCGGCCCCTCCGGCTGCGGCAAATCGACTTTTCTCCGCTGCCTGAACAGAATGAACGATACGGTCCCTTCCTGCCGGGTTCACGGCGATATCTGTCTTGACGGTATCAATATCTATGACCCTTCCGTCGATGTGGTCCCCTTGCGGGCCCGGGTCGGCATGGTCTTTCAGAAACCCAATCCCTTTCCCAAATCGATCTACGACAATGTCGCCTATGGCCCAAGAATTCATGGGCTGACCAAAAACAAATCGGAACTGGACGAGATCGTCGAGACGTCCCTGATCAAAGCAGGCTTATGGGATGAAGTAAAAGATCGGCTACAGGAACCGGGGACCGGCCTGTCCGGCGGTCAGCAGCAGCGTCTGTGCATTGCCAGGGCTATCGCCGTCTCGCCGGAGGTGATCCTCATGGACGAACCCTGCTCCGCACTTGATCCGATTGCCACTGCCAAGGTGGAGGAACTGATTGCCGAGCTGCGGACCCAGTTTTCCATTGTCATCGTCACCCACGCCATGCAGCAGGCTGCCAGGGTCTCCCAGCGCACGGCCTATTTCCATCTGGGCGACCTGATCGAGGTTGGCCAGACGGAGAAGATTTTCACCAACCCCAAACACCGATTGACGGAAGATTATATCACCGGCCGCTTCGGTTGATTACCGCAAAATAAAAGAGGAGAGGCACGACATCACCTCTCCTCTTTCCTCCTCCCCTGTTACATTACACCCGGCATCATTCAGGTTCATCGTGGCACAAATCGCAGCTCTGGGAAATGGTTTTGCCGAACTCCGTCTGATGTTCTTCATCATGGCAGCGGAAACAGCCATATCCTTCGTCTTCATGCTGATGCCCGATATGCTGTTTATAGGTGCCCCAGGTAACCTTCATCTTCGGCCAGATATTGGCCATATAAGCATCCATCAGATAGGCACCGGAGGTAATAAGGGTCTGCTCGTTTTCAGCGACGAAATCCTGACCGTTGCGCTCGGCCTGCAGGGCTAATAGATTGGCCACCAATTGTTCCTTGGCCTCATCGCGGCTGGTATAGTCCTTGGTGAGCACGGTCAGGCTGTCTTCACGGATTCCGGGAATGGCAGGATTGAGTTTTTTACTGTACAGGCCGAAATCGACTTTGCGTTCCAACTCGTCATAGACATGGGTCGGCCGGTTATGGCAATCGATACAATCCATGGTCCGCCACTGTGCTTTTTCTCCGTTTTCCGGAGCCGCACCCTCCAGAACATACTCCTCGGTAACACCGGACGGTTGTGTTACTTTAACCCGGCCAATGGCAGTTCTTTTTTCATTAAGTGACTCATACTGGACCGTAACATTATTACTGACATGCCAGTGAATGCCTTCAAAGGTATCGGTCACGGGATTTCGGCCACCGATATGGAGAGCTACTTCCTGAATCTCCGGATTTTCCTGATCATCATTGGTAAAGCTGATGATCTGCTTGACCTTTTTGCCATGAAACTTCTCCGGCCAGTGGCATTCCTCACAGGTGTCCTGGGCCGGTCGCAAATTTTCAACAGGGGTCGGTATCGGCGTATGATAGCTCCCTTCGATAACTGCTCTCACCTGTCGTAAACCGGAGAGTTTCGCCTTCACATACCATTCGGCACCTGAGCCGATATGGCAGGAGACACAACCCACCCTGGCATGGGCCGAGCGCTGATATGCCGTATATTCAGGATCCATTACCTTGTGACAGATTGCACCGCAGAAAAAATCGGATTCGGTGAAATGGTAGGCCTCATACATAACCAGGGAAAAGACAGTCAAATTGACCACCGTCAACACCAAAACAAGCAGCACCGTTCTTCGATGGGTCTTTTTCCCGAAGTCGATGACGACATTGCCCATGTTGATGTTGTTTTTAAACCACTTTTTCCGGCGAAAATATCCTGAGATTGGGATCAGGATAAGCCCGAAGACCGCTCCGGCCGGAAACACCAGAAAGGTGACGATCGCCGCATAAGGATTCTCGATAAGTCCGGTCATATGCCCCAGGAGTCCGAGAACCGTCAAGGTAAGGCACGCGGTAGTCAGGCCAATACCAAACAGACCGATCGGAGTTTTCGCCGACAAGCCGGCTTTCTCCTGCCAGGTAACGTGATGTGTCTCCACGGTTTCGTCCTGTTTTTCAGGCTGCTCTGGTTGTTTTTCCACCATGGTTTCTCCTATTTGATTTTTTGCCATTCGTTGGCGATGCCAACCCCGCTGTCTATTATCTTCTGTAACATTTCCATCTGTTCCTCAGATAAGGGCTGCTGTTCTGAAGAATCGTGGAGAAGCTGAGCATAGTTGATTATCCCGTTGAGCCGGTTGGTGGTCTCATTGACGGTTTCCGCAAGCAGCGCCTCCACATCACGGCCTTGCTGCTCCCGCTCGGCTCCCTGGGAGTACCGCGCCAGTCGTTCAATGGACTCTGTGAGGTCACCGATCTCTTTGACAACCGGCTGACCAAGGGAAATGGTGTCTGCATCAAATGTCTCCGCCTGCAGCTGCCGAGAGAGTTGCAGTAAGGGGGAGACCGTGTTGCGGTACAACAGGATCAAGGAGAAACTGGCAAGACTGATAATCAGGCCTAGAGCACCGATAACCACCAGCTGAAAATTGACGATCCTCTCCCTCGCCTGGCCGACGATTATGCGGTCGTACTGGAGCAGGAAGTCAGAGATCGACCGTAGCTGTTTCTGCAGCTGCTTGCTCCGCTGCACCCTGTCCGGCTCACTGATGATCTGGCGCAGGAGGATGGCCAGACCGCTGATATCTATCTTGTCGACAAGAGCTAATTTGAGTTCCGCAGCAACGAGTTTGTTTTCTTTCAGTTGGGACAATTCCGAATTCAGTTTTTCGATATCGCCGATTATCCCGGCCAGCCGCTCCCATTCCCCGCCGATAAGCGTCTCGGTAATCGTCTCCCGAATGGTCATGAAATGAAAGAGTACACTCTCATTCTGAGAGATAACTTTGTTATAACTGCCCGCCTGGCGGTATTGGTACCCCCCCAGAAGAACTAAGCCGGCGAGGAGAATGGAGACAACGAGAAAAGCCAGCCAGACCAGTCTTTTCAGTGAATTCATGAGTTTCAATTCGCTTTGAATTGCAGGCAGTTACCTTTGGCTGGACAGACGCTGCACTCCGATTCCTTCTCTATTGTCCCGTCTTCCTGAGCTTTTTTGGTCACTGAGCATTGATAGATAATCTCAAATTCTTCGGCATCCAGGGTTTCAACCTGAAAAAGGATATCCGAAAGGGTTTTTAAAAACAATCGCTCGCTTTTAAGAATTTCCACCGCCTGCTTATAACAGCTGGATAACAGCCCCTTTATCTCCCGGTCGATCAGGGCGGTGGTATCGTTACTCATCATAAACCTGAGCGAGGCATCATCCCCGAGAAACGATGTATCGCCAACCGCGTAGGCCTGCGGTCCCAGGGCCTCGCTCATGCCCCAGCGGCAAACCATGTTGGTGGCTATTTCCGTCGCCTGCAGGAGGTCGTTTTCCGTCCTGGTCGTTCGGCTGTCAAAGATGATCTTCTCTGCGGCCCTGCCGCCGAGAAGGGTCGTGATGCGATTGGTCAGATAGCCTTTACTGTACGCGGTCCGGTCACCAAGCGGCAGTTGCTGGGTCTGCCCAAGTGCCCGGCCCCGGGGAATAATGGTTATCTTGTGCACCGGGTCGGAACCGGGAAGCATTTTGGCGACGATGGCATGACCCGCCTCATGATGAGCGAGGATCTGTTTATCCTTATCGGTGAGGATTACGCCTTTTCGTTCGACCCCGAGCATGATCCGGTCACGGGCTATATCGAAATGACTTCTGCTGATCGCCTCGCACCGGTCCCTGCCGGCAAGCAGGGCTGCCTCATTGACCAGATTGGCCAGCTCGGCCCCGGTAAAGCCGGAGGTCATCTGGGCGATCTCCTCAAAATCCACTTCTGGTGCCAGCACGACTTTCTTGCTGTGCACCTCAAGAATCTTAACCCGCCCTTTGACATCGGGGGGCAGAAGGGTGATACGCCGATCAAAGCGTCCGGGTCTTGACAGGGCCGGATCGAGAATATCAGGACGATTAGTCGCGGCCAGCACCATTATATTATCTTTGCTGCTGAAGCCATCCATTTCCACCAGCAGGGCATTCAGCGTCTGACCTCTTTCGTCCTGTCCATCAGTAGGCGCAGAGGCACGACTGGAGCCAACGGCATCTATTTCATCGATAAACACAATGCACGGGGTATGCTTTTTGGCCTCGTTGAAGAGATCACGAACCCTTGACGCACCAACCCCGACAAACATTTCCACAAAGTCGGAACCGCTGAAACTATAAAAAGGGACACCTGCTTCCCCGGCTATTGCCTTTGCAAGCAGGGTCTTTCCGGTCCCCGGCGGTCCCTGCAGCAGTAGCCCTTTCGGCATAAAGGCCCCAAGCCGATTAAACTGTTGCGGATCTTTTAAAAAGGAGACAACCTCTTCCAACTCCTCTTTAGCCTCGGGGACTCCAGCAACATCATCAAAGGTAACGGCTTCACGATTACCGCCTGGGATGACGAGCTTATCGCTGGCAAATTTAGCACTTTTTTCCCGTGACGCCTTGCCGGTTATTGAAATCCAGACAATAAAGGCCAAGACGAGAGCCAGGGCAAACAGTCCCCCCTGAAAATAGTAGAGGGTATAGTCAGCGTGGAAAATGACCCGGGTGGAGGTCAGCGGAACTTCTTTGGCAATAGTCGCGGCGTCAGGTACCCTGGCTGAATACCGGAAGCCCGATTTTAAGGTAATGTTCGCCTTATTGCCGGTAAAATCCAGGTCGGTTACCTCCTTGGCTCTCAGATCCTGCAATAACTCGCTATAATCCCTTTCGGGTAATCGCTGCTCTATACTAAGGAAGAGTCCCCCGACAAATAAGGTGGAGAGTACGAGGAAGAAGATGAAAAGATTCCTGACGAGTATTGCCATTCGAGCTCCGGATGAAGGTAAAAGTATTGATTTCTGCTGTTTTTATACAGCACTTTCTAAAATAATTGAAGATCGTTCTCGTATTTGACACTACTCCATTCATTTTACCTCCATGCCCATTATAATGAAACGCGAAAAAGGGCCAGGATTATGACATCCTGGCCCTTGTATATTCCGGCTACTGACGATTAGCCTGGATAATCGGGCTGAGTACCCTGTAACAGACTATTTTTATACAAATATATAAGGATATACTCTGTAAGGAACTTGTATTGGGGTCGTAAGGGAGACGACCTGTTTGAGCTGTTTACATCCCGGTGACAGCCTTAAACCAGGCACCGACAAGGTTCAGGGGACCGCCACTTGCGGCCAGACCACCTATAATACAGGCCAGACTCCACACCCCGACAGCAATGCCAAGAATCGCCACGAAAGTAATGCTCACCTTGGATACCTCTGTTGAGACACTCCCCTTCTCGTCAACCTTTGCTCTGCTTTTCTGTTGGATCTGTGTACCTTTTGCCATTTTATGCACCTTTTGTAGAAATCGCCGTTTACGAGATCAGCCAGTAACCGCTTTCAGCCAGTCGACAACAAGAGCAACAGGACCACCACTGGCTATCAGACCACCCACCAGACTTGCCGCAGCCCAGAGTCCTATGGCACAGGATGAAAGTCCAAGTACCACAAAGCCTATTTTAGAGATCTGCACATCAACTCGTTCGTCCGTCCGGGTGGTACCATGAGTTCTGACTGCCGTCATTTGAGTTTTCATTTTATTCTCCCTTACCTCACTTATCATTTTGCCGGTGTTTAAGTTTCCCGGTTCCTTGTAATGTCTTGCCATATATGTTGCAGGTTGTGTGCCACAATCTTGAGTCTACTGAAATAACAATTACATCATATTGAATTTACACATTATTATATTCATCAACCTGGCAAATTCACATGCAACAACCACCTCAACAAGGGCTGTTTTCCCGCCAGCGCGGCATTGAAATCATTATATATATTTGTAATTATTCAATTTATATTGAATTGCGCAGCGGCCCGCCGCCAAAAAAAATGGTGCAATAGTGTTGCAGAGTGAAATAATCTCCATAATTGCAACGTTTTTGCACCATTAATGCAACGATTTTGCGACGATCGTCATTGGGGAAAAGCGGATAAAAACGAGATGGGGATGAAACGGCATACTACAACTTATATCGCTTCATTTTTCTATAAAGGGTACTGCGATCGACACCAAGCAGTTTAGCTGCCTTGGTTTTGTTTCCTCCGGTTGCTTTCAGCACCTCCACAATCTGCAACTCCTCGCTCTTAAAACTCTCATATTGAGGCAAACCGCGGCCCTCTCCGGCCTCGGCCAACATCGGCCTGTGTGTTTCCGCTGTTCTTTCCCGGCTGGGTGGCGCAAGCAGAATCTCATCCGTGAAATGCTCTTTCAAGAGGGTTTTACCTGTGCAGAGGACACAGGCTCTTTCGATAACGTGACGCAGTTCCCGGACATTACCTGGCCAGGAATAGGCTTTAAGGACATCCATTGCCTGATCGGAAATATTAATAATTTTCTTATCGAGCTTTTCTTTGAATTTTGAGAGAAAATGGTGGACGAGCAGAGGAATGCAATCCTGCCGTCCGCGTAGCGGCGGCAGATGAATCTCCACGACCTTCAACCGGTAATAGAGATCTTCTCGAAACTGCCCATCCCTGACCTTCTGCCTCAGATTGACGTTGGTTGCGGCTATGATCCGCACATCCACCTGGACAGAGCGATCCTGCCCCACAGGATTAAAAGTTTTCTCCTGGAGAAAACGAAGCAGGCGCAACTGCATCCTCGGTGTAATATCACCTATTTCATCGAGAAACAAAGTCCCTTTATCGGCCAGCAGCAATCTCCCGGCCCGATTACGATCAGCCCCGGTAAAGGCACCTTTTTTATGGCCGAAGAGTTCACTCTCCAGCAAATCCTCAGGCATCGCCGCACAATCAACCTTAACGAGCATCTGCTCCTTTCTTTTGCTTTCTGCATGCAGGGCCTCAGCCGCAAGTTCCTTGCCGGTGCCTGATTCGCCGGTGATCAGTACAGCAGTATCTACTCTGCCGACATTCTCGATCAGCCGGTAGACTTCCTGCATGACATTACTGGCTCCGACAAAACCATGGAACTGTATCCTCTTATTTTTCTCCTTTTCAGGTAAACCAAGGGTAATATCACGAGCGACAATCACCGCACCGTTAAACTCTTCCGCTACGTCTTTTATCGGGGCTGCGTTCAAACTGATCATCCTGATGGTGCCATCCGGCTTATAACATTCGACCTGATGTTCCCTGACCACGTCGCCTTTGGCGACTACCTGGCTGGCATCAAGAAAACAGGCTTGGCCCATTTCTCCTGGCAGATCTTTCAGCTTATGACCGGTGTCAGTATCAATTTCCCCCAGCCAACTGCGCGCTGTTTCGTTAAGCTGGATAATCTCCATCTTTTCATTGACCGTGATTATCGCATCGCTCACCGATCTGAAAATAACCTCCAGATATCGTCTGAATTTTTCATTTTCCCGCTGCAGAGCACTTTTTTCTCTGGCGAGTTGCCAGTGTTTCAAGGCCTGCCGAACGAAACGAAGCAAAGTTTCCTTATTTACCGGCTTGGAAATGTAATCAAAGGCTCCGAGTCGTACAGTTTCCGCCGCAGTCTCCAGGTTGGGAAAGCCGGTGATCATCACCACCGGACACTGGACTCCCGTCTGCCTGATATATCGTAATAGTTCCGTGCCGCTGGCACCTTCGAGAACGATATCGCTGATAATCAGGTCAAACGACTGCTCATTGATCAGCGCCAGAGCTTCTTCGAGACTTGCCGCGGTAGTGATTGCGCCATAACCTTCCCTTTTTAAAAACATCTCAAAGGTAATACGCAGGCTTTCCTCGTCGTCGACGATAAGTATATGGATATCCTGCTTGTTGATCTGCATCATTTCTCCGAAGCGGGTATTTCGATGATCATTTCCGTGTACTTGTTAAGGATGGAATCGACACGAAGGATACCGTTATGATTCTTGACTATCCCGTAGCTGACACTGAGACCAAGTCCCGTGCCCTTGCCGGCCTGTTTGCTGGTGAAAAACGGCTCAAAGATCTTGTCCAAAATACCCTGGGGAATTCCGGTTCCCTGGTCTCTTATCACCAGGCGGCAATATTTTACACCGTCGATCTCAACAACCTTTGAAGAAAAATTGATTTTCTTATCCGTCGACGTCTTCCCATATCGCTCATTAAGGGCAAATCGACTGTTGCTGACAATATTCAGTACGACCTGCATGAGTTGCAGATGATTGCCAAAGATCAGGATCGAAGGAGAAGTGAGATCGGTGGTTACCTGGATAGAGTCATTTTTCAGCTGATGTTCAACCAGGGAAATACTGTCTGAAACGACCTCGTTGAGATCAACCAGGGTCTGTTCATTTTCATTTTCCCGGGCAAAAGACAGCAAATTATAAGTGATTGTGGCAATTCGTTCCCCTTCCTGGACAATCCTCTTCAGGATTGTCGCCTGTTCGCTTTCTGCCGGGCAATCATCATAGAGTAACTGGGCGAAGTTGATGATCCCGTTTATGGGATTGTTCACCTCATGGGCAACACCTGCGGCAAGTTCTCCAATGGCCGCCAACTGAGCGGTACGAATGGATTCAACATTTCGCACCTCATCCTGGGTAAGTTTTCTGGCGATGAGCAAAATCAGCTTCTGATCTTTCGGACTTTCTTCCACGGGAATGATGGTCAGACTGTACTCACCGTTAAGGCCCGGCAATCTGGTATCCTCCACCCTGTATGATGTGGTCAGGAGGAACTCCTCCAGGGGACACTTGATATGTGGCCAGCGTCCACCGTGAATGATCTGGCAGACCCCTTTGCCGAGGACCTCCTCTTTGGTTTTATTGGCCGCCTTCAACAGGGCGGAGTTTACCTGTACAATCTCGCCTTGGGGAGTCACCACCAGCAAAGGATCACCTATTGAATGGAACAGTTCCACCCCTACTCCATCCGGTAATCCCTTGGGACTGATCCGGCAGGAAGGTTTATCAGAGGTTCCGGTCAAAGGTGGACAATCATTTTTCATGAAGGTTCTCCAATCAGTATCCTTTGCTGTAACCGATCTGCAGCCGGCTGACGCAGACAGAGCGGCCATTCTTGTTAAAATCTACTGTTCTGACATGATGCCCACCATCTTCACGTTTTTCTTCGCAAAAATCAACAATTAAGGCAGGCATCCGCAGTTTTTCCTCCTGACAGCATCTTCTCTGCCCCAAAAGGCGGGATACTGCGTAGTACTTGCCTGAATTCACGTATAAATATATAATAAAATATAAAAAAGACGATCAGAAAACCAACCATTGCAAGAGAGACAGACATGCCATTACAGACCGCAGCCCCAGAATCGGAAATCCTGGCCAGCGGCTACGTGACAGTCGATGAGAACTGGTTGATCACTTCCTGTAATCAGAAAGCTGCAATCATTCTTGGCCGGGACAGGGAAGACATTATCGGCCAACACTGCAGAGATGTCTTTTCCTCCGACCCCCGCTTCAGAACCATCAGTTCCCAGCTCAGCTCCCTCAGCGCACCGAACGGCAGCCATAACTTTGAAGTAACCATGGGCAATCCCATAAATGGCCAAAAAAATGCGGTGCGTCTGCGGCTGATTACTATTCCGGGCAAGGCTGGCGCCATTGTCGGAGCCGTAATCGGCTTTGCCGACCTGACTGAACCTCTGGCTGCCAGCCGCCTCGCCTTGAACAGCATCGCAGAAGGCGTCTTCACCGTGGATAAGAACTGGCAGATAACCAGCTTTAATATGGCCGCCGAAAAAATCACCGGCTGGCGGGAAGATGAGGTCCTTGGTCATTGCTGTAAGGAGATCTTCAAGGCAAACATCTGCCGTAACAATTGTGCGATTTCCGACTGTATCTACAGCAAAACGGTAATATCCGAGCGAATGGCCTTTATCGAGGCAAAGGATGGCCGCTCCATCCCGGTGAAACTGAGCGCCGCCCCGATACTCGACATGTACGACAATGTTATCGGCGGAGTTGAAACCTTTGTCGATATCACCGCAACGCTGCAGTATGAACTGATCGTCGCAGCCGTGGCAGACGGCGTTTTTACCGTCGATCCGCAAGGCAAAATCACCTCCTTTAACAAGGCCGCTGAAAAAATTACCGGGTATAGCGAACCTGAAGTGCTTGGCAAGATATGTTCAGAGATCCTCCATGCCAGCAGTAATTTTCAAAGCTGCCCTCTGTCTACCTGCATGCATGATAAGGTGGCCATTGTCGACAAGGAACTGTTTATAATCGGCAAAGATGGGTTTTCCATCCCCGTCAGCATAAGCGCAGCACCGTTTGTCGGACATAACGGCGACATCCTCGGAGGCGTCGAGTCGTTCAGGGATAATACCAATAGACTGCAGAAGGCCCTGATTCTCGATTCGGTGGCCGACGGCGTTTTCACCGTTGATCGAGACTGGCGCATCACCTCTTTCAACCTCTCGGCAGAACTGATTACCGGCTGGAACCGAGAAGCGGCGATCGGTCAATACTGCAGCGATGTTTTCTGTTCTTCCCTCTGTGGGAAGAATTGTGCCATAGCCGAGAGTCTCTATACCGGTCTGCCGGTGGCCAACCGGACAATTACCATTAAAAACCGCAACGGGCACAAGATATCGGTGAGTATCAGTGCCGCCCCCCTCGTCGACCATGATGGCAATGTGCTGGGCGGGGTTGAGACCTTTCGCGACCTTAGTGTGGAGATGAGCCTGCGACAGCAGCTGACGAAGAATTATACCTTCGAACAGATTATCAGCAAGAGCCCCTCCATGCAGCGGATCTTTCAAATCATGCCGGAGATAGCCAGAAGCGAGAGCAATGTGCTGATCCTCGGAGAAAGCGGGACGGGAAAAGAGCTGGTGGCAAGTGCCATCTTCAATGCCTCGACCAGAAACGACAAACCTTTCATCATAGTCAATTGCGGCGCGCTGCCGGACACCCTGCTCGAATCGGAACTCTTCGGCTACAAAGCCGGGGCTTTTACCGATGCCCGAAAAGACAAGATCGGCCGTTTTGCCGCCGCCGAGGGAGGGACGATCTTCCTCGATGAGATCGGCGATATCCCCCAGTCGCTCCAGGTAAAACTCCTCCGGGTCCTGCAGCAGAAGGTTTACGAGCCTCTGGGATCAAATACTCCGATAAAAGCCGATGTCCGCATCATCGCCGCCACCAATAAAAACCTGCTCGAGCTGGTACAGCAGGGAGAGTTCAGGGACGATCTCTATTATCGTCTTAATGTGGTCAATATTCTTCTTCCCCCATTAAGAGAAAGGATTGAGGATATTCCGCTGCTCCTTGAACATTTTGTCAAGAAATTCAGGGCAGAGAAACAAAAAGATATCGTCGGCGTCAGCGACGAAGTTGTCTCCCTGCTAATGAAATATAAATATCCCGGCAATATCCGAGAACTGGAAAATATCATCGAATACGGGTTCATTCTCTGCCCCGGTGGATTTATCCAGATCGACCATCTGCCGGAAACATTCAGCGAACAGCACCAGCAGCCTCATTTACTCCTGTCTGCAGGCTATGAAGGCTTGTCGCTGGATAAGATCGAGGAAAATGCTATCCGCCTCTCTCTGCAGCGAAATAAATGGAAAAAAATGCAGACCTGCCGGGAACTTGGTATATCAAAGGACACCCTGCGCAGAAAGATCAATCGGTACCAAATAACCAACCCTCTGGAGATGACGGGCTGATGGCACCTGTGCCCTGGAGACAGAGATTTACCTTCCCTTGACAAAACATTTCTAGTCTATAATCTTGGTAAAGACAGGAAGCGAACGTTTCGTTTCAACTAGAAAAAATTCCAGGCTAAAGGTTACCGATGAGAACTATTGTACAATACGCTTTTGCAATTGTTGCGCTGATCTACTATGGCGGACAGATCTGACCGGTCTTAGCCTCGCTGTCCCCCGTGCACCTGGGGACAATTATTCTGATCGGTTTTCTGTCGGTGCTGGTAATACGACCCTTCCTGCACCGAATGTTTGTCCGATCGGCGGATGAGATGGCGCAGCCGACAAGGGCTTTTATGCTCGATTTCTGGCTGTGTATTTCCGCCGGCCTGGTTATCAACGGCTACGACAGGATGACCTATGGCATAGGGGTGCCAAATCTTGCCTCCCTTATGATCGGGTGTATTATTGCCGGTTTTTTCATCGGCCTCGACTCTTCACTGGCTCAGGAGAGACTGGTCATACTTCAGGCAAAGGCAAAAGATGCAATGTCCTCCCTGCCCAGGCTGCTTTTTCCCATGACCAGGAAATTCACCGTTGTGGCGGTGACGACTTCGATTTTTGTCGCCTTAGTGCTCATCCTGGTTTTCAACCGGGATGTTGAATGGCTGACCCGTACAGCCCAGGACCGCCAGTCTATCGCTGCCGCACAGCTCTCCGTCACCTATGAAGTATTTTTTATCATTGCGGTGCTCATGACGCTGATCGTCAACCTGATCTTTTCCTACTCGCGAAATTTAAAGCTGCTCTTTGATAACGAGACGAAGATCCTGCAACAGGTACGAAGCGGTGATCTTTCGAACAAGGTTCCGGTGGCGACCTATGACGAATTCGGCGTCATCGCCGAACATACCAATCATATGATTGACGGCCTGCGCCATCGGCTAGAGATGATCAGTTCGCTGAAACTGGCTGAAGAAGTGCAGCAGAATCTTCTTCCCGATCGCAGTCCCTATCTGGAGAGCTTTGATATAAGCGGCACCTCCATTTACTGCGACGAGACGGGGGGCGATTATTACGACTACCTGCTCCTGCCCGGAGACAAAATTGGCATTGTCGTGGCCGATGCCTGCGGACACGGCGTCGGGGCGGCCATGCTTATGACATCGGTGCGTGCCTTTCTCACCTCGGCAGTCCGGGATTACCGGAGTCCCGCCCAGCTTCTTGGTGACATCAATCACTACATTACCCACGATTGCTCCAAGAGCGGACGATTTACCACCATGTTTTTCCTGGAGATCGATGCTAAAACCAATGAACTGAAATGGGTCCGGGCCGGCCATGAACCGGCGGTTATGTTCCATGCCAATTCCGGGACCTTTTCACGGCTCGACGGATCGGGACTGGTTCTTGGGGTGGATGACAACTTTGTCTTCGAGGAGAACACCGTCAGCGATTACCTGCCCGGCGATATCATTTTGATCGGCACCGATGGTATCAATGAGACCCGAAACAAAGATGAGGAGATCTTTGGCCACAAGCGGCTGGAGCAGACCATCCGCAAACACGCTCACGAGTCGGCGCATACCATTCAGGAGGCTATAGTCACGGCGGTGAATGATTTCAGAGGCAATCTGGCCCAGGAAGACGATATCACCCTGGTCATCATCAAAACCGTCTAGCCAGAGTAGATGCTCACCGGACCTTACGGTTCTTTGCCTTAGCTTTCTTTTCGGTTGCCTGTGCTTCTTTTCGCGCGGCGACATCCCGCTGTTTAGCCCTTTTTTCTTCCTCTGCATCACCGGCCAGACGAAGACTCCTTGGGACAGCTCTATCGACGACTGCATCGCAGGTGCAATGGAGTTCTTCCGGACAGTCGGCTATTTCATGGCAGGTTGCGAAACGCAGGAGTTTTTTGATACCGGGGATGGAGATGCCCTCGTCATGGATGAGACGGCGGAGGCAGCCTATCCAGGTAAGGTCGTTGGTGGAATAGAGCCTTCTATTGCCCTGCCGAGCTGGTTTAATCAGTCCCTCGTCCTCGTAAATTCGCAGGGTGCGGGGATGAACATCGAGCAATTTAGCGGCCACGCCGATTGGATAGATCGGCAGGTCTTTTCTTATTGGTTCAACCGGTGATTTCTTTCTCGCCATGGGCAAATATCTCCTCACTAATACAAATATAGCCACCATACCCGATTTTTCACCGCACAACGAGAAAGAAAACAGCAATTGAATCAACAATCAATGCTCTTCCAGGACATGTCCCCGAAACAGTTTTTCCCCCATCAGAAAGGTCAGGCCGCAGAAGGCGATACCGCCCAGGACGACAAGATTTTCATGCAGGGACGGCATATAGCTGAGCAGCTCAGGATAGTCGACAAGACCCATGCCATGGAAGGCCGGGACCAACTGGCCAACGATTACCAGGTCATAGCGCATGAAGAAAATACCGATCATGCCGGCTAAGGAGGCGATAAACAGGGCATTCATATTCCTTCCCCTGACCAGCATAATGATGGCAAAGGGAATAAGCATGCCGAGAGCCACCTCGCCCACCCAGAAATTGAGGGCATAGGGGCCGGTGAGCAGGGCCATCATCGCCTCATATTTGCCGGGAGGCTGTCCCGTCACCCCGGTGATCATCTTCCAGCTGGTGAAGAAGATGATAATCGCCATCATCAGCGCGCCCATCTTCGCCACACTCTCCAGCGACTTTTTCATTTCGGGGTTCATTTCCCAGTCATTGAATTTGTAGGCAAGATAGGTAAAGAAAATGATCGCCACACAGCCGGACATCGCCGCCGAGGTAATGAAATAGATCGGCATATACGGCCCGTGCCAGAATTCACGGCCGTTGAGCAGCCCGAACACCGCCCCGAGATTGGAGTGGGCGACAATACCGGTCAGCAGTCCGGCCAGGCCAAAACCTGTCGCCACCTTATGCTGATTGAGCTGCAGCATGACGAACTCGATCATCATAAAGAACAGATAGGCGCCGTACAGGGTTCCCATCCACCAGATATTGGAGGTGGGATTCGCCCCGATTACGTTGCCTACCGGCATCCGCCAGGAATTCTCGATCTCGAAGGCGATGACCAGAAAACCGGCGACAATGGTGCCGATCGACATGAACACCGCCCGCTTGGCGATGGGGTTGAAGTTCTTGAAGCCGAAAACATGGCCCACCGAAGAGACAATACACAGCCCTGTCGACGTCACCACGAAAAAGACATAGGCGGCAATCAGGATGCCCCAGGGCACGCCACGGCTGACGCCATAGGTATGTTCGTGCCCGACCCACAGGGCATGGATACCTGCGGCGATCCCGACCAGGGTCAACAGCGCCAGGAGACCGATTGTCATTGAGTACTTACCGGACCCGGTCGCTTCCAGTCCGCCTTCCTCCGGGAGAATTCCTGCCAATAGATTGTTCATTTGCCACCTCACCGATAAAATTGAAATCTTAAATCGCTCCAGTTAAAAAAAAGGCCGATTATCGATCTTCCTCCTGAAGGCTTCAAGATACGGCTTCACCTTGAGTTCATATAAAGTGTGCATCAAGGCACCCCCTATCCAAAGTACGAGAAAATAGACACCTTCCATCGTTCCCTCCTGCTTAAGTATCGAGCCACCAGAAATGACCGGTCACAACTTTGCCCTATTAGCCATTTCTTTAAAGCATACACTACCACTAAAGCTAACAATTATAATTGTCAAGTAATTGAATAATTATTTTCGCCATAAGTCACCGGGCGGGTTATCACAAACAAAAGACACATCATATATTTTACTGATATGATTATTATATTTATCAACTAACTACTCACAACATTACGTCATGGCAGCGTAGTGATTGTGGGCGCAATATTCGCCCGATGCACAAACGGCGCAATTTGCGCCATAAACCTGGAGGATAATGACGCCCCTGCCGATGTGCGCAAAAATAAGAGGGACAACTACGGTCTGATTGAAATTGGCTGATGAAAGGGGAGTCGATGATAAGAAGGGTTCGGCCACCGCATAGGCGGCAAGGATGTGAGGGGGGAGCTATGAGAAGAGGCAGATAACAGCTGGCACCTATGCAGCGATATCTTTCTTCATCGGCAACGGCGCAATTCTGTTGATTTTCCTGGGTACCAGCGTATTTGAAAAAAATGCGGAACATCGTCTCCTTTTTTCAAAAGGACAATCAATAATATTCCAGCAGGGAGTGAATTTCAGAAGTTTTCGCACGGCATTGATGCTGATCCCGTGTTCGTGGACTATTTTACGCAGACATTCAATCCACTGAATATCACGTAGGGTATAGTACCGCCAAGACCCTTTTCGTGCCGGCCGGATCAGGCCGGCATCCTCGTAGTTTCTGAGAGTACGGGGATGGATCTCCAGCATGTCTGCTGCAGTTCCTATGGTAAACAGAGCTTTATTTTCCTTCATGGTACATTCTCCTTCCTTTTGCCCGGAGCGACTCGTTCTTACCGCTCCGGGAGCAAGTGGTCAATATCCCGCATCCTAGAGACAATTAGTGGGAGTTTTCCCCGGAAAAGGTCCTGTCGAGATAGGTTTCTCCAAGAAGAAAGCAAAAACCAACCACACCTATTCCGGCAATCACCACCAAATATTCGGTGGCAGACGGCATATAGGAGAGATATTGGGGAACTCCGACGAATTCATGGTCGTTCGGCACAATCTGACCGGCAACCACCAGATTGTAACGGGAAAAAAACTGACCGACCAGAACCATCAGTGCCGCAGTGGACATGGCATAAAGTGAGGATAATCGGCTGATCACCAGCAGCAGACAGGGCAAAATCAGACCAATGCATACTTCAAACAGCCAGAAGCTGGTGGATAGCGGACCTTTGACCAGGGAATCGGCCGCCATGATCATTTCTTCAGTACTGCAATAGGCATTGGCGAATTTCCAGGCTGTCGCCAAGAGAACCATAAAAGTCATAAGGACCATGATTTTCCCGGCTGTCTGCAAACCCCTGAAGGTCTCGACAGTCATTTTTCGCCGCTGTAGAATATGACTGTAATGGGTGAACATCACTGCGGCAGCGGCCCCGGACAAGACAGCACAGGCAAGAAAAAAGACCGGGAGTTGAGAACCATACCAGAAGGGCCGCGAATGCAGGGAAGCAAAGACCGAGCCAAGATTAGTGTTGGCCAGCGCCTCGGCTACCGCACCGGCAACTCCCAGTACAATTGCTGCAGAAAATCGTCTGCCGAGAATCAAAAAGAGTTCCAAAAACATGATCCCGACGGCCAGACCATAGAGTGTCCCCATCCACCAGATATTCGAGGTGACATTGGGATGGAACACGACCCCGAGAGGCATACGCCAGGGATTTTCAATCTCAAGACCGATCACGGTGAAGGCGCCGAGAAGCATGATAATCGACAGCCAGACCATCCTGTTGGCTAAAGGGGCCATCTGATTGCCGCCAAAGGCGTGACTGAATGCGGCCAGGATACAAAGACCGGTCGAAATGATGGCCAGATAGGCATAAACACCGATCAGCATTCCCCAGGGCATCTCCCGGGTATTGGCAAAAGCGTTATGGTGCCCTATCCATTGAGCATAGACCGCGCCGGCCACTCCTATCACAATCATCGAGAGGCACAGCCACATCAATTTATTTGCCGGGAGCCTGACCGATGCAGGCGCCACAGTGATTGATATATTCCCTTCCATTGTTACTCTCCTTTTTTCATCCGTTTTATCTGTTTGAACTCTCTTTTAAGCTATTTCGGCGATATGGCTTCCGGTTCACGATGATCATTATCCTCCAAACCCAGTTTAATAAGGGCGAGCAGGACAACAGGAGCACTAAAGGGCCCCATTACAACAAAGAGGATAAAGGAAAGTAAAAACCAGAACCATTCGCTTTTCTGCTCAATCAAATCCCCGAGACAGTTCCAGGTACTGTCGGTCGGTCGGTCGATGAGTTGTTTGTGCAGCGTAGTTGCCATGACATCCTCCTTGCAGTGTTAGCAAAACTATCCTTAAGCTACTTCTTAAGTAGCAAATGGTATGCCATAGCTGAGAAGCGGAGATGACTATTGGGAGAGTTAACGTATAGTGTTAATTTATGGTGGTTTTAACATTGAGAAGTATGGCTGGGAGCGAGCCGTAGCATCGCCAACTCTTCCCCTTAGGACGCAGAATGCGCCCTATCGGCATTTGGCCCAGGGCGCATTCTGCGTCATGGTGTAACCGAAGGAACACGTTGAAACTAAAGGGAGATATACAAAAACAAGGCTGTTTGGCTGTGGAGGGGAATCATGGCCAAGGAAAAGCAAGGTTGGCAACTTAATTTTTATTTGAACTATCAGTCACTTACAAATAGCAAGCGATAATGGGCGTATTTTGCGCCATTGCAAGAGATACAGCTGAAAACGGTGGGAGGTAGTTGCAGTTCAGTCGCAGGATCGATGGAGGAAAAGACCGCAGGGTTCGTTGGCCGGCCAACGAGCCCTGCGGCTTCAGAATCAATATATCGCCATAATGGCACTCATCTCATTCTGAATGTTCACCTTCGGCACTCTCGCCATGCAGACGGGCATTGCCACGTACTCCTATATGGCAGGCAGTGCAGCGGGTATTTGAGGCAAAGGCGGTAGACCCATCATGACAGGTGCCGCAATACCCTCCATCGTACAGGGTTGCCATGGTAAAATCATCATTTTCTGCTGCCGCTCCGGCCTCCATGGTAAAAATATCGTCATGACAGGAATCACATTCCAGTCCCGCATCCATGGTATGGATTTTATGGGTAAAGACAACTGCTTGAACCGGTTTTTCCCAGACGATAGGATCCTTGGGGCCATAAGTATCTTCATCATACTCTTCCTGGACCAGCGCGTCGCCACTGGCCCAAAGCATGGCACCGGAAAGCAGAAAAACTCCGAAAGTCATCAAAAATAGTATCTTCTTCATTTTTTTCTCCTACGTATCACTGTCATTCTCACTGGCTCAGCCGGCAAGAAGACCAAATTGCTTTCCAGCTTAGGAATTTATGTAGAATACATTCGGCATCGCACCTGTCTCGGGGCGAAGCACCCAAACCATGGTGTCTGGAGAGTGAACAAGCTGGTAGACCCTGCTCTTTGGATTGGCCAGATCACCAAACACTCGGACATCGGCGGGACAAGCTTCGACGCAGGAGGTAGTCGTATCCCCCTTTGATAGCCTGGATTCGAAACAGAAATCGCATTTATCCACTGCCCGTGTTTCCTCTTTGAAATACCGCGCATTATAGGGACAGGCGGTCATACAGGTTTTACAGCCGATGCAGCGGGGAGGGTTCATGCGTACAATACCTGTTTTTTCGTCCTTGAAGGTCGCCGTCGTGGGACATACCCGAACACAAGGCGGCCTGTTGCAGTGGTTACAGAGAACCGGCATAAAGGTCGTCTCAAAGCTCTCTCCACCAAGAGAGCGGCGTTTTTCGAGAATAGTCGTCCTGAAACCATAGCTCGGGACATGGTTGGTTTTGACACAGGCCTCTTTGCAGCGTTCGCAGTCTATACAGAATTTTTCTCGTATAACCATGGTGTAATGCGGGGAATAGGGATATTTCCCGACTTCTGGTACAACGCCTTCCGCATAAACATTTTTAGCAGAGCAGAGAGATAAGACACTCCCCCCGAGATACATGCCCGTTACCGCCAGGCCAAATTTCAGGAAGCTCCGGCGTTCTGCCGAAGGCAGGGTCGTCAGATCTTCACTTTCCATCTGTTCTAAGTCATCGATTTTCATACAAAATCCTCATATTTTTCACCAAGCACCGACCGCATGAAGCATGCCGGACAATTATTTTTATTCACTGGAACAGCTTTGTCATACCGGATTGATCAATGCTCTTCCAGGACATGTCCCCGAAACAGTTTTTCCCCCATCAGAAAGGTCAGGCCGCAGAAGGCGATACCGCCCAGGACGACAAGATTTTCATGCAGGGACGGCATATAGCTGAGCAGCTCAGGATAGTCGACAAGACCCATGCCATGGAAGGCCGGGACCAACTGGCCAACGATTACCAGGTCATAGCGCATGAAGAAAATACCGATCATGCCGGCTAAGGAGGCGATAAACAGGGCATTCATATTCCTTCCCCTGACCAGCATAATGATGGCAAAGGGAATAAGCATGCCGAGAGCCACCTCGCCCACCCAGAAATTGAGGGCATAGGGGCCGGTGAGCAGGGCCATCATCGCCTCATATTTGCCGGGAGGCTGTCCCGTCACCCCGGTGATCATCTTCCAGCTGGTGAAGAAGATGATAATCGCCATCATCAGCGCGCCCATCTTCGCCACACTCTCCAGCGACTTTTTCATTTCGGGGTTCATTTCCCAGTCATTGAATTTGTAGGCAAGATAGGTAAAGAAAATGATCGCCACACAGCCGGACATCGCCGCCGAGGTAATGAAATAGATCGGCATATACGGCCCGTGCCAGAATTCACGGCCGTTGAGCAGCCCGAACACCGCCCCGAGATTGGAGTGGGCGACAATACCGGTCAGCAGTCCGGCCAGGCCAAAACCTGTCGCCACCTTATGCTGATTGAGCTGCAGCATGACGAACTCGATCATCATAAAGAACAGATAGGCGCCGTACAGGGTTCCCATCCACCAGATATTGGAGGTGGGATTCGCCCCGATTACGTTGCCTACCGGCATCCGCCAGGAATTCTCGATCTCGAAGGCGATGACCAGAAAACCGGCGACAATGGTGCCGATCGACATGAACACCGCCCGCTTGGCGATGGGGTTGAAGTTCTTGAAGCCGAAAACATGGCCCACCGAAGAGACAATACACAGCCCTGTCGACGTCACCACGAAAAAGACATAGGCGGCAATCAGGATGCCCCAGGGCACGCCACGGCTGACGCCATAGGTATGTTCGTGCCCGACCCACAGGGCATGGATACCTGCGGCGATCCCGACCAGGGTCAACAGCGCCAGGAGACCGATTGTCATTGAGTACTTACCGGACCCGGTCGCTTCCAGTCCGCCTTCCTCCGGGAGAATTCCTGCCAATAGATTGTTCATCACTTCTTGCTCCTTCCACATTCTCAGTTACAACGTGTTTAAGTTTGTTACAATCAAAATCTAGAATTATTGATACCACACACACGAAGCGCACAGTAGTTATTTACTTTTGCTCTCTGATAGTGAGCGACTCATACCGCCATTGCATGAGAAGGAAATATGTCAGTACCAAAAGAGAAGCGTCTATATCGAACGCTTCCAATTTATGGGACAATCAGCGATAAAATACAACCAAAAAAGGCAACCCTGACAAACATGAAACCCAAAAAAAACCACGCAATTGCCGATAGATACTACAAATGTCCATTTAATTGCATATGCTCATAAGTATTTTACTATATTCTTTAATTATACTTTTTACCTGGTCTGAAATGCCTTGTCAAGCGTTTTGCCAGACGCCACCAGATAGTATATCAAATCAAAAATTGACCATCAGGAGAAGGTCGCTCCTTGTCTTTGCAACCGGCCACAATCCGGTTCCAACCAGTCAAAGCATGGAGCCCCGAATTGCTCCGAACTGGACATGCATCAGCAATGCTTTACAATCTGTTGAATATATGATTTTCTAAGTTTGCCGTCATCAATGGTGAGGGATGGTACTGCGAACATGGAGCGTATTCACCAGGCCGGTGTCTGGACGAAAAGAAGCCCATCGCTTCGATGAAACCACACGAAGGAGAATAATGAAGCAGGAGAAAGACGCTCGTCCAATTACCGAGAAATCCCTCTTCTACTGGGTGTTTAAGGATAACTTCAAACTGCAGCTCATTTTACTGACGGTTATCGTCCTGATTGTCTTTGCCAGGGTTCTCCCCCTGGAAATGCAAAAACGTATCATTAACGATTCCATAGCATTACGGAATATTAAAGGTCTTATCCTCTACTCCACCATCTATATCGTAGCAATAACCACGGCGAGCGGTTTGAAGCTGGCAATCAACTACCTCCAGGCGATTATCGGAGAAAAAGCCATAACCTCTATGCGCAAGGAACTGTATCATCATATTCTTACCTTGCCACTAGGCTTTTTTCGTACCACCCAACCGGGGATGGTCGTCGCTTCCCTCATGACTGAACTCAGTACGGCAGGAACCTTTGCCGGGATGGCATTTGCTGTGCCGGTGACAAACATCCTTACCCTTTTAGCCTTTGCCGGCTATCTGTTCTGGCTCAATCCAAAACTTGCCGGCGCCACACTGATTATCTATCCGGTGGTTGTCTTCATCGTCCCACAACTCCAGAAGAAAGCCAATAAGGCCAACAAGAAAAGAGTTGATATTTCCCGGACAACGTCCAGCCAGATCGCCGAATCAATATCCGGCATTCATGAAATCCAGGTGCACGGCGCATATAATCAGGAAGGAATAAAATTCAACAACCTTGCCGAACGATTAAAAAGAATCAGGATTCGCTGGTCCCTCCTCCGTTTCGGCATCAAGACAGCGAACAACTATTTTGTCGGCCTTGGGCCCTTTGTGATCTTTATTTTTGGCGGATATCTGGTCATGCACGGCGAACTTGCCCTGGGAGCGATGGTGGCCTTTTTATCCGCCCAGGAAAAACTCTTCGACCCCTGGAAAGAATTGATCGACTTCTACCAGACGTATCAGGATGCTTCGGTTCGATATCGCCGTACCATGAGTTATTTCGACTCTGTTCCCGACTTTCCCCTCGATCTCGCCGAAACCTGTGACAAGCCTATATCAGGCCCCATTGAGGTAAGCAACCTTGTCTATGATACCACCGATGGACATCGCCTGTTAAACGGGATCTCGTTTACTCTGGCGGCAGGGGAGCATCTCGCAGTAGTTGGGTATTCAGGAGGGGGCAAGAGTACTCTCATCCAGACAATCGGTAAGATGTTTCATTATACTACGGGCAGTATTCAACTCGACGGTCGTGAACTCTCAACTCTTTCTAAAAAAGAAATAATCAGGGATCTCGGATACATTTCCCAAAACCCCTTCATCTTCACCGGCTCCATTGAAGAAAATCTCCTTTACGCCTACAATGCAGCTATGGAAACAAGTGCTTGTTCCCCACTTCCAAGCGATGAGATGAAAATTGATCTGGACCGAATGATTCTCGTGCTGCAGCAGGTCGGTCTCTTTGTTGATGTAATGCGCTTCGGCCTGGACAGTCTCATCGCCCCCGACGACAAAGAAACAGCCGAAAAAATCATTCGTATCCGTCATCGTTTTCGGGATGGCTTTGGGAAGAAACTTGCCGATTTCATTGAATTCTATACCCAGGACGAATACCACTTTAATTCGAATGTTGCCGAAAACATTCTCTTTGGCACAAGTGTCAGCAAGGAATTCGATCGCCTCCTCCTCCCCGGCAATACCGATTTTCGCGCTTTTCTTCAATCGGTCGATCTCCTCAACCCGCTCCTTGCACTCGGAATTGAACTAGCCGGCCAGGCGGTTGACATTCTTGCCGGTGTCGGCACTGTCGATTTGTTCTTCAAAAACAGCCCCGTGCCCGCTGATCGCCTGGAGGAGTGCGAAATCATCCTCAATCGTTTAAAAAAGCATGCGGCGACTTCGCTTCCGCCGGAAGATCAGACCTTTCTCCTCTCCCTGGCCTTGAACTTCACCCCTTCGATCCACACCATGAGCAGGCTGTCAAATGCCTTAAGAGAAAACATCCTCTCGGCCCGGAAGCTCTTTCCGGAGTGGAGCGAATCGATTGCGCCAAACCAGTTCACCTCCTATTGCTCGACAAATTACATCCACGGTCAATCAATTTTAAACAATATCTTCTTTGGCCGGATAAAGCCCCGCCTTCCGCAGGCGCAGGAAATCATCAATCAATCTATCATGCATCTCCTGGTGGAAGAGGATTACCTTGAAAAGATCGCCGCTTTCGGCATGCGTTTTCAGGTGGGAACCATGGGCGATCGACTCTCCGGTGGACAGAGACAGAAACTCGCCATCGCCAGGGTTCTGATCAAGCAACCAAAAATTATTCTAATGGATGAAGCCACCTCGGCTCTCGATAACAAATCCCAGGCGCGAATTCAACGCCTGATGACAACCCGCTGGAGAGGAAAGAGGACAGTCATCGCCGCGGTTCATCGCCTGGATATCATTGGCTCCTTTGATAAAGTTGCTGTGATGAAAGCAGGAAAACTTGTTGAGTTCGGCACCTATCAGGAACTTATTGACAAAAAAGGAATACTCCATGAGCTCATCTACGGTAGAAAATAATCAGGTTCCGGAAATGCAGCAGAACCTGGAACTGTTGGTTAAAATACCCTTCTTTGCCTCATTTCCAGACAAGGCCATGAAACTGCTGGCTTTTATCGCCGAAAGAGAGCATCTGTCGCCAAACGACATCCTTTTTGAGGAAGGCGACGACCACGGACGCGCCTATTTCATACTCTCCGGACAACTGAACCTTTTGAGACAATTCGGCGAAGAGAAAGTGATCGTACAGTACTATAGCGAAGGTGATTTTCTCGGTTCTTTTTCTCTTATCGGGGCGATGCCAGCCCTTTTTACGCTGCAGGCGGCGAAGGCAACGACCGTGTTAACCATAAACCGCGCTCAATTTTCAAAAATACTTGAACAATTCCCTGCAACGACTAAACTTTCATTGAAGGCTTTGTTAAATGAGCTGTATCAGTGGGAGAGAAAGAACATTCACGAGGCAGGAGCATGCTGCCTCAAGAGAACCGGAGCAACCGTCATATAAATAATCATGAAAGTCTCTTTCCGGATAAATAACGACCTGTCGGAACTCGACACGTTATTTGAGCAACTCCAGACCCTGGAACACAGATGGTCTCTTTCCCGGAGAACCCTGGCAGAACTGAACCTGGTTCTGGATGAACTGATCACCAACACCATCAAGCATGGCAAGTGCCATCAAGAATATCCGATCGATATTACCTTGACAAAAACAGGCATGAAGTTAACGATTGAGATCGTTGACTCCGGGCTGCCGTTTGATCCAACCCTTTGTAAATTACCCGATCCCAGCCTCCCCCTCGAACAGAGGAAGTGCGGCGGACTCGGTATTTTTCTGGTTCGGCAATTTAGCGACTGTTGGAACTATACCAGATCGAATAACTTGAACATTCTGACCTTACAAAAAACCTTACCTAAGGAGCACAGGTAGCGACGCGCGCCTGAAAAACTAACCATGGAAGCAACCATAACCAAAGAGAATAACGCGACTATCTTTTCTTTGAACGGCCGTCTTGATTCCAACTCCGCTCCACAGCTTGAAAAACAGCTGCAGGATTTTCTTACCACTCCCTGCAGCCACCTGGTATTCGATTTTAACAATCTCGACTATATCTCCAGCGCCGGGCTGCGGGTTGTTCTGAACACGGCCAAAGCGTATAAATCGGGGCAATATCTTTTCCTTACCTGTGCGATGCAGGAGCATGTCCAGGAAGTCTTCGAGATTTCAGGTTTCGACACCTTCATAACCATCCACCGCTCGATTGACGAATCCCTTTCCGCCCTGCTAAATAAGGATTGAAAAACCGCTCCCGTACTTGATTTTTTGCACCTTACAGGAGAAACCGGGACGAAAGCGCCGCCGGTTACTGGACAGTTACCCCGACATTCCCGGCAACAATCTCACCTACCTCTGCCGCAAACTTCACTCCGGCACCATGCAGATCGGTTAACAGCCGGCCTGCCTGATCCTTGGGCAGGGCCAACAGGAGCCCTCCCGAGGTCTGCGGATCATAAAGGAGTTCTACCTGTGACGTACGTAACGACGATTCGATAACAAGAGGGAACCTTGCCACCAGCGCCCGGTTGGCCCTGTTACTGCCGGTCGTCTCTCCCTTGTTGTACATATCTTCCGCCCCGGGATAAAAAGGCAGCGCGCCAAAGTTCAAAACGGCATGCACCCCGCCGCCGTCGGCCATCTCGAGCAGATGTCCGAGAATGCCGAAACCGGTTATATCTGTGCAGGCATGCAGCTCGTACTGGAGCGCCTTGTCCATGGCCAGGCCATTAAGTGAAGCGACAATCGGTAAGACAGAGCGCTCCAGTTCAGTCATGGTGAACTTTCCGGCCCGGACGGCGTTAAAGAGTACTCCTGAACCGAGCGGCTTTGTCAGGATCAGGGCGTCTCCCGGCTGCGCCCCGGCGTTGGTGATGATCCTATCCGGGTGGACAACTCCGTTGACACAGAGACCGTACTTCGGTTCATTATCGTCGACGGAATGTCCGCCGGCCAGACAGGCTCCTGCTTCGATAACCTTGTCGTTGCCGCCATGCAATATTTCTTTTAAGATCCCCATATCCAGCACTTTTGAGGGAAACATGACCAGATTGAGTGCCGTCAAGGGTTTGCCGCCCATGGAGTATATATCTGAGATGGAATTGGCCGCAGCAACCTGTCCGAACCAATACGGATCATCCACCGGCGGGGTAATAAAATCGACGGTGTTGATCATGGCCACCTCATCGGAAAGTCGATAAACGGCAGCATCGTCCGAGGTTTCCAGCCCAACCAGAAGATCTGCATCGCGCTTAAACCCCAAATCTTTCAGTGCGTCCGACAGATCCGCCGGACCAATTTTTGCCGCTCAGCCGCAGGTTCTGGCTAGACCCGTCAAGGTTTTTTTCTTAAATAAGCGCATGCCACTTTCTCCAGATAACCACATTTGACGAACTCGTAAAAACTTAAAATCAGCGATGGCTAAGCAAAAAACTTCAGAAGGTGAAGATTGCTATGCCCTTTGGGTAGCTTTTACAACGCAATCACATTTTCAATTGCCCAAAAAGATCCCCTCTCTTTTTATCGAAAGGCCGAACCCAGCTGATTCGGAGAGACGCCGACCGTCCACCTCTTCAGTGAATATGAACAAACCATAATAAGCAGAAATTTGAGCGCAGCAAGAAATATCGCCAGCTGAACTACCCAACCGGAAAAACGGCCAACATCCCACAAAGGGAGACACGCTGTCTCAAGGCACTAAAGAACCGGAAACCCAGCCGCCTTCCAACCGGATGAACCGTCTTTCAGCGCCTTGGTGTTGGTAAAACCCTCCTTCCTGATCTTGTCCGCAAGTCCTGCGGCACTTCCTTCATTTGGTCAGGCGCAGAAGAAGACCAGCTCCCTGCTTTTTTCAAGCGTTGGCTTCATGGCCTGAAAGGCAGCATAGCTTATCGCACCTTCAAGATGATGGGCACTGAACTTCTCATCGCTGCTGTAGGCACAGACAAGCAGTGTATTTCCAGCCTGAACCCGGCTCCTTGTTTCAGCGGCAGACACTCTCGGTATATCGGCCATGGGTCACCTCTTTATCGTATATTGTCCTCCCTCCTGCCCGAATCGCCAGTCTTCTTCGAAAAGTGCAGAAGGGAGGTTGTCGCCCTACCAGCGTTCTGTACCAACTATCTGGTTGACATTCTGGCAGGTTTTCCTCTCACCATCTGAAAGATTTTCATACTTCTTTTCATTGATGTGTTTGACATCGACTTCACAAACATACTCTTTGCCTGACCTGTCATTTACCCACGCCATTGAACCGTAATCACCTTTCATTTTGTTCACCTCATGTATTGACTTCTCTTCACCGACAAACTGATAATATATCGGAATACTTACATCGTCTACCTCCTGTCGGAGATCTCCACGAAAACGGGATCCGACAGACATCTTAGGAAGTCCTAACTTCCACGGTTGAAGAATGTAAGATCATTAGCCAAAGAAACAAGTGCCTCCCCAGGTACCGCGGTCATTTCTTAAGTCGAACGGTCCATCTTGACCGGGTTCTTGTTGATTCGACAGGCCAATCGGAGTAAGAACAAAACTGGGAATTATTTGCACTAAGCTCCCCGGTTTGATCACATGACAAAAAGGCAAATCAGAGCAATCAGTAGAGGTAGAGACACATGAACACCGATCAGAATATCGCGCTGCTCATCGATTGCGATAACGTCAGCCACAACGGTATCGCCGGCGTCCTTTCCGAGCTGGCAAAATACGGCACTATCAATATTCGCAGAGCCTATGGCAACTGGAAAAGCAAACAGCTGAACGGTTGGGAAGAGAAACTGCATCCCTTTGCCATTAAGCCGATCCAACAGTTTCCCTATACTCAAGGGAAAAATGCCACGGATGCGGCAATGATTATCGATGCGATGGATTTACTTTACGAAAAGCAGATCGATGCCTTTGCCCTGATGACCAGTGACAGTGACTTCACCCCGCTGGTAATGCGGATCCTCTCCAGCGGCATGAAAGTCTATGGTTTTGGCGAGAAAAAGACCCCCTCCCCCTTTGTCAATGCTTGTTCGCAGTTCATTTTTACTGAAAACCTGGAAGACAGCTCAACCGAGAATGAAGAAACAGGACAGGACTCCGGCAGAGCCACCAAAGCCTCACGTAATGAACTGCGGGGAGACGGCATGCTGGTCAAACTGTTGCGTAACGCGGTGGACCAGACCGCGGAAGAAGACGGCTGGGCCCACCTCGGCCGGGTCGGCCAGTATATCTCCAACAACACCTCCTTTTCACCGATCAATTACGGTTACAAAAAACTGAGTGATATTATCCGGGTCAGCGACCTTTTCAAAATCGAAATGCGAAACAATAATTCGGTCATGTACATCAAAGATACCAGGAAATAACCGGTCCAAGAGGGCGGCAACAGTTGGAATGCTTCCACCGGATACATCCTCCTGCCGCATTACCTGGCTTCAGCACTACCAACGGCATAAATAAATGGTATCTAAGCTCAACCAATGCTTCTCATTATCACTATCCGTAATTTTAAATTTGTGTTAGGTTCCGATCATTACCTTGCTCGGTACGGTTCCACTGGATAGTATGTCTGCTGTCCCGTTTTTCGGGGGCAGAAATTGTTATTTACTCAGGCGGGTTCGAACAATTACAGCTACAATTGCTCACCTGTGACGGGTTCTGGCGTTCCTGTCATTACGATGTGTAAAAATAAACTATCACGAGGAGAACTATCATGAAAAAACTGCTCATCTTTTCTGCACTCATCCTGATGACACTGGCCACCACCATCCAGGCGGCGGAATCGCTCAAGATCCTTACCTGGAAAGGCTATGCCCCCCAACAGCTGGTCGATAAATTCGAGCAGGAAACCGGCATCAAGGTGGAGCTGACCTATACCAATAACGAAGAGATGATCGCCAAATTACGGGCGACCCGCGGTGCAGGCTTTGACCTGGCCCAACCGAGCCAGGACCGCATCTCCTCCGTACAGGCCGAGTTCAAAATCTATCAACCGATGGATTATTCCAAAATAGACAGCAGTCAGCTCATTGGGTCGATGCTTGAGGCGGTGAAAAAAAACACCAAGGTAGGTAACGCCTCCTATGCCGTCCCCTTCTGCTATGGAACCTCGGGTCTGATCGTCAATACCAGGCTTGCGCCGGAGGCGAAAGATTATTCGGCGCTGCTCGATAAGGCCTATAGCGGTCGCATCAGCTACCGATTGAAACGCCCTACCCTGATTGGTCTGGCCTTTGCCGAGGGTGACGACCCGTTTGCCAAATACTCCGATCCCACCGCCTACAAAGCGCTGATGGATGGTGTTGCCGCCAAAATGATCGCGGCCAAACCGTATGTAAAAAACTACTGGTCAAACGGTGATGCCCTGCTGGAGATGGTTCGCAGCGGCGAAGTGACTGTGGCCATGGGTTGGGACAACGGTGGCTGGAAGCTCCATGCCGAAAATCCGGATATCGACTTTGTCGCGCCGAAGAGCGGGGCGCTGGGCTGGATCGATACCTTCGCCATCCCTGCCAAGGCGAAAAACGTCGATGGGGCCTATAAATGGATCAATTTCATCCTGCGCCCGGAAAATGCCGCGGTCTTTTCCAACCTTGAGAAATACGCCACCGCCTCGAAAGAGGCGAGCAAGTATCTGGATGCCGAGGTACGTGACAACATCGCCCGTTCCTTCTCCGCGGCGGATATCGACAACATCAAATGGTACCCCCCGGTTGGCGCCAATATTGAACAGCTGGAAGGAAAGATTCTCGATATGGTCAAGGCCGCGCAATAGCAATATGTTTCCGGTTATTTCCAGCCACGCCGCCTCCTCGCCGAACTTGGCGTGGCTGTTCCCATTCCCCCTGGTGGAGAGGGTAAATGGTTCCAGTTCTTGAGATTGTAGATCTTAAAAAATGTTTCGGCGATTTTATCGCCGTCGATACCCTCAACTTTCAGGTTGAGGAGGGATGTTTTTTTTCGATTCTCGGGCCCTCCGGTTGCGGCAAGACCACCCTGCTGCGGATGATTGCCGGCTTTCAGACATCGACGCAGGGAAAAGTACTCATTCGCGGCAGGGATATGAGCAAAGTGCCGCCCAACCGCAGGCCGGTTAATCTGGTCTTCCAGAACCTGGCGCTCTTTCCGATGATGAATGTCCGGGAAAATATCGCCTTTGGCCTGAAGCGGCAGGGGCATGCGGCAACGGAGATCAGCCGCAGGGTCGACAGTATGCTGGAGCGGGTCCATCTTTCGGGCTATGGAGACAAGGATATCGCTCAGCTTTCCGGCGGCCAGAAACAGCGGGTGGCCATCGCCCGGTCCCTGGTGCTGGAGCCGTCCCTGCTGCTTCTTGACGAGCCGCTCGGAGCCCTTGATCTCAAACTGCGTGAACAGATGAAGATCGAGTTGAAAAAGCTGCAGGCCGAGGTCGGAACCACCTTTATGTATATCACCCACGACCAATCCGAGGCACTGGTTATGTCGGATCTGGTGGCGGTGATGAACAGTGGACGCTTCGAGCAGCTGGATACCCCGAGAAATCTCTACAGCAATCCGGCCAGCAGGTTCGTCGCCGCATTCATCGGCGAGACCAATATCCTCCCGGTGCAACGCACCGGGAGAGATCCGCTCAAGGTCAGGACCTCATCTGGCCTGGAATTGTGCGGAACCCCGGTAGGCGACGGTCTGGGAGAACCGTTAGATCTCTTCATCAGACCGGAATCGATCATCCTACACCCCACCGGTTCCATCGCAGATATCAACCGGTTCTCGCTCACGGTTCACAATATCCTCTTTGACGGCTCCAACACCAAACTCCTGGCAACCGTTGATGGCAGCGACCAGGAACTTAGTGTAGCTCTGCCGCAGAATCAGCAGTTTGCCCATATCTGCGCCGGCGATACGGTCCCGGCCGGAGTGCATGTGGACAGTTGTCGCTGCTATCCGCGGGATTCGGCATGAAAAACCATCTCCGCCTTGGGCTGGTTATCTTTCTCACCCCGGTGCTGCTCTGGCTCCTGCTGCTGATCGTCGTTCCCCACCTCGAATTGCTGCTGATGTCACTGCAGGGCAAGAACGAGTTTGGTGAAACCGTCTGGACCTTCACCAATTACAGTAACTTTTTCACCGAAAAGATCTACTGGTACACCTTTGTCAGGACCGCCCTGTACGCCATGGCGGTGACCGTTCTGACTTTTCTGGTCACTTTTCCGGTTGCTTTTTATATCACTAAGGTGGTCTCACCGCGGCTCAGCGGTTTTCTGACCATTCTGCTGCTGATGCCGTTCTGGGTAAGTGAGCTGGTCCGGGTCTATGGCTGGATGATCCTCCTTCGCGAAAGCGGAGTCATAAACCACCTGCTGATCACCGCCGGTCTGCTGGAAGCACCGGTCGAAATGCTCTATAACGATATCAGTATGCTGATGGGCCTGGTCTACACTTCCATGCTCTTCATGGTGGTACCACTCATCTCATCGCTGGAGGGGATGGACGATAGTCTCATTGAGGCCGCTCACGATCTGGGAGCCTCACCGGTGACCATTTTTCTGCGTATCATCATTCCCTATGCCGCACCAGGGATCACTTCCGGTTCCATCGTGGTGTTCATGCTGGCCCTCGGCAATTACCTGACACCGAAATTAATGGGCGGCAAGAACTCGCTGTGGTTTACCGAACAGATCTATAATGAATTCATTGCCAGTTTTAACTGGAACCAGGGGGCAGCCTTTGGTTTTCTCCTGCTTGTCCTCAGTTCGGCGATCATCTGGGCCGGCCTGAAAATCAGCAAACAACAACTCGGCAAGGTCGTCTCATGATCCGTACCCTCCCCCAGCAGAAAAGCTACGTCTTCACTTTTCGACTCTATCTGATCCTTTTTTACGTGTTTCTTTTTGCACCGCTGCTGATTACCTGCATCCTTGCCTTCAATGATTCCAATTTCCCTTCTCTGCCCTGGAAAGGGTTCAGCCTGGACTGGTTTCTGGCTGACGGACCGGAGCGAATCGGCCTGCTGCATGACAGCTCTAATCTCAACTCAATCTGGATCAGTATCGAGACCGCTTTCTGGGTGTCGCTGCTTTCTGTCGTGGTCGGCACCATGGGCGCCTTTCTCTTCGAGCAGGAAAATTTCAGAGGCAAGCAGGGGCTCTATTTTCTGGCCCTGACCCCTCTGGTAATTCCCGGAGTTATCCTGGGGATATCTCTTCTGCTGACGGCCAATAGCCTTGGAATATATTTTGAGGACAGTTTCGGCCTGGATGTTCCTTTTCTCAGGCCAAGTTTCTGGCTGGTGGTGCTGGGACAGTTCTCTTTCATCGCCACCTTTGTCCTGCTGGTGGTTTCTGCCCGCCTGAGAAAATTCGATCCCTCACTTGAAGAAGCGGCACTCAACCTCGGAGCCGGCAGATTGCAGGTAATTCGCTACATCACCCTGCCGTTTCTCCGGCCTGCCCTCATCGGCAGCGGGGCGGTGGCCTTTCTGATGAGCTTTGAAAATTTCAACACGTCGCTCTTCCTGGTCGGGTCCGAGACCACCCTGCCGATAAATCTCTATCTCCAGGTACGGGATGGTTCCACTCCGATTATCAACGCTGTGTCTCTAGTCTTGATAGTCTGTACTTCAGCTCTTGCGGTTATAAACCTGCTCCTCACCAGAAGCGAGCAGACATCGACGGATAAAAAATAGATTACAACCGTCCTCTTTTTGGCCGTCTCTTTTTATCTATCCGCTTCCGATCGCTTCATCCTGTGCCCGGGCTTGGCCAGAATCTCCAGATAAAAGGATTCTTTCTGCTGCGCCTCGACTTTATCGATATATTTGTTGATCTCCGACAGATGGATCAATGCCGCATCGTCTTCGGTATTACCGAACCTGCAATCGAAGTCCCAGAAATCGACACTCTCCGGCAACGTTTTTTTACGCTCTCGCTTGAGGTATTTCTTCACATCATGTCTCGCCGCTTCTATCAGCCTGGCGTATTTAATTTTCGGATGGGTCAGGGTAAATGTTTTCCTCATATATTTCCTCAGGTAAGAGAGTAAAAATCGTGTTGATGGCGGAAACAGTTCCGCATGGTTTTACAAGGTAAAATGCCGGAGCCCGAATGCTGCCTGCAGTCCACAAAGAGCATTGGACGACCGTTGAAAAAGATCGCCCAGTGCCGGCACCATTCATCAGGCGGACAGTTGTTTCTCCAGGTCTTCCGGCAGATAGGTATGAAAGCCTATATGCAGAAGATAATCGTTGTAGAGGAGAAAAGAAACACGAACCACACGTCCAACGGTGGAAAATGTAAGTTCCCGACCGACAGTACTGCATGAAAACGACAGGTCAAATGATCTGGTCAGCAGCTTTTTAACCGTAGATCTTTGATTGCAATGGATGGAGAAGGAGGTGCCGGACCGGGAGATCTCTTCCATATCCCCATTGAACAGCACCTTTGTCGGCCGACCGTTTTTATCCAGCAGAGTCGCTTTTACCCGGCCTTGCATGGGATAGCGCGGGTGGTTGTGTTGTTCCTGCTCCTGTCTTGCGGAAATCCGGTCGATTCGTCCATATTTTTGACAAAATGCCAGAATTTTATCGTACAAACCCGGGTGCTTTTCTTCCCAGCTTTCAGCGATGCGGCCCTCCAGACATCGTATTTGTACCGGACTCTTGGCAACGGCGGTAGCGGAACATAGAGCTATGGTGGCAAAAGAATATTCGCCGAGGACATCCCCCCGCCCAAGCTGAGCCAACACCTGGTATTTGTTCTTTCCCTGGGGAACAGCAACGGTGACGGTTCCCTGCTCCAGAAAAAACAATCTGTTATTCAGCGAACCGTATTTTAACAGCATCCGTTTTTCGGGCAGGTTGTACTTTTGCAGGCTGTGATACAGACAGTTTCGTTCTTCATCGGTCAGCTGATCATAAAGGTCGGACCACAACTCCAGATGCTCCCGGTCTAAGGCAGCAGTCATTGCCGTTTCAATCATTTCCGCACTGCCGATCGCCTCGCTGATGGCCATCGGATAGGTTTCGATGAGTTTCTCCCGCAACCTCTCTGCAATCTGGAAATCTCCAGCCTCTACTGTGTGCTTAATCTCAGCGACAAGGTTCTCTAGCGTTTGCGCTGAATTTTCTCCGGACGAACGGTCAGATGAATCCGGTTGTGAAGACATGACGAACCTCCAATGCCAATTCATGGTGCCTTGCGGCAGGATATGGAAACAGACCGACAATAAAAAATATCATGTATTGTTAATCATACGTTTTTGACCATTAAAATTCAAACAGGGGCTGAGGAATTCTCCTGTTATCAACTGAGATTTGCACCAGTTGCGAAAATTGCACTATATGGCATTGTGATCTTTCTGTCTTATATTGGCTCAATAGTCCGGGTAATCAGTTCTTCGGTCAGCAGGATATTCTTTATGCGCTTGAAGCAGATCATCTCTCTTGCGAATTTCCAGTTTTTTTGGATGCGAGTACGCACCATTGCTCAGCAGAAACCGGTCGGGTACTGTCAACCGTTCGCCCCGGACATCGTTATCGGTGTCCCAAAACAGGCGACGTTGCATCACGGCAAAGTACTTGACAGTGAATTATATACCATGTACAAATTCGTATTAAAGCATATAATGAATTACCTGCACTGCTCACCAACCAATAAAACCGTTGAATATAACCGGATTATTGAAACCACTTAGGAGAAGATTACTGATTATAAGGTGTCTGCAGCGTCAGGGGTGAAAACCCCATGTGGCGAAATCAATATTGCCAACAAATGTCAACGACGTTTACCATTGCAATGGCATTTAAGGATGCAATAGTTGCAGAAACTTGATCCCGAACCACACAGCCTCCAGCCACTGATCACACCCTGGAGAATAAACAGGCTAGAAACCGGAGAAGCGCACCATGTCGATTATTACCATCTCACGAGGATCTTACAGTCGCGGGAAAGATGTCGCCGAGAAACTAGCCAAGGCTCTCGATTATGAGTGTATTTCGCGCGAGATCATTCTTGAAACCTCACAGACCTTCAATATTCCGGAACTGAAACTGGTCCGGGCCATTCACGACGCTCCGACCATTCTCGACCGCTTCACCTCCGGTAAAGAGCGATTCATCTCCTTTTTCCGGGCAACCCTGCTCACCCATTTGCAGCGGGACAATGTCGTCTTCCATGGTCTTGGCAGCCATTTTTTTCTACAGCAGTTCCCCCATGTTCTCAAGGTCAGAATCAGCGCCAACCTCGAGGATCGAGTCCGTGAAGAGATGGCCCGCGAGAACATCCCAGCCGATGAAGCCCGCATGGTTCTGGTTAACGATGATACGGAGCGTCGCAAATGGAGTCTCCAGCTTTTTGGCCAGGATCCGTGGAATGCGCAACTCTATGACATGATCCTGCATATCGGCAACATGAGCGTGGATGAGGCGGTTGAAATCATTTTGCATGCCGTACAACAGCCCTGTTTCAAAAGTACGCCCGAGTGCCGTCGCATGATGGCCGATGAAGCACTGTCGGCTCAGGTCGAAGCCGCCCTGGTGAAGACCTTTCCCAAGGTAATGGTCGATTCCGGACACGGAGAGGTGTTCGTCAATGTCCGTGGTTCCAGGGCCGATGAGGCAAATATCACCGAAAAAGTTCATCGGCTAGCAGAAAAAGTTGATGGTGTGAAGAGCATTCAGGTGAACATCGTACCTTTTATGGTTGAAGACTGACCAGTTGGTGGAACCTGAAAAATTAACGAGGATAATAGCACATGCTCAACAAATATCGACTGCAGACGCAACCAAGCGAAACCAGATCCGTCCTGCGCAGGCTGCTGCCCTTTCTGCGCTGGTGGAATTTCATCGGTTGGGACACGCTGAGAGCCGATCTTCTGGCCGGCCTGACCGGCGCGGTCATCGTCCTGCCTCAAGGGGTGGCTTTTGCCATGATCGCCGGTCTCCCCCCGGAGTACGGGCTCTATACTGCCATTATTACCCCCGTCGTCGCCGCACTTTTCGGATCCTCACTGCATTTGATATCCGGCCCAACGACCGCCATCTCCATTGTGGTGTTCAGCTCGGTCAGCTCGCTGGCCGAACCGGGCACCGGACAATATCTCCAGCTGGTCCTGACTCTGACCTTTATGGCCGGGGTCTATCAGCTGGCCTTCGGACTCGCCAGGCTGGGGACGCTGGTCAATTTCGTCTCCCATTCGGTCGTCATCGGCTTTACCTCGGGGGCAGGTATTCTCATCGCCACCAGTCAATTAAAACATGTCCTCGGCCTCGATGTGCCAAGTGGCCATTCCTTTCTCAAGGTCTGGCTTCATATCTTTGGCAAGTTTGACCAGATCAATCTGTATGTGTTCGCCATAGCCATGGTTACCCTGATCTCGGCGGTCATATTTCGAGCCAAGATCCCCCGCTGGCCGGGGATGCTCTTTGCCATGATCATCGGTAGCGTGCTCTGCTTTGTGATAAACGGCAGCCAGCACGGCATCAGTCTCGTCGGGCAGATGCCGGCCAAGCTACCGCCGCTTTCCCTGCCGGATTTTTCATTTGAAACCATCCGCGAGCTGGCCCCCAAGGCCCTGGCAGTTGCCCTTCTCGGTCTTATTGAGGCCCTGTCCATCGGCAGATCCATTGCCGCCAGATCACATCAGCCGATCGACGGCAACCAGGAATTCATCGGCCAGGGGCTGTCCAATATTATCGGCAGCTTTTTTTCCAGTTATGCCGGTTCCGGCTCCTTTACCCGTTCCGGCATCAACTATCAGGCGGGCGCCCTCACCCCCCTTTCTGCAGTGTTTTCAGCCTTGTTTCTGTCCCTGCTTCTCTTGCTCATCGCTCCGCTCACCGCCTATTTACCCATTGCCGCCATGGGCGGAATTATCCTGATGGTGGCCTACCATCTGATAGACGTCCACCACATCCGGACAATCGTCAGAACCAGCAAAGAGGAGACGGCTGTACTGCTTGTCACTTTCCTCGCCACCCTGTTTCTGGATCTGGAGTTTGCCATCTATACCGGGGTACTGCTCTCCCTGGTGCTCTACCTGAACCGCACGGCACATCCGCGCATTGTCAACCTGACCCCGAACAACGAGACCGCAGGTCCCATTCTGCTCGAAACGGAGACAGAATGTGCCTTTCTCAAGGTTATCCGCATTGACGGACCATTATTTTTCGGGGCGGTCAACCATGTGAACGAATATCTGTATAATATCGACAAACGCCAGATGCGAAAACGCAATGTGCTGATTATAAGTTGTGGCATCAATTTTATCGACGTGGCCGGTGCCGAGCTGCTCGCCCAGGAGGCACGTCGCCGCCGCGCCCAACGAGGGGCCCTGTATCTTTGTGAACTCCAGCCTCAGGCATACAACGTACTTAAACGTGGGAAATATCTGAATGCGATCGGTGAGGACCATATCTTTGCCACATATAAAGAAGCCATTGACAAACTACTTCCCGAAGCTGACAAAATGGTATGCCGCACCTGCAAAAATCATGTATTCAAAGAGTGTACGCCATCTCCCCAAAAGGAAATCAAGGCGTTCAATTGAGCATCACCCTTCTGATTTGCGTTAGTGTTATGCTCTTTGGGGAAGATGCAATAGATGTATCCGAAGGTAACCGTGAAAAGCAAACCCTCCACTACAGAAACATCCATGTATATTCCTGAATCAATTCAACAAAGAGAAGATTACAAGGCCTGCATCAACTTCCATGGTCATACCTGCATGGGGGTTACCATCGGCTACCTCGCGGCTCAACTCGGCATGAAATTACTGGGCGAGATGCGCGCTGTCGACGAAGAACTCATAGTGATTGTGGAAACCGACGCCTGCTGCTGTGATGCCATCCAGGTGCTTACCGGATGCACATTTGGCAAAGGCAACTTCTATTACCTCGATTACGGCAAGATGGCCTTTACTTTCGGCAGCAGAACCACTGGCCGGGGGATACGGCTGCTGCTCAAAGCTGAAATTTTCCAGGTTCCTGAACGGGAAAGAGTCCTCGCCGAAAAGATCGCCTCGCACGACGCCACTGCAGCGGAACAGAAGGAATATGAAACATTGTATGAGACACGTGGAGAAAACCTTTTTGCCCATGGTCCTGAGGCCTTTTTCAATATCGAGCGAATCGGAAAGTTAAACCTGCCTCCGAAGGCTCCCCGCGCGCCATCAGTCGCCTGCGATATTTGCGGTGAAATGGTCATGGAGACCAAACTAGCGCAGAGAGACGGGTACCAGGTATGCAGAGGATGCCAGAAACAAGGTCGATAGCGCTCGCCCCCCTCCCCCATTGCCGCTCAACGCAAAACTGTCAACTTGCCGGTTTTTAGCCAAACCCCAGCCGGCCTGATTGCTTGACATGCAATCCCCTGTGTCTACTCTATAAGCTATGTCGTCTCGCTGAAATATATTCTGTCAAGGTAAACCACTAGGCGGCATCAAGAGACGCATATTTATTTCACGATGAGAAACGGAGGTGTATGATGAGTGAAGATAAAATCAAGACCCTGTGCGCCCACGTTGAAGAAGAGCTTCAGGTGAAAGACCCCAAGGCCTATATTAAACTGATTCAACCGGCAACCCACTACTGCGAGGGGTGCGGCCGGAGTGCGGCCAAGGCGGAAAACGTCTGCAAACCGCAAAAACTTCCTTAGCCCGAAACACTGCCCACCCGATTACCGGCTTCTTCGGTAGTCGGGCGGGGGGGGGCATATCCATTACTTACCGTTTCAGCCTAGATCGGCAAATACCGGTATTTTTATCTAGAGTGACAGGACACTCATGACCTCATCACAACCGGATAACCCATCCTCATCCATCACTGCCAAAGGTGTCTATGGCCACTTGCCGAAGGGTATCTGGGTGCTCGGTTTTGTTTCGATGTTCATGGACATCTCTTCTGAACTGGTGCATAGCCTCCTGCCGATATTCATGACCTCGATGCTCGGGGCATCCATGGCAACTGTTGGAATCATCGAAGGCGTTGCCGAGGGAACGGCGGCAATCACCAAAGTATTTTCGGGTGCAATCAGTGACTATTTCGGCAAACGTAAGTTCCTTGCCGTCATCGGTTATGCACTTGGTAGTCTTGCAAAACCTGTCTTTCCCCTGGCGACAACGATCGGCTGGGTCTTTGCAGCACGTTTTATCGATCGCATCGGTAAAGGTATCCGTGGTGCGCCCCGGGATGCACTGGTCGCCGATATTACCCCACCACAGCTTAGGGGTGCGGCCTACGGTCTGCGCCAGGCCCTTGATTCGGTAGGTGCCTTTCTCGGGCCGCTGCTCGCGGTTGCCTGCATGATCTGGTTCACCGGCGATCTCAAGGCTGTGTTATGGGTAGCGGTTTTGCCCGCGGTCATCGCTGTATTTTTGCTGATATTTGGTCTGCGGGAGCCAGTCAGGTCTACCATTGGTACAACCGGTCTCGGAAAGAATCTTGCCGTGGCCAATGCCGGAAAGCTATCTCTGCGGTACTGGCTTGTCGTCGCCCTCGGTGCACTATTTGCCCTCGCCCGGTTCAGTGAGGCTTTTCTCCTTCTCCGGGCCAGGGACCTTGGTCTTGCAGCAGCCTACGTCCCGGTGATTATGATGGTCATGAATCTTTTTTACTCGTTTTTCGCCTATCCTGCAGGTGCCGCCGCAGACCGTTTTTCAGTGAAGTCTCTGATGACTACAGGGCTCTGGCTGCTTGTTGCCGCCGATATAGTGTTCGCCGGTTCCACCTCGCTCAGCTCTGTGTTCATCGGGGCAGCACTCTGGGGTTTGCATATGGCATTCAGCCAGGGTTTACTGGCCAAACTTGTGGCCGATACCACCCCTGCCGGGCTGCTTGGCACCGCATTCGGCATCTTCCATTTCGTAAGCGGCATTGCCCTTCTGCTGGCAAGTGTCATTGCTGGCGCATTATGGGACGCTTACGGTGCGCCGGCCACGTTTATCGCCGGTGGCGGGTTCGCAACTCTTGCGGCACTGGGCCTGCTCCTTTATCGACCTCCTGCACCAGATACAGGACACCGGGGAAGCACCTAAAAATATAGGTTTTTTTGCGCAGTCTGGTCAGAAATGCCAACAAGAAAGGGTTGACCCCTGGGCGATGGATTTTGTATAACGCTATTCTCCGAGATGTCTGATTCCATGGCGGTGCCGGATCGGAACCTGGATGCGAAAGCTAAAAAGGACACTCACATCTACGGCGACTTACCCCGTTTACAGAATCAGAAAGACACGATGCGCGCAGTAGCCAATCAAGGCAGCTTAAAAATTGAAGAATCAATTGCAATGCAAAAGCCAACTTATGACGAACTGGAGCAAAGGGTCAAAGAACTTGAAACAATTGTACTTCGAAACGAGTGTTCTAAAGCGCAAAACCTTCCTCCGAAAGGACCCAGAGAAAAGGTATGGGCGACAGCTTTCTTAAAAGATCTCGATAAAGTCAGCCAGGCGATGAACAGCGCCAAGGATGTCGAGCATATTATCGATGATATTCTTTACGCAGTATTCACCATCTTCGGCTGTGACCGGATTTGGCTCTTCCATCCATGCGATCCGAATACGGCTACGATTCGGGTCCTCGCCGAAAAAAACAAACCCCAGTATCCGGGTGCCTTTACGACAGGCCAGGAGATACCAATCTCGGCTGAGGCGGCCGAGACCATTCGAAAGGCACTCGTCTCAGGCTCACCGGTAGTGTTCGGCCCGGCAGCGGAAAATAAAATCGACGATGTCTCAGCCCAATTCTCCGTCCTCTCCCAGATGATGATGGCCATTCATCCCAAAACGGGAAAACCCTGGATGTTCGGCATGCACCAGTGCTCATATCCACGGGTATGGACCGAAGCCGAGCAGCTACTGTTCAAGGAAATCAGTTTTCGTGTCATAGAAGGTCTCGAAAATATTATCTTGCTGCGTGATCTGAAGAAATCCGAGATGAAATACCGACGTTTTTTCACAACGGTTCGAGATGGCTGGGCATACCAGCGAACCATAACAGATGCCGGCAACAACCCGGTCGATTATGTTTTTCTAGAAGTAAACAAGGCGTTTGAAGCACTGACAGGTTTGAAAGGTGAAGATATCATCGGCAAACCAGCAACGGAAGTCTTTTCCAGGGAGCACGGGACCGGGTCAGAATGGATAGAAAAGTTCGGCAGAGTCTCCCTCACCGGGAAAAGTATGACCTTTGAAGGTTATCTCGAGGCATCGGCAACCTGGTATTCCGTTTCGGTTTCCAGCCCGGAAAGGGGATATTCCATAACAGTCTTCGAAAATATAACGAAGCGGAAAAATGCCGAAAAGTCATTACGGGAAAGCGAACAAAGATATACCCTGGCTCTGCAGGCAGCAAACGTCGGCACATGGGACTGGGACATAAAAACGGGCCGCCTGACCTGGTCCGACCAGATTGAACCGATGTTCGGTTTTGCCAAAGGCCAATTCAGCGGAACATATCACGCTTTTCTTGACTGCATCCACCCGGAAGATCGTCAGTATGTCATAGATTCGGTAGAAGAGGCACTCACACATGATAAAGACTATGAAATCGAACACCGGATAGTCTGGCCGGATAAATCGGTGCACTGGCTTTCGGAAAAAGGCAACGTCTTTAGTAACAGCGATGGCGAGCCACGCCGCATGCTGGGGGTTGTTCTCGATATTACCGAGCAAAAGGAATCATTTGAACGGCTGCGCACTATCCTTGATAGCCTTGAGGCAATGGTATATGTCGCCGACATGCACTCCCATGAGCTGTTGTTTGTCAATAAATTCGGCCGTAAAATCTGGGGAGAAGACATCTGCGGCCAAACATGCTGGCAAACCCTGCAGAGGGACCAGACAGGTCCGTGTCCCTTCTGCACCAACGACATACTGCTCGACGGTGAGATCAAACCGGGCGAACCATATGTCTGGGAATTTCAAAATACTATTGACCAAGAATGGTATGAGTGCCGTGATCAGGCGATTCAGTGGCTGGACGGACGTCTGGTCCGAATGGAAGTTGCCACCAGGATAACCCAGCGAAAAGAAGCGGAAGAACAAAGAAGAAAACTTGAAGAGTCTCTTCGTCAAGCACAGAAAATGGAAGCAATCGGCACCCTGGCCGGAGGTATTGCCCATGATTTCAACAATATCCTGTCGGTTATTCTCGGTTATACAGACCTGGCCATAGATGATGCCCCGCAGAATTCGAAGTATGGCAGTGACCTTACCAAGGTCCTTGATGCCGCCAACCGGGCGAAAGATCTCGTTGAGCAGATACTGGCCTTCAGCAGACAGACCAAAATAGAACCGGTTCCCGTCCATCTTCCATCCATCGTCAGTGCGATACTCAAGATGCTGCGCTCGTCCATTCCGTCAACGATTGAAATTCGTGACCGTATCGATACAAGCTGCGGCATTGTTCTTTCAGATCCGACGCAGGTTCACCAGATAATAATGAACCTCTGCACCAATGCCAACCATGCCATGGAAGAATCCGGCGGTGTCCTGGAGATAGAGCTGAAGAATATTTCCCTTACCAACAATGACTCCAGGCCGTCTATCCGTCTTCCGCCGGGAGACTATGTCGAACTGACTATTGCTGATACCGGCTGCGGTATTGGCCCCGATGTATTGGATAAAATCTTCGATCCATATTTTACAACAAAGGACATCGGCAAAGGAACGGGTCTGGGCTTGTCCATCGTTCAGGGGATTGTTGCCGATTATCAAGGCACCGTAACCGTCGAGAGCCAATTAGGCCGGGGCACCTCTTTTCATGTTTTCTTTCCGGTGATTAACCGGGAAGCATTGCCGCTTGACAGGTCATCGGGGACATTCCCCCCTGGCGATGAAAGAGTACTCTTCATTGACGATGAGGCGATACTGACTGAGATGGGGCAGGAGATGCTGGAACGACTCGGTTACCGTGTTACCATCCGGAACAGCAGCCTTGACGCTCTGACAACCTTTCAAAACGATCCACACGCTTTTGACCTGGTAATAACCGATCAGACCATGCCCGGGATGACCGGATCGGACCTCGCCCGCAGGCTATTGCAGATCAGGCCGGATATCCCGATCATTCTCTGCACCGGTTACAGTAACCTGATTGACGAGACCACAGCAAAATCGATGGGGATAAAGGCCTTTGCCATGAAACCTTTGACCATGAGCAGCATTGCCGAATTAATTCGCCAGGTACTCGAGGTCAATTGATGCCAAAGTTTGATTGGTAAATCTCCCAAGCCATTGCCTGAACGGCAAAGGACTGCACTTCCGCCTCCTGGTGCCGGAACAGAAGAATAAGATATTCTTGTTCCTTATTGTCCTCCGATCCTGTCCCTGCACAACTCGACATCTACCAGACATGGCATCTACATGCATACGTCTGGAACCCTATTTCACCAGATGTCTGCTATTTTTCCCCGGACTTGTTGATTACAAAGAAGGTATGAGAATCATTGGGCAGCAGGGACGGCCTGCTGCGAGAGGAGTGGATCGCCGTCACAGAAGAAATTCTTATTGTTTGGTGTGGATGAGACCTCGGCCAAGTATGCAGCAAGCTCTCGACACCAACACTTTTTTTCAAAATGGGGGACGCACTATGAAAAGAAAGTTAGCGGTTATAGCACTTATACTCTGCCTGGCAGGTACCTCCACCGCCTTTGCGCGAGGATACGGTCACAGAGGCCATGGTGGATATCACGGCGGCTCACACTACTACGGATATCGGGGGCATCGTCATCATGGCCATGGCCTCGGCATTGCCTTTGGCGTTGCCGGCGGCCTTCTTCTTGGTTCAGCCCTGCTCCATGCGGCAACACCTCCACCTCGAACCGTTGTTTATGGAGCGCCATATGCTCCCTATCAACCGGGGGTAATTGTCCGGCAACCCGGGATCTGTGTCGAGGACCGAGCAATAACCGGAGAGTGGCGGATCAACAGATACAACGGCAGGCAATTCTGGGTGCCGTATCAATATCCGGTTGTTCGGAGATTTCAGGTCCCATGTTATTGACAGCCGACCAGGAAATCTCGCTGTAGTTTTGCCTTGATGTCAAATCGGCCAACCATGTTGTCACGATGATGGCATTGCTGCGAGCTTTCCACAGCATTCTCCAAACTCAGTCCAGGAGTTATTATGTTAAACAGACCTTTGTTGCAAAGGCTTCGGGTTATTGCGTTTTTAATCATGGCGTCACTTTTCGTGCAAGCCGGGATAGCGACGGCGGCAGACGAATCCAGCGCAAACGAACAGGGGATGGAAGTATTGACCCGTGGTCCGATCCACGAAGCCTTCGCCGATGTAAGTGTGGACGAAGCACACCCGGGTTCCGTTATTTCCCGGAGCGTGCCTGAACCGATCAACGAAATCCCTCCCGAATTTCGCCCGGAAGGCGACCATGTCGAATGGATTTCAGGGTACTGGAGTTGGGACGACGACCAGAATGATTTCATCTGGGTGAGCGGCATCTGGCGGGATGTTCCTCCCGGCCGCCAATGGATTCCCGGGTACTGGATGGCGGTTGCCGGTGGCAATCAATATATCTCCGGCTTCTGGACCGACATTGAGCAAAAGGAAACAGTGTACCTTCCCCCTCCGCCGACACCACTCCAGACGGGACCGAGTTCACCATCCGCGTCTCTCTATCAGGAGTGGATAGCCGGCCACTGGGTGTGGATAGATGGCCGCTATGCCTGGCAGGCGGGATACTGGTTGGATGAGAGACCAAACATGGTCTGGATTCCCGCCCACTATGTGTGGACGCCAAGGGGGTTTGTCTTTGTCAGGGGATATTGGGATTATCACTTCGCCCGTCGCGGAGTACTGTTCGCCCCACGCTACTATGCACGTCCGTTCTACAGAAATCACGGCTACTATTATACGCCGCGTATTGTTCTTGATATCGATACCATTTATTTGTCGCTGTTCATACGGCGAAGTTCCCATCACTACTATTTTGGCGATTACTACGACGACAGATACGTAAGACGCGGCTTCCATCCCTGGCATTCGGCGCACGCCACGAGGTATGGGTATGATCCCTATTACCGAAGCTACCGCCTTTACCGCCTGCGTCGGGACAGTCATTGGGAACATAATTATCACCAGCATTTTCAGTATCGCCATGACCATCGGGAAGCACGGCCGCCAATTGTCTACCGATCAGCGACACACCACTACTTTGATCGTTCCCATGGACCGGCAAGTCAGTCGATCGGCAGACCTCTCGCCGAGGTGGTGAAAAACAGAACCCGGACAGTACGCTTTACCCGGCTGACCGAGAATCACCGGCGAGAATATCAGGCGCGGGACCGCAAACTCTCTACATATCAGGGAGAGCGCAGAAAGCTGGAAATGACCCCGGATCACGGAAAAAGATCCCGGCACTCAATGAATATCAAGAAACCGGTGCAGGCCAGGATGCCTGCCTCTCCCATAAAGGACGAGAATAGGAGGACGCAGCGATATGCAAAGCCCCGGGGAAAATCGTCCCGTGATTATGAGCACGGGCACGGAATGGAACAAAAAAATCAACAGTTTAACAGAAGAGATCACCCCGAACACCAGACACGGATTCCATCACCAGGCAGAAAGAAGTTCCAGGCAAAGGTTCAGACCGGATCGCAGCCCCGATTGAAGTCGATGGAAAGGCAAACACAGAGGCGACAGATGCCGCCTGAGGTACAGCTGCAGGCCAGATCTCAGGGAAAACAGCAACGGAAAACAAAAACACAACTGGAGGTTCAACCTCAACCCCGGCCAAAAGATGTGCAGCACCGACCCTCCAGGGCTCGGCCTGAAATGCAGCTTCGGGCAAAGCCACAGAGAAAACAGCAGCGAACACAGCACGTCCGGAATAATACCCCGCCTAAGGTTCAACAACGGGCCAAGCAAGACTATAGACCCGAGAAACAGCCGGCTAAACGGTTTCAACGTCACCCACAAGTGCAACGACAGTCGAAACGTCTGGATCAATATAGGGACCGGAAGCGGGATCTGCGCCGGGGCAGGCAGCATAACAGAGAGTAAAGATCGAACAGAAAGTCAGGCAATATAAAGCAGACAGCCCTCTGTCTCATTTCTCCGAATCTGCCCGGATACGAGATATTCATGCTTCTCAGTCCCCGCTGCCAGAGGATTAATTAACCGGCGCAAGGGTCTCACCCTTCAATAGCAGTGGCTGCAGATTTGTCCTCATCGTCCTCTTCAAATTGATTATCCTTGGATTGTTGGTAGATTTACTGATATTATTTACTTGATTCAGAAGATTTCCAAGGTCTGCCGCAGTTGATAATGCCTGCATAACCTGCCAACCTCAAAGCCGCTGTAAAACGAGATATATTAATGGAGCAACTACCTTTCGGCTTCACCATGCACCTGGATGAACAACTCTGTAACAACCTGGTGAATTCGATTCGCGGTATTGTCTGGGAGGCCGACCCATCGGATTTCCGCTTCTCTTATGTTAGCCCGCAGGCCGAACAGATCCTTGGCTATCCGTCACGGCAGTGGCTGGAGGAGACCGATTTCTGGTACTCCCACACCCATCCCGATGATGTCCGGTGGTGCAGCGAGTATCGTCGCAGGGCCTCGGCCAGAGGTGAAAACCATCAATTCGAATACCGCATGATCGCAGCGGACGGCAGGACTGTCTGGCTGCATGATATCGTCACAGTGGTCAAAACCGACAACGGACCGGCCAGGCTCAGGGGGATAATGGTCGACATCACCGATCGCCGGCAGGCTGAGCAGGGCTTGAGGGACCAGAAAGAATTGTCCCGGGCGATGATCGACCAGACACCCGATGGGGTGGTGCTGGAGGATGGTGCAGCTCTCGAGGTCAGTGAGGTTAATGATATAGCCTGTGAGTCTCTTGACTACAGTCGACAAGAAATTGCCCACTTGAACAGTATCGACATCAATGCCGAATTTGCCGAAGATCTGCACGGCAACAGGCTCGAGGCAACAGTCCAGGCACTCAGGGAAAGCGAAGAACGCTACCGGAAGTTGGTGGAACTCTCCCCGGATTCAATCTTCATCCACCGGGACGGCAGATTCGTTTTCATGAACGCCACCGGCGCAAAACTCCTTGGTGCCGGGCAGCCCGAGGAGCTATACGGCATGGACGTGCTCGATTTCGTGCACCCCGATTACCGGGAAAAAGTCAGACAGCGCATTGCCAATGCCTGGGGACGAAGAAAAAACCCTGCCATTGAGATGGTACTGGCTCGGACCGACCAAACGACGGTACCGGTCGAAATGGTTTCGGTCTATTATAATTACCAAAAGGCTCATTCGGTCCTGGCGGTAGCCCGTGATATCAGTGAGAGGAAGAGGCTGCAGGATGAACTGGTCAAGGCGCAGAGGCTGGAGTCCCTGGGCCTGTTGGCCGGGGGCATTGCCCATGATTTCAACAACATCCTGACTGGAATCATGGGCAACATTTCCCTGTTGCGGCACCAAATCGAGCCCTTAAGCCCCATGGCCGATCGACTTGAAAGCTGCGAGAAAGCTGCCATCAGGGCCAGTGAACTAACTCAACAACTGCTCACCTTTGCCCGTGGCGGGGCGCCGGTAAAAAAACTTATGGAGCCGTCCGCTCTCATCAGGGAAAGTGCAACCTTTGTCCTGCATGGCTCGCATATCGGCTGCGAAATCGAGTTGGCCGAAGACCTCTGGAACATCGAGGCGGATGCCGGTCAAATCAGTCAGGTGCTGCACAACGTCCTGTTCAATGCGATGCAGGCTATGCCGGATGGCGGCGTCATTACAATCTCCGCCAAAAACAGGTCCATCGGCCCAAGAAATTCGTTCAGTCTGCCTGCCGGCGACTACCTGCATATCAACATCAAAGACCGGGGCTGCGGCATCGCCCCGGAAATCATCCCCAAGATTTTCGACCCCTACTTCTCGACGAAATCAGAGGGCAACGGCCTGGGTCTGGCATCAGTCTATTCGGTGATTAAAAGGCATGGCGGCACGGTAGACGTTAACTCAACCGTTGGCATCGGCACTCTGTTCGCCATTCTTCTGCCGGCTGTCACCGGACCACGGTTCACGGAAGTCGAAGGCACGGTTGAAAACAAGCTGACCGGCAACGGCAGAATTCTCATCATGGATGATGAACAGATTATTCGGGACGTTGCCATGGAGATCCTCAAGACCGCCGGCTACGATGTAGAGACCTGCCCCGACGGCAAGGAAGCCATAGCACGGTATCAGCGCTGGACAGGAACCGGCACCACGTTTGATGCAGTGATAATGGACCTGACCGTTCCCGGCGGAATAGGGGGCAAGGAAGCCGCCGGGCATATCCTGGACATCGACCCGAATGCGGTGCTGATCGTCTCCAGCGGGTATTCCAACGATCCGGTAATCGCTGATTTTCGCCGCTATGGTTTTAAGGGGGTGGTGGCCAAACCGTTTTCTGCATCGACTCTGGTGACCGAAGTCCACCGGCTGACCACGGGTATTGGTGATGAAGGTGACGCTTTGTTGAACAAGGGGTTGCAACCATAGCCGTCCGGGGGAACTTTGCTACACCATCAACAACGGCAACCAACCGCTATCAATGTCCTTTCTGGCCGTATACGGTTATAAACCGTAAGATTAAGACGTCCTCTATGTAGAAGGGTTGTCTGTCTCACTGAGACGCCATAAGTTTGACAAGTTCAAGGCTGGAAACTACACCAAGTGGCTTATTTTTTACACCGGTCACGAGCAGATGATTTATACCACCTTCGTACATGACTTTGATCGCTGAAAGTATATCCTGGTCCTCATCGAGCTGAATACAAGATCTTGCAGTCGAATTTCTGCCATCGACTCTGCATTCAGTCATGAATGTCTCAATTCTGGTTTGGGCAAGATCAAAATCATTGGCGATGCCATGCATCACATCTGACACGGTGAGAATTCCTATGAGTTCCTCCCCGGCTTTGACAACAAGGACCGAAACATTTGCATCAGCCATGAGACGAATGGCAGCGCCCAGACTATCACTACTTTCTATTACCGGGAACTTCCTCTTTATTGCCTGCTTCACCTTTAAATACTGTTCCATAGGGCCCTCTTTGGTATTGAAAGTTACTGACACCACATGAGGTACTGAAAGTAACTCTCAGGAAAACACCAGGTGTTCATATAATTCTCACGCATTTTTTTGTGATTTCTCTTTAATGTATAAATCTCGGGCTGCTGAAAAGCAACAACCGCTCCATCTATTTTCCATTCTTCCCTGGATGTTCACGGCGCAGGATGGCCTGCAACTACCCACACCTGGCAGAGGTCCGGATGGTATTATTGAGCGCCTTCCCGCTATCTTCAGAAGGACTCCGGTTATTGTTCACCCAGATCCTGAATTGCATCGATTATCATGCCGGTGCCCTCGGCAATCAGCAGGATATCGGAGGCCACGCGCACGAAACGATGTCCAGATGGAGGAGGCCCGAGTTGGACAACAACCTCAGGCGGCAGATCGTGGAAGATGACGTCCCGGGGCAGTGGCCGACCTACCTGCCACTTTTTTATCTGACCGGGCGCCATGCAGCGGTCATTCTTTTTGGCGAGGCCCGGCGGACAATGACCGGAGTGATATTGCTCCGTATAATAGTCGTGAATTACCCTTCGCTGCTCATCACCGAAAAAGACATTGACACTCACGCCAGCATCATGATGGTCCTGCGAGTACCCATCATTCTGATGATTATGGGTATTGTGGTACTCTTTCTGCTGATGTTTTCCGCCCTTTGACTTGCCACCGGCCCATGACGGTTTATCCGCCAGGACAGGACCGGCAACGGCGAGTATCAGGGCGATGACAATAATCGGCATGTAGTTTTTAAGGCTGATAATCTTCTTCAACATCTTTCTCCTCATTAAAATTCATCATCTTGCCGGCAGACATTTGCTTCTGCCGGAGCTGATTTATTGGCTGTCTTGAACGACTCAATATACAAAATGTAGCTTGCCGGGGCTTGCATTTCCTGTGCACATTGGATCATTTCTTCGATATACGCCGGATCAGGGTCTCCGGATGACAAATCCTCTGCAATGAAACAGAGGGCAGGCCGCATCAACCCATCCGGCTTTTCCGCCAGGACAGGATACGGGTAGTAAGCATGACCGTATGTTTCATGTACTTTTTTGTACAAACGGTTCAGCTCACCTTGTTCGACAAATGCCAGCCCTCCGTATACCATGGAATTGGTAACCTTGACGAGATTTACCTTTGGTCTGATTACAAGGGAATAGCCTGCCAGTTTTGCGGGAAAAGTATCGCTGCAATCCATCCCGCTCTGCCTGAGTACCCTGGCGCTCATAAACGTGCCATAGAAGAAAACCCAAACCCTGGTCATAATACCCTCAATAATTGATGAATCGGAGTCATTGTCGATCATGCACGGCAAATGCTGCCAGATATCGGTTATGCAATTTCGAGAAGATCAGCAAAGCGATAACGGAACCGATGAGGCACCAGAACATATCGGTTTGCGTATCCCATATATACCCTTGTGTTCCGAGAAAGGCTTCAGTATCGGCAGGATTTGACAGTGACGCAAGCCATTCGACTATCTCATACAGGGCTGAAAATGCCAGGGACACGGCAATGGCAAGAAAGGCAAGCCATTTACCGGGCTGGAGCGGTGACGTTCTAACGAGTATTTCCCGGACATAAAGGGCCGGACCAAAACCCTGCATAAAGTGGCCTATCTTATCGTAATTATTACGTGTCCAGCCAAACCAACCTTCCATCCAGAAGCCCAGAGGCACCTTGGCGTAGGAATAATGGCCACCAAGCATCAGGATAACTGCGTGAATAGCGATAAGGGTATATACCAAACCGGTCAGCGGGAATCTCTTATAGGTGAGGAGTATAACCGGCAAGGCAATCATACAGGGGAGTGTTTCCAAAACCCAGGTGAGACGGGTGTCCTGCAGATTCATTCCCGACCAGACCCAAAAAGACAGAGTCACCATCAGCAGAAATAAAGGATACTTTTTCATCGACAAATGTCATCTCCTCCCGGAACCATTTGATTTACCCGGGTAATGTCCGAAGGGACAACGATCCGGGGCGTCCCATTATCGCCCATATCCTGCCTCCACCAGAGAAGCATTCCGGTGTGCATCAGGGAAAAAACCTTCTCCCAAACAATTCTTTATATCAGCTTGTATTTTTCCCGGAGCATCCGCGAGAGATGGTTGACCATCGAAAAAGCGTTCTCCACTGTCCTGCCCTGGTCCGGATTGACCAGGCAGCAGGTCGCAGGCGACAGCATACTTTGATCGATCAGTTGTTCGAGGTCAAGACCTTTCCCTGCCAGATGCTGCCAGATCCCTTCCAGTTTCATCATCAGAAAACCAAGGCTCTCCTTGGCGAAGATCTCATAGCCGGTCGGCACAATACCCCAGACCAATACCCCGCCCCGATTGAAAAACTTCCTGATCGATTCGGCACAGGACGAAAAAATCTCGGCGTTGGTGTAGATATCCATGGACAGGATATCCATATCGAGACCCAGCAGGAAATCCCAGTCCGGATTGCCGCAGAGATGGATGCCCCGCGGACCGTCGACCATGGCAAAGAAATTGTCCAGGTCGGTCTTCGCCTTCTGCTCCCCGTAGCCGGACATCGCCGAAAAGATGAACTGCAGCCCCGGTTCGTCTATGAACATGAAGGCATTGGCGTTTCGTTCTTGCAACCGGCGTAACTGGACGTTAATCCTCTGGGCCATAAACTCCATCATAAAGGGACGGATGGTGTCATCAAAGAGGATGGGACGATCGTCCTGATCGAGGATATTGAAACCGAAGCTGATCGGTCCCTCAAGCTGGCCACGGATAGCCGGTCGGTCGGCGAGGTCCCTGGCCAGGAAATCATGGTAAACGACGGAATACTGCTTGCTGATATCAAAATAGGCCGGTTCCTCGAACCGGCTCATGGTCTCTTCGAATTCACCGATGAACTTGTCCATGGAAAAACGCAGGGTCTTTTTTTCCATATCCAGCACTATACCCGGAAAATGCTCCCCGGCCTGGACATACATATCCTCGTAATAGCTGAAGTTCGGCAGTTGCGGCCAGAAAGGCACATCCAGCGACAGGGCCAGATCAAGCGCCTGCTGTACATCGGTCTGGGGCATGACGGCCATGGCCGTGGTCAAGAGTTTTCCTGGAATCGGCATGAGCATGTTCTCCTGTTGGCTGCGGCGCCTCTTTCTATGGCAGGTTCCAATCCACAGCCGAAAAAGGAATTATCATTCAGAAGATGACTTAAGTCAATTACCTGATATTTAAAATCGTCTTTACTGCACCTTACGATACCACCTGCGCACCATTCTACTTAAGTCTCAAGGGATAATGGAGAGCCGTGTGTTCAACTGAACATTGTCCGGACACCATAAACACCGGGAGAGATCATGAAAGAGAAAACCATAGAAGAATTTACCCCGCTGGATATTTCCGAGCGGGATGTCATCGAGGCCATGAAACTCATTCAAGGCTATATCGACATCACCCCCGGCGATTTCAAAGAAGTGTACCAGGCGGCCTATGCCCTTGCCATTAAACGACTGCTCGACGCCCTGACCGCCGGCAAGATCATGACCAGGACGGTAGTGGTCGTAAAGCAGGAGATGGCACTGGTTGAGGCCGCTGCTCTGCTCTCGGAAAAGCGAATTTCCGGCGCCCCGGTGATAAACGGTGAAGGTGTGGTCGTCGGCGTTGTCTCGGAAAAAGACTTCCTGCGGGAGATGGGCGTCGGGGCCGCCCCTTCCTTTATGCAGATCGCCACCCATTGCCTGAACAATCAAAGCTGCATGATCGGCAACCTCCACAACCGGACCGTGGGCGACATCATGGCCAGCCCGGCGATTACCGGCACCAAGGAGATGACCATCGGCGACATTTCCACGCTCTTCGCCAACCAGAAAATCAACCGGCTGCCGATTGTCGACAGTAACCGGCGGCCGGTTGGCATCGTCACCCGCACCGACCTGGCCCACTCCTTTCATGCCGTTGGCAGGAGGCAAAAATGAGACGCTTCCTGCAGAAGATGAAAGGCAGCGGGCAAAGTCCGCCGAAGGTCGGGACGATCGAGGTTCTCTGGTCCTGGCTCGGCAGTTTTCTCGGGATCGCCGCCGTATCTCTTACCCATTACAAACTGCTCGACCAGACCGGGCTGATGATGATCATCGGCTCGTTCGGAGCTTCGGCGGTGCTCATCTATGGAGCTATCCGCAGCCCTCTCGCCCAACCGAGGAACCTGCTCGGTGGCCATATCCTTTCGGCCATCATCGGCGTCACCGCTTTTCAATGGCTTGGCGGAGAACTCTGGCTGGCTGCCGCCGTCGCCGTTTCCACCTCTATCGCCCTGATGCATCTGACCAAGACCCTTCATCCACCGGGGGGCGCAACGGCGCTGATAGCCGTGATCGGAGGCGACGGCGTGCACCAGCTCGGCTACCTCTATGTGCTGATGCCGGCCGCCCTGGGGGCGACGGTCATGCTCCTTGTCGCCCTGGCCGTCAACAATATTCCAAAGAACCGGAAGTATCCTGAATTCTGGTTCTGACCCGGGCCGGAACCTGGCTGTTACCGAGGCGGCAGCTCCTTCTTTTCCCGGAGGCCGAGGCGGGTCGCCAGGTTATGCAGGTTGCTGCGATGCATATCGAGATCGCGGGCGGCGGCGGCCCAGTTGCCGTCGTTGCGATCAAGTGCCGACTGGATCAGCCGTATCTGGAACGCTTTCACTTCGTCACGAAAAGAACTCTGTTCCAAGGGCTTATCGTATTGTTCATCGCCTGAAACAGGAGTGACATAGAGCGCCGAGCCGAGGTCGCCGGCCAGATGCTCCGGCAGTATCTTGAGGAATTCCTGGTGCCTGCCCTTCTGCGACGCCTTGAGGACGGCCCGGGAAAGGATGTTATCCAGTTCACGGACATTACCCGGCCAATTATAGCGGTGCAACAGCTGCAAGGCCTCTTCACCAAGACGGATCTCTCCCAGCCCCAATCGCTTTCTGGCCCGCTGGACAAAAAAACCGGCCAGAATGGCAATATCCTCCTTGCGTTCGCGCAGAGCCGGGACCCTGATCGGATAAACGTTCAGCCGGTGATAGAGATCGGCGCGAAATCTGCCGGCCTGCACCTCCGCCTCGAGATTTCTATTGGTGGCGGTGAGCAGACGGACATCAACGTGGATCATCTTCTCCGAGCCGATGCGCTGGATCTCCCCCTCCTGAATGACCCGAAGGAACTTGGCCTGGATCTCCAGGGACAGCTCGCCGATTTCATCGAGAAAAAGTGTCCCGCCGTCGGCCAGCTCAAACTTGCCGGCCCTATCATCCGTTGCCCCGGTGAAGGCACCTTTCACGTGGCCGAAAAGTTCACTTTCGGCAAGCGAGGCCGGCAGGGCCGCGCAGTTCAGATAGAGCATCGCCCTATCCCGCCGATGGGAATGACGGTGGATGGCCCTGGTGACAAGCTCTTTGCCGACCCCGGTTTCGCCAAGCACCAGGATGGTAAAATCCGATTTGGCGACGAGTTCGATCTCCCGGCGCAGTTTTTCCATGACGCTGCTTTTACCAAGAATCTCCCAGCCGCGCTGCAGGGCGACGTCCTGCATCAAATCGGATGCGATCTGGCCCTGACGTTCTGCTTTTTCCTCCAGGGCCTGGAGCAGATCGGCGATCTGCATCTGCGCCCCGGCCATCAGCCCAACCGTCTTCAGGAATTGCTTGGACAGCTGATCGAAAACCCCGACATCCAGCGAATCGGCGGTAAGAATTCCGACCAGCCGGTCATTGACATAAAGCGGGCAGCCAAGGCAGGCGTGAATGTGGTGCAGGGCCTCGGGGTCGGAAATCAACATGCCGTCAAAGGGGTCGGGCAGGGAGCTGTCGGCCGGAAAAAGCACCGGCTCGGCAGAACTGCAGATGATGTCCAGGCGGGGGTGTTCCCTGCGCATATAGACCCGCCCCATGGTATCGGGCGTCAATCCCTTGGAGGCGATGGGGATCAGGCGATCCGCCCGGACCCTGAGGAGGGTCGCCGCATCATAGGGCAGAGCCCGGTGCAGGGCGTCGAGTAATCGCTGGTAACGGTCCTCGGCGCTCATTATGGCCGTCAGGTCGGCGGCTATCGCTGAAAGGGTATTGAGTTCGTCCATGGTTATCAATATAACAACGATGTTGCTATTTTAACAACAAAATTTTGTTATTAAAATATATACATGTTTTTTATCTAGCTGTAATTTCATATATTTATTTCTGGCACAGCCCTTGCTTTACCGTTGAGTAAACGGGAACAATCTCTCTTCCCCAGAAATCCTTACAGAGGAGGTAAAAAAATGAACGGCACAAGACGCTTATGGATCCTGCTGGGATCGGTCATTTTTCTGACGATGTTTCTTCTCGGCTGGTTCGGCAAGGAGCTGTACCGCAAGGTTCCACCTATTCCCCAGCAGATAGCAACTATTGACGGCACCAGAATAATGGACCGGGAAGACATTTTGCGGGGGCAGCAAGTGTGGCAATCGATCGGCGGACAACAGCTGGGCTCGATATGGGGCCACGGCGCCTACCAGGCCCCAGACTGGTCCGCCGACTGGCTGCACCGGGAGGCAGTTGAACTGTTGGATCTTCTCAGTCTTAAAACCTACCAGCAGCCCTTTGCAGCTCTCATCCCGGCCGGCCAGGAGGCGATCAGGGCCCAGCTGAAGCAAGAGATGCGCACCAATACCTATGACCGTAAAACCGGGACGGTGACAATTTCGCCGGAGCGAGCCCAAGCCATTGACCGGACAGCTGCCCACTATCTCGCGCTCTTTGGCGATGATCCGCATTTGGCCAACCTGCGGGAATCCTATGCCCTTCAGGAAGGGGCAATTCCCGATGTTGAGCGGCGACGGGCGCTGACCTCGTTTTTCTTTTGGACGTCATGGGCGGCGTCAACGGAACGGCCCGGCCTGCATGTCACCTATACCAACAATTGGCCCCATGAACCCTTGATCGACAATCATCCGACCACCGCCAACCTTATGTGGTCGATTATCTCGGTGATCGTCCTGCTGGCGGGAATCGGCTCGCTCATCTGGTACAAGGTTTTTACCGATCGCGAGGAGGAGCTGCCCCTGCCTGCACCCTCGGACCCCCTCGACAAGATCACCCTCACCCCGTCCATGCGCGCGGTAGGCAAGTATGCGGTTACCGTGATCGCCCTGTTTGTTGCCCAGGCCCTCCTTGGCGGCGTGCTGGCCCACTACACCGTTGACGGGAATTCCTTCTACGGTTTCCCCCTGTCAGAAATTCTGCCCTACTCCGTGGTCAGAACCTGGCATATTCAACTGGCGGTCTTCTGGATAGCCACAGCTTTTCTTGCCACCGGCTTATTTCTGGCCCCGGCGGTGGGCGGGAGGGAACCCCGATTCCAAAGACTGGGGGTCAACGTGCTGTTCGGCGCCCTGCTGCTGGTCGTTACCGGTTCGCTTGCCGGCGAATGGCTGTCGATCAAGCAGGTGTTCAGTCTCGCCAACGGTTTCTGGTTCGGTCACCAGGGCTACGAATATCTGGATCTGGGCAGGTTTTGGCAGATACTGCTGTTTATCGGCCTGGTTCTCTGGCTCACCCTGATGCTCCGGGGCCTGTGGCCCGCATTGCAGCAGAGAGGACACCGCCGCCAACTGGTCCTGCTCTTTGCCGGTGCATCAACTGCTATCGGCCTCTTTTACGGGGCGGGCTTCTTTTACAGTGCACGAACGCACCTGACCATCATGGAGTATTGGCGCTGGTGGGTCGTGCACCTCTGGGTCGAGGGCTTTTTCGAGGTCTTTGCCACCGTGGCCCTGGCCTTCATCTTCACCCAGATGGGCTTGATCCGGGCACTGAGCGCGACAAGGGCGGTACTGTTCTCTTCGGCCATCTACCTCTTCGGCGGCATTCCGGGAACCTTTCACCATCTCTATTTCAGCGGCACACCGATCTCGATCACCGCCATTGGCGCAACATTTTCTGCCCTGGAGGTCGTCCCTCTGGCACTGATCGGTTATGAGGCCTGGGAAACCTATCAGAAATCATCAGCCGTAGCCTGGATGGAGAAATATAAATGGCCGCTGCGATTTTTCATGGGCGTGGCATTCTGGAATCTTGTCGGCGCGGGAATCTTCGGCTTTCTGATCAATCCGCCTATCGCTCTCTACTATATGCAGGGGCTGAACACCACTCCGGTCCACGCCCATGCGGCCCTGTTCGGCGTCTACGGCCTGCTTTCCCTGGGGCTCGTCCTGGTGGTCCTGCGGCGATTGTTCCCGGAAGGAGTATGGAACGAAAGACCTCTGGCCATCGCCTTCTGGTCGATGAATGGCGGCCTGGCCCTGATGATCGTTCTGAGCCTGCTGCCCATCGGTCTTGCCCAGACCTGGGCCAGTATCGAGCATGGTCTCTGGTATGCACGGAGCGCGGATTTCCTCCAGTTGCCGCTGCTTGAGATCCTGCGCTGGATGCGGATGATCGGCGATACGGTCTTTTTGCTCGGGGTTTTTATGCTGGCTTATTTTGTCACCGGCCTCGTTACCGGCTGGTCATATATAAAGAGCCTCGGTGGGCAGAGATTGCCTCTGGAGCAGAGTATTTAAGACAAAGGAGATATCATGGAGATTTTACACCTGAAAGACACGAATGAGTTCACTCTGGGCGCGATGAAACGATTCTTTCTCGTCGAGGATTCGCCCAGCTTTAAAATCATCAATTTCAATCTGGATGAGGGGGTCACCTTTCCGGTCCACTCCCATGATCTGGATGGAGAGCTTTCCATTCAGGTGCTGCAAGGAGAGGGGTATTTCCTCGGGGATGGAGATGCTGCCATCCCCGCCCGGCAGGGGGATATCCTCATTTCACAGATCCGCGAGCCCCACGGGGTAAAAGCCACGACACAGATGAGAATCCTGGTTACCATCGCCCCGCCGATCTGATCGCCGGTGTTCGTCAACCAGGTTCATGCCCGTTCGGGCACAGTAACCCTAAAACCAGAATACTTTCCCGAAAGGAGAAAACCATGTCTGAAAAAGTAATTATTGATCAGGATGAATGCATAGGCTGCGAAACATGTGTGGAACTCTGTCCCGCGGTCTTCAGCTTTGATGAGGATCAGGGCAAGGCCTTTGTCGTTGACGACGCGGATGCCAAGGCAGATTGTGTCGATGAGGCGATAGCCTCATGCCCGACTTCCTGTATCACCAAGGAGTGAAATTTTTCGGTAAAACCGGAATACCATCTGCCCCAAAGATAACCCCTTCATCTAATGTGGCAGAGGCCGGTAGCAGTACCGGCCCCTGCCTCTTTTGCGCAGTATCTTGCAAAGTATTATCGGTAGGTTTCGAGAACTTTCATGCTTGCTCGTCAAGTGCCGATAGATCATTTTTCAACAGGCTGTCAATAACATGGAACCTGGATTCTCTGGGTGACAGGATAGGCATAAGGCACCCAGAATTGCCGACCATGCCGGTTAATCCGCCACTCGCCCCTCACTACCCGATCTTCCACGCAGACTCTCGGTTGCTCGACAACGACGGTGCCATAGGCGGGTGGCGTCGTCGCAGCAACCAGGGCCGAGCCGAGAAGAAGGCCCCCTGCCACCCCAAAGGCTATTCCCAGGCCGTTATGATGATGCCTACTGCCGTGGTAGCCATAATAATGGCCGCCGTGGCCGCCGTGGCTGTATCCCCGGGCAAAGGCGGTAGATGTTCCGGCGACAAATACCATGATAACGAAGGCTGCGATTATCTTTTTCATCTTCGTACTCCTTTTTTTCTGTTTTGTTATATTCAGCAAAATATCCTCAAGAGAAAAATTACCATCTCACCCGCTTAACCGTCCGGACCGATTTTCTGGTAATTCTATGGTTATCTCGGAAAACTACAACATTTCGACGTTTCTCGACCACCCGGTTGTAATGTCTTGGATGATGCCAGTTACCGTAATGGCGTACAGGTGGTTGAGCATAGCGTACCGGCGGGTGGTAGACATGCGCAGGCTGGTGATAAACATATGCACCGGGGTGATTGTTCCTGTCTATCTCACTGGCCACGATCAGGCCAACTATGCTGCCGACTGCAGTACCGATTATTAAGCCACTGGCCACATGGTTCTGAGCCTTTGCCTGCTGGACACCAAGAAATACTGTGAGTGTTAAAGCAACGATAGCGATTTTAAGAGTTTTCATTTTACTTCCTCCATTATGATTGTTCAGATGGGTGCTGCTTCCTTTTCTTTCTTTGTAATCCGCAAGAGGGGGCAATAATAGAGGACATCAGGCGAAATAGGGTCCCAGGTGGCCTTATGTCGAAGCCACATCGGGTCCATGTCGAGCTAATAAACAATATAATTACAGGATCTTAGGTCGAACTGACAGATAACGGCTTTTTTATGCAGGATAAGGGAAAAGGATTGGAAAAAGAGAAAAAAAAGCGAAAATTACTGAAAAAATAACCATCCTAAATGGCAGGAACTGCATAACGGCACCAAGACAAAAAATATTTCAAGCGCTAACAGCACCTCTCCGGTTTTCTCGTCAAAGGATTTCTTCCTATGCAAAAAAGGCAAAAGTTGCATTGCCCAAGAGCCCGGCCAAAACCTTTAAAGCAACTGTAGTCTTCTGATTTTCATTAATATATTTGACATTTTATTCTAAAAATATACCATAGAACGTGGAGTGCATAAAAACTACAGCTCATCAAGGAGGAGAAGTGTATGACATTGACAAAAGCGGACCTGGCGCAGCAGGTCTATGAACAGAATAAAGGACTATCACGGGTGCAGGCAACCGAGGCGGTAGAAGCTTTTCTTCGGATTTCCAAAGATACACTCATTAAAGGGTCCGACCTGCTGTTAAGCGGTTTTGGAAAATTTAAGGTGCGGGACAAGGAGCCGCGGCGGGGTCGCAATCCCCAAACCGGTGACGATCTTACCCTCGAAGCCAGGCGGGTTGTCACCTTTAAACCCTCCGGTATTCTAAGAGAAAAGGTAAACGGCTCCTGAAACCCTCACCTGCCCCCTGCGGCAGCTATATCGCTGATCCGATCTGAAGTAAAGGTATAAGGATCAGAAGGAATCGTTGCCGTTATTCAGATATATCCACTGAAAAAGCAGAATCAGCAAAGATTCTGCTTTTTTTACAACCACCCTTTCCTCTTGAAATAGGCATACGGAGTGATGCCGGCCAGGACCATCAGCATCAGGGAAACCGGATACCCCCAATGCCAGGCAAGTTCCGGCATAAAATGAAAATTCATCCCGAAGATACTGGCAATAACCGTTGGCGGCATAAGTACCAGGGCAGCCACGGAAAAGATCTTAATAATTTTATTCTGTTCGATATTGATAAAACCAAGTGCGGCGTTCAGCAGAAAGAAAAAGCCGAAATGGATATCGACCTCAGAAGACGGAGCCCAAGCTATTGCCTGGGGTAGAAGACAATTACCGGGCCCCGGATTTTTGCTGAGGGTGTAATTACGCCGACAGCTTCCTGGCTATCTTCGCCACGTGCTCCCCTTGAAAGCGGGCGATTTTCAGTTCATTCTCCGATGGCTGACGCTTGCCGTCCGCACCGGCAAGTGTTCCGCCGCCGTAGGGCGACCCGCCGGTGATCTCAGTCATGTTCATCAACTCCTGACACGAATAGGGAACGCCTACGATTATCATCCCATGATGCAGCAAGGTGTTGTGAAAGGAGGAAATCGTTGTTTCCTGGCCACCGTGCTGGGTCCCCGTCGAGGTGAACACGCTGCCGACCTTACCTATCAGGCCCCCATTCATCCACAACCGGCCAGTCTGATCGAGAAAATTTCGCATCTGTGCACACATATTGCCAAAGCGGGTCGGTGTGCCAAAAATTATGGCGTCGTAATCGGTCAACTCATCCACCGTCGCGATCGCCGCCTCCTGATCCATCTTGGCCCCGGCCTTTCTTGCCACCTCTTCCGGCATCAGTTCCGGTACGCGTCTGATGGTAACTTCAGTGCCTCCGATGCCGCGCACGCCATCAGCCACTGCTTTCGCCATGGTTTCAACGTGGCCATACATGCTGTAATACAGTACGAGTACCTTGACCATTTTCTACCTCCTCTTTCCCGGTGGTTGTTTTAAGTTGGAAGAGACTGACCTGATCATCAACCCCTCTTTTGGGTGCTTGCCTGACTGGCCTTGAGTTTCAGAAATCTTAAACACCGGAAAGAATAAATCAATCCCCTGCCATCATCACTCCCTCCATAGGAAAAGAGCCACCTGCGATTTTTTGCAAACGCTGAAAGATACTGATATTTTAAGGTATTTTCGTAAAACCATTCTCTTTGGGACTACAAGACAGAAAAAGAAAGGGATACCCCGTTCACAGCGCAGACTGTGACTGCAATATTTGGCGAGGAGAATACAGCCTTCACCGGCAGGCAGGCGACAGGGTTTGCCGATGAGGGCTGCGACCAGGCGAAGTAGTTATTTCTCCGCTTTATCAGTTGATCCCTGGCAGGAACTGCCCGACCCTGCCGTACAACCATAACAGTGGTTGGCCAGGACAATCCTGCGGCGGCCGATTGTGTCCATATCAAATTCATTTACATGGGCGTGGGATTCAATCGGCAATCCAAGCATCTGATTGAAATCGCAATCATACAACTGCCCATCATAGCTGACCGAGATAGTGCTCTTGCACATGATATTTTCAGCCGCCGATGGGTTGAAGGCTGCAGCCAATTCCGCCATGTAATCCGTCAGGTTGTCAGATTTTTGCAAATGCTCAAGGTATCTGCCGACCGGCATGTTGGTGATACAGAACAGGTCGTTAAAAGAGACGCCATGATCGGCCAAAAGCCTTGATTTATATTCATGCGCCAACGCCGATTGTGAACCAGGCAGATAAAAGCCTGTCGGGTTATGCACGAGATTGAGCACCAGTCCGGAATTTTCCTTACCATATCCTCTGGCATTTAATTGCTTGATAACCTCGACAATGGTGGTAAAGGCACATTTACCACGCTGTTTGTCCGTGCCATCTTCTTTGTAATGCGGCAACGAGGTGACGATCTCGACCTTGTTCCGGACATAGATGTCGATAAAATGGCGATACTCTTCCTGTAATAGGGTCAGGTTCGACCGGACGATGAGTCTGCGCCCAAGTAGCGAAGCATTGTCGAGGAACCACTCCAGATGTGGATTAATCTCCGGCGCCCCGCCGGTAACATCGATGGTGGAGATTTCATTCTCCCTCAAGATCTCAAGGCATTTGCCCATAAGCTGCTTGGACATCATCTCGGTTCGATGGGGTCCGGCTCCCACATGGCAATGTTTGCAGAACAGGTTGCACTTGCGACAGATGTTCATCTGCAGGACATCAACCCCGGCCGCCGGCATGGGATATTGTCCGTTTGCCCTCAGTTTATCAATAAATTTGGGCAGACAGAGGTTGTCTAAGGCAAACAACTGGTCTTGGGGGTCCATCTACATCTCCTTTTTTTTCACAATCTTGCGCATCTGGGTGGAATGGGCCAGGGTAATCCCCGCCATCATGGCTGCACCTACGTGGAACACCTCCATCATCTCTTCCTTATCCACTCCTAGAGACAAACATTTATTGGTGTAGGCATCAATGCAGTAGGGACAGTTCTGGGTGGCGGCAACAGCCAGGGCGATCAAGGATTTTTCCCGTTCGCTGAGTTTTCCCTCCCCTGTTGCCTTGGTGTAATAGTCAAAAAACTTACCGGCTTCTTCACTTGTCCACTCGCCGATATTGGGAAAGTCGGCCAGATCTTTTGTCTCATAATATTGCATTAAACGGTTCCCTCCAGAATTAAAAATAATGAGATAACGTCAAACCAATGCATGCCCATCAAACATTGGCCTCCTCCCCTTCCCGCGCAACTACCGTACCGTCACCCCCTTAGCCCTGTAAAATAGGGACTCGGCTGTACCTGCCCGCGATAAACTGTCAGACCGTGGGTATCAAAAGCCATCATGGCCCCATCCGCCCCAAAACGGCCCAGGTCGTATTGGCAAAGAAAGATCATGTTATTGCTCGTCAATACCTTATTCGCCCTGGTCTCTAGCTGAGTAATCTCGCTTAGATTCCAGCCTTTGTCAATGGCCCAAACCATATCACCGAGAAGCCTGAACCCTTTGCCGGCAAGACAGTTCTTTAAAATATGCATTGTAAATTCCAATTGTTCGCCAAGACTGGAATAGCCATTACTCACGACAATAAGACCGTCCCGTTGGAGTTTCTCAACAGGCAGTTCCAGCGCATGCAGACCTGCGAGAATCTGTCCAACCCTGTCAGCAGTTGAGAAGATCAGTACCCCCTCCCCCCGGAACAGTCCTGTGCTTAAAAAAGCGACCCCTGCCGTTACTCCCTCGTCAATATCATTATAAAAATGGGCGATATGTGAAGAATCCTGGACCTGCTTCCCGCTGATGCCCAGAGGTACGCCTTTTGCGTCCCCGCGGAGATACTCTTCGAGGTCCTGCCGGGTGAACCGACGCTCATTATTCCCACCCAGACGGTAGCATTTGAGTTTGCCACTATTCGTCCAGCGTCGAAGAGACATCTCCGATACCTTTAAAAAGGCTGCTGCTTCTTTAATAGTGAGTAATTTGTCCATACATTTTCACCCCGGACTTCGATGCAAAATGATCTACAATCTTATACAATGCTAGACATACCGTCAATTACTATTGAATGCGACTGTTCTGTTGTTCCGAAACATTTCGGACATCTTAGTTCTTTACTCCACAGTACCTTCAATAAAAAAAAAGAAATCTTGCGACAATGATAAAATCAGAATAGTGGACCACCTCCAAGGCCCGTATCCCCCTTGTGGTGTGTTCGTGAACTATCGAAAAAGAAGTTACAAGTCGATCCAGCGGACTATGTTCGACTGATATGAACCGGGTATCGAATTCATAGATGTCCAGCCACAAGGCAACATTTCTGCCACTTTTGCAGTAGCGATACCGAAGCAGACCAATCCCGGAGCAGACATGCTGGTCGATTTTTACGTCCTGAGTGCTGATGATAGGCGCCGTGACTGTAAGGCTAATCTCATGCTATCCATAATCGCACTGAATACGCTTCCCTCCATTCACACGCTCAGCAAGTGCTGCCAACAATCTGCTGGTGTGGTTATTGAGGAGCGGTTCGAAAATCTTTTAATTGCCCAACACCGGAGACAGAGGAAGATATCCATTGTCCCTTCTTGCCATCAGCCAAATGCGATTCTTAGAAGTTCTAATTCGACATGAAACAAGCAAGACACCTTTCCCCTTCATTTGTTCCGAGTACCTTCAGTATCGTTTCTTTGTTTTCTTCGATAAATGGCATTTTCAGATCACCATTTTTCCCCTCAAAACCAAAATAGTTATTTAGATAATGACAAGTTGAGGGGATTAGAAAATTCAGGTCAGAAAGGACGTTTAATATTCCAGTTTTATTTGTATTAAATATTGGCACCAAATCACTCGACAGTGCTTCTGATATAGATGCGTCTGAATTTGTTTTGGCAACAAAGCCGATAAATAGTAGATATTTAATGTCTGCTTCCGTTAGTTTATTATTATGCATATTGAGTTGCGAATATTTAATATACAATTTCTCCCAATCTTTGTATTCCTGTAATGAGTTATAGAAGTTTTCATCATTTTCATTTTTAATTTTGTATTTTTCATTATCTATATGCAGAAGCCTGTTAAATATTATCTCAGCATCCTGATCATTGGCGACAGCAGGGCTGGACCAACTAAAACAAAAGCATAATAAAAGTAATAATAATATGATCTTTTTCATATTTGCCTCGCTCAAATATTCTTGATAATAACGGTAACGTTTGAAGCATCTTTAGGATGAATAGTGTTCCATATTTTCAGTATTTCTTGTTCCTTGATAACGATACAACCATCGGACCAAGCTGCATTGTTACCCATATGAATGAAAATACCTCGACGATTCGTTTGCTTGTCCGGTAAATAGATACCTTCCCGATTCTTACCAAGAGAGTTCTTTTTGGTAAGCATATGTGTTGCTGAACAACCGATATATGTCTTGGCAACTATTGGATTTGCCAATTCAAACCAGCATTGTGTGTTTACCGATACCGCACCATTCTTATACGTCAATGTTCCTGTTCCCTTTTTCAGATCTCGCACGACGTCAATTAAGTAAGCCATTTTATTCTCCTTGTAATTTCCACGAGCGCTTTATCAATCGTCCTGCATGGATGTAACCGGTCGATTCATTTGCAGATCGATGAACAATCAATATCTCACTAATAGAAGCAGAGTGGATGGTTAATAAAATAGTGTTAAACTGAGCCAATATTCGAAGAATAACCATTATCCTAACTTTTGTGGAGTTAATTAGTAGCATTTTCGATCTTCGATGTAAACCACATAATGTATAAGCAACTATCGTATCATCTATGGAACTGCAACCCGCGCCTCTTGACGGCTCAGGTTTGTTGCATTCTCCTTTACACCAGCTGTCAGGCTTTAAGTTACCAAGATGCTAGAATCATATCGAAAGAACAATCATTTTTTAAAACACAGACTCGTCCGGGATGATTCCAATGCATCACTGCGTCATTCCCTGCGGCTACGATGCCTTGGCAAAAATCAGGTGTATACGTGGATACGGCGCGTTATAGTGGTACATGCATGATGATACTACCCACGATACTTACCTGTGCCAGGTGAATGAAACAGTATCCTGCGGCGCCTGTTGCGGTTTGTATAATCTGCCGGATCTCTCTCAGGAATGCCTTCAGGCTCTCTTGTCAAAGCGGACCGAGACCTTTGCCTCGGTCCCCAGAACCGAAGATGATATCTTTGACTTCAAAAGAAAAAACAAGGGACCGCACAGATTATCAAGACCGTTTCCCGGATTTCATCACTGTCCTTTTCTTGGGCTCATCGGTGGTGAGAAAAGCCGCGTCGGTTGCCTTCTTCACCCGGCGGCAGCTGGTAATAACGGCGTAGACTATCGATCACTGAGCTGGTACGGTGAGTTGGCGTGCCGCACTTATTTTTGCCCTGCCACCAGAAAACTGCCTCCCGTTTACAAGACAATACTGACACAGGGCATTGACAATTGGTATCTATTCGGACTGATTGTGACGGAGCATGCCATGGTGACTGCCTATTTTAAGGAAATACAGACCCGCCTTGGACGGCCGATAACCGCGAACGATTACACACAGAATATCGGGGCAACGCAGGCTTTCAGGGAATTTGCCGAACTGAAGATCAAATGGCCTTATCGCCGGGAAGATTGCCCCGGTCCCGGCAACTTTTTCTTTGAAAACGGTCTTTATCCCAGGCCGGCGGTCCTTCGCAAAACCCCTGATATTCCCCCATCCTCTTACGAGGAAATTCTGAGGGAACTCGACTCCGGCTTTTCATCCGCACAAGAGATTGCCGCGGCAGAGCAGTTATTGAATGATCTGTTCCTAAAGACCGAGAGGGCGATAGTTCAGTTCCAATCCAAGGGAGAGGGGTAATTAATCATCAGACAGGTGTTATTGGCCAACGATGCATCAAATCATCTAGATTAGAAATCGAGTGGCAGCTCCTTTCCGGCAACAACTATTCCATCTTCATCGCTATAGAGCCAATCTCCGGGTTTGATATTGAGCCCACCAAAACTCACCGGCTTATCAATCTCGCCAAGCCCTTCTTTCCTGCTTTTCATTGGGTTACTGCCAAGGGCCTTAACGCCAAGATCTATGGCACTTATGGCAACGGTATCCCGTATGACCCCATGGATAACGACGCCGGCCCACTTATTCGTTTGAGCTATAGAGGCAATTATATCGCCCATTAAAGCTGTACGTAACGAGCCGCCGCCATCAATGACAAGCACCTGACCATCGCCTTGTTGTTCAAGCATCTTCCTTGCCAGGACATTGTCGTTGTTGCATGTAACCGTCCGACATGGCCCCCAGAAAGCGCTTTTCCCTCCGAAATTTTTCAGTTGTAACGCACAGCTCTGCAGTTGATCCTGATAATGATCCACTAAATCTGCCGTTTTCATGGTTATTTTGTTCAGTTGAGTTTTGACTGAAATACCCCTGAACATCATGACATTTAAGATGATCGGGAATAACGATTTATTTTCAAAACCTTCCTTGAATCGATTGTCATTGTTGCCGTTCTTTTGTTACCATGGATTTCTAAGCCTACCGGTTTGACCGACCACATCGCAAGCTATGATTCGCCCTTTGAATATTTTTTTGCATACGTAGCTTTATTTGCCATTTGCGGCAAAGTACATCGTGTAACACGGGAAAATGATGTTGCCAAGGATCATATCAGAGGCTTTCTTTGGAGAAAGCAAACCACTCAAGAAGGACGAACAAGATGTCAGACGAAAAAATCTATTCAGGATACGAGCAGACCAGGTACTCATACCGTCCGGCTGTCCGTGCCAGAAAGCAGATGGCGGTCTCCGGCCATCATCTGGCAAGCCAGGCGGCAATGCGCATCCTCGACAAGGGCGGCAACGCTATCGACGCCGGAGTGGCGGCGGGGCTTTGCCTGGCGGTCCTGCAGTCGGACATGGTCAACTTCGCAGGAGTCGCGCCGATGATGATCCATCTTGCCGCATCCGGGCTGACCACGACCATCGACGGTCTTGGCGTCTGGCCCAGAGCGGCAAGCGTTGACTTTTTTAAAGAACACCACAACGGCCAGATCCCCGATGGCCTGCACCGCTGCATCGTGCCGGGAGCCCCCGATGCATGGATTACCGCACTGGGTAAATACGGCACCATGGGCTTTGGCGACATCTGTGGTGACGCCCTGGATCTTGCCGAAAACGGTTTTCCCATGCACCAGTTCATGCGCAATTCCCTGCATGAACTGCAGGACAAGTATGCCAGGTGGCCTGCCAATAAGGCCATCTACCAACCGGGCGGCAACCCCCCGGAGGTGGACGACATCTTCTACCAGAAGGATCTGGCGAAAACCATGCGCTGCATGATTGCAGCCGAGAACGATGCCCTTCTGCAGGGTGATCGCAGTGCAGGCCTGCAGGCAGCCCGTGATGCATTCTACCTAGGATCGATTGCTAAAAAAATTGTCGCCTATAATGCCGAAAATAGCGGCCTCATGCAGGCAAGCGATCTGGCGGATTACAGCTGCACCGAGGAAGAGCCGGTCAGCATCACCTTCCATGACTACACCATCAAGGGCGCAGGCCCATGGTGCCAGGGGCCGGTATTGCTGCAAGCCCTCAATATCCTCGAAAATTTCGAGCTTAAAGCAATGGGCCATAACAGTGCTGCGTATATTCACACCATCACCGAAGCACTGAAGATTGCCTTTGCCGATCGGGAAAAATTTTACGGCGATCCCAGGTTTGTCATGGTGCCGATCAACGGTCTGTTATCCAAGAAATATGCCCGGCAATGCGCCGGCCGCATCGGGGAGACTTCCTGTCCGGAGATGCCTCCTTTCGGCAATCCGTGGCAGTTTAACGACACGCCGATGCCGGCTGACTACGACATGCACTTCCATCCCATAGAGGCAAAGGCGGAACCAAACGACAGCCTCGACACCAGTTATATCGGTGTGGTCGATAAGGAGGGCAACTGTATCTCCGCGGTGCCAAGCGACATGTCCTTTTCCGGACCGGTGATACCGGGAACCGGCATGGTGATATCTACCCGCGGTTCACAATCCTTTGTCGACGAAAAACATGCCAGCTCGGTGGCGGGAGGCAAACGGCCCCGGCTGACACCGGCACCGTTCATGATCTTTAAAAACGGCAGGCCATGGTTGATTATCGGCACCCCTGGCGGCGATACCCAGTGCCAGACGATCCTCCAGACCTTCTTAAACATTGCTCTTTTCAAGATGGAAGTCCAGACGGCAACGGAACAGCCGCGATTTGCCACCTTTTCCTATCCGAATTCCTTTGCCCCGCACGATTACCATCCCAATCTGCTGCGGGTGGAAAAACGTATGGATCCCCGGACGATAGGACAGCTGGAAAGCCGTGGGCACCAGGTAGCCGCCTGGCCCGACTGGGCCTGGAAGGCGGGTGGTGTCTGTGTCATTCTCATCGGTGAAGACACGAAAATTCTCGTAGCCGGTGCCGACCCAAGACGAGAGTCATACGCCTTAGGCTGGTAAAAGCAGTTCACTCGGCTGGCGCCGTCCCGGTTTTCTTTACGGTGAGGCTTGCATTGGCAATATAGGCAACCGTTTCCGCAGGCTGCCGTGACCTCAGGTATTCCGCCACCCCTTCATGACTCCAGCGTTCCATGCCGATCAACCGGCAGCTTGCCTCATCCAGATCGGTGACCATACCAATTTTAATCCGCCGCAATTTGGTCATCATGGCCAGGGCCGTGCCGCCGTTACCCTGATAGCTGCCGGCCAACTCGGTGAACGCCGCCTTAAATGAGGCCATCTGAAACCATGGCAGAAAGGTCTCCGAACCAATCCCGTCCCGGCATTGGCCATAAAGCAGGAGCAGGCCGCCGTCACGCACAAACATTGCCGCATTATGGACAGCTTTGTGGCTCTGGATGAAATTGATGTCTTTGGGATAGCCGCCACAGGAGGCGATGACAATACCATAGCGGGAGGAGCCGACCTCGCAGTTTTCGGCGTGACGTCTGCATGCTTCCAGAAAATTTTCACGGCCATGGCCGAGAAGCAGGTCGCAGAGCACTCCATGGGAGTTGAGAATTCCGTGAATAGCCAGATCGGCGGGCAGTTTTTCTTCTATCTCAAAGAGATCCTCCGCCAATGGATTGCCGGCAAGGACGCCGGGTTGGCACGTTCCGGCGATGGTTCCTGCTGAGCCGTCAAGGTAGAGCCCGTGGTTGCGGTAGATGGCGTCGCGTTCCCCACAGCCTGGGAAGATCAGCTTTCGACCGCCACCGTAGCCGGCAAAATAATGATGCGAAACCGCTCCCATGGTAATTATCGCGCTGGCCTCACACAGGTCGCGGCGGATACGGACCGGGGTGCCTCTTCTGGTCCGGCCAAGTTCCTTAAAACCATTTTCCTGCCGGCAATCATGGTGTAGAAAAGAATAGCGGTCATAGGTCTCGCCATATGCCTGCCTGCATTCCGTATCACTCTGGCGGGCATGGGTGCCGTAACCGATAACGATTTTCAGATGGGCCGGATCCATGCCATGCTGCTCCAGGCCCCCCAGCAACAGCGGCAAATACTCGGGATAGCCGCAGAGCCGGGTTTTGTCTGCCAGGACCAGAACCGGCCTGGTCAGATCCAGGGGGGTCGTATCTAAGAATTCTACCAACCGTTTTTGAAAAAGTCCTGGAGTAATCAGTTTCGGCGGCTCCTGCAGCCGCAGGTACCTGGTCTGAGCCGGGAGTTCGACAGTCAATCTATCATTGCCGTAGGGGACGTGGACACGATTGTCCGCCTTGGGCTGCTGCCTGAGATTGAAGATAAAAAGTGCCGCAAAGATCACCGCTGCCCCTGTATGAACCAGGTTCGGCCAGGGCGCAATGAGGAAAAACGCCAGGACGAGCGAGAGGATACGCGGGAACAGGCGGAGACGGTTTTCCAGATACCCCTGAAAGCCTCCGGCAAAGGCGTACAAACCGATGAATGCAAAAAAGAAGATAATAAAGTCGCCGGTCCAGCTGCCGCCGAGCATCGGGGTGTAGGCAAAGAGAATCGGCACTATATAGAGGCCTTTGGCAAGTTTCCAGGAATAGAGGCCGGTCCGCATCGGCGGGGTCTTGGCGATGGCTGCCGCGGTAAAAGCGGCAAGGCAGACCGGCGGCGTAACATTGCTGTCCTGACTGAGCCAGAAGATGATCATGTGGGCTGAAAGCAGGGCAAAGGTCGCCGCGTGGGGCGAGATGGCCATATCGCGGATGGTTCCGGCCAGCTCCAGTGGCACCGCATCGAGCAGGGCTCTGGCCTGTTCCAGGGGCATTGCCTGGCCGAGCAGCGCGGCTTTTTCCGGCAAAGCCAGCAGAAAAACGGTCTTCGCCTCCTCGGAGAGCAGTCCTTTAGCGATAATTTCGGTTATCTGTGAATCGACAATCAGGTTATAGAGCGCTGGGGCCGACAGAGTCCCGAGGACTATATAGGCGGCCGTCACCGGGAGTCCCATGCCGAGCACCAGGGATGCAAGACCGATCAGGACAATAGCGATGATCAGACTGCCGCTGGACCATTCGGTGATCATCAGCGAGAAGGTGTTGCCGATTCCGGTGGTGGCGATGACATTGACCATCAGTCCGACGCTACACAGCAGGATGCCGGTCATGATCATATTCCGTGCGCCAAGGGCAAGCGCTTCCATTATCGCATTGATTCCCATCCTGTTCGGGGTGAGCCAGGAGGAGGCGATGACCGCCAGGATGGAAATTCCCGCGGCATAGGTCGGGGTGAAGCCGGCAATGAGCATGCCGATCAGGGCACCGATCGGCAGAAGAAAAGGCAGTCCGCCCTCTTTCAGGACATCGACCAGTTTCACCTCCTCGTCATCGAGCATGGTTACCTTGCTTTTTTTTGCCTCGGTCCGTACATAGAAGGCCACGCTGGCAAAGTAGAGGATCGCCGGCAGGATGGAAGCGGTGATGATCGTGGTATAGGGAATCTGCGTATAGCTGGCCATGACAAAGGCCCCGGCGCCCATGATGGGCGGCATGAGCTGCCCGCCGGTGGAAGCCGCCGCCTCTACCCCGGCGGCAAATTTGGGGTCAAAGCCGGCCTTTTTCATAAGAGGGATGGTGATCACCCCGGTAGAGGCGGTATTGGCAACCGCCGAACCGGAAATGGTACCGGTCAACCCGGAGGCAAAAACCGCTACCAGCCCCGGCCCACCGACGGTTTTTCCGGCGACCGCCCGGGCCAGGTTGACGACGAAATCTCCCGCCCCGGAGCGGAGCAGAAAGGCGCCGAAAAGGATGAACATGAAGACAAAGGAGGAAGAGATCAGGGCAATATTGCCAAACAGCCCGTCATCGCCATAGACGGAGCGAAAGAGCAGGGTCTCCGTGCTGAGCCCGGTGAACTTGAAGACATTGTCGAGCAGCCCACCCCACCAGCCGACATAGGTAAGGGCGGTGACGATAAGAAGAGGGATGACCCAGCCGGTCGTCCGTCTGGTGAATTCCAGGGCAGAGAGAATCAGGATAATCCCCGCCGCCCACTCCGTAGAAGAAAGATGCACCCCCCGGGCATAGATGGCATCTTCCATGGAGATCAGATAAATAGCCGAAGTTGCCGCCGATATTCCCAAAAAAAGATCGATCGCCAGCAGCCATTTCCTCTTCCTGTCGGGCCCGCCCAGGGGATAGGTCAGACAGCAGAGTAGGGCAAAACCCGAGTAATGCAGGGAATTTTGCCAGAGGCTCGGTAAGACCTTGATAATATTGAAGTAGACATGAAGCAGGGAAACGGCGATTGCCAGGACAAAAATTACTTTTCCTTTTCCCCCTGCTTTGTGGGCCTGAAAAATATCATCCTTGTCCAAAGCGGCTCTCCTGAGAAGTAAGCAATAGCCGGCGATCATGCCGGAGAATGAATCCCTTCCATAGCACCTGTTGCCAAACCTTGAGAATAAGGCGTCCGGCCTCTTCGGTTCCGGCCAGACGTCCTGACTGGCGGCAGTCTCCCTGTTGTTATTTGGCTACGAGATTGTCGGGAATAGTCAGGCCGATTTCCCGGTAATAACGGGCAGCTCCCGGATGCAGCGGCATGGGCAGTCCGGCGAGTGCCTTATCGGTACTCATGGCGATGGTTGCCTTATGGATCGCATTCAGGAAGGGAAGATTCTCATAAATTGTTTTGGTGATGAGGTAGACCGCCTCTTCGTCAATATCCGCTCGAACGGCCAGAAAATTAGGCTGGGCGATGGTCATGACATCTTTTTTCAGCCCTGGGTAGGCGGTAGACTTGATGAGGTATGGGGTCCAGAGCCCCAGGCCACCGTCCGCCTTCTTCGCCTGCTCTTCGGTAAAACTGAGCAATGTCGCCTTCTCGCCCATGGAGGCCAGGGCTCTTGTTACGGCACTGGCAGGAACTCCGGCGGGAGTCGACATGCCGGCGATCTGTCCGTTCTGCAGGGCATCGGCGCTTGGTCCGTAGCCGACGTAGACCAAATCGTAATCTTTATCGATGTTGACGCCGAGGTTGCTGAGGATCACCTCGTTGGAACCGATGGTACCGGAGTTTTTCTTGCCCATGGACATGCGCTCCCCTTTCAGAGCGACCATATCCGAGATGGTGCCGGTCTTCGCCTTGGCGGTCTGAATGGTGAAATGTTCGACATTCTGCCAGAGCATCGAGATCGAGCGCAGGTTTTTCTGCGGCCCGTCCTGGGCCAGAGGCCCTTTGCCGTTCCAGGCATAGTAACCATAGAGTCCTTGCAGGATGGCAAACTGCACTTCATTGTCCCGCAGCAGCTTGACGTTTTCGCCGGAGCCGGCAGAGCTGATCGCCGACATGCTGATCTTGTGGGTCGGCTGCAGCTTGACCTTGGTCAGGGTAGACAGGGCAACGCCCACCGGATAGTAGGTGCCGCCGGTGCTGGCGGTGGCCAGCAGATAGTTGTGGTCGTCCGCTGCCTGAAGGTTGCCGGCAGAGAAAAAGCCGACTGATGCCACAACTGCCACAAGGTATTTCAGATACGATGTCACTCTCATGCTAATCTCCTCTTTTATATAACGATAACGGATCGCTGGTTTTGGCAGACCGTTCCACCAAACAAGAGCAGCAACAATACAGCAGACTAATACAGTTGATCTGAACTTGCATCCAGATCCAGGAGCTTTTTAACAATTTTTTAAGTTAAACATCGAGTGGCAAAAAGCCATGTTTCAGTCAGAATCCATCCCTTCCATCTCGATGCATTGAAAGACCGCAATGATATCCATTCCGGATCGATGTTCCATCTGTTGCTCCCAACATCGCTTTGACTCAATTCTCAACCACTACGACGCGGTTTCGGCCATGGCGTTTGGCTGCATACAATGCCGCGTCGGCTTCTCTCAGCAACCCTTCTGCATCAAAGCCGGGCTGAGGGATACGCGCTGTGATACCGATGCTGATCGTTACAACTCCAGTCAGGGATTGATCCGTGTGTTTAAGGCCTTCGGCCTGCACCGCCCGGCGAATGGTTTCGACCAGGGCCGTCGCCTCTTCCCGGTGCATGCGGGGAAGGATGATAACGAATTCTTCACCGCCGTAGCGCGCTGTGAAATCGCTCGAACGTTGGATATTTTCCTGCAAAATTGTCGCAATCCGCCGCAGGACGTCATCGCCTGCCTGGTGTCCGAAGTGATCATTATAGGCTTTGAATTCATCAACGTCGATCATTGCGACCGCCAGCGGGAGTCCCTGCCGTTTTGCCCGTTGCCACTCGGATTGTAAAACTTCATCGAAGCGTCGCCTATTGGCAAGACCGGTCAACCCATCGGTGGCGCTGAGGTCAGCCAGTTTGCGGTTGGCTTGTTCGAGTTCGGCCGTACGAGCCTGCACCATATCCTCCAGATGGAGATTGGCGACACTGATGGTATCTTTCAACCGTGCCTGTTCCTCGAGTTCATGGCGCAGGCGGCGGGAAAACATCAGGCCGGCCCACAGCAGCAGGCCAAGCGCGGCGGCACGGACGATAAGGGAAATCAAGCGGGCCTGTTCAAAGGCATCAGCCATCGAGGTCAGTTCGCCGTTCAGGGCGCTGATCGCCGTATCGCTGTTTATCTCATAGATCTTGCGGGCTAGGACATAGTTGTCATCAAAGAGCATGGCGCGGGCTTCCTGCCACCGGTCAGCTTCCATCAGGTCGAGCGCTTTCAGTTCGATCCGCCGCAGTTCCCGGCGTTCCGCGCTGAGGGCCGAAATATCGTCGGCAAGGGCAAGATTCCGTGTCAGAAGTTCGACTGAATCGACAGTCATTTCCAGTTTGGCGTGAACGTTCGGATAGCTGGAACTACGCAAGGTATTCCGTTCGAGCACCGAGACCATCAGCATCTGGCTCAATTCCTGATTGAGCCGGACGATCTTTTCCAGGCCCGTGCTGATGGCAAGGTGACGGGCATGCATCTCATCATTACGCAGATCGATATAGGAACCGGCAGCCATGGTAACAACCATGAGGGCAGCAGCGATGAGCAAACTCAAGGGCAGGCGCATGGTACGGCCTCAGTCAAGGACTTTATCGGCCTTCCTCAACAGATCTGGTTTGATGTTTACCCCCTGAAGCACCGCGGCCTGTCGATTGATGACGAGGCTGAATTTCTCCATCAGGCCCCAGGGAATTTCGCCGGGTTCGATTCCTTTGAGGATCAGTGCCGCCTTCTTTCCGGCTGAGTAACCGATCAGGTAATAATCGGTGCCGTAAGCGGCTATGGCACCTCTAGGCACGCTGTCAACGTCGCCGGCAAAGAGTGCAATCTTGTTTTCGTTGCAGATAGCGGCGATGATCTCGAAATGGGCCACCGAGGTGTTGTCGGCGGTTATGGCAATAGCCTGAACACGACCGACCAGCGAACGGGTCGCGGCTTCCACTTCTGCCGCGTTGGTTGCATGTACCTCAATCAGTTGCAGGCTGAGGTCCTTCATCGCCTTACGCATTTCACTGACATGGGAGACGGAGTTGTCTTCACCCGGGTTATAGATGGTACCCCAGATCCTGGCCTGCGGCACGAACTTAGCGTAGGTTCGCATCTGCAGAGGCACCGGCCACTTGTCGCTGACCCCGGTGACCTGGGTACCGGTCTTGCTGCCGGGTGAGCTGCCGGAAGGGACGATGCCGGCGGCTTCCGGATCGGTCACCGCCGAGAAAACGACCGGTGTATTATGGACGAACTTAAGCACCGACTGGGTAGTCGGTGTGGCAATACTGTGAATGAGATCACAGTTACCTTCGGCAAACTTTTTGGATATAACATCGGCCTGTGCCGGTTCACCTTTTGCATCATGACGCTCATAGAAGACATTGACGCCCTCTTTGAAGCCGGCACTGTAGAGTCCGGCTTCGAAGCCTTTTTCGGCTGCATCAAGTGCCGCATGTGAGACGATTTTGGTGACACAGATATGCCGGACTGTATCATCTGCACAACATTTTGTGGCAAAACCGGGCAGGATGGTGAGCGTCAGAACGAACAAGGGCACCGGCAAGAAGGCGACTTTGCGGCGATTAGCCAGTATTGTCTTCAACGAATTCATCGTCACGGTTCACCAGAGGATGTAATAGTCAGGCTGCTGTATCTCACACCCACAGAGTGGTATGGAGACATCGGATTATTACATCCTAGCCGAAACCCTGCCTTCGGGGCAACTTTTTTCAATGTTCCGGCCGTAAGCATCAAACCGGTGCGTGCATACGTATCTGACTGACAGGACTCGCCTGAAAAACCATTATTGTATAACTATACTGCTGTGTATTATTTTATGGTGAATCACAAGGTGGGGTATGCGTCTGGGACAGAGTGGCCACTGCCTGGATATCAACGACAACCTTGCCCAGCGCCCCGGATTCGACCAAAGCATGGGCGGCATTGACATCCGGCAAAGAAAAACTCGATGTATTGAGCAGGGGCCTGAGCTTGCCGCTATCAGCAAGGGCAGCGGCCTCGCGAAGGATCTCGCCGTGATGTGCCTGACCAACCCCGGTGAGCAGCGGCAAAAGAGTAAAAACACCAGAGTAGGTGGCACCACGGAACGAAAGCGGAGCCAGCGAGTGGGTGCTCCATCCTAGGCAACTGACGACGCGGCCCGTGTAGTTTTTGACGGCACCGAAGGAAGCGTCTATGGTGGCACCGCCAACCGTGTCATAGACTATGTCAAAGCCTTGACTCCGGGTATGGAGGGCGACATACTCCTTGGGTGAAAGTTGTCGATAATCGATGGCGGTTGCGCCGAACGCTTCAACGAAGTGTTGTTTACCGGGTGAAACCGTAGCAAAAACCTCAGCACCAAAGACCCTGGCGAGTTGCACCGCGATATGCCCTACTCCACCCGCCCCTGCATGGACAAGTACCTTTTGTCCCCCACGGACTTTACCGCGGTCGACCATCCCTTCCCAGGCCGTAATGGTGATCAGCGGAAGAGCTGCCGCCTCACGCATAGTCAGGGACTTCGGCTTTAGGGCAAGCAGAGCTGCGTCGGCCACAACCATTTCGGCCAGTGTCCCCTGCCGTCCACCCACCCCTCCCACCATGCCGTAAACTTCATCCCCGATGCGAAAACCACTGACTCCCGAACCGACTTCCTCAATAACACCGGCCATATCGAGACCGAGCACTGCCGGGAGTGGCTGTTGAGCATGGGGGGCCTTGCCGGCACGGATTTTAATATCCAGCGGATTGACGCCACTTGCATGAATGCGAACCAAAACCTGACTGTCTTTTGGATCGGGCCGGGGAATATCCACCTGTCGAAATGCTCCTCCATCCCGTTCAACGATTTGCGCGCGCATATCAGAACTCTCCCTGGTGTCGTTGTTTAACCGCTCAATAAGCCTCCAGCAGCGCGATCACAAACGAAACAAGCGACCGACTCCTGTCCTGTACTCCTCTATTCTTTTAATTATTTTCGCAAAGATAAGACAGACCGGAAGGTAAACACAATGTATGTGCGTGTACACCTGTGTCAATTCCTGACTGGCTCTCTGGTGTTGTCTGCTGGGTCTAAACAGACACGTATCCGCCATAATCAATCACCTTGGTCAGTTTAGCTGGCCGCAGTCATCAGGGTACGGTCAACCACCCTGAATCAGCATGGTGATGCGATGCAGATCTTGGCGGGCAAGCCGCTTGTTTATTGCAGGAAGACCAATTGGTTGAAGGATGCGGAATGTTTGCAGCTGATGGCCCGATTTCACCTCGGTTTTTCGACAACATTCAGCTGCAGCTGCTAACGTGCATCCTCCATCAGGCCGTTATTTGCTTATTTACCAAGAACAATCCGATACCTGGCCTGACCGCTGCGCAGGTGGGCCAATGCATCGTTAACCTGGTCAAAGCGGAATTTCTCAATAACCGGCTTAATGCCGTGCCGAGCGGCAAACTCAAGCATTCGGACAATGTTGGCCGGACTTCCGACCGGGGAAGCGGATACGGAGCGTTGCGCCATTATCATCGGCATAAGCTGCAGGTCGAGCGGCTCAAGGGTAGCGCCAACGAGGTGCAGCCGGCCCCGGGTCTTCAAGGTCTTGATATATCTATTCCAGTCCAGCTTAACGTTAACTGTCGACAGTACCAGATCGAACTGGCCGGCGGCAGCTTCCAGGGCTTCCGGGTCACGCGAGTTTATAGTCCGATGGGCTCCCAGCTCCATCGCTTCTCTGGTCTTGGCCTCACTGGATGTAAAAGCGGTAACCTGACAGCCCCAGGCGTTAAAGAATTGCAGTGCCATATGCCCGAGACCGCCGATGCCGATCACTGCGACACTATCGGTCGGCTTGATGCCGAACTGGATCAGCGGGTTAAAGACGGTGATGCCGCCGCAAAAAAGCGGGCCGGCACTTGCCAGATCGATTCCCTCCGGCAGCTTGACAATACTCGCCGCCTGGGCCCGGACTTTATCAGCAAAACCGCCATGGTGGCCGATAATAGTCGCTTCGGCATCAACGCACATATTATGGTCACCTTGCATGCAGTTCCCGCAGGTCATGCAGTAACCGGCATGCCAGCCGAGCCCAACCGTGTCACCTATTTCAAGATTGGCTACATTCTCGCCAAGGGCAGCGACGGTGCCGACCACTTCATGCCCGGGAACCAGCGGGTACTGGCTGATGCCCCACTCGTTGTCAACCATGCTCAGATCCGAGTGGCAGATACCGCAGAAATCCACGTCTATTTCGACCTCGTTTTGGCCAAGTTGGCCCGGATCATATTCAAACGGCCTCAGTTCTCCTCCGGCTTCAAATGCTGCATACGCTCGTATCATATCGCTTCCTCCATTGTTTAGGTAAGAATTGATTGCCTCTGCAGACTATAAGAATGACCGAGGTCAAAATGAATAGCTTGAATACTACGGGAGACGGGCCACCAAGGAATAAGCTCCCCAATTCAAGACCGGTAAAATAATGGTGTGAAAGATTCTGGACAGTACCTGTTGCCGCTCATGAGATCGAGGTCACCGTCTTTAACCACGTCGACCAGTCTTGACAGCTTCGGCAACGTAAAAAAAACCGATCCACGCGAGCGTAGAGCATAAACGTGAGCATGGGGCTGACGGGTGGAAGCTGCTATGACTGCCCGGTTCCCATCTTTTCACCGCAGGAAATGGTGTCCGTCAAAGCCGTTTCTCAAGCATATACCGGAGCAGGCGGGAGAAATCGGCTTGGTCGAGTCTGGTCAGACCAAACTCTTTTGCCCGCTGCAAAGCCAACCGGTAGTCTTTTGCGGAAACCGTTCCCTTCAGCTCATCAAAATCCGTCGCCCTGCCGCAGGGCCTGTACTGGTCCATAATGTTGACGTAGCAGTCAACTGAAATCTCTTCTGCCAAAAAGCGGAGAATAGCCTCCGTTTCTGGAAAACCACCGGGCATCAACAGGTGCCGGACCAGCACACCACGCTCAGCATGCCCCTTGGCATTGATCTTCAGATCATCGACCTGCCTTTGCATCTCACGCAGGGCCAGGCGGGCTCTTTCCGGATAATCCGCCGCCTTGGCATAACGCTCAGCCGAAGCCGCCGACCAGAACTTAAAATCCGGCATATAGATATCGACTATGCCATCCAGCAATTTCAAGGTGGCCACACTGTCATAGCCGCTGCTGTTATAGACGAGCGGCAGAGTGAGGCCGCTTTTCACGGCAATCGGCAACGCCGAAAGGATCTGCGGAACGACGTGACTGGGAGTGACAAGGTTGATGTTCAGGCATCCCTGTTCCTGCAACTTTACCATCACCCGGGCCAACTGCCTGTCATCTACCGGCTGGCAGCCGGCCCCCCGCGGCCGACTGATATCGTAGTTTTGACAAAAGATACAGAGCAGGTTGCAACCACAAAAAAAGATAGTTCCCGAGCCGTGTTCCCCGACCAGTACGGACTCTTCGCCAAAGTGCGGACCGTAGCTGGCGATCTCGGCTATAGCCCCGGTACGGCAATATCCGAGCGTGCCCGAAAGTCGATCGACCCGGCACCCGCGGGGACACAGGGTACAATCTTTCAGCAGCAGCCGACTCTCGTAAATCCGCTGCTCCAATAGACCCGATCTTGCCGCTTTAAGATATGCGCTGTCCATCACCTGCCCTCCCCTGCTGTTTCAACCGTTTCCATCAGTCTGCTAAGCCCTTTTGCGTCTTTCCCGCCCTCTATAATACTTCTATAGGAGTGTTGCCGGCAACTGCTCATGAGTATTGAATCGCACCGGCTGGTGCCGAGCGCCCCGGCAATCAGCGGGGTATCGATCCCGGGATGGCAGGCGAGGGAGCTGATACGCAGAGTCTCAAGAGCCGTTCTGGATATTTCTCGAGTTTGACTGAGATTCCTCTTCTCAGACAACCGCCCAGGTACCTGAGTTTGGATTCGTCGCAATTTGACTTTTACCATAATCTTTGTTACCATGGCCTTTCTTCGTCTTGGCGGCGTTCTCTTCCTGAACGGACCGACCATAGACCCGCAGTAGAGGTGGACCGGGCTTACCCTTGGTAGGTTCGGGACGAACCCTCATTCTTAAGGGCAGCACTGGCTTGAAGCGTTCCGCTACAAGACCGGGTGCGGGTGGCCCTGCCGATAGAAATAATCAGTCCTGGTATCCTTCGGACACTCTGCTGTCTGACCTTCCTATTGAATTTGTGACGCTGGCTTTTTTTTGTCATATTCCATTTTGTTCGTCTTATGCAGGTGTCCTTGTAACGTATTAGTTCCCATGCAGGGGAATTATTGCATTTCGTGTAACCGGCAACCAGCAAAGGAGAATTGCCAATGCCTATTTACTCAAATGCTCAGCAAAATATTGCTGAGCAGCTATCAAAAGAAAAAATAAACATATCCAAGTGGAAAGACTGGAAATGGCAACTTAAAAACAGCATCAAATCAATAGAGCAGTTTGAAAACCTGCTCGGCATTGAGTTCGAAGAGAAATTCCGAAAAAAAATTGCCCTGACACTTCGTAAATTCCCATTATCGATAACTCCTTATTATCTTTCTTTGATTAATAGCGAGGATTACGCCAACGACCCGGTTTTTATCCAGTCCTTCCCATCCCCGAAAGAGTTGGAGATATCCCCGCATGACATGTCGGACCCTCTGGCAGAAGACAAAGACAGCCCCGTTGCCAATATCACTCATCGCTACCCGGATCGGGTCCTCTTTCAGGTCAGCAATATCTGTGCAATGTACTGCCGCCATTGCACCCGAAAAAGAAAAGTCGGTGATATTGAATCCGTTCCGCTTAAACAGGAAATACTTAATGGTATTGAATATATAAGACAGACCCCAGTCATCCGGGATGTTCTCCTCTCCGGTGGTGATCCACTCATGCTGCCTGATGACTTTCTTGACTGGATTCTAACTAAACTGCGCGAAATCCCGCACGTTCAGGTCATTCGTATCGGCACCAGAATGCCGGTCGTATTACCTTATCGTGTTACTGACAGCCTTGTTACAATGCTCAAAAAGCATCATCCGCTGTGGATTAACACCCACTTTAATCATCCGAGAGAAGTCACTGCCTCAACTCGTGAAGCCTTGGCCAAGTTAGCCAATGCCGGCATTCCCCTTGGCAACCAGAGTGTATTGCTGGCGGGCGTCAACGACTGCCCCCGCATTATGAAGAGCCTGGTTCATAAGCTGGTAGAGAACAGGGTTCGCCCCTATTATCTTTATCAATGTGACTTATCGGAAGGACTCAGCCACTTCCGTACTCCAGTTGGGAAAGGTATTGAAATATTGGAAAGTCTACGTGGCCATACCAGTGGTTTTGCTGTACCGACCTATGTTGTAGACGCACCGGGCGGGGGCGGAAAAATCCCCCTGAACCCGAATTACCTGGTTTCCCTTTCCACGAATAAGGTCGTTCTGCGCAACTATGAGGGCGTCATCACTACTTACCAAGAACCAGACAGTTATAAATCGACCTTCTGTGACCGTAAATGTGCGGATTGCAATCTCCAGTTATACCTTGAAGATGCCGAAGAGTCGCAGGCTATCGGCATAGAGAAACTGTTGTCAGACCACGACCGGACAATTTCTCTAGTCCCCAAGAAAAATGAACGCGTGGGGCGTAGAGACCAGTGAGCGACAAGATAGAAAGGTTTCAGGACTCCGTTATACAGCATGGACCGGTCAATGATCGCGTGTACGTGATGAAGACATCTCGAAATGACTGCCCGGACGTTATTTATCATGCTCTGAGACTGGTCGAATCCAATGACTACTCCAAGATCTTTGCCAAGGTCCCGGAGGACTGCAAACAGTTCTTTGAACAACATATGATCATTGAGGAGGCCAAAGTACCAGGCCTCTTCAATGGCGAGGAAGACGGCTACTTTTCCGGCAGATACATGGATTCGACACGCAGACTTGAAACCAGGCCTGAACTTGTTGCTCAGGTGATTCAGGCGGCCCAGGACAAATACTCAGATACTGCAGAATCACAAACACTCCCTCCGGGACTTACATGCAGGATCATGAACAGGGAAGATGTGACTGCAATGGCACTTCTCTACAGGCAGGTTTTCCCTACCTATCCATTTCCAATTCACGATCCTGACTACCTGGCAACGACCATGGCGCAAAATGTCATCTACCACGGTATCTTCAGCGGGACTGAGCTCATTGCTCAGTCGTCTGCGGAAATCGACTTCGGCGCCCGCAATGTTGAAATGACCGATTTTGCCACACAGCCAAACAGCCGTGGCCTGGGCCTGGCGACCTACCTTTTGGCAGCAATGGAAGCAGACGTTAGAGGAAGAGGCGTGCAAACCGCCTATACAATCGCCCGGGCATATTCTTACGGTATGAATATCACCTTTGCCAAGCAAGGGTATCATCACGCCGGGACACTCACGAATAATACCCAGATCTCAGGGCAACTCGAGAGTATGAATGTCTGGTACAAGCGGTTACAGGGTGACACCAACAGCGGACAATAAACTACAGTTATAATAAAGAATTAAACACCACCGACACACGATATTACTGAAGACCTGAAACCTATACCTGGCGGATATCATAAAGTGCCGATCCGGATCAACACCCTGTGCAACCACCCAAAGGAGGTAACTGATGAAGTCACCAGGGCTGTTTGTGAATTAATAATACTATACCAACGTTTAGAAAATTGCCTGACAAGCTGCTCCAAGTGAGGAGCAAGCCATCTTACGTCCTTTATTGTGCAGCCGCACCGGGGATCGACCATTTCCGAATACCGATTGAACAGCCTGATGACCGGATACGGATTGTCGATCCTGTCTCCATAGTTGCGAATGATTTTTGATACCTTGTGTCTCATGTTCTGCTCTACCCCCAAGGGCACATAAAATGCCGATTTCCTCGGACATCAGGCCATGAAAAAGAGCCTGGACCTCTGCAGAGGTTTGTTACAGATATACGCTTTTGTATCTTTTGACGGCTCGTCCGCTTGTCTTTGGCATCGGACAAAGGTACATCTTCTCTACAAGAGACCCGTCAAGAGATAATTTTGCTGCCGTGCGGGTCTGTACCATCATGCACCGCATCGTCCTGATTGTTAGATCGTATTTTCCCGTTTGAAGAAGAAAAGGCAGATCTTGTCCTGCAAAGGATCGCTACTTTGGTGAGAAAAACTCTTGACAAAAAATGCGGATCTTTTTAACAAATACTTCAGAGAATTAAGTATGGATGAAGGATATTATGCGATACAAATTCGGAGAAAAGATTAGGGCTGTACGAGAAAGAAAAAAACTGACTCTGAAAGATGTCGCCCAAAAAGCAAGTGTCAGCGAAAGCCTCGTTTCTCAAATAGAACGGAACAAGGTCTCTCCTTCTGTCGAGACACTGCTTTTGATTGCTGATATTCTGGACATCGATTATGAGTACCTTTTCAGCGATTACCGGCAAAAACGCAATGTATCTATTGTCAGAGCTTCTGAACGGGGGAGGATCGGACGAGACAAAGTGTCTATTCTTCAACTCTCCGTCACCGATGAAGCGCTTGAGGAACCGGGTATTGAGGCGTTTTTGCTTGAAATTGAAGAAGAAGGAGTAACAGGAGACCGAGAATATGGTCATACTGGAAGGGAATTCGGTTTTATCCTCCAGGGACAGGCTGAGCTGGTATATGGAAACGAAACCTACAGACTCAATGAGGGCGACAGCGTATCCTTTCCTTCCGACATCCCCCACCTCTTCAAAAATAAAGGCAATCAAGTATTGAAAGCAATCTGGGTAGTTACCCCGCCACGGAAACTCTTTCGGAGTTGACCGATAATTTCCGACAGATCGGTTGCAATAGTTTACCGAGCATGAAGGTTATCAAACGAAATATTACGGATAGCCGAATTATTCTATCAATAAAAACAAAAACAGGAGAAAAAATATGGGAAAGACGATAGCGGAAAAGATATTCGATTCCCACAAGGTTGACGTCCCTTTTGGTGACATCCACGTCATCAGCCTCGACGCGGTCTTTTGTCACGAAATAACTACCCCGGTCGCAATCAATGATCTCGTTGCCAGGGGCATGGACCGGGTTTTTGATCCAGCTAAGATCAAGGCCGTAATTGACCATGTAACACCAGCAAAGGATTCAAAAACTGCAATGCAGGGCAAAATCCTGAGGAATTGGGCTAAGCGAAATAAAATTAATGATTTTTTTGACGTGGGGAGAAATGGGGTCTGTCACGCGATTTTTCCTGAGAAAGGCTTCGTACGGCCAGGATACACAATCATTATGGGCGATTCTCACACCTGCACCCACGGTGCGTTCGGTGCTTTTGCGGCGGGTGTCGGGACAACAGATCTCGAGGTGGGAATGTTGAAAGGTGTCTGTGCCTTCCATTATCCCGAATCCATCCTGATCAAAATCAATGGCGAGCTTCCTGCTGGAGTCTTCGCCAAAGACGTGATTCTCACCATCATCGGAAAACTTGGCGTCAATGGGGCGACAAACAAGGTGATCGAGTTTGCCGGCGATGTGGTGGACCAAATGTCTATGGAATCACGCATGACTCTCTGCAACATGGCTGTTGAAGCCGGCGGGACTTGTGGCATTTGCGCCCCTGATGTAACCACTGTCGATTATCTCTGGGAATTCATCCATAACGATTTCTCATCCAGGGAAGAGGCCTTAGAAAACTATCGGCAATTTGCTGCCGACCCTGATGCATCATATGTTGACACCATAGAAATAGATGCCGCCACGCTGGTACCTGTCACCACGTTCGGATACAAACCCGACCAGGTCAGACCGGTCAGTGAGATGCAGGATAAGCAGGTCGATCAGGTCTATATTGGCTCCTGCACCAACGGCAGGATTGAGGACCTAAGGGTTGCGGCCACAATCATCGAAGGCCACAAGATAAAAGAATCGGTTAGGGGAGTTGTATCCCCTGCCTCACCAGCGATTTTCAGTCGTGCCCTTGAAGAAGGAATTATCAAGATTTTCATGGACGCAGGGTTTTGCGTTACCAATCCTACCTGCGGAGCATGCCTCGGAATGAGCAACGGCGTACTTGCCGAAGGAGAAGTCTGTGCGTCGACGACGAACCGCAATTTCAATGGACGAATGGGGAAGGGAGGAATGGTTCACCTCATGAGTCCGGCAACAGCAGCTGCCTCCGCCCTTACTGGATATATAACCAACTCGAATTTTTACAAGTCAGGGGGAAATTAATGAAAAATTTTAACGGAAAAATACTGTTCCTTGACCGATCGGACATAAATACAGATGAAATCATTCCCGCTCGCTACCTCACTGAAATAACCAAAGAAGCTCTGCAGCCTTATCTGCTTGAAGATCTTGCCCTGGAAGGGTTCGAACCAGCAAGGGATATAAAGCCGAGTAGTGCGATCGTAACCAGAGCCAATTTCGGCTGTGGGTCCTCGCGCGAGCACGCTCCGTGGGCTCTGGAGGTCAATGACATTAATATCGTCATCGCCGAGAGCTTTGCCAGGATTTTCAAACAGAATATGTTCAATTGCGGCATGCTGGCGGTAGAGCTCTCACCGGCTGACCTCGACTGCATCTTTAACAAATTCGGCGGAAAAGAGACAACACTGACAACAGATATGGAGAAAAAAGTGCTTCAATTCACCGCGGCAGACGGTAATGAGACAATCTCCTTTGAAATATCGGACTTTGACCAGGCGCTTGTCGAGGCCGGCGGCTGGGTCGGTTACGCAGAATCCCGGTATTGACCTTGCTTATTGTTGATCACAAACCAAAGGAGGCTGATAATTCAGCCCCCTTTGGTCATTTTTCAGGCGAAAGAACAAAACCCTCGCCCCCGTATCTCCGGTAATTTCCTGGATCATTTGAAAAATTGACCGATGTGCCGCTACCGGATAGAGCATACGCACGAAGAGTCCCTGGACTGCAGGAATACCACCCACGGCGAAACCCATCCGCACCCGTCGAAGATCACGTCCCAGTAGTGTTCCAGGAGCCTTCCCGTGAGCGGATTGAACTCTTGAGCAATAAAACCTGCCTGACCCTTCAGTACTGCTATCGCCAAGATCTCTGCAAACGTATCGCTGCCTGCGCGTAAATATCAGTAAATCACATTGTTGCGATACCTCTCCATGCAGATTACTATGCGTATCCCGGCATAAAATCAAAACACCCGGATTCCAGTTTTGATCAGAATATCGTAAGTTGGCCAGCTCGAACTTTTCTGCTCTTTAGATGGATGCCAGACGGATACAGACAAACGATGAATATTGACACCAACAAGGTCATGACCCTGAAGAATGCCGTTGAGCGGTTTGTACCTGACGGTTGTCACCTTTCCATTGGTGGCTTTACCGTCAATCGCAACCCCATGGCGGCAGTCTACGAGATCATTCGCCAGAAGAAGCGGGGGCTGCATTTATATGCCCATTCAAACGGCCAGGGTGTAGACGAGCTCATCGGCGGCAGCTGTGTGGACCGGCTGGAGATCGCCTATGGCGGGAATGGACGGTTTGCCTCTACCTGCATCCGTTTCCGCAAGGCGGTGGAGGCCGGCACTCTGACGGTGGAGGACTACTCCAACTATCAGATGACCCTGCGCTTTGCCGCCGGCGCCATGGGTGTCCCCTTTTTGCCGGTACGATCCGGAATGGGTACGGATATCGTGACCCAATGGGGTTTCGGGCCGCAGATCCGCCGGGCGGATTCCAGGTTACCGGACCGAAAGCTCTGCATTATCGACAACCCCTTCGGGGATTGGGCCCAGACTACCAAACTTATACTGGTGCCGGCCATCAACCCGGATGTGACCTTGATCCATGCCCAGCGAGCCGACTGCGCCGGCACAGTGCGGATCGACGGACTGACTTTTGCCGATGTGGAACAAGCCAAGGCCGCACGCTGCGTCATAGTCACTTGTGAAGAGCTGGTGGAGAGCGACAGCCTGCGGGACACGCCCGGCGCTAACCAACTGCCATTTTTTTGTGTCGACGCTGTGGTTCCTTTGTCCAGGGGCGCCTACCCCACAGCCTGCTACGGCTACTACGATTACGACCCGGCCTTCTTAAACTCCTACAGGGCACAGGCCCAGGAAGATTCGTTGTATGAAGATTATCTGCGCCGCTACGTGTTCGGCGTTCCGAACCATTCGGCTTTCTTGAAGCTTCAGGATGCCGGACAATTAGAGCGGATAAAGGCCAACCAGCGTACGGGATACGCGGTGGGTCTGGATCGAAGGTAAGGGCGAGGACTATTATGACCGATTCTTACACTTTTCGTGAAATGATGGCTGTGGCTGCGGCCAGGGAGATAGAAGATGGCGAAATCGTCTTTTGCGGTACGGGCATTTCCATGCTGGCTGCCATGGCGGCCAAACATATCAGCGCTCCCAACAGTGTGGTCTTTTTCGAGACGGGAGCCGTTGACGCCCACCTGGAAGAAGTCCCCATGGCTGTGGCAGACCCGCGGGTCATGCTGGGTGCCGCAGTCCACGGCAGTCTGGCCGATGCGTTTGCCTTCATGCAGAACCGTTTCACCGGCAGCCGGGTGGTAGGCATTCTTGGGGCTGCCCAGATCGACCCATACGGTAACCTCAATTCCACGGTAATAGGCGACTATTCGAAGCCCAGGGTGCGCTTTTCCGGTAGTGGCGGTGCCTGTGATGTGGGATCCTTCGTGCATCGCACCATTATCTTCATGCAGCAGGAAAAACGTAAATTCGTTCCCCGGCTGGACTACCTGACCTGCCCGGGATGGCTGGACGGGCCGGATGGACGCCGTAAGGCCGGCCTGGGACCGGGTGGTCCCTCTGCCGTGGTGACGAATATGGGCATTTTTCGCTTCCATGAGGTAAGCCGCCGGATGTATCTTGCCGGATGTTTTCCCGGCATCTCCGCCCGGCAGGTGCTGGACAATATGGGCTTTGCCGTGGAAGTGTCCCAGGCCGAAAGCATTGCCCCGCCCACGGAAATTGAACTGTCCATTTTACGCGAGCGCTGCGACCCTCAACGCCTGATCTTAGGATAGTCCCGCCGGCCTCGAACGCCGGCAGCAAGGTCAGAGTGGTGAAGAAAACAGAGCATCCCGGGGGCAAACGAGACCTGCCAGAACTGTTACCTTTTCTGCATTTTGGGCTATAAGATATATGTCTGCTCTGCGTCCTGTCGCTTCAGCCGGGATCAACAAATCTGATAGATGCATCTTTTGGAAGCGCCAGTCCCACACTGACTTCGAGGGCTTTGAGGATTCCTGAAATGACCGGGCAGGAAACGTGGGGAATCCTGTTCAAGGCAGTGGAAATAATACGGGAGTTGACCGTCCCGGTATCCTTGTCCTTAAAAAGCTCAGTCATCATATCGACTTCTGAACCGGCGAACAACTCATTGACCTTCTGCCAGTTGGGACACTGACTGTCCAGAGAGAATGTTGCTTTGTAACCTGAGGTCTTCTCCGCCAAAACCCGGGTCGAAAATCCGCAAATACCCGCGTCGATGTTAACATTGATCATGATTTTATTTGTGTCTTGCGTGGTTCTGGAACTTTTGGTCCCGTTTGGAGGCAGAAATGGTGCATATTTGTCCCTGTGCCAGCTTTCCCTGTACGTACTCACTTTTACTTACGCTAAATAAAGCTGAAGACCAACAAAAAAGAAAGAGCCGGGAACCCGGTAACGCTGTGCTCCAGCCGACCTCTCTTTCGGTTTGCTGCTGGAGAATATCTTGTCAAGGCACCACCGGTTCGGGTTCAAACCGTCTATGCATGACAAATGTGGCCCCCTTTTTGACACTGGAGTTCATTATGAAGTTCTGGCCAAAGCGATGAAACAGAGGTAGAAACAGATGAAGGACATCTTGGTCTTTTACTTCGATATGTAAAATAGTGACATTTACATTGGTAATGACGTTGGAATGCGTGAGTGTGGCCCTTTGGGTTGTCTCGGCTTGACACAATTTTAACGACAAACTCTACTCCAGGAGGATAATTTTAGAATGAATGCGCTTGATCCAATAGAAATTACTCCTGATTTCTATCAACTTGGAACGCCGTTTTTCCCCGTGTATCTCAGGATGGGCGAAGAGGTTATGATCATCGAAGGGGGAACCGGGGCGTTTTTGCAGAAGGCTCTGTCCGGCACAAAAGCCTATCACCATGAGATGATCGATCGGGTGGCAAACGGTGATGATCGCCAGAAGATAGCCCAGGAGAAGGGTGACTGGGTCTTGTCTATTTCGAGTTACATGCCGTATAAGGTCATGGCCCCGCTGTGCCAGCTATTGATCAGCTTTTCAGAGGCGGAAGCGGAGCATCCGGATCTTTCGTTTGAACTGTAGGGCACTGTCCATGAGTCTGCCGAAAGCCATTCTAAAAAAAATCGAGACCATTGTCGGCCGGGATGGGGTACTGACATCCGAGACAGATCTAGAGAGCTATTCTTTTGATGCGACCTCCAACTGGCAGAGCCTGCCGCAGGTGGTGGTATTTCCTACCACCACCGATCAAGTGTCCGCCATCATGCGGTTGGCCACAGAAAGCCAGACGCCCGTGACGGTGCGGGGGGCCGGCACCTGCGTGAGTGGCGGGCCTATTCCGATTTACGGCGGGATTCTGCTATGCACCACCCGCATGAACCGCATCCTCGATATCGATAAAAATAATTTCACCGTGCGGGTAGAAACCGGCGTGGTGCTAAACGATCTGAATCAGGCCCTTGCCGCCAACGGTCTTTTTTTTCCTCCGGACCCCCAGAGTTTTCTGGCCGCTACCATCGGCGGCTGTGTTTCGGAAAACGCCAGCGGTCCCTCTGCCGTCAAATACGGTGTGTTCCGGCATTATCTCCTGGGAATGACCGCGGTACTCCCCAACGGAACCATCTTGAACCTGGGGGGGCGGACCATGAAAAACGTCACGGGCTATGACCTCCCCCAACTTATCTGCGGCTCCGAGGGAACCCTGGCGGTGGTAACTGACGTGATGCTGCGGCTGCTGTCGAGGCCCGAGACCAGCAAGACCGTGCTGGCCACCTTCGCCAGTGTTCGAAGCGCCGGAGAGGCGGTGCATGCGATCCGTACCGGCGGTGTGGTGCCGACCAAGATCGAATTAATCGATAACTGGATCCTGCAGCGGATTGAAGAGCGGATGCCCCTGGGTCTTCCCCTGTCCGCCGAGGCGGTGCTGCTGTTCGAACTCGACGGGGCACCGGATAGTGTGGACCGGGAAGCTGCGCAGGTGATCGAGCTGTGCCGTAAGGCTGGGGCCGAGTTGGTCCGGCCGGCCAGGGACGAAAAGGAGGCCCAGAATTTCTGGATGGCCAGGAGGGCTGGCTTTTCCGCCATTTTCGGTAATTCCCCTACAGTGCTTGCCGAGGACATTACGGTACCGGTGAGCCGGATTGCTGACCTGGTGGATCGCATAAAGGACATCGCCAGGGAATACGAGCTGACTATAGTCATTATCGGGCATGCCGGAGACGGTAACCTGCACCCCAGCGTACTCACCGACTTGGCAGATGGTGACCATTACAGCCGTGCGCAAAAGGCCGTGGACGATATTTTTAAATCAGCCCTGGAATATGGCGGTGCCATTTCCGGGGAACACGGCATCGGCCTGGAGAAGCGAAAATATTTGAAAGATGCCATATCCTCCGAGGAAATCGCTCTTTTGAAACTGGTGAAATCCGCGTTCGACCCGAAGGGGATTTTGAATCCGGGCAAGATTTGGGAGTAGGTATGGCGGATCGTATTTCGGTAGGCGATGCCAACCGGTGTATGAAATGTGGTTTCTGTATGTCGAAATGCCCGGTGTACCGGACAGATTATATGGAAAGCCATGTGGCCCGGAGCCGGAACATACTTATTCGGGAGGTAGCTGAAGGTAAACGGCCGCCGGACGCAGAATACCAGGAGGCCCTTTCCTGGTGCCTTCTTTGCAAGCGTTGCGAGACCGTATGCCCGGCCCGGGTGCCTTCCACCGACATCAACCTGGCGGCCAGAACCGCGCTGGCGGAAAAAGGCGGGCTCTCCCTTGTCCAGAAAATCATCCATCACCTGATCTTAAAGCACCGGTCAGCGCTTGCCAGAATTCTGGGTCTGTCCGTGATTCTGCCGGGAACCCGGCTACTGGATAGAGGCGGAAAGCCCCTGCGGCATCTGGCCGATCTGGCACTGGTGCTGGCGGGGAAGGTGGCTTTTCCAAAATTTACCGCATCGTTTCTTGCAAACCGTCTTCCCCATCGGACTCAGCCTGCTCCAGGTACGACCCAGCGAGGAAGGTTGGCGTTTTTTCCCGGTTGTAATTATGAGTTCTTTTTTACCGGGGTGGGGCTGGATGTGGTGTCGGCGCTTTCCCGGTCGGGATTCGAGGTAATCTATCCCGAGGGCCAGACTTGCTGCGGTTTGGCGGTTTTCAATACCGGCGATCAAGACACCGCCCGCCGGATGGCCGAAACAAACCTAAAGGTGCTTTCCAGCTTCGATCATGTGATTACCGGTTGCGCCTCCTGCGGAACGGCGCTCAAGGCTTATAAGGAATGGTTTGACGAGGGACATCCCCTTTCCGGGCAGGCTCGGCAATTTTCAGAAACAGTACAGGATTTTTCCGAATTTATGGCTCGTCAGGATCTTGGCGGTTTGACGGCACCGGAGGGGTTTTCAACTGTGACTTACCATGATCCGTGCCACCTGCGGGGGCACCAGGGGGTCTCTGAGGCTCCCCGAAAAATACTCGGTGCCGTCCAGGGCATGAATTTTGTGGAAATGGATATGGCGGAAAAGTGTTGTGGACAGGGCGGTTCTTTTGGCATCAAGCACCCCGAAGCCAGCCTGGCGCTGCTTGCGCAGAAGATGGAATCCGTAAAAAGAACCGGGGCTCAGGCCATCGTGACTTCCTGTCCGGGATGTACCTTGCAGCTTATGGACGGCGCAAAGCGGCACGGACTTTCCGTGGAGATCATGCATATCAGCCGTCTGTTCAAAAATAGAACCATTCCCCCTGCCGGGGACGAAAATAAATAGAGGAATAAGTGAAATCTCAACAAATATTTGCGGGAGCCGATGTCGGATCATCCAGAACAAAGGTCGTACTGCTGGATCCTGATAATGATATCATTGGTTACGGCGTGAGAAAATCCGGCACCAGTTTTTCCGGTACTGCCGAGGCGTGCCTGACGGATGCCCCGGAGATGGCAGGGCGCGGCCGGGAAGATATCGTCCATGCCGTATCGACCGGATATGGCCGAAAAAACGTAGCGTTTGCAACAGAGGACAAGACCGAGATCGCCTGCCATGCCCGGGGCTGTTACCACTTTTTCCCCAAGGGCATTTCCGTTATCGATATCGGCGGTCAGGACAATAAAATAATCAGGCTCGATGAGCAGGGACCTCGCACCAATTTCATGATGAACCGGAAGAATGCCTCCGGTACCGGGGCGTTTCTGGAAGAAATGGCCCTTCGTCCGGATATTCCCTTATCCGAGATGAACGGACAGGCGGAAAAGGCCATGGATATTGTCAAGCTGGGAAGCTATTGCACGGTCTCTTCCGGCACCGAAGTGCTGGAAAACATCCGGCATGGAAAACAGGTTGCCGATATTGTCAAAGGTATTTTTTATTCCATCGCAAAACGGGTTCTTGAAATGGTTACCCTTACCGAGCACGTGGTGATGACCGGCGGGGTGGTGGCCCACAACCGGTTTCTCGTCACCATGACAGAAGAAATGATCGAGCGGCCTATCCTGGTGCCCCCAACTCCCCAACTCACGGGTGCCATCGGCGCCGCTCTGTTTGCCATGGCCGGCAAACGATAGAACAAGAACATAATAATTAACCAATATTCCAATAAATTTTACAATAAAGCCTTTTACCAGGGAAAAAGTCACGAGCGAAGAGAAAACTGTGGTCAGAAAACCTATTGAAACGGCAGCGGAAGCCGGCAGTTACATGGCCAAGTCTATTATGAACTGGACGATGCGGTCAAAACAGGGGAGAAAAAAATCGCCTGGTACGCCAGCGTTGGGCCGGCGGAAATTCTTCGGGCCGTGGGCTTCCTGGTCTATTTTCCAGAGACCCAAGCCGCCATGCTCGGTACCACCCGTATGGCTACCGATCTGATTCCCCACGGTTCAGCGTTGGGCTATTCTCCTGAGATCTGCTCCTACCTGACTGCGGATATCGGCGCTTTTGTCAAAGTCGTGACCCCTCTTGCCAAGGCATACAAAGGAATTGAGAGTCCTCCGAAGCCCGATATCCTTGTATACAACACCAACCAGTACGGGGATGTCCAGGATTGGTTCGGTTTTTACGGCAAGCAATTCAAGGTGGCCGTCATCGGCGTAAGCGGCAATGTGTCGGTGAAGGATGTCACCGAATCCATCGTAAAATCCGTTGCCCGCCAGTTTGAAGATCTGATTCCGGCGCTTGAAGAGGTGACTGGGACGAAATTTGACATGGATCGGCTAAAGGAAGTGATCGGCTATTCCCGCCAATGTTCGGATATCTGGAAGGAAGTGCTGGAAACCGCCGCTGCCAATCCTGCGCCCCTGACCTTTTTTGACGGTTCTACCCTCATGGGGCCGGCGGTGGTTGGCCGGGGAACTCCCGAAGCGGTTGCGGTCTATGAAAAGGTGCTCGCCGAGTTGAAGGAGAGGATCGAAAAAAGGGATGGCCGCCGTTGAAAACGAACGATTCCGGATCTATTGGGACGGTATGCCGGTCTGGGGACGTCTCGGCGCCCACTCCAAACTCTTTGCCGGTCTCGATGCCAATGTGCTGGCATCCACCTATTGCAGTAGCTGAATTTTCACCGCCCTGGATCCTGCAGAGCCCTTCGAGAGCATGGCCCGGGCCTACACGGTGCTTTTCATTGTCCGGTCGGATGATTTCAAGGACGCTTATATCAAGGACAAGATCGATTTTTACGGCATTGACGGTATTGTCTACCACAACGCTAAAACATGCCCGAATAACTCGAACTGCCGCTACGGGCTTTCCAAGCGGATTGAAGCAGAGACCGGCATTCCCTCGTTGACCATCGACGGAGACTTGAACGATCTGCGATGTGTCTCCGACAAACAGACCAAAACCAATGTCGAAGCCTTTATCGAGCTGCTGGCAGAAAGAAAATAGGTAACGTTCATCGCCCCCTAATGTGCACGATGGCCACATCGTGCACATTCCTCCCACGCATTATCCACTTCTCCTGGAGACAGATTTATTTTTTTCTTTATCTTGTAATATCGTGTGGTTGAATCTGCAGCCATATTGCGGTAAAAATCATTCTCCTCGCTCCTTGAAAATCGCTAAACTCTAAACTCAAGACAAGAATTACACAAAAAAAGGACTAACAAGCAAAATCACTCATTAGTCCTTCTCATGGCATTGGTACCCCCGGCAGGAATCGAACCTGCGACACCAGGATTAGGAATCCTGTGCTCTATCCCCTGAGCTACGAGGGCAGTTGGAACTGTTCAAATCAGGCGGAATAATACTCAAGTTTATCTAAATCGCAATCTTTTTTCAGTGCCCGGCTGCGAGAATTGTTGTTGGCTGGGCTTTTGGCGATCGCTGCCTCAGGTGACCTCTCCATCGGCAAAGAGTGATTCGCCATCTCCTATTGCCCTACCGGGATATGCCGCTTCAATAATATTGGTGTTGATCACGCAGTTTCTGCCGATCTTCTGCTCAGGGGGCACTGCCGCCCCCTTACCGATCAGGGTGATGCCGGTATAGAGGTGGCTTGGTTTCAGCTGGTTGACCACCTTGTAATTTTCCCCGAAACCGACGATTGCTTTCTCGCCTACATGGACCCGTTTATCGAGTATGGCCAGATCGACAACTGCCCCTTTCTTGACGACACAGTCCTCGAACAGAATGGAGTCTTTCACTATCGCGCCTTCCTCAACTACCACGCCCGGGGCCAATACCGAATTGATCACCGAGCCCTGTATATTGCTGCCGGCGGAGATCATGCAGTTTTTCAGTTGGCAGGCTGCACCAAAGCGCGCAGGCGCCCGGTCGGCGAGCCGTTTCTTCGATTCAATATTGGTTCTGATCTGCCATTTCTGCGGGGAAATGCCGCTCTCTTTCTTCAATACGTCCATATTGGCTTCCCAATAGGCCTGGATCGTTCCGACATCGCGCCAATAGCCATAGAAAGGATAGGCAAAGACATTGTCCTCGGCAATTGCCCTGGACAGGATATGCATGCCGAAATCAATTTCCGCCCGGTCCCGGATAAGGGTATTGAGCAGATACTGGTAATCAAAAACATAGATGCCCATGGAGGCCAGATTGGTTCTGGGTTCCTTGGGTTTTTCTTCCCACTCGATGATCCGGTCGTTTTTGTCGACAATTCCGGCGCCAAACTGGTGGATTTCACTTTTCGGCACGACCATCATGCCCACGGTCACATCGGCCTTTTTCGAGCGGTGATACTCGATCATCCCGTCGAATTCCATATGGTAGATATGGTCCCCGGAAAGGATGACCACCTCACCTGCCGGATTAGCCTCGAGAAAGTCGATATTCCGGCGGACAGCATCTGCCGTGCCCTGATACCAGTCCGACTCCTTTTCTCCGGTTCTGGGTGGCAGGATCGTCACTCCCCTGCTTCTCCCGGTAAAATCCCAGGCGTCGCCCATGCCCAGGTGATTCATCAGGGAGAGGGGTTTGTATTGGGTCAGCACCCCAACCTTTTTCAGGCCGGAATTCATGACATTACTGAGGCTGAAATCGATAATCCGGTAGATCCCTCCGAATGGCACGGCTGGTTTGGCCCTTTTCTGCACCAGGATATTCAGCCGACTGCCGACCCCACCGGCAAGAATGAGAACCAGGGCCTCCTTTGCTCTTTTCATCGCAGTTCCTCCCCTGCACCGAGAATTGCCGGCCACCTCTCTTTAGGAATCTGGGGATAAACCGTGGCCCCTTCACCAATTATGACTCCTTCCGGCACCTTATTGTTCCAGCCGACCACCGTGACCGGGGTCCGGTCGGTACAATACTCAGGCCCGATCATCACGTTCCTGGCGAAGCTGTTGTTCACATCAGTGACCACCTTGTTCAGCCGGCAGTTTTCGCCGATGATATTACTGAAAAAAATCACCGAGTTCTCAACTATCGCCCCTTTTTTGACATGTACCCCGGGGAAAAGAACCGAATTCCGTACCGTCCCGCCAATCTTGCAGCCATTGTAAATCATGCTGTTGTGCACAACCGCGTCCTCCCCCATCAGCGACGGCTCATTATCCCGGATATGCCGGTGTTCCAGATTGGTGCGAAACACCCATTTCTCCAGGTCGATAAGCGGCTTTGGCCCGAGCAGATCCATATTCGACTGCCAGTATTCGTTGATGGTCCTGGTATAACCCCAGTAGCCGCAGAATTTATAGCCGTAGACCTTGCAGTTCTGCTGCGCAACCAGCATGGGGATGATGTCCCTGCCGAAATGATAGGAGTCACTCTCCTGGTTCTGTTCCAGGGCGCGGTAGAGGACCTCCGGCTTGAAACAGAGGACCGTCATCGAGGCCCAGTCGGACTCGGGACTCTGGGGTTTTTCCCAATACTTGACCACTCTGCCCCCCCGCGCACCGTCCTCATCATCCATGAGCGCTACCCCGAAGCGGGTTGCTTCGTCCATGGGTACCCTGGTAAAGGCAATGGTCAGATCTGCGTCCTTTTCGTTGTGGTAGTCAATGAGATCCTGATAATCCATTTTGTAGATATGGTCACCGGACAATATGAGGATCTCTTCGGGACAGTGATAATGGACATAATCGAGGTTCTTATAGATGGCATCGGCAGGGCCCCGATACCAGTCAGCCACTTCGGAGCCGAGATGCGGGGGCAGGATGGATACGTGACGATACCGTCCGATCATGTCCCAGGCGGCGCCTGTGCCGATATGATTGATAAGGGAATAACTGTGATACTGACTGAGTAAAGCAACCTGCTCGATACCGGAATTGAGAAGATTGCTGAGGGAAAAATCAATAACCCGGCCTACACCGCCGAAGGGCACCGCCGATTTGGGCCGGTAATAGGTCAAAACGTTTAACTCATCAACGCGACTACCTGCCAAAATCATGGCCAGGGTGGAGGGTTTCAGCATACAGGCACCTCAAGAGGAGAAGACCAACACTAAAATGCGAAAAAGCTTCAAGAATTTCTAAGCATTCTCGCCAGGGCGACTTTCTCTTAAGGTAAAATATAGCAGGCGCATGCGCAACCCCGGAGAGACGATTCCTGCTGAAAAATATTATATGTGGCGCATAATAAAACGCTTCAGGGTATCGGAGCTGAATTCCTTTTCACCCAGGTCGAGATTTTTAAGAGGAACTTCCGCCCTTGCGGCCCCCTTATGGCCGCCGGCGGAGCCAATCGAACCGAAGATCCTGTCGGCCAGCTTGCCGGCACTCTTTCGATACCCATCACAACGGAAGATGACGACCAGTTTCTCCCCATGTATTCCGGAGACGAATACCCAGTCAATCTCCCCGACATGGTTGAGGAAATCAGCAACGATAACCAGGACGTCGGGGCTCCTCACCCGGCCGAGATGGCTGTAGTAGCGCCCTTTGGAGTATTTCAGCTCGGAGAGGGCTGTGGAGAAATATTTCAGCTCGGACCGGCGCAGATCGGTAAGCTCGAATTTTCGCACCAGATCCCGGTTGGCGATATTGAAGAGATAGCGGAAAGAGATGCCGTCGGCCAGGACCGATTTCTGCTCGAAATCCTGGGTGTCGACCTTGATGCCGTAGAACAGGGCAGTGGCCAGGGCCACCGAAGGCTTCAGCCCGGCTGCCCGCAGATATTCAACGGCCATCGACGAGGTAGCCCCGTACTCCGGGCGGATATCGATGAATTCGCTGTCGAATTCGCCACTGATCGGATGATGGTCGATAATGGCGTGTATTTTAATCTTTTCAAAGCAGGGCAGATGATCCGGCTGGGAATCGACCATCACCCGCTTGCTGAACTGGTCGATTTTAACATCTTTGAGTCGTTCTATGGGAATTCTCAACCTCTTGACCATCGCCACGTTGTTGAGGCGCCTGATCTCATTGGGATGAGCTACTGTAACGCTTTTTACCTTGTAACGAAGCAGTCTTTTGACTGCCATTGCCGTCGCCAGGGCGTCCGGGTCGGCATTAATGATAACCAGGACTGTATCTTCTTTCTCAAAAACCTTCAGGAAGGCATTTAAACGATTCTTTGCGGTATTCTTGTAATTCTGTTTGCAAGGAAATGGAACACTTTGCTTTTGTTTATGAGCCATATACGGTAACTGTGGCATTTCTGGTAGCAAACCATACTGATCCGACCGCCGAAGTGGACAGCTTGGTCAGATGACTGCAATAAAGCAGTCCATGCGGCAATCGTTTTTCCCCAAACGGTCTGCATCTCATCTCAGCGCCGAAGAGAGTCCCCGATCGCACCAGAAAGCCAGCCACCTCCTGTTGAAGAAAATCCTGTTCAACTCCCCGGAAATTTAACGAACAGAACGGTTCGGCATTACCAGAAGACAAATAATCCTTATACTTCCGGGCCTTGGTAACGCCACGACAATTTTCTATCATACCATATCGATCAAGAGAATTGCAAGGGCCGGTAATTTTCCCCCGCCCTCCGCAAAGGCCGTTCTTGACGCACGGAAACGATAATGGTACCTACATCTGAACGATCCTCCTCTTTACATGATTCCATTTAAGCTGAGATTATTAGCCATGCAAAGATTTTTAGCCATAGGCGCCGGTGGCGGTATTGGCGCCATTGCAAGATATGCGGTAGCCGTCTTCGCTGAAAAAGCAAGTTCCTTTATCTTTCCGCTCGGGACCCTGACAGCCAACCTGCTTGGCTGCCTGCTGATCGGATTTTTCTGGAACTATTTCGACCGGGTTCATATCAGCGGCGAATTCAGACTGTTTCTCTTTACCGGTTTTCTCGGCGGCTTTACCACCTTTTCAACCTTTGCCCGGGAAACCGAGCAGTTTATTAAGGCAGGCGAGCCAATGCATGCTCTTGGCTACCTGCTGGTAAGCAATATTCTCGGAGTTGCCATGGTCGCCCTGGGATATACGTTCTGCCAACGCTTTATTCGATAGCCAGGATTCTTTTTTCGTGAAACTCCTTAACCGTTATCTTCTTGGCCAGTTTTTAAAATATTTCTTTACCGTTAACGCCGGCTTTGCCGCGATCTACCTGCTTGTTGATTTTTTTGAAAAGATAGATGACTTCACCAATGCCGGAAAACCGCTGTCCCTAGCGCTGGAATATTTTGCCCTGTCCATCCCCTTTGTCGTCGACCAGCTTGGGCCCATATTTATCCTGCTCTCCGGGGTAATCTCCCTGGGCATCCTCAACCACAGCAATGAACTCACCGCCCTGAAGGCCGGTGGCGTTCCCCTTCGCCTCATCGTCAGGCCCCTGTTTCTCGGCTCGGTGCTCTTCACCATGCTGTTTATCGCCGCCGGTCAGTGGCTCCTGCCGGCAACCATTGCCAGAACCAACAATATCTGGTACGAGCAGCTCAAGGGCAAGGTCCCTTTGGGGATACTGCGCAACAACCGTTATTATTACAAAGGAAAAGACGGCTTCTATTCTTTCGGCTGGCCGGATCCAAAGTACTATGTCTTTAAGGATTTTTCCTACTCAAGCTGGGATGACGCTTATAACATCGATGCTCTGACAACTGCTGCATTCGCCACCTGGCACGAGGAGGACGGCAGTTGGCTTCTGAAAACCGGCCAGGTCCAGAAGCAGCAGGCCGACGGCAGTTACCGTATCACCAACTTCGCTGAAAAAAAGGTCAAGTTGCCGGAACGGCCTGAGGATTTTCTCGTCCCGGTCAACAAATCGGCCGAACTGTCGTTGACCGATCTCTACCAGGAAATCGGCAGGGCCGATGGAGAGCATGAAATTCGGGCAGCCTGGACCAATTTTCTTGGCCGCATTTCATATATTTTTCTCGGCATCCCTTTACTGTTGCTCGGATTGCCCATCCTGCTCTATTCCTACCGCAAATGGGGACGGGATCTCTCGGTAGCCATTCCGGTGAGCTGCGGCCTCGCTTTTGTTGCCTGGGCGATATGGGGGGCGCTGCAATCTCTGGCTATCGCCGGTTATATCTCACCAATTGTCTCAGCGGTCGCCATCCACCTCATCTTTTCCCTGACCGGAATATGCCTGCTCATCAGAAATGATCGCTAAATTGAGCAGTACGGCAAAAGGCCGTCCGGGCATATCCCGAACGGCCTTTTGCAATAGCAACCTCGTAATACGAAGGCTCAAGAAGCCCTATTCGTTTATTGATACCAGTTCCACATCAAACACCAGAACGGAATTGGGTTCGATTCTCGGCGCGGCGCCAGTTTCTCCATATGCCAGTTCCGAGGGGATAACCAGATGTATCTTCATCCCCACATTCATCAGCTGCAGGGCCTCTCCCCAACCCTTGATCACCTGATCGACCTGAAATTCAGCCGGTTCCCCATGCTTTGCCGTGCTGTCAAATTCAGTCCCATCAATCAAGGTACCGACATATTCAACCTTGACTTTATCGGTTGGTTTGGCCTTTTCACCTGTCCCCTCTTTGATAATCTCGTACTGCAGGCCACTTTCGGTGACAACCACCCCTTCCTTCTTTTTATTCTCGGCAAGGAACGTCTGGCCGGCAGACAAATTGTCGGCTTTCATCTTCTCTATTTTGGCGGTCTGCAGAGCCTTCAACTTCTCGGCAAACTCTTTCTGGACAGCAGCCATTTCCTCTTTGGTAAGTTGAGGCTCTGTACCATTGTAGGCATCCTCAATCCCATGGATAAGAAACTCTTTTTGAATATCTCCACCGGCTGCTTTGAAATAATTACCCACTTCAAAGCCCATGCTATAGCTGATTTTCTCTTCATAGCTTGCAGGTTTGGCTGACTGGGACACGGCAGGCAAGGCAAGGCAGAGACCAAGCACCGCCGTTACAAAATATTTTTTCATTAAAAATTCCTCCTTAAGGATTGTATAGGTACCGCATTGACGACAAAAGAGTCGCGTAAAAAATCAGTGTTCAAACGTCATATCCAGAATCGGAAATCGATACCGGCCATTCCCGTAGACCTGGTTAATCCGGTTTTTTGAGAATCACCAGAGTAATGCCCCGATTGCTCTTGTTCAGATGTTTATCCGCACCCAGTTGAGGGTATCGCCGTAAAAGTGCCTTTACTGCCCCTGAGCGTCTGTTGAATTCCTCCCCGGCTATATAGCTGTCGATCAGATCGTTACTTTTCAAAAAATCCAGCGTTTTTCTGCATTCCTGCCGGATAAGCCCACCCTTGCCGCTCGACCCGTACCCATGAATCAGGGTAAGCACCCTGATATTATTCCTGGTCGAATCCTCAATTATGTCATAAAGCCGTTTCAGGGCCACCTCAACAACCGGCCGCCCCGCTTCCAGGTTGACCGTCTTATGGACAAACCTCCTGGTCTTGACGGCCTCAGCTACATCCACCTTGCTGCCACAGAATGGACATATGGGACGCAGCCTTTCCATTGTGTTACCACAGACTTCACAGACCCCCTTCATCTCCCCTACGACTCCTTTTCGGGTGGCTACAGCCTGCGGACATTGATGACGGCCGGCAGTTGCCGGAGATGCTGGATCAGCATGTTGAGATGTTTGAGGTTTTCCACCTCAAGCGAAATGGTCATATCCGCCTGGTCGCTCGGCGTGGTATGGGCCGAAACATCAACGATATTGGCGTTATCCAGGGTGATGGCCCCACTGATTTCTGAGAAAATCCCCCGTTTGTTCACCGCACTGATATGAATCCCTGCCTTGTAGGTTTTTTCAGAGATACCGGACCAGGAGACATCAATCCATCGTTTGGGATCGGAGGCGAGCAGGTTGTGGCAATTTGCCTTATGGACCGAGACCCCTCGGCCCATGGTGATAAAACCGACAATCGGATCCCCGGGCAGCGGCCGGCAGCACTGGCTTACCTTGACGAGCATACCGTCAATGCCGTCGATTTTGACCCCGGAGATATCTTTTCCGCTCTCATTGCCGTGCTGGTTCACTATCAGGCTGGCGATTTCTTCGGGTGGCAAGGCAACGTTGGGCGGCTCACTCTCTTTTCGCAATTCAACAGGCTGCAGCCCTTTGACCAGGTGCTGTACGGTGATCACCCCACTGCCAACCTTACCGAGCAGGTCGTCAAGGGAATTGCAGTGCAGCTGTTTGAGCAGGAGACGGATATGCCCGCTCTTGATCATCTTCTTCAATGAGGTGTTGTACTTCTTAACCTCCCGTTCGCAGATCTCCCGACCAAGTTTCAGTGCTTTTTCCTTCTCCTCGCGCCGCAGCCAGGAGCGTATCCTGGTTCGTGCCCGGCTGGTCTTGACAAGACTCAGCCAGCCACGTCTGGGCACCTGGGTGGGCGAGGTCACTATCTCAATAATGTCTCCGGTCTGCATTTGGTATTTGAGCGGAACCTGTCGTCCGTTCACCTTGGCCGAGACACAATGATCGCCAACCTCGGTGTGTATCGAGTAGGCAAAGTCAAGGGGACAACTGCCAAGAGGAAATTCTTTAACCTCACCTCTCGGAGTAAGTGCATAGACCTCGGGATCGTACAGTTCTCCAACAAGGCTATCGAGAAACTCCCGCGGATCTTCGACTTCCTGAAGGGAGGCGACCAGTTTTTTCAGCTCCCGGAAAAGCTTTGCATCATTTTTGTCGACCTTCTGTCCTTCTTTATAGGCCCAGTGCGCGGCAACCCCTTCCTGTGCGACCCTGTCCATCTGATCGGTACGGATCTGGATCTCTATAAAATTATCCCGGGGGCCGACCACCGTAGTGTGCATGGACTGGTAGTTGTTGGCCTTGGGGACGGAGATAAAATCCTTGATCCGTCCCGGCACCGGCGCCCAGTTGGCATGAATAGTGCCAAGTGCCTCATAACACTCGTTGACCGTCTCGACGATGATCCGGAAGGCGACCTTGTCATAGACCCGCTCAAGGGGAATGTTCTGGGCGATCAGTTTCTTGTAGATGGAATAGAGATGCTTCGGCCGCCCGATAATACGCATGGGCGTGATATTGCTCTCCGCCAGTTTCTCATGGAGGATGGCGATGACCTCATCGACATATCGCTGACGTTCGTCCAGAGAACTTTCCAGGGTATGAATAAGTTCGAAATGTTCCTCCGGATGGAGAAACTTGAAGGCATGGTCCTCCAGCTCGCGTTTCAGCCAGTCGATGCCCAGACGGCTGGCCAGAGGGGCGTAGACGTCCATGGTTTCCCTGGCGATATCCAGCTGCTGTTCGCGATCGACCATATCGAGCAGAAACATATCGAGCAACCGGTCGATCAGTTTCACCAGCAATACCCGGATGTCGGTGGCAATGGCCAGCAACATTTTCCGGAGATTTTCCGCCTGACTGGCCAGTTTGCTGTTATAGGGAACGTTGGTTATCTTGGTCGAGCCTTCGACAATGCCAGCTACATCCCTGCCGAATTTTTCGGCGAGCTCATCAACCGTCACCCCTTCCTTCAGCACTCCATGCAGCAGCCCGGCCAGAATCGTATCGAGATCCAGGTGCATGGAGGCAAGAGTCGAGGCCACCTCCAGCAGATGAATAACGTACAATTCCCCGGAAAAATGCCTGCGCCCCTGATGGACCCGGACGATAGTCTCCCAGGCCTCATCGATCGGCGACAGATCCACGCCCTGCAGATAGTTCGCGGCGAGAGTTTTTAACCCGTTCGGGTTTACGGCGCTTGGGTTATTCATGAACAACTTTACGCTTATTGACAGAGTTCTGCAAAAATTGTCGTCCGAAGTTGTTTAACCGTCTCCTCCGGGCTTAATTCTTCAACCATACCGTCTTTACGGCGCTTGATCTCGAAGGTACCACTCTTGACAAAACTCTTCCCGACCGTAACGCGGTAGGGAATACCCAGGAGATCGGCATCCTTGAACTTCAACCCCGGCCGTTCATCCCGATCGTCGAGCAGCACCTCCAGGCCCGCTTTCTGCAAGTCGAGGTAGAGTTTCTCGGCAGCTGCATTAATTGCTTCATCATTGACACCAAGGTTGACGATAATCACCGTAAACGGTGCCAGCGGCACGGGAAAGATGATCCCCTGGTCGTCATGATTCTGCTCAATGGCGGCGGCCACCACTCGGCTTACGCCGATGCCGTAGCAGCCCATGACGAAGTGTTTGGTCTGGCCGTCACTGTCCTGGAAGGAGGCGTTCATCGACTCGGAATATCCCGTACCCAGTTTGAACACGTGTCCCACCTCAATACCTTCAGTGGTTTCAAGTTTCCCGCCACACTCCGGACAGGGATCGTCTGTGGTGATCTGGCGCAGGTCGGCCACAGCCTCGACCTGAAAATCCCGGCCGAAATTGACATTTTTCAAATGGTAGTTCTTCTCGTTGCCCCCGACATAAAAATTCTGCATGGCGGCTACTTCCTGATCGGCGACGATGCGAATCGTAAGCCCCACCGGCCCGAGATATCCGGTCGGCACACCAGTTGCGTCAAAGACCTCCTTTTCATCTGCCATCTCCAAATCGGCGACCCTCAGCAGGTTTTTCAGTTTCACCTCCTCAATCGCCCGGTCGCCGCGGACCAGCGCCGCTACCACCTGGCCGTCTGCTTTGAAGACCATGGTCTTTACCAGCTGCTTTGATTCGATTTCCAGAAAGTCACAGACCGTATCGACTTTGCGTTTGCCAGGGGTCTCGACTTTTTCCAACTCTGCCGGACTCTCCGGCTCATCGCCAGGCACGATCTTGACCACCGCTTTCTCCATATTGGCCGCGTATTCGCAATCCTGGCACACCACAATGGTATCTTCCCCTGTTTCAGCCATAACCATGAACTCATGGGAAAAACTGCCGCCGATGGCCCCCGAATCGGCCTGAACTGCCCTAAAAGACAGGCCGCAACGGGTAAAAATCCGTTTGTAGGCCTCAAACATCTTCTTATAGGTGACTCCCGCGGCTTCATCACTTGCGTCAAAGGAGTAGGCATCCTTCATGATAAACTCCCGCCCTCGCATCAGCCCGAAACGCGGTCGGATCTCATCTCGGAATTTGGTTTGGATCTGGTACAGGTTAACGGGCAGGTTCCGGTAGGAGCGCAGTTCCTTACGGGCGATATCGGTGATCACCTCTTCATGGGTCGGCCCCAGGCACGATTCCCGTTCATGCCGGTCTTGAAAGCGCAGCAGTTCCGGACCATATTTTTCATAGCGGCCGGTCTCAATCCACAGGTCGGCAGGCTGGACCATTGGCATGAGCAGTTCCTGGGCACCGGCCCGGTTCATCTCCTCCCGAACAATCTGTTCAACTTTACGGATTGCCGCAAGACCGATGGGCAGATAGGTATAGATACCGGCAGAGAGTTTACGAATGAACCCTGCCCGCAGCATGAGTCGATGACTGACCACCTCGGCCTCGGCCGGTGTTTCTTTGAGAGTCGGCAAAAATGTCTGTGAATAACGCATATTTCGTGTGTTGTATTACAGGATTAATCTTATGAAATGGAACGTACCGCCACCTGCGGCGAAATTATTTCAGGGTTGCACACTAACTTTTAGCAGATTTGAGCGCTTTTTGCCCCTCTTCTTCCATCTTTTTCAGCTCGGCCATGAAGACCTCCAACAGCTCGTCTTCGTGCACCTTTTTCCAAATCTCGCCTTTTTTGAAAATTATCCCGACGCCATTACCGCCGGCGACCCCGATATCGGCCTGCCTCGCTTCGCCGGGACCGTTGACAACGCAGCCCATGACCGCAACCTTCAGCGGGCTCTCCATGGTCTGCACGAAACGCTCGACCTCTTCGGCCAGACCAAAAAGATTAATCCGGGTCCGCCCGCAGGTCGGGCAGGAAATCAGTTCCGGGCCACGCTCGCGGATCTTCAGGGAACGCAACAGCTCAAAACCGACCCGTACCTCCTCCACCGGATCGCGGGTGAGGGAAATGCGAAAGGTATCGCCAATTCCCTGGCTGAGAAGAATCCCCAGGGCAACACTAGATTTGACGGTACCGGCGATGAGCCCTCCGGCCTCGGTAACCCCAAGATGCAGTGGGTAGTCGGTGGATCCTGAGAGCAGCTTGTAGCTACTGATAGTAGTCAGGACGTCGGCGGACTTGATCGAAATTTTGATCTGGTCCCAGCCATGTTTTTCCACCAGCCGGACGTTGCGCATGGCACTTTCGATCAGAGCCTTGCTGTTCTCTGGTGTGGGGTAGCCATACAATTGCAAGAGATCCTTTTCAATGGAGCCGCTGTTGACCCCGACGCGAATCGGCACTCCGTGCTGCCTGGCGGCGGCCACAACCAGGGCGATCTTCTCCTCACCGCCGAGGTTGCCGGGATTGATCCTGATCCCGTCGGCACCGTTTTCCATCGCGGCGATAGCCAGGCGATAGTCAAAATGGATATCGGCAATGAGGGGAATGGCAATTTTATCCTGAATGGCCCGAATGGCAGTCGCCGCCTGAAGATCGAGCACCGCCACCCGGGCAATATCGCAGCCGGCTGAGGCAAGACGGTTGATCTGGGCTACGGTCTGTTCCACATCCCTGGTGTCGGTGTTGGTCATCGACTGGACACTGATGGGGCTGTCCCCGCCTACGGCCACCTTCCCGACCATAATCTGTCGTGTTTTACTTCTGATAATCATTACTTATCGAGCTTGTTGGTTAACAACCCGGCCTTTTTTCTGCAATAAATTCAGCTCTGCATCCGAACTGCGGATATAGACCGGAACCGACTCGGCTATATCGAGGTGGTCACCCGCCTGCAATTTCTCCCCGGCAAGCAACCCCAGGGATGAGGCAGTAGGCTCATGCAGCTGGGAAGGGGCAAAAATGACCTTTTCCCCTAACCGGTTAAGGAACAGCTCTCCATAAGTCATCGCCCCGTCCCCGACCATCATTACCGGTTCGTCGATGACCGCGGCGAGTTTCTCAGGAGGCATGACAGTCATGTCGCCAATGCGCTCGGTGAGCCCCATCACGTTGCAGCGGTAAAAGGCCGAGTAGACCTCCTTTTTCCGCGCATCAAGGACCGCACAGATGAGCCGTGGGGTGCAGCATTTTGCCGCCAGGGAGTCAAGAGTGGAGATCCCGAGCAGCACCTTCTTTGCGGCGGCAGCCAGTCCTTTAGCGGTAGCCAGACCGATACGAAGCCCGGTGAAACTGCCGGGTCCGATACTGACACCGATCCCGGTGATCGACCGCCAGTCGACCCCGGTCTCCTGCATGAGATAGTCGATGGCGGTAAAGATACGCCTTGAATGCGTTACCTGGCCGGTAAGCGACAGGGATGCCAGTACCCTGCCGTCACTTCTGGTGCCAGAGGTCAATGCCAGACCACTGCAGGGCGTTGCAGTATCCATCGACAGTATCAGCGGTTGTCTGCTCTCCATCAATGAAACAGCCTGACTATATCGTTATAGAAGACAAAAACCATCAGGGTCCCGAGCAGGCCGATGCCCACCTGCTGGGCGACAATCTGCGCCCGCTCGTTCATCGGTTTGCGGCGCAGGCCTTCGATGGTCAGAAAGGCCAGGTGTCCGCCATCTAAAACAGGAATCGGCAGCAGGTTGAGGATACCCAGGTTGACGCTCAGCAGGCATATAAAATAGATGAGGTTCAGCCAGCCGGCCTTCATCTGCTGTCCGGCGATCTGGGCGATGAGAATCGGCCCGCCGATCTCCGAGGCGGGAACAACCCGCTGGATAATTTTCACAAACCCCGTCACCGTCAGATTAATGTACATCCAGGTTTGCTGACAGGCACCCTGCAGAGCCCCGACAATACTGCTCTCTTCGAAGGTAAAGTCATCGGCCTTCATAATACCGATCAGATACCGCTTCTCGACCTCTTCGCCGAATACATTTTTCACCGTATCGATCGCCGGTACCACCTCCAGCTTTAATCGGTCATCACCGCGCTGGACGTCTACGGTGATCGTCTTGCCACCGCTGTTCTTCACCGCCTCCAGCACATCCAGCCAGCCAGTTGTCTTTTTCTCGTCGATATGCAAGATAACATCATTTTTCTGCAGTCCGGCCGTGGCCGCCGGGGAGTCCTCGTTCACCTTGCCGATCCGGGTGGAATCGACGGCAGTCGGTATCCCCACGAAAGAGAACACCAAAAAAAACAACACGACGGAAAAAAGCAGATTAAAGAGCGGACCGGCAAGAACGACCAGAAACCTCTGCCACACAGGTTTATGGGCAAAGGAGCTCATTCTGTCCTCCTCTGCTATCTGCTGTTCATCCGGATTTTCCCCGAACATCTTGACAAAACCACCGAGGGGGAAGGCGGAGATGACGTATTCAGTTTCACCGATGACCTTGCCGACGACCTTCGGGCCAAAGCCCAAGGAAAATTTGAGTACTCGGACGCCGAATAACTTGGCAAAGATAAAATGGCCAAATTCATGGACAAAGATCAACAGACCGAGAACCAGGATAAATGAAAAAATTGTATGCATCATAATAAACGACGAATTGGCTGCACGTCCCTGCTCTGGCGGGACGCAGTTTATATATTTTAATACTTCGAAATCAGCAGGCCGGCCTCTCTTCTCGCGGCATCATCCGCGCCGAGAATATCCTCCAGCCTGTCCTCTCTTCCCTCATGTACAATATCCATTGTTCGGGCAACTGTCTCTGCTATCTGGGGAAAATTTATCCTTGCCTGAAGAAAGGCTTCCACTGCTACCTCGTTGGCACTGTTGAGCACTGCCGGGAGCACTCCGCCACTCTCAAGTGCTGAAAATGCCAGCTTTAAAGCTGGAAAATTGAGATAGTCAGGCTCTAGAAACTCGAGTGTTCCGCACTGGTAGAGATTCAGCGGCTGCAACTGCAGCGGCAGTCTGGCAGGATAGGAGAGAGCGTAGGAGATCGGGATGCGCATATCCGGCACTCCCAGCTGAGCCAGGACGGAACCGTCCCGATATTCCACCAGAGAGTGGACTATTGATTGCGGATGGACCACCACTTCAATATCCTTGCTCTTTACCTCAAAAAGCCATCTGGCCTCTATAACCTCCAGACCTTTATTCATCAGTGTCGCCGAGTCGATGGAAATCTTCCTGCCCATATTCCAGTTGGGATGATCAAGTGCCTGCTCCCGGGTGACCCGCTGCAACTGCTGCCCGTTCATCCCCCGAAAAGGTCCGCCCGAAGCGGTAAGGATGATCTTCCGCATATCTTCTCTCCGCCCGGCTTCCAGCGCCTGGAAGATTGCCGAATGCTCCGAATCGACCGGCAGCAGTTTGACCCCCTTCTGCCGAACCGCCGTCATGACAATCCTGCCGGCCATGACCAGGGTTTCCTTGTTGGCAAGACCAATATCCTTGCCGGCCTCAATGGCGGCAAGCGTCGGCAGCAAGCCGGCTGCGCCAACTATCGCCGACATGGTGAGATCAGCCGAGGGATAGGCCGCAACTTTGATGTTTCCCTCGTTACCGTGGACGATCCTGTCGTGGAACTCAACGGGCAAAAGAGTGCGCAGGATCTCCTGCCTCTTTGCATCACAGACGGAGATCAACTCGGGCTTGAATTCCCGTACCTGTTCGGCGAGTTTTTCGACATTGGCCCCGGCTGCCATGGCGACGACCCTGTATCGCTTGGGAAACTGCCTGATAACATCGAGCACATTGACCCCGATGGAACCGGTCGCCCCCAACAGAGATATACACCGCATTATAGCACCGGCAGAATGAGAAGATAATAGAGCATCGGGCAGACAAACAGCAGAGAATCGACCCGATCGAGGATCCCGCCGTGACCGCCAAGACAACTGCCTGAATCTTTTGTAGCTGTACCTCGTTTGATAATCGATTCAGTGAGATCGCCGGCAATGCCGATTACACCGAGAAAAACTGCAGTCCCTATCAGGAAAAACCAGTTGACTGCCGACAGAAGCAGCAGTGCAAAAACGGCCGCCCCGAGAAGGCCGAACAAAACACCACCGACCGCCCCTTCAACTGTTTTATTGGGACTGATATTGGGACAGAGTTTCCTGTTCCCGAGCTTCCTCCCGACGAAATACGCTCCGCTGTCGGAACATGCGGTTATAGCCGAGGCGACAATCAGCCAGCTGCCGCCATCCGGCAGAAAGCGCAGTAGGACAAAATGCGCGGCGAGGACGCCGACATAGATTTCTCCAAAGAGCAGACGACTAAAAAGGTTATAGCCGTCGGCAAGGTCCCTGTATCGATACAGGAAATAACAGGTAAGGGCTAAAAAAGAGGCTAGTACAGCCGGCAGAAGGGCTTTTGCGGTCGGACTGAAACAGGTAACCACAACAGGCAGGGTCAGGATGATATTCACCAACCATCGTTCGGCAAAGGATGTATTTCGTCCGTCAGCCATCCTGACATATTCATCTGCCGCCACCAGTACCGCCAGAACAATCACCAGACAAAAGAGATATGTTGGCCCATATAGCAAGAGGAGGAGCCAGAATCCGGCAATCAACAGCCCTGGGACAATACGTTTCATAGTCTATTTATGATGCAGTTGATCGCCCGTGTGCCCGAATCGTCTCTCCCGAGACTGATATTCCAGGATGGCCTGGAAAAACGCCTCTTTGCGGAAGTCAGGCCACATGGTTTCAGTAAAATAGATTTCGGCGTAGGATGCCTGCCATAGGAGAAAATTAGACAGTCTGGCTTCTCCTCCCGTACGAATCAGCAGGTCCGGATCCGGCATGCCGCAGGTATCGAGATATTCGCTAATGACACTGTCGGAGATCTCTTCGGGAACAAGATCACCCTGCAGGCAGCGACTGCTTATCGCCTGCACTGCCCGGACAATCTCGTCACGGCTCCCATAGCTGAGCGCAAGACTCAAGGTGAGTTTTGAGTTGCCTGAGGTTATCTCTATGCCCCGTTCCAGAGCCTCCCGGACAGTCTCGGGCAACCTTTGCCGGTCGCCTATGGACATCAGCCGGATATCGTTTTTCTGCATTCGGGGCAGTTCCGAATCAAGATATTTTTTCAGAATGGTCATTAAACCGGAGACTTCCTGCTCAGGACGACGCCAATTTTCTGAAGAGAAGGCGTAGAGAGTGAGATATTCTATTCCTATTTCCCGACATGTCTCGACAATGTTCCGCACCGATTGCGCTCCGGCCTTATGACCGAAGAGTCTGGGTTGTTTTCTTTTCTGGGCCCACCTGCCATTACCGTCCATTATAATTGCGACATGGCGGGGAAGACGATCTAAATCAATTGTGGCGGAGCCAGACATACCAGACCTGTATTATTGATGTGCGCTAGTGACTGCAAATCGATGGAGAGGTGAATCAGACCTCCATTACCTCTTTTTCTTTGTTAGCCGTAACATCGTCGATATTTTTAATATAGAGATCGGTTTCAGACTGCACCTCATCCTGAAATTTGAACAGCTCGTCTTCGGATATTTCCTTGTCCTTTTTCTGTTTCTTCAGAATTTCGATAGCTTCCCTTCGAACGTTACGGATGGCCACCCGAAATTCCTCGGCAATCTTTTTGACCGATTTTACCAGTTCCCGGCGGCGTTCTTCGGTCAACTGAGGGATGTTCAGGCGAATGACCTTGCCGTCACCGAGAGGATTAAGACCTATATCGGATTTAAGAATAGCCTTTTCTATGGCGGGCAGCATCTGTGGGTCCCAGGGCTGGATAACAATCATTCTGCTCTCCGGAATGGTTATCGTACCCACCTGATTGAGTGGCATAGAGCTGCCATAGGCATCAACCATAATACCGTCGAGAATGGACAAAGAAGCCCTGCCGGTACGGACCTTGGCCAATTCCACTTTAAATGCGTCGACACTTTTTTCCATCTTATCAGATGCTTCCAGAATCGCTTCGTTCATGGTTTCACCTCTATTTGCAGATCATTTTTGGATCGAATTTTATGCCGTTATCAGCGTGCCAACTTTTTCTCCCATGGCAGCACGTCTTATATTTCCGGCAACTCCCATATTCAGAACCATAATAGGCAGCTTGTCTTCTTTGGCAAGGGCTATTCCCGCGGCATCCATCACCCGCAGTCCTTTCTGCAGGACATCATCATAGGTAAGCCGATCGAATTTTACCGCCTCGGGATTGAGCATAGGATCCATGTCGTATACCCCATCGACCTTGGTTGCTTTTATAACTACATCGGCATCAATTTCCAGGGCTCTCAGGACACCGGCCGAGTCGGTCGTAAAGTAGGGATTACCTGTTCCGGCGGCAAAGATGACAACCCTGCCCTTTTCGAGGTGCCTGGTCGCCCTCCGCCTTATGTAGGGTTCGGAAACCGATTGCATGGGAATGGCAGACATTACCCGGGTGATGACATCGACTCGTTCCAGCGCGTCCTGCATAGCCAGACTGTTCATTACCGTAGCCAGCATGCCCATATTGTCGGCAGTGGTCCGATCCATCCCCTTGCTGGCACCGGCCACTCCCCTGAAGATATTCCCGGCCCCAATGACCAGGCCAAGTTCACAACCAGCCTTTACCACCTCTTTAACCTCGGCGGCAACAAACTCGAGAACCGTGGTATTGATCCCGTAGGAATCATTGCCCATGAGCGCTTCGCCACTCAGTTTCAGCAGCATTCTCTTGTACTGTAACGTTTCGGTCATAGTATTTTCCTTAAAAGAAATTTGTCGGGATAAAGACTGGCTTCTTCAGGCAGATGAGACGAACCGCGCTCATCTGCCGGGGAGATACTATTCTACTCCGATCTGAAAACGGGCAAATCTTTTGATGGTAATATTTTCACCGATCTTGCCAACCAATTCGTTGAGCAGATCCTGAATGGAGAGATCGGGATTCTTAACGAATTTTTGTTCAAGCAGGACTACTTCGGCAAGATATTTTTCGATTTTGCCGGTTACCATCTTTTCAACAATTGCCTCCGGCTTGCCGGAATCCAGCGCTTGCTGCACATAAATGGCCTTTTCCCGAGCAACTACTTCCTGCGGCACCTCTTCTCTGGTAATGGCAACGGGGCTGGCTGCGGCGATGTGCATGGCTATATCGCGGGCAAATTCCTTGAAATCATCATTTTTGGCGACAAAATCGGTTTCACAACCCATCTCAACCATCACCCCGAGTTTCCCACCGGCATGAACGTAAGTTTCGATAACGCCCTCGCTGGTTGCACGGCCAGCCCTTTTGGCGGCAACCATCAAGCCTTTCTGGCGAAGCAGATCGACCGCTTTTTCCATGTCGCCATCAGTTTTTTCTAGCGCTTTTTTGCAGTCCATCATGCCGGCTTGAGTTTTATCCCGTAGATCCTTTACCATCTTACTTGTTATTGCCATGGTAAATCTCCTTTGTCATTCTTTGAGTAATATTTACATTTTTTCACAACGACCGTTGCGGTCGTCCTGAAAAATAGTTCGAGGTATTGATACGAAAAAAAAGGGGCGGTCACGAGACAGCCCCTTAAATCAAAACTACTTGTCTTTCCCGGAGCCAAACATAATAAGCTCAGGTCAGATTAGGCCTCTGCTTCTGCTGCACCACCTTCAATTTCGTTCTCGATATCGCCCATTGCTGCAGCAACGGCCTCTTCGGAGGCATTTTCTCCGTCACGAAGTGCCTGACCGGTAAGTACAGCCTCGGCAACATGATAGCTGATAAGACGGATTGATCTGATGGCGTCGTCATTGCCGGGAATGACAAAATCGATATTATCGGGATCACAGTTGGTGTCGGCCATCGCCACGACAGGAATACCAAGCTTTTTCGCCTCGCTCACCGCAATCGATTCCTTGCGCGGGTCGACAACGAACAAAACCGACGGAAGAGAGCGCATGTCTTTGATCCCGCCGACGTTTCTCTCGAGTTTGATCCGCTCTTTTTCCATGAGCAGAATCTCTTTTTTCGGGAACCGGTTGATGGAGCCATCGGCCTGCATGGATTCGATGGATTTGAGCCGATCGATGCTGTTTTTTATGGTCTGAAAATTGGTCAGCATACCGCCGAGCCAACGATGATCGACATAGAACATGCCAGCCCGTTTAGCCTCTTCGCTGATAATAACCTGCGCCTGCCGCTTGGTGCCGACGAAGAGGATAGAACCGCCTTTTTTTACCTCTGCGGTGATGAAGTCGCAGGCCTTATCGAAAAGACGTTTGGTAACATCAAGATTGATGATATAAATTCCATTGCGAGGCCCGTAGATATAGGGCTTCATTTTCGGATTCCAGCGTCTCGTTTGATGACCGAAATGCACCCCGGCCGTCAGCATGTCTTTTACTGTGGCATTTGCCATAATTTTCTCCGTTTCTGGTTATTCCTCCACCTTCTGTAATCGACAACATCAAAGAGATGTTACCCGACACCAGTTGTGAGCGAAGATGTGTGTATTGGATGCAGACCACTGCGGCCTGCTGGGTAAAAAGTACAACGCCCTTGTGTACCATGAGTTGCTCTGTTTTGCAACTCATGGTTGAACACTTGGACAGATAATCATCATTTTCTCAACAACGGACTTTTCCCGGTCAGCAGCAATTTGAGCCATTCAAAACCAAATTTGAGCAATTCTACATCTTCTCTTGCAATCCGCTTCTTAAAGTCTTTGTCGAGTTTGAATTGTTTGAGCAGCTGATTCGCTGCGACAAAGCGCCGAAATCCATCGATATTATAACAGACCATGAAGGCGAGCTGTTGTTTTTCACCGCCGGCTCCTTCTCCCTTCCATGGATTCTGCCTGAAAATAGTATCTATTTCAGCCCACAATGCATTTATAGCATTGTAATCGAGCAGTTGCTGACTTCTGATCCAGCTGTTTACCGTCTGCCGATGCTCTTCCTTGTGCCCGAGACAATAGGCATGATTGGTCAAAAAGTAGTATTCCTCGGCAATACCACCTACAGGGGAACGATCGACAGCCCTTTCCAGAGGATAGGTACGACAGGCTGAAGGTCTATCCCTGTAGACACCACAACCCTCGCTGTTTAAAAAAGGACAGGCCTTGGGATCCTTATCGGTTAATTTAAGTTTAACCGTGGGAAAGAAGGGGTTATCCCCCTTCTCAAGCACCGTATGGCTCCGCATAAAATCTTCAGAATCCATGCCGAGCACATTTTTTAGCCGGATGATATCGTAAGGATAAAGAATCATGTCAACATTTCGGCAGCAAAATGTAAAACAGGCAACTCCCGAATGGCAGGCAAATTGAAATTCTGCCCCGCCAAGCGGAACCATTCCTTCCGGAAATTCTTTGGTCCTGGTATTCATAGCCTTATCAATGCAAAACTGATCAACAAAAAAAAAGCTGCCTGGAACAGATGCTCCAGCCAGCTTTAACAGTAATCGTAGACCACCTTAACTTTCAGCTTCGGGAATTTCTATAACCTCTTCGTAGCCGACAAGTTCAATGATGGCCATTCCGGCAGCATCACCTTTTCTCACTCCAGTTTTGAGTATTCTTGTATACCCGCCCTTTCGATCAGAGAATTTATCCTTTATCTCTGTAAAGAGTTTTTCAACCACATTTTTACTGCGTATGAAAGACAGAGCCTGCCTTCTTGCATGCAGATCCCCTCTTTTGGCCAAGGTAATCATCCTCTCAGCGATTGGCCTGAGTTCTTTGGCTTTTTCAGCTGTAGTGACTATACGTTCATGTTCGAAAAGGGAAGTGGTCATATTTCTGAACATTGCCATCCTGTGCGAAGTGGTACGTCCTAACCGTCTGCCTGCTAATTTATGTCTCATCTCTATATCCTCAGCTACAACCCTAACCAGATATGGTATCTTTCATTTGATGGTGAATACTACCGCAGCGTCTTTCTCAGCTAGCCTTCATCTTTCTCTGCACGTTGATGCGGAGGGATCCAGTTCTCAAATTTCATTCCAAGGGTCAGATCCATTTCGGAAAGCAATGCCTTAATTTCATTGAGCGACTTGCGGCCAAAATTTTTGGTTTTCAACATTTCCTGATCTGTTTTCTGTGCCAGATCACCAATATAATTAATATCGGCATTCTTCAGACAGTTGGCAGATCGAACAGAAAGCTCGAGATCCTCAACCGGTTTATCAAGGTATGGATTTAACGGTTCAGCATCCTTGCTGGTATCCTCGACAATCTCGGGCTCGGCATCTTCCTCGTCGAAATTGATAAAGATTGTCAGTTGATCTTTCAGGATCTTCGCAGCATAGGCGAGGGCATTATCCGGCCTCAGACTCCCATCCGTTTCGATCTCAATGATCAACTTGTCATAATCGGTCTGTTGGCCTACCCGAGCCTGCGACGTGCTGTACTGCACCTTTTTAATAGGAGTAAAGATAGCATCAATCGGTATCTGCCCGATTGCCAGATTTTCCTTATCCATCTTTTCGGCGGGTTGATACCCTTTTCCCCATTCTACGGTCATCTCGGCATGAAAAGAGGTATTGCCGGTCAGTGTGCAAATCACCTGCTCCTTGTTCATTACCTCAACATAGCCGGATTCGATAATGTCGCCTGCTGTCACCACACAGGGCCCACTCTTGTCAATAACGACCTTCTGCGAATCTGGTGAATGAAGCTTGAGTCGCACCTGCTTAAGATTGAGTATGATTTCACTCACATCCTCCATGATATCCTTCATGGAAGTGAACTCGTGCAAGGCACCATCGATTTTCACCGTGGTAATCGCAGCCCCCTGTATAGAAGACAGCAGAATACGGCGCAGGGTGTTGCCAATCGTGGTGGCGTATCCTCTCTCAAGGGGCTGACAAATAAACTTCCCGTAATTTTCGGTATACTTTTCCCTGTCAACCTCTAACTTCTCTGGTTTTATCAGCTCGTGCCAGTTTCGGTGAAATGGTATTTTTTCGTCGGCAGCTTGAGTCATAGATTTCCTTCTCTGCGTTTCTACTTAAATAGTAGTATAAGCCTTAAGAGACTCTTCAGTTTCTCAAAGGACCAATCGGAGAGATTGTTCTGCCGTCAAAGTGACAAAACATCTTCCGTTACAAGCCCTTATTTGGAGTAGAGCTCTACAATCAGTTGTTCCTGAATCGGCAAAGTCAACTCCTCTCTGTTCGGGAGTGCTTTTACGGTGGCCTTATAATTATCCTTGTCCAGCTCAAGCCAACTGGGTATTCCACGCCTCACTACCGCTTCAAGATTTTCATTTATAGCGGTATTGGCACGACTTTTTTCCTTCAGGGTTATAACATCTCCGCCGGACACCAAAAACGAAGGAATATTAACTTTCGACCCATTGACCAAAATATGATTATGGCGAACGAACTGTCTTGCCTGTTTTCTTGAAGAAGCAAAGCCGCTACGAAATATCGTGTTATCCAACCGCCTTTCGATCATGACCAGCAGATTTTCACCGGTTACCCCTTTCTGGGCGTCAGCTTTTGCAAAGCTTAATCGAAACTGGCCTTCGAGCATGCCGTACATCGCCTTAACCTTCTGCTTTTCTCTCAGCTGAATGGCGTAATCCGACTGCTTTTTAAATCTGGCCTGTCCATGCTGCCCCGGTCCGAATGCCCTTCTTTCGAAAGAACATTTATCAGAGTAACAGCGATCACCTTTGAGGTACAATTTTAAATTTTCTCTTCTGCATCGACGGCATGCAGCACCAATATTTCTAGCCAACTTAGGCCTCCATTTTCTTTAGTACCTTAGAAAATATTTTCTTATTCAAAAAAAATTTCGTGAAGGTTCATATCCCGCAAATCGTAACGGGTTTATTTCTTTATCAGTTTCGCGCCCCGCTATTAAACTCTGCGGCGTTTAGGAGGTTTACATCCATTATGGGGAATGGGGGTAACATCATAAATATGACTTACCTCAAACCCGGTATTGATCAGTGCACGTAAAGCTGCTTCTCTCCCGGGGCCAGGACCTTTAACCTTGACTTCCACCTTGCGCATACCGACATCGGCTGCCTTTTTCGCAGCATCCGCCAGTGCATTCTGAGCAGCAAAGGGAGTACTCTTACGCGATCCCTTAAAGCCGAGGACGCCAGCACTGCACCAGGAAACCACATTTCCCTGTTTGTCGGAAATGGTGACGATCGTATTGTTGAAAGTAGAATAAATAAAGACGATTCCTTCAGCTATGTTCTTCTTTATTTTTCTTTTTTTAGCTACAGCCATAACTTACACCTGTATTAAGTTCAATTATTTCCGACGGCCCGCACCGCGGCGTGGACCTTTCCGGGTACGTGCATTGGTTTTGGTATTCTGCCCACGACAAGGAAGTCCCATGCGATGACGACGCCCACGATAACAGCCCAGGTCGGTCAACCTCTTGATATCCATGGACACTTCTCGTCTGCGGTCACCTTCTACGACGTACTCTTCCTCGAGTACCTTCCGAATCCGGTTTACATCATCACCGTCCAGATCATCACTGTTCATGGTGAACGGAAGATCTACCTTTTCGAGTATCTTTCGTGCAGAGGTCAACCCAATACCGTGTATGTAAGTTAACGCCCGATCCATATGCTTATTTTTTGGAAGGTCAATTCCTGCTATACGTGCCAAGGTGCATCTCCTTAAAAGAAGTAGGTAATTAAAAGCGGCAATTCCTGTTTATCCCTGCCTCTGTTTATGTTTTTTTATCTTACAGGAAACGCGAACAATACCGTTGCGCTTGAAGATTTTACAATCACTGCACATTTTCTTTACAGACGCGCGTACTTTCATGATAAACAAACTCTCTATTTTTTCTTTTTGGCATTCTTTGCCCGAAACGTAACCCTCCCCCTGTTCAGATCATAAGGAGAGAGTTCTATGGTAACCCGATCCCCGGGCAAGATTTTAATAAAATGCATGCGCATTTTGCCGGAAATATGGGCAAGCACCTTATGGCCGTTATCCAACTCCACGCGAAACATCGCGTTTGGCAACGGTTCAATAATAGTACCTTCTACTTCGATTGCTTCTTCTTTTGACATGCAATATCCTGAAATGTCTGAGTTCAGTTAAAAACGGGAGAGTATAATATACCTTCCTGCAAAAGAGAAGGAAAATTTCTCTGGACCACTATTTTTCCAGAGAACTCAAAATAAGCGGTCCATTTTCAGTAACGGCGACAGAGTGTTCAAAATGAGCCGATGGCCTTTTGTCACTGGTGATGACCGTCCATCCATCCCGAAGCACCTTCACCTTGTATGTCCCCATGTTAACCATAGGTTCAATTGCCAGAACCATACCCGGCATCAGTCGTACAGTGCGCTCTCCCTGATAAAAATTGGGTATCTCGGGCGCTTCATGCAGTTCAGTCCCAATACCATGTCCAACAAATTGTCTCACTACCGAAAAACCATTTCCCTCAACATATTCCTGGATCGCCCTGGAGATATCGCCTATTCGGTTCCCCACAACAACCTGTTCAATCCCTTTGGACAGACAATCCCGGGTGGTCTTTAGTAATCTCTGCACATCGTCGGCTATTTTTCCGACCGGTAACGTTATTGCCGAATCACCGAAGTAGCCTTTAAACTGAACTCCAAAATCGATCGAGATTATATCACCCTTTTTCAGCTTTTTCTTTCTCGACGGAATCCCGTGTACCACCTCTTCGTTGATCGAAACACATAAACTCCCGGGAAAGCCCCGGTAGCCTTTAAAGGCCGGCTTAGCCTTTTTTTTAAGACAGAGTTCTTCAGCGAGTTGGTCAAGTTCCCAGGTAGTGATGCCCGCCTCAACAACACTCTCCAACATCGACAACGTCTCGGCGACTATCTGATTTGCTTCTTGCATAAGCAGAATTTCATCAGCAGTCTTGAGGATGATGTTTCTGCTCCGACTCGCTCCTTCCGAGGCTGTCACTCTTCCTTTCCCCTACCTGCGTCCCTTTATCCGGCCCTGTTTCATAAAGCCTTCATAATTACGCATATGGAGATGCGACTCAATCTGAGAAATTGTATCTATACCGACCCCGACAACGATCAACAGCGCAGTACCCCCAAAATAGAAAGGGATATTGAATTGAGATATCAGAATGGTCGGCAGGACACAGACAGTGCTGAGATAAATGGCGCCGACCACAGTCAGACGGGTCAGCACTTTATCGATAAACTCCGCCGTTTTCTTACCCGGTCGAATACCAGGGACAAAGCCCCCGTTCTTTTTTAAATTCTCAGCAACATCTTCTGGTTTGAAAGTGACTGCCGTATAAAAAAAACAGAAGAACACTATCATGCCAATGTAACAAATATAGTAGTACACCGTCCCTGGAGACATGGCAGCGGATGCACGCTGCACCCAGTCGATCTTGATGAAACTGCCGATGGTAGCAGGAAACATCATAATCGAAGAGGCAAAAATCGGCGGAATAACACCGGAAATATTTATTTTCAAAGGCAGATGAGAGCTCTGCCCGCCATAAACTTTCCTGCCTACCACCCTTTTCGCATATTGTATCGGAATTCTTCTCTGAGCGGTTTCAAAGAAAACGATAACAGCCACCACAACAAACATGAACAGGACCAGAAACGGGACGAAAAACAGTGATATCTCACCAGCCTGTACCAATTGAATGGAGTTGACAATCGCTGCAGGCCCACGCGCGACGATCCCGGCAAAAATGATCAGAGAGATTCCATTGCCTATCCCTCTTTCCGTCATCTGCTCGCCGAGCCACATAATAAACGCAGTGCCTGCGGTGAGAGTCAGCATGGTCATAATTTTAAACGAAATCCCGGGCACGAGAACAATGGCTTCTCCTCCCGGCCCCGCCATACCCTCAAGACCAACGGCGATAAAAGTTCCCTGAATAACGCTCAGCAAAACCGTCCCATATCGAGTGTACTGAGTAATCTTTCTCTGTCCGGCTTGCCCCTCTTTTTTCAACGATTCGAGTTGTGGAATGACCACAGTCAATAATTGAATGATAATCGAGGCGCTGATGTAGGGCATAATTCCGAGGGCAAAGATAGAAAAATTCTTCAGAGCCCCACCGGAAAACATATTAAACATGCCAAACAGAGTACTGGCGTTCTGGTTAAAAAAAGCTGACAGGGCCTCACCATTGATGCCAGGAGTGGGAATCTGTACCCCTATCCGGTAAACAGCAAGCATAATAAGCGTAAACAACACCCGCCTACGTAGCTCTGGAATATTTGCAGCACTCTGCAATCCGCTCATTATCGATACCTATTGATGCTACTCTATAAAAATGTCTCGATTTTTTTGGTACCTGCGAAATTCTCTATTAAATCAAAAAAGAATTCCGCACAGACACTAACCCAGCCAAGCGCTTCTGGTATGAAACCAACCTTTCCGGGTCCGAGAATTAAACGTATCAGGCTGCTTTCTGCTCTTTCGTGCTAACCGTACCACCCGCTGATTCAATTTTGCCTTGTGCTGCTTTGCTGATTTTATCTACCTGTATATTCAAGGGACCACTCACCTCTCCATTGGCGAGTACCTTGACCAACATGCCTTTTTTAACAATCCCGGCTGCCACAAGCGTCTCCACGGTAATTGTTTCCTTGCCGCCGAGTGCATCCAGCTGGCTAAGAGAGACCAGGGCAAATTCCTTTTTAAATATATTATTGAACCCACGTTTCGGCAGGCGACGCTGCAATGGCATCTGTCCACCCTCGAAACCGGGTTTGACTCCGGAACCGGAACGTGCTTTAAAACCCTTATGACCGCGTCCTGCGGTTTTTCCATGCCCGCTGCCGGGGCCTCTTCCTAAACGTTTTCGCTGTTTCGTTGAGCCGGCTTTGGGAGAAAGATTCGCTAAGGTCAACATGCTATACCTCCTCCATACGAACAAGATGCGATACCTTTTTGAGCATTCCCCTGATTTCCGGAGTATCCTTTCTTGTTACAGTCTTATTCATTTTGGTGAGCCCCAGCCCTGTTAAGGTTGCATTGATCTTTTTCGTACTGCCAATGCCACTCTTAACCAGAGTAAATGTTATTGTCTCGGCCATTTGACTACCTTCTTTTTATCAATATTACACAACAGCACCAGTCGGATATCATCCCGACAGAGTCGACGTTGTAATTAAGCAGTTATCTCTTCTACGGTTTTTCCACGCAGATCGGCAATGTTCTGGGCCGTACGCAATTCCCGCAACCCAACCAACGTAGCCTTGACCATATTATGCGGATTGTGTGAGCCAAGACATTTGGTAAGAATATTGGAGACCCCTGCAGCCTCAAGAACTGCACGCACCGGACCACCGGCGATAAGCCCCGTACCAGCAGAAGCGGGTTTCAACAATACTTTTCCTGCACCGAATTTACCGACGACCTGATGTGGGATTGAATTTTCGGTCAGAGACACGGAGAACATGCTCTTACGTGCCTGCTCTACACCTTTACGAATAGCCTCTGGAACTTGGTTTGCTTTGCCGAGGCCGTAGCCTACTTTGCCGTTTCCGTCGCCGACGACGACAATGGCACTGAAACTAAATCGACGGCCACCTTTGACAACTTTTGCGACCCGGTTAATAAAAACAATCTTCTCGATCAGTTCCTCAGTAGGGACACTTTTGGAACGTTTAAAATCAGACAAGGGACACCCCCGTTATATTAAAAGTCATTAAAATTCAAGGCCGCCTTCCCGAGCACCTTCGGAAAGGGATTTCACCCGACCGTGATAAACTGAACCACCGCGGTCAAAGATTACCTTGCTGATACCGGCAGCCTTGGCGCGAGCAGCAAGTACAATCCCGACCTTTTTCGCTACTGCGGCCTTTCCTTTTTCGTCGCCCCGTTCAAATTCTTTATCAACGGTTGACATGGATACCAGTGTATGGCCTGCCGTATCATCGATTATTTGGGCATACATGTGTTTGTTACTCTTAAAGACTCTCAATCTGGGGCGCTCGCTGGTGCCGGATATCTTTTTCCTGATCCTGCGGACACGTTTAGCCCTAGCTAAGGTCTTGGGGTTCGTTCTAGCCATTGCAATTTACCATTCAGTTTATTATTAGCCTTTTCGACCGGAAAAATTATTTAGCGCCTGCCTTACCAACTTTTCGGACAATATGCTCATTTTCATAGCGAATACCTTTACCTTTATATGGCTCGGGTTTTCGTACCTGGCGAATTTTTGAAGCAACCAGCCCAAGCAATTCTTTGTCGATGGATTCGATGACAATCTTGGTATTGCCTTCAACCGAAGCTTTTACTTCTTTTGGCAGCTGAAAATCTACTGGATTGGAAAAGCCGACGTTGAGGGTCAGTGTCGTTCCGCTGACATTGGCCTTATAACCAACACCCTCGATGATCAGAACTTTCTTGAACCCATCGACAACCCCAATGACCATGTTGTTGATCAAACTCCTAGTCAGCCCGCGAAAAGCATTGACCCTGGTGCTTTCAACACGGTTATTTACCTGGATTATATTATCCTGGATCTGGATATCCAAATCCGGGATTATTTCACGTTGTAGCGTACCTTTTGCTCCGCTGACCGTTAGGAGTTGACCCTTGAGATCAACTTTCACCCCTGCGGGTACCGGAATTGGTTGTTTACCAATACGAGACATAATTTCCTCCGTTATCCGCTGGCCTACCAGACCTCACAGATTATCTCTCCACCTGTATTGAGCGCCCTGGCTGCTTTATCAGTCACAACACCTTTAGAGGTAGATATAATGGCGATTCCAAGACCGTTCAACACTTTCGGCAGCGCATCCGCCTTGGCATATTGGCGAAGACCAGGTTTGCTCACCCTCTTTATCCCGGTAATCACCGACTCGTTGGACGGGCCGTATTTCAGATCAATTTTCAAGGTTCCCTGAATTTTCCCAGGAACAACCGTATAATTCCCTATATAGCCTTCCGATTTGAGCACCTTGGCAACATCGACCTTGACGGTGGAGGTTGGCATTTCTACCGAATCAAACTTAGCCATAACTGCATTTCTTATCCTGGTCAGCATATCTGCCAGGGGATCGCTCATAGACATAGCGAACACTCCTTATTTTCAAAAAATTGTCAACGGGTTCAAACAGCAGTAGAGACTGATATCTACCAACTCGCCTTGGTGACGCCGGTAATTTCACCGCTGGATGCCAGTTTACGAAAGCAAATTCGACACACACCAAATTTTCTTATGAACGCTCGTGGACGTCCGCACAGAGGACATCTGTTATACTTCCGCACCCCGAATTTAGGTTTGCGTTGTGCTCTTGCGATTATGGATTTCTTAGCCAAACCGACCTCCAAGTTATCTCTATTAAAATGATTTTCTGAAAATGGACATAATTATTTCTTAAAAGGCATTCCCAGCATCTTGAGAAGAGAATATCCCTCTTTATCAGTTTCCGCTGAGGTCACAATAGTAATATTCAGCCCCTTAATTTTATCAATTTTGTCGTAATCAATTTCAGGGAAAATTATTTGCTCGGTAACCCCCATGGAGTAGTTGCCGCGCCGGTCAAACCCTTTGGCGGACAGCCCTCTGAAGTCACGTACACGAGGCAGGGCAATATTGACCAGTTTGCTGAAAAAATCATACATCTTGTCTCCACGCAGGGTAACACAACATCCGATAGGCATTCCCTCACGCAGTTTAAAGGTAGCAATAGATTTCTTCGCCTTGGTGATTACCGCCTTTTGTCCGGCAATCCTGCCCAGCTCCTCTGCGGCCCCCTCAACAATTTTGGGATTTTGTACAGCCTCTCCCAGCCCCATATTGAGAACGATCTTTTTCAGCTGAGGAATCTGCATGGCGTTCTTATAGCCGAATTCCTCCTTAAGCGCTGGAACACACTCGTTTAAATATACTTCCTTTAGCGCACCCATGTATAACTCCTAGCGTACCGTCTTTGATAATCTATGATTTACTCTCGATGGTTCCGCCACAACTTTTGCAATAGCGTACCTTGGTACCATCATCGAGGACCTTCTTCCCTATGCGACCTGTTTTGGTGCATTCAGGACAGATGAGCTGAAGATTGGAAACGTGCACTGGTGCTTCTTTTTCCACAATCTGGCCCTGTTGATTCATTTCGCGCGGTTTGGTATGGCGTTTAATCATATTAATTCGCTCTACTACCGCCTTGTCATTATCGCGAAGGACCCGAAGAACTTTGCCAACCCTGCCCTTATCCTTACCGGCAATCACTTCAACCTGATCATTTTTCTTCAGGTATGTTCTACCCTGTCTCATTGCTCTACCTTTATTCATTCGATGTATCTTTTCCCTATGAGTGCACGGGAATTACAGTGCTTCGGGGGCCAAAGATATAATTTTCATGAACCCTTGGTTTCTTAATTCACGAGCGACCGGTCCAAAAATACGAGTCCCAACCGGTTCACCTGAGGTCGCCAGCATCACCGCAGCATTATCATCAAACTTGACCCAGGTATCGTCCATCCGCTTCATTTCTTTTGCGGTACGAACGATAACGGCTTTCATGACATCGCCTTTCTTGACCTTGGCATTTGGAATAGCTTCTTTTACCGCGACGACGATTACATCGCCGATCGTTGCATAACGCTTGCCGGAACCACCCAGAACCCTGATGCAGAGAACTTTTTTGGCTCCGGAATTGTCAGCCACATTGAGTACTGTTTCTGTCTGTATCATTTTTTCACCTGATATCTCATCGGAAACGAGTCATTTCTACCGACCTATCCATTAAAGCCGGTATTAGACCGCCTGTTCCAGTATTGTCTTCACCCGCCATCTCTTTCTTTTGCTCAGCGGCCGACATTCTTCAATAAGAACGGTGTCTCCGATGTTGCACAGGTTTTCAGGGTCGTCTGCCAGATACTTGACACTGGTTTTCATGAATTTACCATAAAGTTTATGGCGAACCTTGCGCTCTACCCGAACGACAACACTCTTTTCCATTCTGTTGCTGACAACAGAACCGGTTCTTGTCTTTCTTGATTTATTTATTTCACTCATAATTTAGTCAATTAGTGATTTTTTTTTAGAACCCGACGCCATACCGAACTAAATTTTCAAACAATTCGTCAGTTAACTGCCTGTATTTTGATGGTTTCGATTCTAGCAATTTCTTTTCTAATTTTCTTCAGTCGAGACGTATCTTCCAGAGGTCGAATGCGGTGTTGAAAAGAGAGATTCCCTAATTCTTCACGCAGATCCTTTAAATTTTTTTCAAGATCCTCTGCGGACATCTTGCGGAGTTCTTCCAATTTCATAATGTACCTCTCTTGGTTACCACTTTGGTCGAAAATGGCAGCTTGGCACCAGCAAGAGTCAGTGCCTTTATAGCAAGCTCTTCACTCACCCCGGTAATTTCATAAAGAATAGTTCCCGGTTGCACCCTCGCAACCCATGAATCCGGGCTTCCTTTCCCTTTACCCATACGGGTTTCAGCAGGTTTCGAAGTGAGAGGTTTATCAGGGAAAACACGAATCCATACCTTCCCCCCACGTTTCATAGTCCTGTTGATGGTAATACGTGCAGCTTCAATCTGTTGTGCCGACATAAAACCACAGATGGTTGCCTTGAGGGCATAATCACCAAAGGCGATCGAGGACCCGCGCAGGGCAACTCCTCTTGATCTTCCCTTAAATACTTTTCTATGTTTAACCTTTTTAGGACTTAACATCTTCTACTCCAAATAATTTATGGAATCCCTTGCACAATATACTTACTGCACAGTCCCTTTATCCGTTTCGCTCAGGACTTCGCCATTGAATATCCACACCTTTACACCTATGATCCCATAAGTGGTATTGGCTTCGGCTAACGCGTAGTCTACGTCGGCTCGTAAGGTATGCAGGGGTACCCTCCCCTCGCGAACCCACTCGCAACGTGACATCTCCGCTCCACCAAGTCGGCCGGAACAGGAAATTTTTATGCCTTGCACCCCAAATCGAAGAGCAGAACTTACCGCTTTCTTCATTGCCCGACGAAAAGCTATACGCCTGATAAGCTGTTGCGCTATATTTTCGGCAACAAGCTGTGCATCCGCTTCAGGCCTACGAACCTCCTGAATATCGAGTGTCACTTTGCGGGTGATGAGTTTTTCAAGCTCTTTTTTTAAGATCTCAATTTCAGCACCTTTCTTACCGATAACGATCCCCGGTCTGGCAGTGAAAAGCTTGATCCGCACCTGCTCACCCGTCCGTTCTATCTTCACCTTGGACAGGCCCGCATGCTGGAGTCGCTTTTTGAGAAACTTTTTAATTTTTTGATCTTCAATCAGATAAGTGGAATATTCCTTATCAGCATACCAGATTGAATCCCAAGTCCGGGTAATATTCAGTCTTAGTCCGAGTGGATTAACCTTCTGCCCCAAAACAGTCCTCCAACAAATCCATTGTTCTATTAATGTTTAGTACCTGAGAAGTTCCTTTCCTGTTGTTCACAAAGAATTTTCTCAAAGTCCATATCCCGTTTATCGGGCTTAGAATTTCCAAGATATCAACCTACAGCCAACGGCCTAATTCTCATCCAAAACTACCGTGATATGGCTCGACCGCTTGATGATACCTGTAGCTCTGCCTTGCGCTCTGGGACGAATCCTTTTCAGGGAAGGCCCACCGTCTATTACTATCTTCTTCACATACAGATTATCAACATCTGCCTGATCGTCCTGAGTCGCATTGGCAACCGCAGACTCAATGACTTTTTGTATAATACCAGCACCTTTTTTCGGCATGAAACGAAGGGTAGTGATCGCCTGATCTACCCCCATCCCCCTTACCACATCAGCGACCAGTCTGGCCTTTTGCGGAGAGATCCTAATATACTTTCCTACGGCTCTTGCTTCCATAGTTAATGCTCCTGATGATTCCTGCCAGAAACGAAATATTTCTAACTATCTTTTACCTTTTTTGTCCGAGGCATGTCCGTAATAGGTTCTTGTCGGTGAAAACTCACCGAGCTTATGACCGACCATGTTCTCCGTGACAAAAACCGGAATGAATTTCTTCCCGTTATGCACAGCGAAGGTGAGTCCAACCATTTCGGGACTTATATCGGATCGCCTCGACCATGTCTTGATAACTTTCCTGGATCCGCTTTCAAACGCTTCCGTCACTTTCTTCTGGAGATGATCATCGATGAAAGGACCCTTTTTGATTGAGCGTGACATACGTAACTCCTCGTAACTTATGATCTCTTCTTGACAATCATTCTGTCAGAAGCCTTCTTTTTCCTGGTCTTGTACCCTTTTGACGGAATACCCCAAGGACTGCATGGATGTCGCCCGCCCGAGCTCTTTCCTTCACCGCCACCCATCGGATGATCGACCGGATTCATCGCCACTCCGCGGACATGAGGCCTTTTTCCAAGCCATCTGCTCCGACCGGCTTTACCGAGTTTCTGGCTCTCATACTCGCGATTACCGACCTGACCGATACAGGCCCGGCAGTAATTGTTGAATTTTCTTACTTCTCCGGATGGCAGCCGAACCAAAACATATCCACCTTCTTTGGCCATCAGCTGGGCAGCCGTGCCGGCGCTTCGCACCAACTGAGCCCCCTTTCCGATTTTCATTTCAATATTGTGAATAATGGTACCCAGCGGAATATTGACGAGCGGCAGGCAGTTGCCCGGTTGGATATCCACTGTATCGCCAGCCACGACGGTATCGCCTACGGAGATTCCCTCGGGGGAGAGAATGTATCTCTTTTCACCGTCTTTATAATTCAGCAGGGCAATATTTGCCGAGCGGTTGGGATCATACTCGATCGCAATAACTTCTGCATCAATATCAATCTTGTTTCTTTTGAAATCAATGATCCTGTATTTCCTTTTGTGGCCACCGCCAATATGCCGTGCAGTGATCCGTCCGTAATTGTTCCTACCACCCGATTTATTCAAACTGGAGACAAGGCTCTTTTCCGGACCGTTCTTCGAGAGCTCCGGACTTTTGGAGGTCACGTGTTGCCGTTTTCCAGGTGATGTTGGTTTGTATACTTTAATAGCCATGATTTCCCAATCGCTCCATCATTATGAGATTAGATAGAATCTTTCAATGTAGAAGGTAGTTAATCGTTTGACCTGTAGAACTCCTGCCTACAGTTCATCCGCAAAGTTAATGGTTCCTTCCGACAAGGTTACATAGGCCTTTTTCCAATCACTGGTAAAGCCAACCGTTTTTCCGACCCGTTTCTTTTTTCCGCGAAGGCTTACTGTTCTAACGTCTTTGACTTTCACGTTGAACATCATTTCAACCGCAGTCTTTACCTCTATCTTGTTTGCCTTAGGATGCACCTTGAAGACGATTTTGCCGTCTTCTTCCTGCATCAAAGCGGCCTTCTCGGTGAGGCAGGGTCCCTGTAATACGCTGTAGATATTTTTCATGCCATTAACCTCTTCTCCAGGCTTTCGATTACCGGTTGGAGCAAAACCACCTTCTTGTGTAGCAGCAGGTCGTAGACGTTGAGCCCTTCCGATGTCATTACCTTGTAGCCGTTGACATTGCGGGAAGATTTTGTCAAAAACTCACTTGCATTGTCCGTTACGATTAGGCCGTTATCCACTTTAAGGACATCCATGATCTGTACGAAATCTTTCGTCTTGATCTGCTCCATGGAAAAATCATCCAGGACCACCAGATTCCCTTCCTGCAATCTGGCACTGAGGGCCATTGAAATAGCCTGCTGCCGAACCTTTCGATTGACCTTGAAACTGTAATCCCTTGGCTTCGGACCAAAGGCCACTCCGCCACCACGCCACAGAGGCGATCTGTTGGTACCGGCACGAGCACGACCTGTTCCCTTTTGTCTCCATGGTTTCTTTCCTCCACCACTAACCTCGACTCTGGTTTTGGTGCAGGCGTTGCCAGCTCTCTTTGCCGCACGCTGCATACGAACAACTTCATGGAGGATATGCTCTTTCACCTCGCGGTTGAACACATCATCGTTCAGCTCTATTTCGCCAACACTTTCATTCTTGGTGTTAACTATATTTACAGTAGACATAATAATCTCCTCGAACCTGTCAGACCAAATTTCAGTTATTTCTTAAAAATCTTCAACAGGCCGTTTTTAGCTCCGGGAAGCGGTCCTTTCAACAGTACAACATTTTCCTCGGCACGAACGTCAACCACAACCACGTTCTTCCGCAGTACGGTATCGTTACCCATGCGCCCCGGCATCTTCTTTCCTTTGACAACCCTCGCAGGATATGCACTGCAGCCGATCGACCCCGGAGCTCTGTGAAACATGGAACCATGTCCTGATCCACCACCGGCGAAACCATGCCGTTTGATTACACCCTGAAAACCACGACCTTTGCTGGTGCCCTGGACGTCTACCTTATCCCCGACCTTCATAACGGTATCAAGGGTCACTTCCTGCCCGACTTCATAGGCGGCGTCATCTTCCACCCGAAATTCTCGGATGAAATAGTAGCCATCCGAATTGGATTTTTTCAGATGACCGGCGATAGCCTTGTTCACCCTGCTGGCTTTTTTATCACCAAATCCGACCTGAATAGCCTTGTAGCCATCCGTTGTTTCGGTTTTAACCTGAAGTATCTTGCACGGACCAGCCTCTATAACAGTAACCGGAACTGCCTGACCCACTTCGTCGTAAACGCGAGTCATTCCAACCTTTTTACCTAATATACCCATTGACTTTGGCATAATATTTCCCGATGCTTCAATTTACCTTTACGTCGTGCCCATTTACGGCAACTTGATTTCGACATCGACGCCTGCAGACAGCTCCAACTTCATGAGCAGATCAATAGTCTGCTGCGTTGGCTCCAGAATGTCCAATAAACGGCGATGGGTTCTCATCTCAAAATGTTCGCGAGATTTCTTATCCACGTGAGGTGAGCGAAGAACACAGAATTTGTTGATAGTGGTAGGCAATGGAATCGGCCCCGCCACAGCAGATCCAGTTCTTCTGGCTGTCTCAACTATCTCGGTCGTGGATTGATCAAGGAGTTTATGATCGTATGCTTTCAGTCGGATACGAATTTTTTCTGTTGGTATCATTACACACCTTTAAGCAATAATTTCACTGATGACGCCGGCACCAACAGTTCGCCCGCCTTCACGGATCGCAAAACGCAGACCGACATCCATGGCGATCGGGGTGATAAGCTCTACAGCTGCGCTTATATTGTCGCCAGGCATAACCATCTCAACTCCCTCAGCAAGAGTCACTACCCCGGTTACGTCAGTGGTTCGGAAATAAAACTGGGGCCGATAGCCGTTAAAGAACGGTGTATGACGACCACCCTCATCTTTGCCGAGAATATAGCATTCGCACTTGAACTTGGTGTGCGGTGTGATCGACTTCGGTGCAGCAAGGACCTGACCTCGCTCAATCTCCTCACGCTTTATCCCACGCAGAAGCGCACCGATGTTATCACCTGCCTGCCCCTCATCGAGCAGCTTGCGGAACATCTCCACCCCGGTACAGGTGGTTTTCTGGGTCGTACGAATACCGACTATTTCAACCTCGTCGCCGACATGCACTACCCCGCGTTCAATACGACCGGTGGCAACAGTACCACGGCCGGAGATTGAAAAAACGTCTTCCACCGGCATGAGAAAGGGTTGGTCAATCTCGCGTTTCGGCTCGGGAATATAGGAATCGATGGCCTCCATCAGCTCCCAGATACACTTGGTCATTGCCTCGTCTTCAGGATTCTCCAAGGCCTGCAGCGCAGAACCCTTGACAAAAGGCACATCGTCACCGGGAAATTCATACTTGTCGAGTAACTCGCGAAGCTCCATCTCAACCAGCTCGATCAGCTCTTCATCATCGACCATGTCGCATTTGTTCAAAAATACCACAATCGCCGGGACGCCTACCTGACGGGCGAGAAGAATATGCTCCCTGGTCTGAGGCATGGCACCGTCAGTGGCCGCGACTACCAGAATCGCTCCGTCCATCTGAGCTGCACCGGTGATCATATTCTTAATATAGTCGGCATGACCAGGACAGTCGACGTGCGCATAGTGACGGGTTGCCGTCTCATATTCAACGTGCGCAGTAGCGATAGTGATACCACGTTCTTTTTCTTCCGGGGCCTTATCGATTTCGCTGAAGTCAGTAAAAGATGCCTGACCTTTTAGAGATAAGACACGTGTAATTGCAGCGGTCAGTGTGGTTTTACCATGGTCAATATGTCCTACGGTACCAACATTGACATGTGGCTTGGTCCTTTCAAATTTTTTCTTTGACATAATGGTTCCTCAATATGCTTGGACTTAGATCCCTCTAATTTTTTTAATAATTGTCTCTGCCCTCTGAGCAGGCACCACATCGTATTCTAAAAATTGCATGGTAAAATTAGCTCTGCCTTGGGTCGCCGACCTGAGTGACGTTGAGTAACCAAACATTTCAGCCAACGGTACATGCCCTTTTAAAACCTGCAAATTACCCTCCGCAGATACCCCGACAATTTTACCTCTTTTACTGTTGAGGTCAGCAATTACGTCCCCGATATACTCTTCCGGAGTATTGACCTCAAGCTTCATAATAGGTTCGAGGAGCAGAGGCTCCGCCTCGGAGGCTGCCCTTCTGATTGCCATCGCTGCGGCGATGCCAAACGCCATCTCGGTTGACTCTTCCTCATGGTACGAACCGCCGATGAGGTTAATCTTGATATCCGTCAACGGATAACCGACAAGAGGACCGGAATCAAGACTGTCTACAATCCCCTTTTCTATCGAGCCAAGAAACTGGTTAGGAATTAAGTCACTGTCGATACGACTGACAAATTCGATTCCGCCACCCCTTTGTAATGGCTCAATCTTTATTACGACATGCCCATACTGGCCTTTGGCTCCAGTCAGCTGATCAAATTTCGCCTCAGCCTTATGGGCGATGCTTATGGTCTCTTTATAGGCCACCTGAGGTTTACCTACCTTGGCCGAGACCTTAAATTCGTTAAGCAACCTATCGACAATTATTTCCAGGTGCAGTTCCCCCATACCCGAAATAATTGTTTGCCCTGAATCTGCATCCGTAGAAACAGTAAAGGACGGATCCTCCAGCGCAATTTTTGCGAGGGTTTCTCCGAGTTTCTTTTCCTCTGCCTTGCTCTTTGGCTCAATCGCGACACCGATGACCGGATCGGGAAAATCCATACTCTCAAGGATTATAGAATCGCCCTTTTCGCACAAGGTGTCACCGGTAGTAGTGAACTTCAGACCGACAATTGCACCAATATCCCCAGCGGAGATCTCTTGCACTTCCTCACGCTTATTAGCGTGTAATTTCATGAGCTTGGTAATTTTTTCCTGTTTTTTCTTAACAGGATTATATACCTTCTCCCCTAGGGCGATTTTACCGGAATACACCCTGACGAACGCAAGATTCTCAACAAAAGAATCACTCATCAGCTTAAAAACCAACCCGGCGAGTTTCTCTTTCGGGTCGGACTTCCGGCTCAGCACTTCACCATTCGGGCCTTCCCCTTCAATGTCTTTGACATCAAGCGGCGAAGGGAGGAAGTTAATCACGCTGTCGAGCAGCGGCTGTACACCTTTGTTCTTAAAAGCGCTCCCACAAAGAACAGGGACAATGTTCAACGACAACGTCGCTTTTCTGAGAGCACTGTATATCTCAGGCGCAGATACTATTGCATCATCTAAGTATTTTTCCATGATGTCCTCATCGAAGTCGGCCAACTTCTCGAGGAGCATCAAACGTGCGGCCGCGAATTTTTCTCTGTATTCGGCAGGAACTTCTCGTTCAGTTACTTCCTGTCCAAGAGACTGCTCATCAAAAACAAGCATTCTCTCTTCAATTAGGTCTATAATTCCCTCAAACTCAGCTTCTTTGCCAACCGGTAGCTGAATTGGCAGAGGGTTTGCACCAAGCCTCTCAGCTATCATCGAAACGCACCGTTCAAAGTTCGCTCCGATTCTGTCCATCTTATTGATGAACGCTATCCGCGGGATGTGATACTTATCAGCCTGCCGCCAAACGGTCTCAGACTGCGGCTCAACCCCGCCGACGGAACAAAAGACAGCTATTGCTCCATCCAGAACCCGCAATGACCGTTCGACCTCAATGGTGAAATCGACATGGCCGGGCGTGTCTATTATATTTATTTTTTGCTCTTTCCAGAAACAAGTAGTCGCTGCGGAGGTAATAGTTATCCCTCTTTCCTGCTCCTGTTCCATCCAGTCCATGACGGCGGTGCCGTCATGAACCTCGCCTAACTTATAAGAACGCCCTGTGTAAAAGAGTATTCTTTCGGTAGTTGTTGTTTTCCCGGCGTCAATATGGGCCATAATGCCGATATTACGCACATTGGACAAATCTTTCAGGGCAGCCATAACAATCGCTAAGCTCATTAAATGGTCTGTTCGCCAGCATCTTGTCGCGGCAACCTGCTACAAAGCCCTAACCTCAGCCACCTGTATCGATTACCAACGATAATGCGCGAAGGCCTTGTTCGCCTCTGCCATCCGATGGGTATCGTCTCTCTTTTTCACCGACGCCCCGCGATTATTATAGGCGTCCATTAACTCAGCCGCCAGTTTCTCGGACATCGATTTGCCTGATCTGGCTTTTGAAAAATTGATGAGCCAGCGGATAGCCAAAGCATTTCTTCGCGTCTGTCGAACTTCCATTGGCACCTGGTAGGTAGCACCACCGACCCGGCGAGACTTAACCTCGACACGGGGACGAACTTTCTCCATAGCCTCTTCAAAGACGGTCAGTGGATCAGCATCCTTGATGCGCTCCTCGACGATATCCATCGCCCCGTAAAATATTCTCTGCGCAAGGCTTTTTTTTCCTCTTTCCATCAATCCGTTGGTAAATTTAGACACCAACACGCTGTTAAATCGTGCATCCGGATCAATTGCTCGTTTCTCTATAGTTCTTCGTCGTGACATTTATTAACCTCGCATCGAGCAGCAACTCATCAAGATGGTTTCTTTGCTCCATATTTTGAACGACCCTTACGCCTATTGGAAACACCCAGGGTGTCCAGCGTACCACGGATAATATGATAACGTACACCGGGAAGATCCTTCACCCTGCCGCCTCGAATCATGACCACCGAGTGCTCTTGAAGATTGTGACCGATTCCTGGAATATATGATGTAACCTCTATACCATTGGTCAGCCTCACCCTGGCGACTTTCCGGAGAGCGGAGTTCGGTTTCTTCGGCGTCGTTGTATAAACTCTCACGCACACGCCACGCTTCTGGGGCGATCCTTTCAAAGCTGGGGTATTGGTCTTTTTAACAGACTTTTTACGACCCAGTCGTACCAGTTGGTTAATAGTTGGCATTACGTTAACTGCTCCTGTTTACATACCCATTATTAGCGTATCCAATTCCGTCGCCGGTTTGGACATTCATTTCTCAACACGAAAGTGGTGATAATTACCCTAACGGCACTATAGTGTCAAGAAAAAAAACGACTTTTTACCACGTTTGCTGCCTATTGTTTATCCGATAATCCGGTACCTGCAGAAATCAATCGTCCCATAATGACGTTCTCTTTCAGACCTGCAAGTTCGTCGATCTTTCCGGCAACGGCAGCGTTGGTGAGAACCTTGGTGGTTTCCTGGAAAGATGCCGCTGAGATAAAACTCTCCGTCGACAGCGATGCTTTGGTAACACCAAGCAGCAAGGGTTCCGCCACCGCCGGTTTTTTGCCTTCGGCCATGAGCTTGTCCCGTTCCTCTTCGAACTTCCACCACTCCACCTGTTCTCCGATCATGAACCTAGAATCTCCGGAAGAAGTAATCATGACCCGTTTGAGCATCTGCCGAACAATGACCTCGATATGTTTGTCATTGATTTTAACGCCCTGTAGCCGGTATACCTCCTGAATTTCATTGACCAGAAATTTGGCCAGCTCTTTTACCCCCAGGACGGATAAAATATCATTGGGAACGATAGTACCCTCCATGAGCGGCTCCCCGGCCTGTACATAATCCCCTTCATGGACAATGATATGCTTGGCCTTTGGAACGAGATATTCCTGGGGCTCGCCATATTCGGGAGTAACAACTACCCGTCGTTTGCCTTTCAGCTCCTTGCCAAAACTGATCCTGCCATCGATTTTGGCAATGATCGCCGGATCCTTCGGTTTACGTACCTCGAACAATTCAGCTACCCTCGGCAGACCACCGGTGATATCCTTGGTTTTCGTCGTCTCCCGTGGAATCTTGCCGACTATGGTCCCGGGCTGGATAACATCACCCTCGTTGACCGAAATTATCGAGCCAACCGGCAGGCTGTACCGTGCATATGTCTCCGAGTCGGCCATCTTCACCGTCTTGCCTCGCTCGTTCTTCACTGTTATCCGTGGACTCAGCTGGGCTCCACCGGCGGTATGTATGATTACCAAGGAGGAGCGGCCGGTGACGACATCCACTTTCTCCTGCATGGTAATACCTTCGATGATGTCCCCGTACTTAATGGTACCTCCAACCTCGGCAACAATCGGAATCGTGTAGGCATCCCAATCGGCAAGAATGGTATCCCGTTCTACTTCCTCGCCTTCTTTCACAAGGAGTTGAGCCCCGTAATTCACCTTGAATCTCTCACGTTCACGGCCAAGTTCATCTTTGATGGAGATAACCGCGTTGCGATTCATCACGATTTCGGTTCCCTCTGCATTGGTAACCGAGTGTAGGTTGGCAAAGGTAACCTTACCGCCGATATTGGTTTTCAATTCCGCCTGTTCTACCGATCTGCTCGCCGTACCACCGACGTGGAAAGTACGCATGGTCAACTGAGTTCCCGGCTCTCCAATTGATTGCGCTGCGATAACACCGATCGCCTCTCCCCTATTAACCATATGCCCACGTCCCAGATCCCGGCCATAGCAGGCTGCACATACTCCTCGTTTCGATCGACAGCTGAGCACTGAACGTATCGCCACCCGATCTATACCCGCCGCGATAATCTTTTCGACAGTATCTTCGGTTATTTCCTGACCGGCATCGACAATGACCGCTTCGGAAAAGGGATCCTCCAGATCATCCAGGGCCACTCTGCCGAGAATCCTGTCCCCGAGAGGAACGATGATCTCACCGCCGTCCATCAGCGGCTCGGCGATAATGCCGTCGAGGGTAAAACAGTCCTCTTCGACTATCGTCGCCTCCTGCGCAACGTCAACCAATCGCCTGGTCAGATATCCCGAGTTTGCCGTCTTCAGGGCTGTGTCAGCCAGTCCTTTTCGGGCACCATGGGTGGAGATAAAATATTCCAGCACCCCAAGGCCCTCGCGAAAGTTGGCCTTAATCGGCGTTTCAATAATCGCACCACTCGGCTTGGCCATCAAGCCGCGCATCCCAGCCAGCTGACGAATCTGATCTCTCGAACCACGCGCCCCGGAATCGGCCATGATAAAGATTGAGTTAAAGCTCGGTGTTTCGACGAGTTTTCCTTCTTTATCGCGAACATAGTCGACCTTGATCTCATCCATCATGGCATTTGCCACATCTTCTGTCACCTTCGACCAGATATCAACGACTTTGTTGTATTTTTCGCCGGAGGTAATCAGACCATCTGTATACTGCTGATCGACATCGAGAACATCTTTTTCAGCTTTTTCCACGAAATTTTCTTTTTCGAGGGGTATTTTCATGTCGTTGATGCAAATGGAGATCCCTGCCCGGGTTGCATGTTCATACCCGGTATCCTTCAACCTGTCCGCCAGAATAACCGTGTCCTTGGTCCCGGCATGGCGATAGGTGTGATCGATGAGCTTGGCCAGCGCCTTCTTGGTCAGAACCTTGTTCACTTCCTCGAATTTGACGGAAGCAGGCAAGAGTTCGCCGAGCAGGATACGGCCCATCGTGGTTTCAACCATCTCCCCGCCCTTACGGACCTTGACCTTGGCCTGCAGATGCACCTCGCCATAATCATGGGCAATGATTGCCTCTTCCACAGAACTGAAAACCTTGCCCTCCCCGGGGACATTGAGACGTTCGCGGCTCATATAATAAAGACCGAGCACAATGTCCTGGGATGGGATGATGACCGGCTCCCCATTTGCTGGGGAGAGGATATTATTGGTGGACATCATCAGTACCCTGGCTTCAACTTGGGCCTCAACGGAAAGCGGTACGTGCACCGCCATCTGGTCGCCGTCAAAGTCGGCATTAAAGGCCATACAGACCAGGGGATGCAGCTGAATAGCCTTACCCTCAATGAGTACTGCCTCAAAGGCCTGCATACCTAGCCTGTGCAAGGTAGGTGCGCGGTTGAGAATAACCGGATACTCGGTTACCACCTCGTCGAGCACATCCCAGACCTCTTTGACTTCTTTTTCCACCATCTTTCTAGCGCTTTTGATAGTAGTGACAAAGCCTTTTCGTTCCAGTTTGTTATAGATGAACGGCTTGAACAGCTCAAGAGCCATTTTCTTCGGAATACCGCACTGATGCAGCCGAAGGTGCGGGCCAACGACGATGACCGAACGGCCGGAATAATCGACCCGCTTGCCGAGAAGATTCTGCCGAAAACGTCCCTGCTTACCTTTCAGCATGTCGGAAAGTGATTTGAGCGGACGCTTATTGCCTCCGGTGATCACCCTACCGCGCCTGCCGTTGTCAAAAAGAACATCGACCGCCTCCTGTAACATTCTCTTTTCATTACGAATAATGATATCAGGGGCGTCGAGTTCCAAGAGGCGCTTCAAACGGTTGTTTCTGTTAATGACCCGCCGATAGAGATCGTTGAGATCCGAGGTGGCGAACCGCCCGCCTTCAAGAGGTACCAGAGGCCGGAGATCAGGAGGCAAAACCGGAATGACTTCCAGAATCATCCACTCCGGTTTATTCCCGGAATCGCGAAAGGCTTCTATGACAAAGAGTCTCTTCCCAAGCTTCTGCCGCTTGGTCTGCGAGTTGGTTGCCAGCATTTCCTCGCGCAGTTGCTTGGACAGAGCGACGAGATCCTGGGCTGCCAGCAGTTCGCGAATGGCCTCGGCCCCGATGCCAACATTGAACTGTGCGGCATACTCCTCTCTGGCCTGGCGATACTTCTCCTCGGTAAGCAGCGTTCCGACCGGTAGTGCCTCAACCTCCGAACTGACAACCGCATACTGCTCAAAGTAAAGAATTTTCTCGAGCTGCTTCAGCGTCATGTCGAGGACTGCACCAATCTTGCTCGGCAGGCTCTTTAGAAACCAGATGTGGGCAACCGGAGCAGCAAGCTTGATATGGCCGAGCCGTTCACGACGGACTTTCGACTGAATGACCTCGACCCCGCACTTCTCGCAAACTACGCCGCGATGTTTCATCCGCTTATATTTACCGCAGTTGCACTCGAAGTCTTTTACCGGTCCGAAAATTTTAGCACAGAATAAACCGTCTCTTTCAGGTTTGAAGGTCCGGTAATTAATGGTCTCAGGTTTCTTTACTTCACCGTGCGACCAATCCATGATCTTCTCGGGAGAAGCCAGAGATATCTTAACGCTTTCAAATTTTACTGGAGCTTTCGGTTTTTGAAAAAAATTGAATAACTCTTCCACGAAATCACCTCTCCCTTATGTTAAAGGACTTTTCAGGTATCACCTTGTGCACGGCATGTCCGGAGTAAATCCTCATTTGACCATGCCTGCGATATAAAGCGTCACCAGTCGACTTTCGTCTTTGCCTTTATTCTTCAATTAGTTCCATATTCAAACAAAGGGCCTGCAGTTCTTTGACCAGAACATTAAAAGACTCAGGTAATCCTGTTGTCAGAAAGTTATTTCCTTTGACAATCCGTTCATACATCAAGGTGCGGCCTTCGACGTCATCGGACTTGGCCGTGAGAAATTCCTTGAGCGTATATGCAGCCCCATAGGCTTCCATGGCCCAGACTTCCATCTCTCCGAGTCGCTGGCCACCAAACTGCGCTTTCCCGCCAAGTGGCTGCTGTGTTACCAGGGAATATGGTCCAGTCGACCTGGCGTGGATTTTATTATCGACCAGGTGGTGCAGTTTTAACATATACATGACACCGACGGTCACCTTATTGGCGAAAGGTTCCCCGGTAAGGCCGTCATAGAGCTGCACCTGCCCGACCTCATCAATCCCGGCTTCGACCAGCAGCTTTCTGAGAGATGCCTCCGGGGCGCCGTCAAAAACCGGAGTGGCCATATGCAGGCCACCGGAATGTCTTCTGGCCCACTCGATGATTTCCTGATCAGATTTATCTTCGGTAAGTGCCGTAAGCTCGGTCTTTGAATAGACGGCCTCCATTTTCTTCCTGATCTCGGCGACCGCTTCCTGATTGGCGAGTTTCTCCACCTGTTCGCCAAGTTTTTTCGCGGCAAAACCCAAATGTACCTCAAGGACCTGGCCGACGTTCATACGCGATGGTACACCCAAGGGATTGAGAACGATATCAACAGCGGTCCCGTCGTCAAAAAACGGCATATCCTCTTCAGGCAGCAGCCGTGAAACAACACCCTTGTTGCCATGCCGACCGGCCATCTTATCACCAACGGACAGTTTCCTTTTCGTCGCGACATACACCTTGACCATTTTGACCACACCTGGAGGAAGGTCATCTCCCTTCTTCAACCGTTCGATTATGCCATCATACCTCTCGGTGATCAGTCGCGACTGCTTGCCGTAACGCTCGTAGACCGCATCTATCTGCTCGATGTATTTGGCCTTCTCCGAAAAATCTATATCGCGCAGTTGGCTGAACCCGATAAGTTCAGCCTGTTCGGCAACGATTTTTTTACCGAGCTTAACGATGACCTCTCCGTGCTTGTCGGTAATGTCGGTCTTGGCGGTCCGCCCCTCGATAATCTTGCCGATCTCCCGGCAGACACCACGTTTGAGGCTACGCAGTTCATCAACTTTATCCTGATTCAGTTTGTCGATCTCAAGATCCTCGATCAGCAGGGAACGTTCATCCTTATCCACACCCTTTCGTGAGAAGACCTTGGCATCAATTACTACCCCGCTCACCCCAGGTGGAACCCGGAGAGAAGAATCTTTCACATCCTGGGCTTTTTCACCGAAAATCGCCCGCAGCAGCTTCTCTTCCGGCGAAAGAACCGTCTCGCCTTTGGGCGTAACCTTGCCAACCAGTGTGTCGCCTGCCTTTATCTCGGCACCAATCCTGACAATTCCTGAATCATCAAGATTTCTCAGGGTCTCCTCGCTTACATTGGGGATATCCCTGGTAATCTCCTCCTTGCCGAGTTTGGTATCCCTTGCCATGGTCTCGAACACCTCAATATGGACAGAGGTGAACGTATCGGCCTTGAGCAATCTCTCATTAATCAGGATCGAATCCTCAAAATTAAAGCCGCGCCAGGGCATGAAGGCGATAGTCACATTTTTGCCGATAGCCAATTCTCCAGCCTCACAGGAAGGTCCATCGGCGAGTACCATGCCTTTTTTTACCCTGGTTCCAGGCAAAACGATTGGTCGCTGGTTGAAGCAGGTATTCTGATTGGATTTTTTGTTTTTTTCCAGTCGGTAGACACCAACCCCGGTATCAAAGCCATCGGTCCCTGGTTCGTCGTATCTGACCACAATACGATTAGAATCGGCCTCTTCGACAACCCCGTCGCCGGCACTGAGCAGACAAGCCCCGGAATCCCGGGCGACATACCGTTCCATTCCCGTACCAACCAGTGGTGCAGAAGTGACCAGCAAAGGAACCGCCTGGCGCTGCATGTTCGAACCCATCAGTGCCCGGTTGGCATCATCGTTCTCGAGAAACGGGACCAGGGAAGCGGCAACGCTGATCATCTGATTGGGCGCAATATCCATATAGGTGACACTTTCAGCAGTGGTGGTAATTACCTCACCATCTTCGCGCACGATAAGATTATCCGGAACAAGACGTTTATCCTTGTCCACCTCAATCAGCGCCGGAGCAATAAATTGGTTCTGCTCCTGCAGGGCGCTCAGATATTTCACATCATCACCAATGATTCTATCTTCAACCTTCCGGTACGGAGTTTCGATAAAACCATACGGATTAATCCTGGCAAAAGTGGCCAGGGAGACGATCAGACCGATATTTGGCCCCTCAGGCGTTTCTACCGGACAGATACGGCCGTAATGGGTGGGATGAACGTCTCTCACTTCAAAACCGGCGCGTTCTCGCGACAAACCACCAGGGCCAAGGGCACTCAGGCGCCGTTTATGGGTTACCTCGGACAGTGGATTGGTCTGGTCCATGAACTGCGACAGCTGGCTGGTTCCGAAGAATTCCTTGATTGCCGCGGAGATTGGTTTGGGATTAACCAGATCGTGGGGCATCAAGGTCTCCACATCCTGTAGGGTCATCCGCTCCTTAATCGCCCGTTCCATCCGGACAAGGCCCATGCGATATTGATTTTCGACAAGTTCTCCTACTGTTCTGACCCTTCTGTTGCCAAGGTGATCGATATCATCCACTCCTCCCTGGGTGTCCTTCAGACGCACCAGATGGCGAACGGAGCAGATGATGTCCTCTTTAGTCAAGGCACGATTGGCGATATCAATGTCCAGATGCAGTTTGGCGTTTATTTTATAGCGACCAACCTCTGATAGATCATAGAGATCCTGATTGAAAAACAGGTTGTGGAAAAACGCCTCAGCAATTTCATGGGTCGGCGGACTGGACGGCCGTAATCTCCTATAAATCTCAATGAGCGCCTCTTCAGTGGTCTTGGCCTTATCAAGGGCCAAGGTTTTACTGAACGAAGAGGAGTACTTCACTCCGTCGATATGCAGGATTTTAAATTCATCGATTCCTTCTGCTTCAAGGGTATCGAGAAGAGTTTCAGAAAGTTCGGTGTTGCACAGAGCAATAACTTCTTCTGTTTCCCTGTTGACAATGGTCTTGGCAAGAATTTCTCCGCAAAGGGACTCCCTTGACACAGGGAGATGTTTGATGCCGGCTGCATCAAGTTTCTTACAGAGCACTTTCGAAACTTTTTTACCCTTTTTACCCAGGACTTCACCATCTACCGGACTGATAATGTCAAACTCCAGTCGTTGCCCCTTCACCAGCTCTGAATCGAAAGCGAGTTTATAGTGTTCACCATCCTTTATAACATCGGATGTCGGATAAAACTCAGCCAACAGTTCCTCGCTGGTCAGCCCCAGAGCTTTCAACAGGGTAGTGACGGGAAACTTTCTCCTCCGGTCAATACGGACATGAAGGATATCCTTGATATCGAATTCGAGATCAATCCATGAACCGCGCACGGGAATGATCCGGGCGGAGTAAAGCAATTTCCCGCTGGAATGGCTTTTGCCGTTGTCATGCGTATAAAAAAGTCCAGGAGAGCGCTGCAACTGAGAAACGATAACTCGCTCGGTTCCATTGATGACGAAGACGCCATCTCCAGTCATAAGTGGTAAGGAACCGAGGAAGACCTCCTGCTCCTTGATATCGCGAATCGATTGGACACCGGTCTCTTCGTCTATATCGAAGGTGATCAGACGAACGACAATCTTCAGAGGAATTTCATACGTCATCCCCCTCTGCAGACACTCATGGATGGTATACTTCGGCTCTCCAAACTTATATCGGACGAATTCAAGAGAACAGACGCCATTGAAATCATTAATCGGAAAAACATTCTGTAGGATGCCCTGCAAGCCAAAATCTTCCCTTTCGTCAGGATCACAATCCATCTGCAGGAATTTCTCATAGGAGAGACGTTGCATTGATATCAGATGGGGCGGCTCCAAAATGGCGGCAGCCGTGGCAAAGTTCTTTCTCACTCTTTCCATAATTTTCCTCGAAATTGCCTATGAATCTAACTAAATGATTTGATATTACTGCGCAGAAACGCAGTGGTGCAGGCTGCTAATTGGGCTGGGTGGAACCTAGATTGATGCCACTGCAATCAGAAAACACTGGTAGAGAATGTAAGTCGATGTAGAGAGTATCGCCAGAAAAATCAGAAGCATTGTGTTGAAGCATAATATCCTCCCTTTATGCGATGTTCATTAAAACGACCAAACAATCACGAACCTGAAGTTGAACCACCTGATATCTCAACCACTGCCCTAACTCCCAACGGGAGGGGACACACTGCCTTTAAACAGACTGCATTTTTGGTGAAAAATCAGTCTTTAAGGCTCTCTAGAATGCTCCTGTCTCCAAAATACAACACGCCACGATGCAATGCTCGTAGCGTGTTGAATCAAGCTGTAGTCGTTCAGAAACGAACAACTTCTTGAAAGATCAATTACTTAACCTCAACAGTCGCTCCAACAGCTTCTATTTTCGCTTTGATGTCTGCGGCGTCTTCTTTGCTTGTGCCTTCTTTCAAAGGAGCAGGTGCGGATTCTACCAGAGTCTTTGCCTCTTTCAGGCCAAGACCCGTGACTGCACGCACTTCTTTGATAACTTTAATTTTTTCCGCTCCGACACTGGCCAGGATAACATCGAACTCAGTCTTTTCCTCTGCGGGGCCCTCAGCGGCCGCAGGGCCTGCAGCAGCTGCTGCAACTGGAGCTGCTGCAGATACGCCAAATTTTTCCTCGAATTCTTTGATCAGTTCGGAAAGTTCGAGAACGGACATATTAGCTATAAAATCGATTACATCTTCTTTAGTAACAGCCATGATTCATTACCTCTTTTTTGGTTGAATAATAGTATTCTGAATAAATTAAATTAATTGCTTGTCGCTTCTTTCTGGTCTTTAAGGGCTTGCAAAGCGTAAACAAAGGTCCGTGGAACGCCGCTGAGTACCTGAACAAGGCCGGTGGGCACATTTTTCCAGGTAGACAACAACTGTCCAAGCAGTACTTCCTTGGTAGGAAGTTTGGAAAGAGCAACCAGCTCCTCCACCCCTATTTTTTCTCCATCAAGAGCTGCACAACGAATTATGAACTTGCTATGATCATCGGCAAATTTAGTCACCACCTTGGCAGGTGTAACCGGATCTGCATACCCCATAACAACCGCTGTGGTACCGGAGAAAGCATCTCCCAAAGCGGCATTGCCGGTATCCGTGACTGCTCTTTTCAGGAGAGTGTTTTTGGCTATGCGGATTTCTGAATCACAGTTTTTCAATTCAACACGAATTTTCTGCAATTCGGAAACCTTTAAACCACAATAGTCAGCGACAACAGCAAATTTGGCTCGGCTGAACGAATCGTTCAATTCCGAGACAACGGCTAACTTTTCATCACGATTCAAAGCACTCCTCCTAGGTTAAAATGAAAATTGTTCGAGACAGCAGCTACAGATTTATCAAGACCAGCAGAGAATAGACTTCTCTTTCAGAATACATATATTCAGCCTTTTTCGTCTCGGCAGGTCGTGAAAGACACGATTAAACATGCTGTGCCCGCTGTCTTCGACTAACAAAAATCACCTGGCCTCCCTTCACTTTTGGGGCCGGGCAAGGTATACAAAAGTTATTTGATGATCGCTCTTACCGCCAGTGGATCAAGCTTTACTCCTGGTCCCATGGTGGAAGCGATTGTGATGGAGCGAAGATATACTCCCTTGCTTGTTGAAGGCTTGAGCTGGATGATTCGCTGCACAAAAGCCAACAGGTTTTCACTCAGCTTTTCTTTGCCAAAAGAGAGCTTACCAATACCCGCATGGATTATGCCCGCCTTATCAACTCTGAAGTCAACCTTTCCTGCTTTGATATCTTTGACTACGTTGCCGACATCCATCGTCACCGTGCCAAGCTTTGCATTAGGCATGAGGTTGCGAGGCCCAAGAATTCTGCCTATTTTTCCTACCACCCCCATCATATCAGGAGTAGCAACGGTCTTATCGAATTCCAACCAACCGTCTTTAATTTTGTTAACCAGATCGTCCCCGCCGACATAATCGGCTCCGGCCTCGAGGGCTTCAGCCTCTTTTGGTCCTTTGGCAAAGACCAGCACCCTGGTTACTTTCCCGGTACCATGCGGCAACGTGACCGATGATCGGATCATCTGGTCGGCGTGTCGAGGGTCAACACCTAATTTCATCGCAACATCAAATGTTTCGTCGAATTTCGCGTAGGTTGATTTCAGCACTAAATCAATGCCCTCCTCAACCCCCTGCAATACAGTTCTATCTATGCCCTCTGCTTTCTTTCTAAAATTCTTTCCGTGTTTCGGCATCTTCGCCTCCTACTCGAATAGGACATCTTCTATCCTATCAGCAGTATTGTTAAAATTAATCTGAATCAATCAACTACGGTGATCCCCGCACTTCGCGCCGTGCCCTCAATAATACGCATGGCACTTTCAACGTCATAGGCATTGAGATCAGGCATCTTTATCTCGGCAATTTCCCGGATTTTATCCCGGCCTATCTCAGCAACACGATCAGCTTTCGGATTACCTGAACCTTTTTGCAGCCCCGCCGCTTTCAAAAGCAGTACTGATGCAGGCGGTGTCTTGGTAATATAGCTGAACGAACGATCCTGATAAACAGTGATGACGACAGGGATAATGGTATCACCCATTGACTGGGTTTTGGCATTGAAGTTCTTACAGAACTCCATGATGTTCACACCGTGCTGGCCAAGTGCCGGCCCAACTGGTGGTGAGGGATTGGCTTTTCCTGCAGGGATCTGCAGTTTTATGAAAGCCGTTTCTTTTTTGGCCATGGTTTCACTCCACTAACTATTTTTCAAATACTTCCAAGTAATATCAATAACCGAGCACTGCACCGGGAAGTGACAATAAATATAAAGCCGGTTACGTATTGGTAACCTGGACGAATTCTAATTCGACCGGTGTTTCTCTTCCAAAAATCGACACCATTACCCGCACACGGCCCTTTTCCGGAAAGACCTCATCAACCACTCCCTGGAAATTGGCAAAAGGACCATCGACAACCCGTACCACTTCGCCAATATCGAAAACCACTTTCGGCCTGGGTCGTTCAGAACCATCCTGGATCCTGCCGATTATTTTCCCTGCATCGGCGTCGGACAACGGGATCGGGTCACGATCATCACCAACAAACCCGACGACACGCGGCATATTGTCATGAATTGTGTGCCAGGTCTCATCGTTGAGATCCATACTGACCAGCATATAACCGGGAAAAAAACGACGGGACGAGGTTTTCCTTGAGCCTTTGATCATCTCGACAACCTGTTCCGTCGGGACCAGAATCTCTCCAAAAAATTCTTCCAATCCATCCTTTCGAATTCTTTCTTCGAGAGTTGCTTTTACCTTGTCTTCAAATCCCGAATGGACCTGGAGTATGTACCATTGTCTTGCCATGTGATCCAGAAAGTAAGTTTTATGAAGATACTGTTTTGCTGTATCAGATCAACCCGCTGTTATAATTATAATGGTTCTCTCTTTCAGATCATCGTAAAAATGATGAGATAATCCTGCCAAGAAGCAAATCCACTGAGCCGAGGTATATTGAAAGAACAACCGTCAAAACCACCACGACACCTGTAAGCCCAAGGGTCATTTTCTTATCCGGCCAGACAATTTTTAAAAATTCTACCTTTACTTCCTCGATAAATTTCTTGATTTGAGCGGGCGAGAATGGTGAAGGCTTTTCGGACTTCACGACACTATTTTTTTTTGATTTTCCGTTTGCTGCCATAGCAACTCAACCTCCATGCCGTTACATCACTCACTCTACTCAGAGATCTGAGTAATTTTCAGAATTCCACCTGTCATACAAACATATATGGCAGGCCAGGAGGGACTCGAACCCCCAACATCCGGATTTGGAGTCCGGCGCTCTACCAATTAGAGCTACTGGCCTGCAAATAATTATTTTGTTTCTTTATGCGGGGTATGCAGCCGGCAAAAAGGACAATATTTATTCAACTCCAGTTTGTTTGGAGTGTTTTTCTTATTTTTAGTCGTCGTATAGTTTCGACGCTTGCAGGTACCACATGCAAGAGTTACGGTGTCTCTCATTGACTCTACCTATAGGCAATATTGCTCCGGCCTCCTGACAACAGAGCTCCGGAGCAATATCATTTTAAATTCGGATTAGGCGATAATTTCGCTGATAACGCCGGCACCAACAGTACGCCCGCCTTCACGGATCGCAAAACGCAGACCGACATCCATGGCGATCGGGGTGATAAGCTCTACAGCTGCGCTTATATTGTCGCCAGGCATAACCATCTCAACTCCCTCAGCAAGAGTCACTACCCCGGTTACGTCAGTGGTTCGGAAATAAAACTGGGGCCGATAGCCGTTAAAGAACGGTGTATGACGACCACCCTCATCTTTGCCGAGAATATAGCATTCGCACTTGAACTTGGTGTGCGGTGTGATCGACTTCGGTGCAGCAAGGACCTGACCTCGCTCAATCTCCTCACGCTTTATCCCACGCAGAAGCGCACCGATGTTATCACCTGCCTGCCCCTCATCGAGCAGCTTGCGGAACATCTCCACCCCGGTACAGGTGGTTTTCTGGGTCGTACGAATACCGACTATTTCAACCTCGTCGCCGACATGCACTACCCCGCGTTCAATACGACCGGTGGCAACAGTACCACGGCCGGAGATTGAAAAAACGTCTTCCACCGGCATGAGAAAGGGTTGGTCAATCTCGCGTTTCGGCTCGGGAATATAGGAATCGATGGCCTCCATCAGCTCCCAGATACACTTGGTCATTGCCTCGTCTTCAGGATTCTCCAAGGCCTGCAGCGCAGAACCCTTGACAAAAGGCACATCGTCACCGGGAAATTCATACTTGTCGAGTAACTCGCGAAGCTCCATCTCAACCAGCTCGATCAGCTCTTCATCATCGACCATGTCGCATTTGTTCAAAAATACCACAATCGCCGGGACGCCTACCTGACGGGCGAGAAGAATATGCTCCCTGGTCTGAGGCATGGCACCGTCAGTGGCCGCGACTACCAGAATCGCTCCGTCCATCTGAGCTGCACCGGTGATCATATTCTTAATATAGTCGGCATGACCAGGACAGTCGACGTGCGCATAGTGACGGGTTGCCGTCTCATATTCAACGTGCGCAGTAGCGATAGTGATACCACGTTCTTTTTCTTCCGGGGCCTTATCGATTTCGCTGAAGTCAGTAAAAGATGCCTGACCTTTTAGAGATAAGACACGTGTAATTGCAGCGGTCAGTGTGGTTTTACCATGGTCAATATGTCCTACGGTACCAACATTGACATGTGGCTTGGTCCTTTCAAATTTTTTCTTTGACATTTCCTTGTCTCCTCAGGCCGTTAGAATGTTTTCAGATTACTAATGGTGTCCACATGGAGCCCACGACCGGATTTGAACCGGTGACCTCATCCTTACCAAGGATGCGCTCTACCAACTGAGCTACGTGGGCCTCTTGCCGCACACAAGAACTAACAATGGAGCGGGAAACGAGACTCGAACTCGCAACCCTCAGCTTGGAAGGCTGATGCTCTACCAATTGAGCTATTCCCGCTCAGGATATCACCTACTTCACAAAGCGAGAGTTGGTGGAGGGGGGAGGATTCGAACCTCCGAAGGCTGAGCCGACAGATTTACAGTCTGTTCCCTTTGGCCGCTCGGGAACCCCTCCATGGGGAACGTCTGAATTAGACAGACACTCTTTAAACTCTAACAACTACTTTGTAAAGCAATATTTTAATTGGAGCTGGCGATAGGACTTGAACCCACAACAACCTCATTACAAGTGAGGAGCTCTACCATTGAGCTACGCCAGCTTACAAGACGGGAGAATATACTAACTTCAAAATGTTTAATCAACCTCTATTTTGAATTAATCGTATTTTTTCACTCACGCTGCACATGTGCCATTTCCCTGTTCAAACAACGAAATTTGCATTCCTGTCACTGGACACCGTTATGCATTTGACGGCAAAAACAGTAGACGATTATCTTTCATAGGAAAATAAAAAAAGCCGAGTCGTTCGACTCGGCTTTTTCCTGAAGATCTTTGCGTGAGGCACTTACCAACCAACCTCCCGCCGGTTCAGATACTTAATTCTTGCCATAGGCACTTTCGCGATATTTCTCAAACGTATACGCCCCGGTTCTGTAAATTAAATGAGCCAATTTGGTATAGGGCAGATACAGGAACAGCATCATAATGGAAACCAGATGCAGAAAATAGACGATATAACCGAGTACCGGCATGCCGGCCCAGCGCAGTAGTTCTGCCCCGAGTCCGCTCACTCCGACAGCGGTGATTTCCCAGATAAGAAACCAGTCATAAAAAGTGGGCTGGGTGTTGAGTTCACTCTCGGCCTTCTTTCTATTACTCCACAGAACAGCAATACCAAATAAAAAGGCTATGGCTGAAACATTGGCGAGAATTTTAAAGGGGTCGGTCATCGGCAGAGGACCATGCAGTGATGGCCAGGCGAGACCAAGAATATCGTTTTTCAACAGGGACCAGCAGGTAACGATAAAGAGACCAATAAAGGCAAGCATCAACGGCAGATGACCACGGACTCTGTCGATATGTACTTTGCACTCTCTAAATCTGTTATGTTTGACGATCTCCACAACTGATGGCCAGAGGAATTCCTTGGTAAACTCTACGACGGACGGTCTGTACTCCTGGTTCAGTCCGGCGTCTTTACACATACTCTTCCACATCGTTGTGATTCCCTTGAAACCTGAGAATAACCCAAGTCCCAGTGATGGAACCATAATCAGGACAATAAAGAAAATGTTCTTGGCGTACCAGTAAAAGTCCCAGGTACCGAAAAAGTGCTGATACCCGTGGCTGGCAAATTCTTCCTTAGTTGGAATATGCATGGCGCCGGAGAGCATCCACATTATAAAAATCACTAGCACGGGGATACCGATGAGGACCGGTAAACCTTTCGCACTTGAAGCAAGTTTTGCAAGAGGGGCTGGCCAGCCGTAAAAGGTGTAAGCATATGAGCGGATTGCACTGAGCACATCTCCGGGTTTTGCACCTCTCGGACAGTTGGCGGTACAGTCTCCACACTGATGGCACAGATATACATCGGGATCAGTAATCAGTTTTTCTTTCATTCCCCATTGGGACCAGATCATTTCCTTCCGGGGAAATGGTTTGCCCTCTTTTGAAAGAGGACACATGACCGAGCAGGTTGCGCACTGATAGCATTTCTTCAGTGTATCCCCCCCCGCCTCCTTCAAGGACTTTATAAACTCTAAATCGGGTTGAACATTCATTTGTTCCTCCTGGATAACATCAACATAAATCATTCTATGAAAACTCGCCGTTTCTTTGGCTCTCTCCCCTGCAGCAGGAGATACTCCCTGCGCAGGGGGAGATAATAACAGATTAGAAACCTTTGAATGGATTCGGTCCCATCTCAACGATTTCCTCAACGAAATCATTGATAATCTGTGGAATCTTATCATAGTCGGTAATTGCCACCTGATTGGCGGCACATCTCTCCGATTCAAGGCCAAGCGTCGACAGGGTGTCACCGATATTTTCCATACGCTTGTTGGCTATTTCCGAGCCCTTGACAAAATGGCACTGATAGTCATCACCATAGGTGCAGCCTAACAGCATCGCCCCGTCCAAACCGGCGGAGAGCGCATCCCTTATCCATGCCATATTGACGGAACCAAGGCAACGAACCGGAACAAAGCGGACCATATGGCTGATGCCCTTGCGCCGCATTCCAGCCATATCGACGGCAGGATAGGCATCATTTTCACAGATGAGGACAAGAATTCTCAAGCGATCATCATCATCTTCAGGAACCTCGATTGCTTTGATCATCGAACCGATGAGGTCGATATTGTAATCCTTGAAGCCGATGATTCGCTCGGGGCATGCGCCCATACAGGTACCACAACGACGACATCTGGTC